>Ga0207755_100800_pt1 | contig 11938 bp, 10 predicted proteins | sample A23P2SouthBayCA_FD_187734 | JGI IMG/M metagenome (GOLD analysis project Ga0207755, IMG submission 187734) | Aerobic enrichment media microbial communities from Bioluminiscent Bay, La Parguera, Puerto Rico - A23 P2 (SPAdes) | ecosystem: Environmental > Aquatic > Marine > Unclassified ...
GCAGCTCAGAGGCAATTTCCGCACGATTCAGGAGACGCGGGAGTTCCTGAACGCGCTCTTCGACAAGGTATTCGAGCCGATGGACGACGAGTACCGCGACTATGAAGCCAAGCCGCAGGAACTTACGGATGAACGCCGGCAGGGACGTGATGTCACCGGATCAGTCGAGTACCTGCTCGTGCCTGATGATGACGTCCCGGAACTCCACGGTACCGATTACTTGAATCAAACTCCTCGATTCGCTGGGCACGGCGAACGAGAAGCTCACGCGCTTGCCAGCCGTCTCACCTCGTTACTGGACGACCCTCCGGAAGTCTACGAAGACGACGAGAAATGCCTTCGACCTGCGAAACCCGAAGACGTCACCATCTTGTTGCGCGCTCGCACCCGGCTCAAGGAGCACGAACGAGCGCTGGATGCATACGGAATTCCGTATACTGTCGTGTCGGGTACTGGGTTCTGGGACGCCCCTGAGATCACAGCCTTGGTCAATCTGTTCAGGTTCTTCGAGAACCCGGACGACGGCATCGCTCTCTACGGTGTCCTCCGGTCGCCACTGTTTGGTTTCCCTGATGAGGATCTCGCCCGACTCCACTCCGAGGATCAGCCACTCTGGATTGCTCTCCAGACAGCTGAGGATGATCTCGGCGACGCTGCCCGTCTCCTAGACGAGTGGCGGCAGATCGCTGCTGTCAACGACGATGTAACGGCCTACACGACTGTTCCGTGGGGAACGTTGCTTTCCCGGATTATCGACGATACCGGGTATATCGCCAGTGTCGGGGCAGATGAACGCCCGCGACAGGCGGCAGTGAATATCAACAGGTTCCGCGAACAGGTTCGCGCCTGGGAAGAGGGTGGCGTCAAGACTGTCTCGGAACTCCTCACGCGAATCGACCGTCGGAAGGAAATCGAATCCCACGCTGACGAAGCGACTATTCCCGAAGATGCCGACGGCGTCCAGATTCGAACAATCCACTCGGCGAAGGGGCTTGAGTTCCCTATCGTCGCAATTCCAGAAGTGGGCACCGAGTTCAACTTCCAGGGGGATGTCGACGACTACGGGAAAGTCTACCTCGACGAGCTTGACGTCGGGGATGGCGAGTCAGAACCCGTGCTCGGTCTGAAAGCTCCGTCAGCCGACGATCCCTATGAGCACCAGAACACGCTCGCTCGGACGCGGCTTCAGGAGGAGGTCCGAATGCAGGAACGAGCCGAACTGAAGCGTCTCCTCTACGTCGCAGCGACGCGGGCCCGTGACCACCTGCTCTTCAGCGGCGTTCACTCTACCGACGCTGATGAGGAGGATGGCTTGGGGTTAGGTGACCCGAATGACGCCGCGGATGCACGATACTGGCGTGATTGGCTCCAACCGATTCTCTTGGAAGACGAGGACGGTGATGCAGGGCATATCTTGAGACAGCTCTCCGTCGGGGCAGAGCATACGACCACTATCCGTGGGGGCGAATACACAGTTCGAACACCAACCGCTCCTGTCCACGATTGGGACGCGTCAGCGGCAACTGAGCGCGACTACCCCCAGATCGACATTCCTGCTCCAGAACTGTCCACTCCCCCGACGTCGATCACGGCCACGAATTTTGCGAAAGCACTCTCCCCGGATGATACAGCCATCTACACTGACGAACTCGAGGAGGACGCCGCGAGCCTCGAAACGGATGGCCTTCAGGCCAACCATCTGGGAACGATCGTCCACAAGCTCTGTGAGCTACGACCTGCTCGAGACCGGTGGCGCTCCATCGCGGCTCTGCTGGGTTCTGCTTTGGATGATACGGTGACTGATGGGGATTTGGATCGGATCGAAGAGTATACTGAGCGCTGCCTACAGTTCCGTGATGGCGTCGCCGACGACGAGTTGCCGACAACCATCCACGAGGAACTCTCGGTTGTGACGCGATTGGAAGCCGGCCGAATCGTCGGCGATATCGACCTGCTTCTGGTCACTCCAGACAGCTACCACGTTATCGACTACAAGACGAACGACACCTCTCAACGGTCGGTCGACAACCTCGCAGAGAAGTACTGGCCACAACTCGAAGTGTATGCAGCTGCCCTCTACCAGAACGACGATTCCCGAATCGTTCACACCACGCTGTACTTTGCCGACGCTGATGAGCATCGGACCACGACCCACGACATGCTTTCGTTGGATATTCTTGGTGATGACCTGAACACACAACTTGAGGGGTTAACGCAGTCCGACGGCGCCGCAGTCCGAGGAGAATCGAGCGATTTCTGAGGTAGTCCAGGCTCACCAACGCTATTCCTGCTCTGGAACTCCTCTACCCCCAATTCCTATTCTCAACCCTCGGAATTTAAAGCGAAAACTTATATCACTCGACAAGGCGTACACACGTAATAGCGTATGACTCGATGGCGAGCGAAGCGCCGGTACGAGGCAAACCGGCGGTTCGGCGAGCGTGCAGATGAGGCGCTCGTAGCCATTTCTATCCTCAAAGCTAAGCGTGACGGCATCGATCTCGAGCAGAGTGAGGACGACTTGCGAGCGAAACTTGAATCAGGCCGCCACCTACTTGAGCAAATTCGCGACGCGCTCGATGAAGATCCGAACGCTGACCCGTATGAATTAGCCATCGCTGAGCAGATTCAGGAGAACGCGATTACTGCACGCTCCCGGTTGGTCGGCGATTTCGATGACCTGATTGAGGTCATGGAAGCCGCTGAAGAGACCCTCACCTATCAACAGGGTCTTGATGACGTCCGTGAAAAGTTGAAGGAGATCTCGGAGACTGCGAACCGCACTTCTCGAGATAGTATCAATCGTATGCGGGGTACTCTTGCCGACGGAACTCGCTGAGTCCCAAGTTGCGTTTCTTCGGGGCAAATTCGAAGCCGCCCGCGAGGTCTTGGATTCTCTCGATACTCGGATTCCTGTGACAGATTCGATTTACAGCTCTGTGGAGGATGGATTCGATAATATCGAGGAAACGCGCTTTCTCTACGAGCGAGCGTACGACCAGGAACCGGATGCAGAAGCGACTCACGAACTGTATGAAGAGTATCTAGGAGCCATCGATACTGTAGCCCTAGAGCTCCAAGTTCTGGAGACGGAACTTGTTTACTTAGATCTACATCAGTATCAACGCAATTCGGCTACGTCTGGCCGGCTTGACCATGCATCGTCGATCTCATCTGAGCTCGAGGATGCATTTGGAATCGATATTACAATCCTCCCGGTGATCTGGAATGGATTTGCGATCGATCCTCTCGATGAAAATATTCCTGCGACTGGGGATCTGAGCCAAATTTACGCCCTCATCCTCCCCAGAACTCAGAGTGACCCAGAGGTCTATGCCCCGATATTCGCCCATGAAATCGCGCATGCGGTCTTGGACCGACACGACGAACTAAGGAAGGACTTCAATAATGCCGTAAGAGAAATCCAGGGACGAACCCGGCAAGAGATTGATGATGAGGCTCAGTTTGCACGCTCGTGGCGGGCTTGGTTTGAGGAACTGTTTTGTGATGTCTGTGGAGTATTGACTTTTGGGCCGTCTTATCTCGCTTCGCTTGTTAGGCACCTTCATCATTCCAATCCGTATTATATTGAGGAGGATCCAGATGGAGACCTACATCCACCGCCTGCACTTCGGTTCGATCTTGTGATGGATCTCTCTGACGAGTACTTCCCGAACCTTCTGAACGGGATTCGAGATGACCGTATCGCGTTCGAACGCCACCTCGATGCTCTGGAACACAGTCAGCCTCGAATATACGACACCTACGACTACGGTGAGCTCAGGACATTCATTACACAAGAGGTTCCGGCATCGGTCGATCATGATCTCGAGGCACTCGTCGACGACATCACAGCCGGTGTGACTCCCAATGACCGGCCGGAACGATCTCACCGGTTAGCCGCAAACCAATATTGGCTGGATACCTATCCACCTTAGAACGGCGGGTAGGTGAGGCGTGAAACACGGTCGTGACTGAGACGACTATTCATTCTCCGAGTGAGGTACACCGTCAGAGGGTCTTTGATTCCCTTTGAAGGCGCGCCCCAATTCAGTTCCGAGAGATAGAACGCATCCCGTCCGACTGAGTAAATGTCGAAATCTCCCTCTTCAACGGAAATCTCACAGAGAATCGGCTGCGGGGTTCCCTCACCTAGTCGGGGTGCGTCGGTCGTGACAATCAGGACGGTCTCATCATCCAGCTGAGCATACGAACCCATATCCGGCATTCCGTCGTCGTCGTAGATGCGATAGGTGGGAGAATGTTGGACGTCGACGCCCACCCATTCGAATGACTCAGTTACGAAATCATTTGATTTCAGATACTCTACCCCCTCTTTGAGGCCGGAGATCTCATCGTCGCCGAGGTACCCGTTTCGGTGAATCGTGAGGGAACTCAGTTGATCGAACCCAGAGCGAGGATCGTTGACCGCACCCTGAACGGCCCGAATCAGAATCTGCTTCGCCATTCCCTGATTCGTCACCGTACTTCTCCCGGTCGGATTCGTCTCCTCTGTTTGATAGAGAATCTGGTTGTCAGTACCTGAGACTACTACTCCGCTAACAACGGTTCGGTCACGACCTGTTACGCTAAGCCCGAGGTAGGCGTCTGTATCGAGCTGATTCTCGATGCTGAATGGAATCACGCCTAGCTTTACCCCTAACCCGACTGCCGTGTTCGAAATGACATCGGCCTCGTGTCCCGACCGCTGGGCGCTTCGCAGATTCGTTGCTGTTAATGATTGGAGCGGCTTCCCGTCCAGTATCTCGATCAATTTGTGGTAGACATCTTCGTCGTATTCGGGGAGATACCCAAAGCCGGCGTCGACATCCTCAAGCGAGCGTTGCCATTCTTCGACCTCTCGCGGGTCCTCGTAGTTGACTCTTCCAGGCCGATCCGAGAGGATGAGTCCAAGGTGTTCCTCAACATATTCTCGCACCTGCTGATAGGCACTGAGCGCTTCGTCTTCCGTCCCCTCTGGGAAGAGGACAGCCACACTGAAATCCTGGTCAAACGTGCGTCGAGGGCCGATTTCCTCGAGATACCCCTGCTTTGCTGGGTTCCAGTATTCTTGGGTGAGATCGCTGCCGTTAAAGCTGATGTTCGGCCGCCCAATTGCCATCTCCGTTGAAGGGTCACCGCCAAACGTCAGTACCGGATAACCGTATGCGCTGATCCCGTCGCGTACCGGGGATGGGCTAATGTCGGTCTGGATAGAGCCGATACTGATGTCGCCGATCAGCTCACGGAAATCTTCGACTTTCTGCCATCGCTCTTGAGGCCCGAACGTCGCTCGTTGGCTGATTTCGTCCGGGCGATCTTCAGACGGTGCGAACAGGAGTAACGACGGGGCAGCTGGATACCAATCACTATTGCCGTACTGGATTTTGACGGTCGGTTCAGATGGATCGATTCTGTCGGCATATTCTTTCCCATGCCGGCTCTCGATTTCGTCTAATGTCTCGTTGTCGAACCGACCGGGTGGAATCTCGGAGACTGTCGTGTTCTCAAAGACTCCCGTGACAGTGCAAGAAGCCCGATCCGAGGTTTGGTAAATGAATGTACGACCGACGAGTTCGTCGTTTACTCGATCTATCCCCCAGGCAGGATCATTTAGATAGTCAGCTAGCGTCCGTGATCCGAATGCACCTAACGTCGGATCTAATGTGATGAGAGGTCGGTCGTGATGACTAATTCGCACTTCGACGCCGGGATGGACGTCGTATCCTTCGATACGCGCCTCTCGATCCTCGTGATAGAACGTGTTCTTCGTCGAGTCGTACCAGTAATCGTCCGTCTCGAGATCGTCCTTCAGTTCATCGATAAGCGCTTCCTGTAGAACCTTGAAATCACTCCACTCAGAGAAATCGAGATCAGATTCATGTGCGAATTCCAGCTCCGCTCCGTCCGCTGATTGAATCGTTCCGTAATCCCGCTCGGCGCCGATTACTGCGATATAATGTCGACTGCCCTGATTGTACCAACGTGCTCTTGCACCTACATTCCTCTCGAGGATTGTGGCGTGGGCATTGAGGAGGGAGTAGTTATCGTTGGGCTGGGGATCGATATCATAGAGGTCCGCGGTTACTGACGGCACGTCGATCTCAAACGAATTGATGAACCGACCCATTGTCTTCTGTTCCCTGTTGACAGGATATAATACCCCGCGGTTCTCCGTTGAGCTCCTACTGATTGAGGTGAAAAGTCGAGCTAATAATGGCACGAAGTACTTATGGATCCCCTCCGGACGCAACGTATGGGCCTATTTGAGACCCTCTTTAGCTCATCCACCGGTGATTCTGTCCCGCAGGCACAGCAGCCAGGTCAACACGAAATTTTCCCAGAGGAGAAATATACCGTCGCTTACGCTGTAGCTGCCCGGTCTGAGGAACTTCAAGCGTTGGAACAACTTCTGGAAGCTGACCAGAACTCTCCCACTGCTTTAGAAGCAGAGCCCTTTCTCCGGGATATAATTGAGGATATGGAGCATGACCGAGACTATTCTCTTCGCCTTCGCACATCCGGGGAGGAGCTCGTAGACGATATCCGTGAACTCATAGAGCATTGGGACAATCAGGTAGATGAGCAGATAGGGACGATTTGGTGGCCTATCGGAGCAGATACGAGGTTCAGGTTGTACCTCCATTATCTGGAACTCCGTGCTGACGCGGAGGATGACCAATTTTCGTTCCCGGAGTCTGCTGGACAGGTTCACACTCTCGTCCAGCGTGGTCTTAGTGCAATGGAAGATGATGACGACTCGAAGCTCGCTGTAGTCCACAAGCGAGACATTCCTTGGGAAGAACCAGCTGAGGACAGCTGATACAGTTTGCTCCTTCTCAAAAGAGACTGATTAATTGTATCCAGTATCAAACCCAGTTATGGTAGAAATCTCAGATTCCCTGTGTTCGCTGTTCAATGCGAAAATTAAGGAGGAGGATGGCACATTCGTCATCGAGATTCCTCCGAGTGAGATCAAGTATGGGGCGCTGACCGGTGATGAAACGTACCGCATCGCTCTTCTCGATTCATCCTCCGAAGCTGAATCAACATCTCCACAGGCCCCACGGCATCCCGCCTCTCAGCAAAGCACGAGCCATGATTCATCTGGTCCTCCTGTTGATGAGGGAGAAGTGCGCGACGTGACAATCGAAACTGTCGGTGATCAAGGAGACGGTATTGCGAAAGTCGAACGGGGGTACGTCGTGATCGTTCCCGGCGCTCAGCCCGGCGACGAGCCAACAGTCGAAATCGAACAAGTTCAGGAGAACGTCGCGTTTGCGAGCATCGTCGATACCGACCTATAAGCACTCTAACTGGTGCCAATTCATTGCTCTTCGTTTTTGCTAATCCATTGGTTCTGAAACCCTGTTTTCTCCTTCCGTTCGCGATATCGCGACCGCCTCAGCTCGAAACCAGGGGTTTGCCCTACGGTTTTCTCGTGGTTCGTTCCGTCTGTGATGAGGACTGCGTGGAGAAACAACGGAAACGTGGGGTGTCTATCTGTTCGAGTTCACTCATCTGGATTGACTGGGTCTTTGTATTTGGAAATCACTTTTTCGCCTTCTCTCCACTGCCAGTAGGAGTAGCGGTTGTCGTTGATTTCCTTGATCGTGATCGTCGCTTTAGCGGGCACATCATCCGGGAGATCGTTTGGTCGCCCTGCAATCTTGTTATCTTCCGCCTCCGCATCGAGGCGGGCTTCTCGGGCTTTGTGCTCGGCTAATACCAGGCGTAGCGGGCGACGTGCTAGAGCTGGCCTGAAAAGTATTGGTTGAGCGTACTAATGATATAAGCTAGGAGGTCTGCTGGCGGCGTCGGTGGCTCGTCGGAAATCAGCTGTCAGTTCGTGTTAACCAACACGGAGTCCAAGAGCATAGTTTTGTTGGTTAAGTGTGTATCGGTTGCTCCGACTGGTCTCGCTGATTAAAAATATACTTGAAGGTTTGAACACGTGCCTGTGAAATGCGGGAATGAATGCGGCAGGTCCCAATTGTGACAGAAGAGTTCTAACGAACCACCTATGACAGAGCGTGGTTTTTTGGCTGCAGACCCTCTATAGGCGGGTATGAAGTGGCAGTTTGCACTGCTTATCTTGGGTATGGTACCGATGTTTGTCACGATGGGTGTAGTCGTGAGCAAACTCACTGCAGCAGTACGTGGGAGAGACGAGTCGGTGTTCGTCGAGCCCGGCAGTTTACGTAGCGAGTACAGTGATTTCGGGGGGTACTCACCCAAAATCTTCGGGGGTATCGGTGGCATCGCATGGGGTGTGTTGGTGGAGATAGCGGCTATTGGTTATCTCGCTCTCGCGGCAGTAACAACCAGTATTGTCGGCGTAGACGATTTTTTGGCCGGGTCTGCGATTGCCGTGCTCTTGGGGGTTGGTATTGCTCTTCATCAAGCAAGGGTGATTGAGAATAGTATTCGGGCGTCCGAGTGGTACAGGTGGGGGAAGTGTTGAAAGTTAGTTTATGATTTTCAGTCCTGTTGAATCTCGTAGCGTCAAGGAATCGGAGATATCTCTCGATGCCTGAAGGTTTCAGCAGTCGAAAATGTGAAACGCGCCGTCAGTCGTCCGCTGGGGCCGTCCCCGTCGGTCCCCCGCCGGCAGTCGACGTATCCTGAGTTATCGTGGCGTAGAGCATGATGAGCATCGAGACGATGAGCGCGCCGCCCCAGAGGAAACCGGTGGGCATCAGGAACGTGAGACCGAAGCCTTCGCCGAGCCAGACAATGCCGGGAATCCCCCACTGGCCAGCGATAAACAGCGCCGTGACAGCTGTTCGAAGGTTCCCCGTGACATCGAGTGCTGGGACGGCAAAGCCCATCACAATCGCGAGGATCGAGAGGACGCCGAGGTGTGCGTGTCCACCAATCATCCAGCCTGGGACTGCATCCCCACCAGAGAGAATGACAAACTGGTGAAGCCCCACCGCCATCATGACTGCAAGTCCAAGGAAACCGCTTGCCTTGAGTGGTTTTGTCATATCCAATAGAGCCGTCATATCGAGACAATTTAAGCGTAGTGGTGGATCTGTCCGCGAACTACTGAACCAATGGTGACACGTCGACGGTGTTCAGGCAAAGAATTCAGTCGGGCGGCAAGGACGCCTATCAGTCGCCGTCACTCCACAATGGCCAGTCCCAGTAGTGGAACCCCTATGTAATACACTAGATAAGTAGTATAAACCATTATTCGTGAATTGCCTCGGGGTCAAGCCCCGAGGCTTCCTGCTTCGATGACGCGCTTTGCAGACACCGAAGTGGTGTCCGTAGCGAGCGCAGTCTCCACAGGCGTGGATTCGGGCCATCCCAGCCCTAACTCGGCAAAGCCGCGTTGCAAGATATTCATCGCCGCGTTCGCATCCCGATCACACTCGAACCCACAACTCGGACAGGAGTGTTCGCGTACCCAGATTGGTTTCGCCGTTTCGACACCGCAGGACGCGCACTCTTTTGTCGTCCCTTCTGGGCCGACCTGTACGACGTGGCAGCCGTACAACTCACCCTTGTATTCGAGGAGCGTGATGAACTGTCGCCACGCCGCGTCCTGCTTGTTGCGGGCGTTGTGCGACTGTTCGAGCATCCCCTTCACGTCCAGATCCTCGACGAACACCGCGTCGTACTCGCGGACGAGCCACGTTGTGATCTTGTGTTGGTATCAAGCACCTTCCGCTTGATGTGGCGGGTGACTTTGGCGACTTCAACTCGCTGTTTCTCGTAGTTGTTCGAGCTTTTCTCTTTTCGAGAGAGTTTCCGTTGCTCGCGGCGGAGGTGCTCGTACTCGTCTCCGAGATCAAGCCAGTCCACGGTCGTCCCATCCGACGTGTGGATGTAGTTCAAGATACCGAGATCGATCCCGATGCTGTTGGTTGTGTTCAACGAGTCTACATCTGGTTTCTCGGGCAGGGCAGCCTCGTCGGTTTCGAGGCCGAAGGAAATGAACCACTCACCTGCCGTCTCCCTCTTGACTGTGACTTCCTTGATGGTGGCTTTGTCTGGGATGTTGCGGTGGTAGCGGATTTTGATATCGCCGATTTTGGAGAGCCAGAGTGTCGCACGTCGGCCACTCGTGTTTTTGAGTTCGAAGCCGGACTGCGAGTACGTCATACTCTGGAACTCTCGCGGTGACTTCCACGTGAGTTTCCCGACCTTGCGACCGTTCTGCTTCTGCTCGGAGAGTCCGGTGAGGTTCTGGTAGAACCGGGTGACGGTCCGTTGGAGAGCCTTTGAGTTGACCTCCGAGAAGACTGAGAACTGATCTTTCCACCCGGGGAGTCGGGAGTGGTGTTTGTACGCGGAGCCGATATCGTCGGCATTCACGTGTTCGTACTCGTACAGGGTGTAGTTGTACGCTTGGCGATGAATGTCGATGTGGCGGTCCAGTTCACTCGCTACCTCTTGTGTCGGATATGCAGGGTAGCGGTGACTATACTCCATCGCTGTCTATTGATTAGAGATGTGTCGACTTAATGGTTTGTATCACAAGTTATCGGATTCAACCCCGGGGTCAAGCCCCGGGGCATTCTCCTTGTGTTCTGTAAAATTGAAATTTATTGTCTTGGATCATGGGGATGTGATTACCCAACCCCACCGTGAGTTACACCGGTTTATTGAGGAGCAAGCTGGGGGCGCGTATCGAACCGCGTTCCGATACACGATGGATGATTGGGAAGCAATCTACGTCCGTGATGACGTAGCGACGCGACAACTGAAACGGGAAGTGCCACGAATCATCAAACGTGCTCGGGAATCACAATCGCTCCTTCAGGAAGAGACCTACTCAGCGCTCGGAGAACTGCAGGCCACGACAGAAGTACACACCGACGGCGTTATCCTCCACTTCCATGAGGCCCCTGAAGAAGGGACCGTCGTGTCGCTCGACAAAGAAGCCGCTCGACAACTCTCGGACTTCCTGTCGGGGTGTACCAAAATTCTCACGTCACAGCCACCGGGCAGTGACGACTCGTCAGCGACACCGGATTAGCGCAGTTTGCGTACGGCTGATGAGTCACGACACTACCTTGACTCGGCTCGATTTGTCCACGAACGGCATCGTCTTGAGCACTGTCATTAAATACATCGGCAGGGAGAAGTGTGAAATTCAGCGCAGAAAATAAGCAGCCCACCCAACAGTAATACTACCGGCTGAGAAACTCTATCGTGGGTGCAAACCAGAGGCCGAACGGGCAGCCATCCCAGGACCACTTGCACCCACCGCGGTCAGTAGTCGTGCCATCGATTTGGCTGTGAAGGCACCTGGGCTTGTCGTACCGCTGGCTGGTCTTCAGCTCTCCAATCTGGCCCTGGGATTTTGCTCACGGACAACCATGGGTGCCGACAATCGAAACGGATCTCACTGTTTGGAGAACCTATACAGGGCTATCTTTCTTCGAGGAGAGAATCCCGCCGTTCACGGCGGGAGTGAATCCGACAACTCTGACGCCACCTACCGCCGATAGCAGTCCGGATATTCAACAGTAATCTACACCATTAAGTCGGTTTATCTACATAGACTATATATGGTGATTGAGGTTACTCGCACCTACGTTGGGTCCATCCAGAACCAGCGACAGGTCTGCGATGGCCTCGATTCGCTCGGAGACTCTGCCTCGAAGATTTGGAACGTCGCACGCTGGACAGCCGACCGAATTTGGGATGCAACAGGCGAGATCCCCGACGAGGGCGTGCTGAAATCGTACATGAAGAATCAGCCGTGCTGGAAAGATTTGAACGCACAATCCAGTCAGAAAGTCATCGAAGAACTTTCTGACGCTTTCCAGTCGTGGTTCGACCTGCGACAGAACGACCCAGAGGCGAATCCGCCCGGCTACCGCAAATACGGCGACACCCGGCCCAAGAGTACGGTCACGTTCAAAGCAGACGGGTTCAAACACGACCCCAAGAACAACCGCGTCCGACTCTCAAAAGGATC
>Ga0207755_100803_pt1 | contig 11909 bp, 9 predicted proteins | sample A23P2SouthBayCA_FD_187734 | JGI IMG/M metagenome (GOLD analysis project Ga0207755, IMG submission 187734) | Aerobic enrichment media microbial communities from Bioluminiscent Bay, La Parguera, Puerto Rico - A23 P2 (SPAdes) | ecosystem: Environmental > Aquatic > Marine > Unclassified ...
GGTATTTGCGTGCGGGCTCGTAGATCAGTGGTAGATCATCCCCCTGGCACGGGGAAGGCCCCGGGTTCAAATCCCGGCGAGTCCACTCACTCCTTCCGTCGCTTCGCTCCGTCAGTCGTTCGTACACTCGCCGATCCTCGCGAACGCGAAGCGTCGCTCGGTCCCGGCGAGTCCGCCACTGCTGCGGCAGAACGCGTCTCGCGCGCCAGCGCCGCGCGACCGCTCGGACTACAACAGCCCGGCACGGCGCCGCTGTTCTCTGACCCTCGCTCGAGGGCGTCGACTCAGTTCCCCGACAGCCAGTCGGGCGACTCCTCGTAGGTCTCGGTCGCGTCGGTCGCGGCGCGGTCGTCGGCGGCGTCGACGAGCGCCTCGATGTCTGCGCGGGCGCCGTCGGGTCGCTTGTACAGGAACCACTCGACGAGTTCCTCGCGGCTCGCATCGTCGAGCAGCGCGTCCGAGACCCGCGTCGACCAGAGCATGTAGCGGTCGGGCGCGCGTCTGTACACCCGCAAGTCGAGGTCGTCGGCCATGGTCCGGCGGTCGTAGGAGTCGGATCGGCTTTACCCCTCGTATCTCTCGTCGAAGGCGTATTGTGTCACAGGGCCGTAGGCTGGGTGATGCGCTGGGGTCTCGTGGCCGTCGTGGTCGTCGTCCTCGTAGCCGGGTGTAGCGCGGTTTCGTTCGGCGGCGGCAGGCCTGGAGCCGGGCCGACGGACACCGTGACACCCGTGCCCGTCACCGACAGCTCCACGCCGCCGCCGACGGTCGCCAGCGGGCGACCGCCGGGTGTGAGCGCTAACGGAACGATCGACGCCGAGGCGCTCACGAGCGCCCACGCCGCCTATCTGGAGAACCGAACGTACACGTGGTCGATCAGAGAGAACTCCGACGAGCCCGACGAGGGGTTCCTCCGACGAGTCGTCGTCGGGCCCGAGACGTTCTCCATTTCGCAGGTCCAGGGAGAACCCAGACGGAACGTCTCGCTGTACGTCAACGAGACCGGCGGATTCATCCGAGTAGCCGAGGCCGACCGGACCCGGTACGACCTGATCAGACTCCCCGGGCGAGCCACCGACTACGTCTTCGCGACCGTGTCGATCCGGCAGTTCTTCGACGGACGGACGGTCGCGGTGTCGACGCTCGACCGACGCGACCGAACCTACTACCGGCTCTACACTGCCGGCGGCCCGTCGCCGGGGGCGCTGGGGCCCGCCGAGGCGACCATCGACGACTTTAGCGCCACCGCCTACGTCACCCAGGAGGGGTTCGTCCGGTCGTTGGCGGCCGAGTACGACCGCGTCGTCGAGGGCGACAGCTCACGCGTCTCGATACGCTACGACTACAGTCGTATCGGCGAGTCGACGGTGACCCCGCCCGACTGGGTCGGCAACGTCACTCGACGGTCGACGCCGACCCCCGTCGACTCCGTCGGGACGCCCGAGCCCACCGCGACCGCCGGCGCGCCCGGGACGCCGGATCCCACCGCCACGCCTACCGACGAACTCGACGAGTCGACCGCCACCGCGGACGACTGACCGTCGGCTTCGACGGTCGTCGAGGGAGACGGACGAACCGGGCGCCGCGAGCGGCCGGATCGAAACCCGGCCCGAGTCAGGAGATCAGCGTGACGACGTACCAGACGACCAGCGCGATCGTCGGCAGGATGACGGCGAACTTGACGCCCGACAGGAGGCTCACGTCGCGGATGTAGCCGGCGATGAACGACGACAGCAGCGCCTGCAGGACGACGGCGTGGAAGAACAGCACCGAGAGGATCTGCGTGTTGACGCCGCTGAAGCTGCCACCGGGGACGCCGCCGGACGACCCGCTCGAGGTCGTCTGCGTCGCGAGGTCGGCCATGACGGTCAAGAATCGGACCTTCAGCAGCGCCATCACGCCCAGCAGCGTGAGGTAGGTCATGATGATGATGACCATCTGCATCCGGGCGCGGGACTTGCGTTCGAGGTCGATGTCGTCCTGGTTCTCGGAGGCCTGGGCGGCCGTCGAGAGTACGTCCTGGATCTGGCTGGAAGCCTCCTGGGCCTCGCCGATGAGCTTGACCGTCCGGGCGAGCCGGGGGATGTGATAGCGGTTGTTGAACTCCCGGAGCGCGTCCTTGAGGCTGGTCCCGTAGTTGACCTTGGCGTGCATCGTCTCCAGCTCGTCGGCCATCCGTCCCGAGGAGGTGTCCGCGACGACCCGGATCGACTCCAGCAGGGTCATCCCGGTGTCGTTCGCGCTGGCGAGCTTGCGGAGGTTCTCCGAGAGGTTGCCGACGACGCTGCGGCGGGTCCGGAGGTTCCACTCGTAGAAGACCGCCAGCGGGAGGAGGTTCAGATAGATCGGGACGTAGACCCACATGAACGTCCCCGTGATGACGGGGTACACCCAGCGCTTGCTCGGGTCGTTGAGCCCTTCGGGCACGTCTCCGCCCTGAGGGACGACCAGTTCCGAGATCGTCATCGGCGCCATGTGGAAGATGACCACGACGGCGAAGAAGGCGATCGTGATCGGGATCGTGATCCCCAGCACGTACAGCGGGTTGTTGCGGAAGAAGATGTGTGGCTGTTTGAGGATCTGGGTGGCGCGGTAGGTCCCCTCGCGGCTCTTGACCCGGTCGAAGACGCCGTAGGTCCCGGTGTATCCCTCGACGAGGCCGAGACTCAGTAGCCCGTCGTCCGCCTCGTTGTAGGTCTCGTCGCCGCGGTCGGGGTGGAGGTAGCCGTCGCCGATGGAGTCCTGGGTCACGGTGGAGGTGAGCACGAGGAACCCGACCCCAGTCAGCGGGATGAGCCCGTAGACGGTGCCGACCATCATGTCCATGCGCGACCCCGAGGACATCATGCTCATGATGACGGTGATGATGATGAGCAAGAGCGGGAACAGCGAGAGGGTCATGTACATCTCGCCGAACAGCTCCAGCGTGTCCAGCATCTTCTTCTGTTCCTGTTTGGCCGTCCGCATCTGCTTGTCCTTCTGGTCTTCGAGGAACGAGGTCATGTCACCGCCGGAGTCGACGATCGACAGCATGTCGGTGAGGAACTGACTCAGTTCCTCGCTGGGCGTCTCGATGGACTGGTTGCGGATCGCGGTCCGGTAGTCGGTGTCGAAGTACTCCGTCTCGAGGACGATCGACTGGAACTCCTTGGCCACCTCCCCGTAGGTGTCGTCGGCCTGTGCCATCGCCTGCAGGATCTCCAGCTGGTTCAGTCCGCCCACCGAGAGGGCGTACATGAACGCGACCGAGTCGGAGAGCAGGACGTTGATCTCGCGTTTGCGCGCGTTCGAGCGGAAGTAGGGGATAGAGAGTAGCGAGCCGAATCCGATGCCGAAGCCGACGGCGCCGAAGACGATGCCGGAGACGAACACGATCGCCGGCACTTTCAGCGCCAGCACGAGCGGTTCGATGGCGTCGGGGATGCGCAAGCCGAGCAGCGGTCCCTCGGCGAGGCCGAGCAGCTGGACGAGGAGGAACCCGAGCAGCATGCCGAGCAGCCAGAGGGTCAGCCCGGCGAGGGTCCCGACCGCGAGCGCCCGCGAGATGTACATCTCGACGTTGTCGCCCATCCGTGCCTCGGCGAGTTTGGCCTCGATGCCGGAGACGAAGTCGCCGTCCTCGTCGAACAGCGCCTGGTAGAGGGGGTAGAACGTGTCACCGACCGTGTTCGACCCGCCGAGTTGCTGGGAGGACCGCCCGAGACTCATGCCTCGTCAGCCTCCGCACCGGCGGCCGGGACGAACTCGCTGAAGTCGATATCGTCGTCGTCGTCCTCGTTCTCGACCGGCGTGATGTCGGTCTCCGCCTCGCTCTCGATCGGCGTGATATCGGCCTCCTCCTCGTCGACGCCCGAGCCGGTCAGAGCGTTGACGATGTCCGAGGTCTCCTTCTCCCGGAAGCGCTGGAACAGCGGTTGGGCGTTCTCGAGGATGTCCCCGGCCTCGTCGAGCATCTCCGACGGCGGGTCCGGCCGCGGGACCATCTCCTCTTTCTCGGGGTCGATGTTGATCTTGACCGACTCCATGTCCCGCAGGTCCTCCAGCGAGCGCTCCAGTTTGTCCTCGGCGATGAGCGCCATGATCGTGTCCGGGTCGTTGATGAACGCCTGGACCGCGGCCGCGACCTCCGTGTAGGTGTTGAGGTTCTGTTCGATGAGATACGCGAGGACGACCTTCCGCATGAACAGCTCCTCGTCGAGCCGTTCCTGGGTCCACCCGCGGTCGAACTTCAGCTCCTCCAGCGTGTTGGAGTTGCCCATCTGGAGGAACTCGTCGGTCTCGGCCTGCCACTCGTAGACGTCGCGGACGTTGATCTCGTCGTGTTCCGCCGAGTACTCGTTGATCTCGGTGAGGTTCTTGTTCCGACGCACTTTGTTGCCGTCGACCCGGGTCTGGGTCTGGATGGAGACCAGGTCGAGCGCCGTGAACAGCGTCTTCGAGACGTTGATCGGCTCGGTCGTGAACCGCTTGATGACCTCGCCGACGGTGTCGGCGTGGAAGGTGGAGTAGGCGGTGTGACCGGTCGACATGACCTGGAAGAGGTCTCGACCTTCCTCACCACGGACCTCGCCCATCACGATGTAGTCGGGGCGCTGTCGCAGTGCGGCCTCCAGCAGGTCGAACTCGTCGACGTCGCCCTTGTCGTCCTCGCCGAAGGAGGGACGGGTGACCGAAGCGACCCAGTTGCGCTGGGGCAGTTCGACCTCGCGCGTGTCCTCGATGGAGACGATCTTCGCGTTGCTCGGGATGAACAGCGAGATGGCGTTCAGTGAGGTGGTCTTCCCCGACGCCGTGCCGCCCGCGAAGATCATCGACTTGTTGTTCTCGATACAGAGCCAGAGGAAGGCCATCTCGTCGAGCGAGAACGTGTTCCAGTTGATGAGGTCGACCGGCGTGAACGGGACGTCCTTGAACTGACGGATGGTGTAGTTGGTCCCGTGGTCCGACACTTCCTCGCCCAGCGTCAGCTGCGAGCGCGAACCGTCGGGGAGGGTGGCGTCGACCTGCGGTTGCCGCTTGCTGATCCCCTTCCCCGAGCGCTGGGCGAGCTTGACGACGAAGTCGTCGAGCTCCTGGCGCCCGTGTTCGACGTTCGTGATGATGTTCTCGTACTCGGTGTGGTAGACGAACACCCGGGAGTTGTAGCCGTCGCAGGAGATGTCCTCGACGTTGATGTCGTGTTTGATCGGGTCGATACGCGCGTAGCCGATGAAGTCCCGCTTCAGCCGGTAGAGCAGCTTCTCGACCTGGTACTCGTTGAGCGTCTTCGGGTCGTCGCCGACGACCGCCGGCTCGGGCCGAGCCTCGATGCCGTCGAGTTCGCCCCCCTGGGTCTCGACTTCGACGGCCATGCCCAGCGCCCCCTTGAGCTGGTCCAGTATCCCCAGGTCGCCCTGTTGACCCGGCGTGTACAGGTCGTACCGTTCGAGTAGGCGCTCGGTCTCGCGCTGGATGACGCCGGCGCGGTCGGCGTCTGACCCCTCGACGACGATCTCGTCCTCGGAGTACTTGATCGCCGATTTGAGCTTGCCCGAGAGGAAGCCGACCAGCTGGGACTCGATGTCGTTCTGGTAGGGCTCGATCGCGTAGTACTTCTTCTCGTTTTCCTTGCGCGAGTGGAAGATGATCACGCAGGCGTACGGTTTGTTCACCCAGTAGCGCTCGACCTCGACGAAGTGAGCCTTCTTCTCCAGGGGCACCGCCTTCTCCAGGTCGTATCGGTTGACGACCGTCGAGTGGTCGTCGACCGTCGAGAAGAAGGCGTCCTCGTCGAGGTCGGGATTGACGTCGATCGTGCGTTCGTCGACGACCGACGCGAGTCGCTCGGCGGCCCCCCCGCCCTGACTCAGTCGGTCCTCGGTCTCCTCGGGGTCGAACCCGAGGTACTCCTCGGGTTCGAAGGGCACCTTCTCGCCCTCGCTGTCCCGTGGAATCTCGCCGTCCTCGTCGTAGTAGTACTCCTGTTTGAAGTGTTCCCAGGTGTAGCGGTCCTTGACGACGAACGAGCGCTCGGCTTCGATGCGCTCTCCCCACGCCTGTTCGAGTGTCTTGGCGGCGCTCGCGCCGGACTGCAGGCGGTCCTCGACGTCGAGTGGGTCGAACCCGAGGTACTCGCTACGGTCGAAGCGCCCACCCGTGTGGACGTCTCGGCGCAAGTCGTTCCACGTGTACTCGCCCACGGTCGCACCGTCCCCCGAGAGCCGCTCGCCCCCCGTCGCGACCTGGTCTGACTCGTTGCCCCCCGTGCCATCAATTGCCATTACAGGCTAACTGCTAGTAAGACGGAAAAAGCTTTACGCCCTCCTTACTCGGGCCGGTAATCGCGCCGTTCTGCCGTTCGTAGGCGGTAAGGGCCTGCTACCGTACGTATGGTTGAAATTGTCTCGTATTAATGTTGTTCAACAAATGTCTCTATTCTGTTCAGTGCCTCCTTGAGGTCGCCGAGGCTCGTCGCGTAGGAGACCCGGAGGTGGCCCTCGCCGCCGGCGCCGAAGACGTCGCCGGGGACGACCGCCACGCGCTGTTCCTCGAGCAGCGCCTCGGCGAAGGCGTCGCTGTCGTCCCAGGGGCACTCGGGGAAGGCGTAGAACGCACCCGCCGCCGGGAAGCAGTCGATGCCCATCTCCGCGAACCGGGAGAGGACGAAGTTACGCCGGCGGTCGTACTGGGCGCGCATCTCTCGGACGTCGTCGTCGCAGGAGTCGAGCGCCTCGACGGCCGCGTACTGCGCCGTCGTCGGCGCCGACAGCATCGTGTACTGGTGGATGCGGTTCATCGCCGCCGTCGCCTCCGGCGGCGCCAGCGCGTAGCCCAGCCGCAGGCCGGTCATCGCGTAGGCCTTCGAGAACCCGTTGAACACGATCGTCCGCTCGCGCATGCCCGGGAGCGTCGCGATCGAGGCGTGGTCGTGTTCGTAGGACAGTTCGGCGTAGATCTCGTCGGAGAAGACCAACAGATCGTGCTCGCGGGCGAACTCGGCGACCGGCCGCAGCTCCTCGCGGGTCATCGTCGCGCCCGTCGGGTTGTTGGGGTAGCACATGACCAGCGCCTCGGCGTCGGCCGCGCCCGACGACTCCAGCACCTCGCGGGTGAGTTTGAACTCGTCGGCCGCGCGCGTGGGCACGTCCACGACGTCCGCGCCCGCGAAGCGAGCGCTCGGGACGTAGGAGACGTAACAGGGCTGGGCGATCGCCACGGAGTCGCCCTCGTCGAGGAACGCGCGGAAGGCCAGGTCGACGGCCTCGCTGGCGCCCGAGGTGACGAGGATCTCCTCGTCGGGGTCGTAGTCGAGGCCGTACCGGCGCTCGGCGTCGGCGGCGATCCGCTCGCGCAGCTCGGCCATGCCGCGGTTGGCGGTGTAGGAGGTCTGTCCCCGCTCCAGGGAGGCGATGGCGGCGTCGCGGGCAGCCCACGGCGGCGCGAAGTCGGGCTCGCCGACCCCCAGCGAGATGATGTCGTCGTACTCCTCGGCGAGTTCGAAGAACTTCCGGATGCCCGACGGCGGGACCGACGCGACACGGTCGGTCGGCTCGAACGTCATGGCGAGACGGAGAGTCGGTCGTCGTCGTGGCCGTCCCCGAACTCGACGCCACGTTCCTTGTAGCTCTCCATGATGTAGTGGGTCACCGTCTGGGTGATCTCGGGGACCGGTGCCACCTTCTCGCTGATGAATCGGGACACCTCGCTCATCGAGTCGCCCTCGACCTCCATCGCGAAGTCGTAGTCGCCGCTCACCAGGCGGAGGCCCTGCACTTCGGGGAACTTCGCGAGGCGCTCGGCGATGTCGGCGTAGCCGGTCTCGCGGTCGAGCGTGACGTTCAGCTCGACGGCCGCGCGGACCGGCTGGGGTTCGACCTCGCCCCAGTCGACGACGGCCTGATAGCCCTTGATCACGCCCTCGGACTCGAGGTCCGCCATTACGCTCTCCACGGCCTCGGCGTCGAGGCCCGTCTGTCGAGCCAGGTCCTCGGTCGAGTACCGCGCGTTCTCGCGGAGCAACGCCAGTATCTCCTCGCGGTCGCTCATACCTATCTTCCAGCCCACTGCGACCAAAAGGGTTTCTCCATCGCGGCAGGCCCTCTCACACTGGCCACTCGTCCGACGGCGCCGCGCCGGGGCCCGACGATGCGGGAATCGTCGAGACGGACGGTTTTATCCGCACCTCTCGCATAGACGCCGCCATGCTCGATACGGACCCGTCGGACGGCTCGCCCGACGGCGGCTGGGCGTTCGTCGCCGCGAGCGACGGCGCCGCGGACCTCCTCGGGACGCTCACCGAACTCAACGCCGAGCGAGCGTACACGCGCTCGGACCTCTCGGAGCGGTCCGGCGTGGCGCTGAAGACGCTGTACCTCGACGGCCTGCTCGACGAGTTCGTCGACCTCGGCCTGCTCGTGCGCGCCGACGACGAAGCCGACGACGAGAGCGAACCCCAGTACCGCGTCGCCGCCGACAGCGACCTGCTCGACGCCGCCCGCGCCTTCGACGACGCCTACCGCGCGGGCTGACCGGACGGCTCGGACCCACAGGACTGGCCGGGCGAGTCCGGTAGCCCCCGCAGTTCATCGCGGCAGGCGCCGCCCGAGAGAACGGTCTCCGAGAGTTTATCCGCCATCGGGGGACCACTTCGGCGCGATGGACCCGCTGGGCCTCGGCCTCGCCGTCGACCCGGACGCGACGCTGTTGTTCTGCGGGTTCGTGGGCGGCGGTGTCGCGCTCGGGACCGTCAGCGGGCTGACGCCGGGGATCCACGCCAACACGTTCGCGCTGCTGCTCGCCGGCGTCGCCCCCTCGATCCCGGGGCCGGTCCGGTACGTCGGCGCGGCGATGCTGGCCGCCGGCGTCGTCCACACCTTCCTCGACGTGGTGCCGGCGCTCGCACTCGGCGTCCCGGACCCGGCGATGGCCAGCTCTGCGCTGCCCGGGCATCGGCTGGTCCTCGCCGGTCGGGGTCGCGAGGCGCTCCGGCTGTCCGCGCTCGGGAGCGCCGGGGCCGTCGCGTTCGCGGTGCCGCTGGCGGTCCCGATGACCCGTGCAATGACGGCGGTCTACCCGACGTTGCGAGCGCACCTGCCCCTCCTGCTGGCCGGTGTCGTCGTCGTCCTCGTCGCCACGGAGTCGACGACCGTCGGACGAGTGGGCGCCGCGCTGTCGGTCGCGGCCAGCGGCGCGCTGGGCGCGGTCGCGCTGGATCTGCCCCCGGGCGGGCTCGTGGATTCGGGCGGGATGCTCGCGCCCATCTTCACCGGGCTGTTCGGCGCACCGGTCCTGCTCGACGCGCTGACCGGCGAGGGCGTGCCGCCCCAGGACGACGCGAACGTGACCGCCTCCCGGCGGTCGGTGGCGGGGTTCGCGCTCGCCGGGACGCTGTCGGGTGCGGTGGTCGGGTACGTTCCCGGCGTGTCGAGCGCCATCGCGGCGACGGTGGCGTTGCTCGCTGTTCCGGACGGTGGTGGTGCTGCGGGCGGCGGCTGGGGGCGTCCGGAGCGCAGCGCGGACGGCGCCCGCGGATTCGTCGTGACGACCAGCGGCGTGAACACCGCGAACACCGTGTTCGCACTGTTGGCGCTGATCGCGCTCGGGACGCCCCGGACCGGAGTCATGGTCGCGATGAGCGACGCGGGTGTGCCGCTCGACCTGCCGCTGTTGCTCGGGAGCGTCCTCGTCGCCGCGGCCTGCGGGTTCGTGCTCGTCGTGACCCTCGGCGACGCGTACCTGCGGCTGGTCGGGCGAGCCGACTACACGCGGCTGTCCGTGAGCGTGCTGTGTCTCGTCGTGGCCGTGATCGCTGTGTTGACCGGACCCCTCGGCGTCGCCGTCTTCGGGGCCTCGACCGTCGTCGGGCTGGTGCCCGTGACGTTCGGCGCTCGGCGGGCGTCGCTGATGGGCGTGTTGCTCGTCCCGTTGATTTTCGGGCTGTGATCGGACCTCCCGAACGCGCCGGGAAGCGCACGGTTCCCTCTCGGCCCCCGGCTACCGCGCTCGCAGGCCGACTTCGATCGGCCGCTGGGGCTGGAGGGTGATCTGCATCGAGAGGTCCAGCGGGGGCTCGGTGACGGGATCGAAGGCGAACCGCGCGGCCAGCGTCGCGAGCACGAGTTTCGCCTCCATCAGTGCGAAGCGCATGCCGATACAGTGACGCGGGCCGCCGCCGAACGGGAAGTACGCGTACTCCGGGAGTCCCTCGCGGAACCCCTCGGTCCACCGCTCCGGGCGGAAGGCGTCGGGGTCGTCGTACCACCGCTCGTCGCGCTGGACGACCCACTGGGGCATCGAGACGGTCGACCCCTCCGGGATCCGGTAGCCGCCGAGTTCCACGTCGCGCGTGGGCTCACGGAAGACCGTGTACGCCGGCGGGTAGAGCCGCAGCGCCTCGTCGACGACCCTGTCCAGGTAGTCGAGTTCGAACAGATCCGCCGCGCCCGGCCGCTCGGCGTCCGCGGCGCTGCCGTCGCTCCCGTCGCCCAGGACCTCGTCGAGTTCCGCGTGGAGTCGGGCCTGTCGCTCAGTATCGTTCGCGAGCAGCATCACGGCGTACGAGAGCGTGAGCGCGGTGGTTTCGTGGCCGGCGAACAGGAAGGTAAAGAGGTGGTCGCGGATCTGTCGTTCCGAGAGCCCACCGCCATCGGCGCCCTCGCCATCGGCGCGGTCGGTCCCGTCGTCGGGTTCGACGGCGAGGAGGATCGAGAGCAGGTCGTCGAACGCCTCGTCGCTGGCGCGGCGCTCGGCGACGATGTCCGCGATGGCGTCGTCGAACCGGGAGACGGCACGGCGACAGCGGCGATTGGCGGGCGTGGGGACCCACAGCGGGAGGAGCGCGGATATCGACCCGGCGTCGAAGCGGTCGGAGATGACCGCGGCGGCGTCGCGGATGGCCGACTCCCGGCCGCGGATGTCGACGTCGAGCAGCGTCTTCGCCAGGATTTCGAGCGTGAGCGTGCGCATCTCCTCGCTAATAGCGACCGGGCCGGCCCCCGCGTCGCGGGTCGCCCACTCGGCGGCCCGCTCGTCGGCGAAGCGGGCCATCATGTCGGCGTAAGTCTGGACGCGGTCGCGGTAGAACGAGGGCTGGAGCGCGGTGCGGTGGGCCTGCCAGGCCTCGCCCTCCAGCAGGAACAGGCCGCCGTCGGCGATCTGGCCCAGCGCGTTGCGGATGATCGAGGCGCGACGGTAGTCGGCGTCGTCGGTGACCAGCACCTGCTCGATATCCGCGGGGTGTTTGAGCATGACGCCGTCGCTCGTGGCGACGCGGTAGGTGACCACGTCGTCGTCGTAGGCGGCACAGCGCGCGTAGAAGGCGACCGGGTCCCGGACGAACTGGACGGTGTTGCCGATCACCGGAATACCGTCGGGTCCGGGCGGCCGGTCGCCGGGCGTGGACTCCCGGAGCGCCTCGGCGGTCGCCCCCTCGCTCCCGTCGGCGGCGTCGTGGGTTGCCATCGAGTGGACGTAGGGACTCCAACGGTATCGTCCTTCGGCCGCGGACGCTCGGATCGTTTAGCATCGGCGCGCGCCGGGCGCGGCCACGGCCGACAACGCAGTCCTTATGCGGGCCGTTCCAGTACATCCAGCGATGACAGTCATCGGGATCGTCGGACTGCCCGGCAGCGGGAAGAGCGAGGCCGCCGCGGTCGCGCGGGAGGCGGACGTGCTCGTCGTCACGATGGGCGACGTGATCCGCCAGGCCTGCCGCGACCGGGGGTTCGACCCCGCGACCCACCACGGCGAGATGGCGAAGACCCTCCGCGAGGAAGGGGGGCCCGACGCCATCGCCCGGGAGTCGCTCCCGCTCATCGAGGAACGCCTGGCGGACGCCGACACGGTCGTCGTCGACGGCATCCGCTCGGACGTGGAGGTCGACCGCTTCGTCGAGGCCTTCGGCGACGACTTCGCGCTCGTGGAGATCCACG
>Ga0207755_100805_pt1 | contig 11865 bp, 12 predicted proteins | sample A23P2SouthBayCA_FD_187734 | JGI IMG/M metagenome (GOLD analysis project Ga0207755, IMG submission 187734) | Aerobic enrichment media microbial communities from Bioluminiscent Bay, La Parguera, Puerto Rico - A23 P2 (SPAdes) | ecosystem: Environmental > Aquatic > Marine > Unclassified ...
TCCGACAGACAGCGGCCCCGGGACACTCAACGCGGCAGCGTCGACCGGAGAGGACACGACCCGCGTCCTCGAGTTCACGCTGGGCGACGAGCACTACTGTATCGACATCTCGCTCGTCGAGGAGATCGTCAAACGGGACTCGATAACTCGGGTTCCCAACACCGACGAGTACATCGAGGGCGTCGTCGACCTGCGCGGCCAGATCACGACGATCCTCGACCCGAAGGCACTGATGGACATCGACGCGGAGGGATCGGAGACGCTGATGATCGTCTTCGACCCCGACGCCTTCGACGATCAGGGTGCGATCGGCTGGATCGTCGACGAAGTCCGACAGGTCTCACCCATCTCCGAATCGGAGGTGAATCAGCCGCCGGTCGACGAGGACTACATCCGAGGCGTCGTCGACCGCGACGACAGCGAGGCCTTCGTCATCTGGACGAAACCAGCAGTCGCGATCGAACTCGCCACCAGCGACGAGACCGACGACTGATTCTCCGCCCGCTCGCTCGGGGCATGAGGAAAGCCTTATTCGGGACCGAGGGTGGACGTACACACAATGGGGCTCGAAGAGGAGATCCGTGAGATCGAAGAGGAGATCGCCAGTACGCCCTACAACAAGTCGACAGAGGCGCATATCGGCCGCCTCAAATCCAAGCTCGCGGAGAAAAAAGAGAAGCTCGAACAGCAGGACAGTTCGGGTGGTGGCGGCGGCTACGCCGTCGAGAAACACGGCGACGCCACCGTCGCCCTGGTCGGCTTCCCGAGCGTCGGGAAGTCGACGCTCCTCAACGCCCTCACCAACGCCGACAGCGAGGTCGGCTCCTACGAGTTCACGACGCTGGACGTCAACCCCGGGATGTTGCAGTACCGCGGCGCGAACATCCAGATGCTCGACGTGCCGGGCCTGATCGAGGGCGCGGCCGCCGGCAAAGGCGACGGACAGGCAGTGCTGTCGGTCGTTCGCACCGCCGATCTGATCGTCTTCGTCCTCTCGGTGTTCGAGATCGAGCAGTACCAGCGCCTGCGCGACGAACTGTACAAGAACAAGGTGCGGGTCGACCGCGAACCGCCGCGGGTCTCGATCCGCCGGAAGGCCAAGGACGGTCTCTCGATCAACGCCAGCGTCGATCTGGATCTGGACGAGGAGACGATCAAAGGCGTCCTCCGGGAACACGGCCACGTCAACGCCGACGTGACGATCGGCGAGCAGGTCGACATTGACCGGCTTATCGACGGCGTGATGGACAACCGCGTCTACCTCCCCTCCGCAGTCGTCGTCAACAAGGCCGACCTCATCGAGCCAGAGTACAAGGAGACCGTCGACGCCGACCTCCGGGAGTACGACATCGACCCCGAGGAGGCGGTGTTCATCAGCGCCGAAGAGGAACGCGGCCTCGACGCGCTTCGCGAGGAGATCTGGGAACGGCTCGGCCTGATCCGGATCTACATGGACAAACCCGGCCGCGGGATCGACCGCGAAGAACCGCTGATCCTCCGCCGGGGCCAGACCGTCGCCGACGCCTGCGAGAAGCTCGGGGGCGACTTCGAGGAACGGTTCCGATTCGCCCGCGTCAGCGGCCCCAGCGCCAAACACGACGAGCAACAGGTCGGCCAGGATCACCAGCTCGAAGACGAGGACGTGCTACGTATCCTGACCCAATGATTCTCACGTACGCAGGCCGTTGCTTCCGGTGTCGATGAATCGTCGTCTCGCGGCGATCCTGGCGCTCGCCGTCGTCCCGTGGACGGTCGCGGTCGCCGGCACGGTCACGTTCGTCTTCCCGTTCGCGCTGGTCGATCCCAACACTGGCACCGTCACGACGATCACCGACTACTACTTCGTGTACACGGGCGCGCTCCCGCCCTACCTGCGCGCGTGGGGAATCGGTGTCTGTCTGTATCTCGGTGCCGCCACGAGTGCCGCGAGCGGCGCTGTCTTCGACCGGGAAGACCGTCGCCTCACTGCGGGGCTGCTCGTCCTCGCCGGCCTGACGCAGCTGTCGCTCGCTCACGGCTTCGGTCGCCAGCCCGGCCGTTTCGCGGTCCCGGTCGGGACGGTTTGCTGTCTCGCTGTCGTGTGGTGGTTTCACCGTCGGTTGTGAGTCAGAGAACGCGTTCGCTACTGGAACGGAACGAACCGTCGACACGGCCACCCGACAGTGATGACTGGTCTGCAACCAGGGCCGCTGTCGGGCTGTCATCGGAGTGACGGCTGGCACTAGGCTTTTCGGCTCGGCGTTCCTCCGCTCACACATGGGAATGACCCTCGACCACACGATGATTCGTGTCGAAGACCTCGACGAATCGCTGGACTGGTACACGACACACCTCGGCTACGAAGAGAAGGGCCGCTGGGAGGCCGAGACGTTCACCAACGTCTTCCTCGGTCCAGCGGACGTCCACGAGGACGGGGCACTGCTGGAACTCACGTACAACCACGACGGCCGATCGTACACGATGGGCGACGCGTGGGGCCACATCGCCGTCCGCGTCGAGGACGTGACCGAGGCCTACCACGAACTGATGGACGACGGCGTCGAGGACTACCGACCGCCCGAGGAGAATCCCGGCTACGCCTTCGTCAAGGATCCCGACGGCCACGAGATCGAGATCGTCGAGCGCGACCACGGTGCGCGCTACAGCCTCGACCACACGATGATCCGCGTCGAGGACGCCGACGTCGCCATCGGCTGGTACGCCCGGAAACTGGGCTTCGAACCCGCCGGTCGCTGGGAGTCGGACACCTTCGCGAACTACTTCCTGGCTGACCCCGACGCCGCCGAGGAGGCGATGACGGTCGAACTCACGTACAACTATGACGGGCGCACGTACGAGATGGGCGACGCGTGGGGCCACCTCGCCGCTCGCGTCGACGACCTCGAAGACGGCTGGGCGTCCCTGATGGAACGCGAGGCCGAGGATTACCGCGATCCCGAATCCTGTGACTACAACTACGCGTTCACCAAGGATATGGACGGCCACGAAGTCGAAATCGTCACGTCGTAGACGCTCGTCGCCCGTTGGCCAATCGTTGAGCCGACTTCTTCCGGGACTGTCACAATCTTTTTCGATCGGTCTTCGGCCAGATAGTGATCTCTCTCATCCGTCGATATTAGCCGTTTCAGGCCGTGTGTCTGTGTGTCACCGTCACATGGATGACCACAAAGCATTTATAACACCCGACTAACTCTTTGACTGTACCCCTACCCATGGTGTCAGTAGCGAGTATGCCGGTTCGGTCTGTACGCGGTCCAGCAGGATCGCGTCCGACAGGGAGAAAGCTGCTGTCGCCGACTGCAACACACAACAAACTATGACAGGAACCAACGAAAAAGTTCGCAGCCTGTTCCTCGCTGCGCTGATGGTCATGTCCGTATTCGCCATGACCGCCACGCTCAGTGGAGCAGCTGTTGCGGACACCGCTAACTCAGCGACTGTCAGTGGGGCATCAGTCACCACTGGCGCGACGCTCAACGCGTCGTCCTATGCAGACAGTACAGAAACGCAGAACACGACCATTAACGTCAACGTCAACACCAGTGGTCTCGGTAGCGACGACGTTGACAACGTCACTGTCGACTACAGTGAGGCCACGGACAACGGTCTCTCCGTCGACAGCTACTCGGCCACTGCGAGCAATGGCCTGGATGTTACCGACACGACCGTGAATGGTGACTCCGTGGAGATCGAGGTCACCAACGACAACGGTAACGGCACTACCGCTGGCACCGTCGACTTCGGTGTCGTCTGGGACGTCAGCGACGCCGAGAACGAGAACCTCGTCGAACACATCGTCACCGGCGAAGACGATTCGAGCGAGGCTGCTCAGTTCAAGGTTGTCGGTGACTACGCGACCAAGATCACCCAGACTCCTAACCCAGACACGGAAGTCTTCCGTGGTGAGATGGTCCAGTTCGAGGCAGACAACCCCGAGACGTCCATCCGTATCTTCGCGACCGACAGTGACGGCGACGTCTCCAGCACGGTCAAGAACCTCAACACTGGGACGTTCTCCGACACGATCAACTACGACACGTCCAACCTCGACGCTGGTGAGGAGTACGTCGTCGGCTTCAACACTGGGGCCAACACCGGTTCACCGGCTACCGACACGACCGGTAACAACGCCCTCAACCTGACGGTCTCCGACCTCGGGCTCGACATCGAGGCCGACTCGAACTCGATCACGACCGACGACCCGATCGAGGCGACCGCCGAGTCGAACGCACCGCTCGAAGCGTACACCGCACGCCTGCTCGACTCTGACGGCGACGAAGTCACGGCCGACATCGGTGACTTCGACGGCTCCGGTGAGGCCGACGTCTCCTTCGATGACGACGGCACGGGCAACTACACGGTCGAAATCGAGCACAACGACACCGGCATCACCGCCGAAACCGACTCGATCGAAGTGAGCGAAGCTGGTGACAGCACGGCTGACTTCGACGCAACGAACAACGTTGTCAGCGAGGACCAGGGTGACATCGCAAACATCACCCTCAACCTCGAAAACACCGACACCGCGACGCTCGTCGTCGGTGGCGAGGAATCCAGTTACTACCTCGTCGCCGAAGTCGAGGACGACGACGGTGACGGTCAGGTGAGTGTTGACTTCAACAGCTACCTGGCTGGTACGGTTAACGGTGACGACGTCGTCAGCGTCGGCGACGACGACAACCTCCTCAGCACCTCGCAGGGTGGCGACTTCAACGGATCCACCACTGACGAGAGCATCCTCGCCGCGACCGAGTACGACATGAACGTCACCTCCGGTACCGGCGACCGGGTCTTCACCGACCCCGACACCGTCGGTTCGCTCTCGCTGACCGAGCGCTCCACTGACGCACACACCGTGTGGACTGCGCCAGAGGACAACGACATCAGCGAGGTCTCCGACGTGTACGCGAACATCGAGAGTTCGATCACCCAGACCGAAGAAGTCGCTAACGGCGACCTCGTCGTCCACCAGATCGAGGCCACCGGCCTCGAGGGTGTCGTCGAGTCCAACGGTGGCGACCTCCTCGATACGATCAACACTTCTGTTCTCAACCTGACGGTCGAACAGAACGAGAGTAACGCGCCCGCGAACGCCGATCCCAAGTCGCTGGACATCGGCTCCGCGAGTGCGAGTACCATCACCGACTACGAGAACGACTCCTACTTCGTTCTCATCGACACCGGTGACGTCACCGCTTCGCCGCGTTCGATCAAGAACGGTGACGAGTACACCGCCGAGTTCAGCGTCAACTCCAGCAGTGAGCTCACCGAGAGTGACGAAGACGACGAAATCGTCTCCGATCACTTCGGTATCGTTGAACCGAACGCAGAACTCGACACCAACGACGACGACGTCGTTGTCGTCGAGTCTGCAGCAGGTGAAGAGATCACGGGCGAGACGAACTACGCACCGGGCACGGAACTGACGCTTCGCGTCCAGTCCGAGTCCAGCACGAGTCCGTTCCTCGCTCGACCGTCGGCGACCGTCGAGTCTGACGGTAGCTTCACCTTCACGCAGGCCTTCACCGACGTGGCGCCTGGTAGCACCCTCTCGCTCCAGATCCGCCGCAACAACGCCAACGTTGGCAGCTCCTACGATGGTGAGGTCGAGGAAGGGGCAACTGCCTCTGTCTCGATCAGCGACCAGGAAACCGACGGCACCACCGTGACGGTCGACTCCGTCACGATGTCCGAAGGTGGCTTCGTCGCGATCCACCTCAACAACGCGAGCGGCCAGGTCATCGGTACGAGCGACTACCTGACCTCCGGCAGCTCCGACACTGTTGAGATCGAGCTCGATCAGGACATCGACGACGGCACGACGGTCGTCGCGATGCCCCACCAGGACACCAACAACAACGAGGAGTACGAGTTCAGTGGCGGTTCCACTGACGCTCCGTACACCAACTCTGACGGTTCCTTCGTGACCGACAGCGCGTCGATCACTGTCACGGACACCGAGACGGACACCGAGACGGAGACTGAAACGGACACCGAGACGGACACCGAAACGGACACCGAGACGGACACCGAGACGGACACCGAAACGGACACCGAGACGATGGCTGGCGGTGACGACACCGACACCGAGACCGACACCACGACGAGTGGCTCCGGTCCCGGCTTCGGCGTCATCCTCTCGCTGGTCGGCCTCCTCGCTGCTGCGCTGCTCGCTGCGCGGCGCAACAACTGAGGACGCTAACTAATCGGACTCCGTCCGATTCCTGAACTCGCGATTTTTCTTCGGACGCTACGTGACCAGTGCCCACAGTCGGTCGTGCGCTGGGGACGGGCAGGCCTAACGACAAAACATATAGCAGGGATCCCGTTATGTAGTGGTAGAATGGTTGTCGATGGTGCAGTCACGCTTACCGCGCTCGTCGGCGACCCACTCGTCGTCGCCCGCCCGCTCTCGTGGGTGATCGTCGCGCTCTTTCTGGCGACTGGTCTGCTCTCGTCGCGCGACGGTGCACGTGAGCGAGCGAGACACGTCGGTGTCGTCGCGTGGGGGCTGTTCGGGCTGTTCTGGCTCGTTCTGGTCCCGCACTTCGTTCTCGTCCAGAAGAGCATCGTCGAGGGAATCGGGAGCATCGCGGCCGTGCCGCTGTCCCTGTACGTGGGCTATCTCCTGTGGAACGGTCGCGACTCGCTGTTGACCCTCTCGAAAGCGGTCGGCTACATGGGCATCCTGTATCTCCCGTTCGCGTACTTACCCCTCGTCGAGTCGAATCCGCTTCGGAAGTTCATGATCGAGACGGTCGCCGCCCAGACCGACTTCCTGCTGTCGCTGCTCGGCGTCGATCCACAGCTCGTCACCGGAACGAGCGTCGTCGATGGGGTCTCGTCTGCGTCCGATTACCAGTATCTGAGCACGTTCTACTTCCCCGGAAACGAACGCCCGATCACGTACACGATCATCGTCGCCTGTACCGGGATCGGGTCTATCGCGATCCTGGCCGGTGCGATCCTCGCCGTGGAGGCACCGATGCGTCGAAAGGCGCGCGCGCTCGCGGTGACGGTGCCGGTCATCTACGTGTTGAACCTCGTCAGAAACGTGTTCATCGCGACGATGTTCGGCCAGCAGCGGATGCAGTGGTTCGTCGGAACGTTCACCGGCCTGTTCGGCACGTCGGACCCACAGATGGTGTCGTACTACATCGCCGACCGACTGCTCGCGCAGTTCGGATCGGTGATCGCGCTCGTCGCAATCACGTGGTTGATCGTTCGCGAGCTCCCGGAGATCCTCTCGCTGATCGAGGACGTCGCGTATCTGATAACGGGGACGGAGTACGATCTGCAGGCCGAATTTGGTCACGGTGACGTCCGAACCGACGGTGGCGACTAGCCGTCGCTGGGTGCACCGGCGAGTTCGACCAGCGCGTCGCGTTCCATGTCGTGCAGGTCTCCCGGCACGACGAGCAGGTGGAGGGGACGGCCGAAGTCCCCGTCTGCGAGCGCTTCGAGTGTGTCGGCCTCGACGACGGGATTCGCACTGCCGGCACGGGCGACGACGACACCGAGTAGCTCCTCGAACTCCGCAGACAGCAACTCGGCGGCGTGATCGGCGGTCATGAACTCCTGTTCGCCCTCCCAGTGGGGGTCGTCGACCTTGATATCGAGATAGACGAGCGTGTGCAGGTCTCGCGCTCGGTTGTCCTCGATCGTCTCGACGACGCTGTCCGGGACGCCATCTCCGCCGTGGGCCTCCTCGAAGGGGAGCGTCGTCGCCTTCCCGAACCGATAGTTCTGGAGACCGGTCAGCGAACTCGCGGCGGTCTGGGCCGTCGTGCCGTGGACGACGCGGGTGTGGATGCCACGTTCTTCGGCACGCAGGCGCAGGTCGACGTGCGTCGTCGAGACCATCGTGTCGCCGGCCGTGACGAACGCGACGTCGCCGTCTTCGGCGGCGTCGAGGATCGCCTCTGGGTCCTGCTCGACGGCCGCACGGTCCAGTACCTGCAGGTCGATGTCGTGGTAGTACTCCAGTTTCTGGGTCGTCGTCCCGATCAGTTTGCTCGTGTAGAACTCGGCGAACACGTCCGTCGCGGTCTGGAGGGCTTCCTGTCCCTCGACCGTGATCGAACGCTCGTCGTAGAGTCCCAGCCCGACGAATGTGAGCATACATACTGTCGACGATGCCGACCAATAAAGGGCGCGAAGCGTCAGGCTTACCGCCGGCCGCGGGGTCAGTGGTGGTATGGGCGTTCCCTGCGTTCGCGCCGCTCGCGAGGCCGGCGAGGAGACTCGACAGCGCCTCGCCGAGGCAGACCTCGTGGCCGACGGGCACGACATCGTCGTCGACGACGCCGACATCTACATCCCCGTCACCGACCCGACGGCCGTCCCCGACGATCTTCCTGTCGTCGACTACGATGCACCGGTCCGGGACTCTCAGACGATGCCGGCCGACCGCCTCGATTTCGAACCCAGTTACGAGCGAATCGGCGAGGTGATCGTCGTCGACGAGGGCGATCCCGACCGGGCACAGGAGATCGCCGACGCCATCGCGGCGTCTGACCTCCCCGTCAGGACGGTTCTCAACCGCGCCTCGAAGATCAAGGGCGAGACACGAGTCCGGGACTGGGACGTGCTCGCTCGGGATGACGACGACTCCCGCGAGCCGACCGAAGTCGTCCACCGCGAGTACGGCTGTGAGTTCCTGTTCGATCTGGCCGAAGTGTACTTCTCGCCACGGCTTGCGACTGAACGCCACCGCGTCGTCGAACAGATCACCGACGACGAGCGAGTCTTCGACATGTTCGCCGGCGTCGGCCCGTTCGTGATCCCCGCGGCCAAACGCGGCGCGACGGTCGTCGGCGTCGACGTGAACCCGGCTGCCGTCGAGTATCTCCGCGAGAACGCCCGGCGCAACGGCGTCGAAGAGCGTGTGACGGCTATCGAGGGCGACGTGCGCGAAATCGCGCCGGAGTACGCAGGCTGGGCCGAGCGGCTCCTCCTGAATCTCCCACACAGCGCCGACGACTTCCTCGACGCCGCGGCGACACTGGCCGGTGACGACTGCGTGCTGCACTACTACGACATCCAGCACGAGGACGACCCCTACGGCCCGGGCGAACGAGCGATCCGCGACGCCTTCGAACCCGAGTACGACGTGATTGTCGAGACCCGTCACACGGTCCGATCGTACGCACCCCACGAACTCAACGTGGTACTGGACGTTCGCGTGACGAAGTGACCGTGTCCCGGAATGGCATAATCGCCAGACTTCGGAACCCTTATGACCGTCTTGGGCATCCTACCGAATGCGCGCGCCGGTGTAGCTCAGACTGGCAGAGCGAATCCTTCGTAAGGATTAGGCCGAGGGTTCAAATCCCTCCACCGGCTTTCTACTGCGAACGAAGGTAAGCAGCGAGAGCCATACAGGGATTTGAATCAGGGAGGAGTTTTGCTCCGACCGTGGTTCACAATCCCCTCCACCGGCTTTCCTGCTGTAGCGTTCTCGTCGGTGTCAGTGCTCAATCACTCACGGTCAGTTCGCCGTTGCCGGACGAGTCGACGCTCAGCGGATCGTCGTTCCACTCGATTGCCAGATTGTTCCGTGAGAGGTACGGAGCGAGCGTCTCGGCCGAGAGGAGGCCGAGATAGATTCCGTCGTCGACGACCGGGAGCCGTTTCACGCCCGTCTCGCGCATCCTGTCGGCGGCGTCGGAGAGCGTCGCGGTCGGTGGAATCGTCGTCACGGGCGTCGACATGATCGAGTGTACTGACGGGCGTGCGTCGGTTTCGGCGACACAGGCGACGATATCCGATTCCGTGACGATACCCACGACGGTACCGTCTTCGAGGACCGGTAGGGCCGGCGTCGCTGGCCGACGGAGCGACTGGGCGGCGTCGGCGACGTCCGTCTCTGGGGTGATCGTTTCGGGGGTCGCACAGTCGACCGCGGCGACGGTCAGTTCGAGCATAGTTGTCGTGTGCTAACGACCACCACTGTTTAACGATTATGGACATACAGGATACAAGAACTAGTATTACTAGTATCAGAGTCCCTATTAAGATTGAAACACTCGTCTAAAATGCTATTTTAGTGGGCGGATGTGCTTTTCTTACCCCACTCCATCTGTACTGAACGATTCGACCGGTGCCGATGGTCAGTCGAGACCGCAATCCACTACCTGAGCCGCCGCTAACGTACGAGTGGACAATGCCGGAGTACGATGTCGTCGTCGCAGGTGGCGGGCCGGCCGGACTGCAGTTCGCCCGGGAGGTCGGGCGACGATCCGACTACAGCGTTGCGGTGCTGGAAGCCAACGACGCGCTGGCCGACAACGACAAGTCGACCGGCGGCACCTTCGAGCAGGTGATCGAGGGGTTCGACGTGCCGACGTCGGTCGTGATGGCCGAGTGTCCCGACGTGCTGTTCGAGGGGCCGACGGCCCAGTCGCGACTCGCCATCCCGAATTACGTGCTGGACTTTCCCGCGTTCCTCGAGTTTCTGGGGGAAGACGCAGAGAGCGCCGGCGTCGAGGTCCACACCGGGACGCGAGTCGTTGCGCCGGTCGTTGAGGACGGGACCGTCGTCGGCGTGCGCTGCAAGCGTGGCGGGTCGGACGTGACTTACCGTGCCGAGCTCGTCGTCGACGCGACCGGGCCGGCGGGAACGCTGACGACGAAGTTGGATATGTGGGACCGCGACGCCGCTCAACGAGGGATCGGCAAGGAGTACGAGGTCCGGGGTCGGTTCGACGAGTCGGCGATGCTGTTCCGGTTCGATCACGCCGTCGCGCCGGGCGGGTACGCGTGGGTGTTCCCCGCCGGTGAGCGGCGGTTCAAGGTCGGCGTCTGCTGGATCGGCGACTTCTACGAGCGCCACCATCGCCCCGAGGACGGTTCGATCGACGACTACGTCGAGCGGTGGGCCGAGACCGACTCCCGCTGGGAGATCGACGAGATCAGGGCAGTCCACGCGGGACAGGCGATCTCGGACAACTCGATCAACCAGCGTGCGACCGACGGCCTCGTCGCCGTCGGCGACAGCGTCTCCAGTATCAATCCCCTCTTTGGCGAGGGAATCCGGCCGGCCATGGAGTCGGCGGCGATGGCTGCCGACGTAGCGGCCGACGCACTCGACGTCGGGAACGTCTCGCGGCAGTTCCTCGAACGGTACGAGCGCCGCTGGAACCGCCAGAAAGGGTCGAAGTGGAAGACTCAGCGGATCGTCGGCGAGTTGCTCTACGACTTCGACGCGAGCCAGCAGGACGGGTTCGTCGAACGGAGCGGCGACCTCTCGGCCGCACAACTGGACCGCCTCCAGCGCTACGAACTGACGGTCGGTGACCTGCTGGACCTGTACCCGTTCCGGATCGGCGACCTCCGGAAGGTCCCGACGCTCCTGCGCCACCTCTGACTGTCGGCGTTCCACTTTCACTTTCACCGCGCGCCCGTGGCGTACCCCTTTTTACGTGGCGTCCATCGCTCCGAGCATGGCAGTGATCGACGACGAGAGCAGGACGGACTCGGGTACGCGGCGACACATGACCACGGTCGTTCTCGAAGAACGGGGTGACGAGTGGCTGGCGACACAGGGCGGTATCCCCGTCGAGGGGCGGGGCGAGACGGCCGCCGAAGCGGCCGCCGCGTACTGTCGCAAGATCGACGAGGGGGTCCACGAGAGCCAGCGATGAGCACGCCCGCTCGCTACCGGAGGGCGATCCGCTACCGCTGTCGGGCCTGTGGCTGCACGTTCACGGACACGCTGGCGGGCGTGGTCGCCTGCCCGCGCTGTTCGGCTATCGCCGACCACGAGCAACGGGGGCGCGCGCTCACAGAACAACCGTGATGGCGAACGACGACGTGCAGCGGAAACTCGCCGAGCAGTGGCGGATGCGCTGTCCGGAGGGCCAC
>Ga0207755_100806_pt1 | contig 11860 bp, 13 predicted proteins | sample A23P2SouthBayCA_FD_187734 | JGI IMG/M metagenome (GOLD analysis project Ga0207755, IMG submission 187734) | Aerobic enrichment media microbial communities from Bioluminiscent Bay, La Parguera, Puerto Rico - A23 P2 (SPAdes) | ecosystem: Environmental > Aquatic > Marine > Unclassified ...
AGTCATCTCGTCAGACCCGGAATACTGGACATCGTAGGTACTCGTGACCCGATTGCCACTGACTTGAGTCTCGACGATAACCGTGAACTGCCCGCTGTTACCATCTGGGGAACACCCCATTCCGTCCTCACTCTCTGAGCCGAACGGGAACGAATTACTGAACAGGTCGGCCGTCTCGCCAGGGGAGACTACTACCCGGTCTGTTTCGTGCATTCCACTGCCTCTGGGGTTCTCAATTGGATTGGGAACGTCCCCAGAGAAGATTAGTTCAGCTATCGCTTCCGGACCACTCCCTGTGTTCTCAACCGTGACGAATGCCTCGCCATTCTTGATCCGGTCTGTCTCGGATTCACCATAGACTTCGTCCCACGGCTTATCTGGATTATTCCGATAGAGTCCAACATCCTGTATCTGGATCTCTGGACGCAGTTCAGTCGTGGTCTCGACTACTGTCTCCTCACCCTTCAACGCGAGTACGCGGTACTCACCGGGCGCATACGCGGTGCCGATCTCGAACGAGACCTGTTGAGCACCCGCGGCTACGTCACGCTTCCCGAATAGCTCGCCGTTCGGTTGGATGAGGTTGACTTGGTCAATGTCGGCCTCTTCGGAGAGTTCGACGACGAGTGTTGTCCCCTCGACAGCGATACGCGTGAGTGGGCCGTTGCTATCTGGAGAAGTCGTTCCGTCACCAGGCGTCCCGGAACCGCCATTGTCGTTCAGACAGCCAGCGACGCTTACGAGCGCAGCACCTGCGACTGTTCGGAGGGCGGTTCGCCGACTGATGTGTGGGTGGTTTCTAGTCATGGACTATGGGTTCCGTTGGAAGATGTCTTCTGGACCAAGCATTCGGAGGAGCCGCTTGCCTGCGTAGAACATCACAAGAAACGGGATGAGCTGCCAGCCGACCTCGAAAATGAACGCGAACCAACCGTCGATGGTGCCGAGCGGATGCCACCGAGCAGTTGCCGTCGCACTCACATACGCGGGGTCGTGCCCGAGCCACGAGCCTGGGTGGTACCGAGCCGTGTAGATGCCCGGCTCGTCGATCGTCACGATCGCCACCCCGGAGGCGTTGGTCTCGACGCGTTGCTCCGCGATGGTGATGTAGCCGTTGCGAGTGTTCCCGCCGATTGGATATCGTCGGTCGGGATCGCTGAGCACGATCGGTGCGCCGGTCTCGTTGTCTCGGAGTTCGATGCGGAGTGTGGCCTGACTTTCGTTCTGCTGGAGCACCTCAACAGTCAGATTACTGCGCCGGAGCTGCCGTTCAGAACCAGCGTCAGGTGCCACAATCGAGGCGTTCACGCCCCGCACGATCCCCGCTACCTGGAGCGCGTCGTGGTCGACGCTCTCGGCGCGAACTGCGACGCCGTACGTCGTCGTGTACGACTGGTTGACGATGTCGATGTTGATGTTCTCACCGAGCGTGCCGTCCGGAGACGGTCGGTCAGTGCCCCAGGTGTCGATAATCTCTGGACCATCGCGAACTGGTTCAGCACGCGGGCCGATTCGCGACGGGTACGCGTGAACATAGACTGGAATTGCATCCGACTCGACGGTGGCGCTATCCGTCCGATTCGATCGAACGAGCGTGTCCCAATTGGTGTTCCGTGCGGTGTAGAACCGCCAGACGCCACGCACTCGTGCGCTTCCATTCTCTGTGAGCGTGTATCCCTGCCACGGCCGGGACTGGAAAATGGCCACACCGGCGTCATCATTGGGATACTCGGCGTAGTATGGGTAGGCCGAGAGGTCGTAGATCTCGACGGCGATCGAATCCGAGACGTTGAGCGATTCGGTACGGTACGTGACCTCGACATCGGTCTCGTCGCCTCGGTCGATTCGCGTGGTCTTCTTCAGTCGGACGCTGATCTCGGCTTCAAGCGTGAGGTTTGCACTCCAGTCATCCTCGATCTGGTAGTCGAGGGCCGGCGTGTGCGAGCCGTCGCGCTCGACGATGGTTTCGCCGTCCTTCTGCAATCGAACCTCCTCGACCTCGTTGCTCGCGAGCGACCACTCGATCGTCGTGTTTCCCGAGGAACTGCCGTTGGGGATGCGAACGCGGTAATCGACGAATCCACGCATCGTGCCGTTCGGCGCGATATAGAGTGGCGTGTCACCAGATTCGAGGTGGCCACGGGTCGACGGCTGCACCGCGAACACCGTCGCATGGGCATCCTCAATAAACACCCCGTCTTCGAGGCTCGCGTGCGGCGGATGCACGGTTGTATCCGACCCACCAGTTTCGAGGTCACCGAAGTCGTTTCGGGTCCACGTTGCAGCGGTCTCCGGCGGGCGCTTGAACGTGATGTCCGTCCCGTTTGCGAGCTGGTGCATCGCGGTTCGGCTCTCACCGTGCCGCTGCTGGTACTCCTCCTGGCTGATGTAGTTATCCGCATCGCGAGACCACAGCGTCGCTGATTCGTTCTCTGTGAGCCCATTTCCCTCCGTCCCCGGCCGTGGCGGGCTTGCCGTGACGAGACCTGTGACTAGGCTCGTCACGAACAGGGCGGCCATGAGCACGGTGAGCTCTCGGTGTTCCATGGGGAGTTCGTCGGGGACGGGAAGCTGCCTACCAGGGGGCGAGGTCGACGCACTGCGCCAGCGGGAGGTTCATCATCGATCCGGCGACTGTGTAGAGTGGCCCGAGGGCGACAAGGACGACCGCAGACTTCATCGCGGAGCGCTTGTGGCGCTTGAGGCCCTTCTTCTGGTCGGGCGTGATCGTGAACATCTCGATAAGGGAGTCGGCCTGCCACACGACCGCGAGGCCGACGATACCTAGTGCCGTGGTGAGCTGGAAGAAGCCCTCGATCATGCTGGGGAGGTTGTCCGCACTACAGACGGCGTTCGTCTGTGCAGCGGCGGGTTCCACAGCGAACAGGCTCAAGAAGACGATGACGAGTGCCGCCTGCTTGGGGAGCCTACTTGCCGCCGTCAACTGGCTTTCGACGCGATTCGGAGTCGTTTCGGAGGGAGTGGTGTCCTGTGACATAGTGGGTTACTCCTCTGCGTCGTCGACGAGTGTCTTGAGATCGGCGTAGCGATTGGTCTCGGCGACGATTTCGTCTTTGCTGTAGCCCTGTTCTCGAGCCCGTTCGAAGAGGTCTCGAAGCTCGTCGGGATCGACATCCCGAACTGCCATCTCTTCGCGGAGGGCGCGGCGATAGAGGGCCGAGGCGTTGATGTGGTCGTTCCACATCAGGTACAGCTCATCGATGTCTTCGATGGTGACTGACCGTGTAATCATGTGTGCGGGTTCAGGTATGCACCGATTAAACCGTGGTACACGTTGACGTGGTAGTTGTATGGGGTGTAAATACTTTCTGGCTACTGGGGTCGTTCCTGAATAGAACTCGATTACCATCCCGATCAGAAGAATCACCACTCAAGGACCATATTAACCAACAACGGTGCCTCACCGATCTACTATGTTGGTTAATCACACCAAGAGACGACCGAGGCAATCCAGTGCGAGGACTTGGCTGCTACACTGTCCACGAGACGGGGAAGCACCCCAGGTTCTTGTGACTCCACATACGTTACGCAGAAGAATTAAAATAATATTCCGTTAATCGGTTCTTTCTGTATGAGTCTCGAGAGCATCACCCACCAACGGAGTACCTGCGGGCACCACCTATATTCATAATACAGCAGCAATTGATCGTAAAACTGATGGGCACGGCCAGATACGACATCCATCCCCAATGGGACGACCCATCAGCGTATGGGGGTGAGTATCCACCGGATTGGGACGCTCGTCGTCGGACGGTTTACGAACGTGATGATTGGACGTGCACGAATTGTGGACGCAAGAGCGGCCCTCACGCCGGCGACGATGGCGTGCGCCTCCACGCTCACCATATCGTCCCGCATTCGGCAGGCGGCTCAAATCGTCTTTCGAACTTGACGACACTTTGTGAACCCTGTCATGCCGAACTCCATGGGCATGACCTGTTCGAGACACCGCAGAGAAGCCTGCAACGGAGCAGCCCACCCCTCATTCCTCGACTTCTCGCGTATCTTGCCCTCCTCGCCCTCGGAACCGTTGGTGGCGGGTTCGCCTACTCCTGGGCAATCATTCAATTGCTGACGATGTCGATGACATGGCAGACTCTCATCGCGGGTGGTGTGATGGGCGTGATTGTTGTCGTCGGCTACCATCTCCCGAAGGTAGTGGCCGGAAGTTCGCTCGGTGCCGGTCTCCTGTTCGGCGGAATCCAGTACTACGCAATCGGCTATCCGCTCGTCAAGACGGGTCTCGTGACCGGCGTTCTTTGGCTGCCGGCAGGCATCATTATCGGAGGCGCTCTGCTCAAACGAAGCAACGGTCGAAAGTAGAGCAATAGCTGAGTAGATCCCTCGCTCTGATCTTCCTAGTTCATCTCATTATCTCCGACCCGGATCGAGGTAACCTTTCGCAATGCTATTCACCACCGTGATCTGTGTTCAATCACCTTCTGCTAGTAGCGTCTCTACGAGGAATCTCGATTGGGCGGATGACGCCTGGTCGAACGTCTCGCTCGGGTAATACAACAGCCCGAAGTGACCGCCCGAAATCTCTACCCACTCCTTTGGCCCAGACAGTCTCTCATAGGCGTCACGTGCCACGGTAGGTGCAGAGCGCGGCATCTCGTCCTCGGGAGACACCACGAACAGGGCGGGACAGGTAACGTCGGTCGCGCATAGTCCGGGCTGCCACTGTGGGCTTTTCGGCCGGACGATCGTGACCTCGTTCGTCCAGTTCGTACCCGAGCGAGTTCCGTAGCCGTTGAACCATCGAAATGCTGTCTCCGGTTTCAGCGCTGATGGACGCCGATCTTGGTCGTCCCAGACGACAGGCATCGGACCGCGGATCTCATCTGCAGCTGGTTCGACAGACCCGGTTCGGACCATCTGTTTTATCGATTCACGAGCGGAGCCATCGGGATCGTCCGAAGGCACCTCCGATCCGAGAGCCGGAACTTGGATGACCAGCGCCGCGACACGGGTATCCAGCGCGGCCACAACCAGTGCAGCGCCACTACTGTAACTATCGCCCCACACGGCAATGCGAGCGGGATCGACGTTCTTGAGCGTGGTCGCAAACCCGATTGCGTCACGATACCCACGTGCCTGAACCCAGGGGTTGACCTGATGTCGCGGTTCGCCACCACTCTCCCCAAAGCCCCGATGGTCGTACAACAACACTGCCACGCCCGCCTCGGTGAACACCTCCGCATATCTATCGGCGACCATCTGTTTGGTGGCGGAGAACCCGTGAGCCATAACGACCAGTGGCCATGGTGGAGACGAGTCTGGCGAGTAGAACCAGGCACTCAGCCCTGCTCCCGCGGATTCGAACGTCACGTCGCGTTTCATCTGTCACTATATGTGACGTTTGGCAAAATAGCTGACTGGTCACTGACGACTTTCGTGAGGAACCCGCTCTGGTCAAGAAGGGACGGTCCGGTTCGCGGATTCCTTCTGGAGGGTCATACACGTTCCAGAGAGGCGTGCGACGAGATCCCCCTGTTCAGTCGTAATGTCACATTCTGCAAGCCCGATTGTTCGACCCTTGTGAACAACCCGCCCAATAGCCTCCAGTCGGCCCCTCCAGACAGGTCGGAGGTAGTTCACTGTCAGGTCAACCGTGGTGAACGATTCGTCCGGGTTGACGGTACTCATGTACGCTGTACTGAGTGCTGCATCCCCGAGGTCACAGAGCACCCCACCGTGGATAGTTCCCATCGGGTTCGCATGTCCGGGCCTGCGTCAAGCACCCAACGAGACTCGCCATCATCCATCGAGACGAGCTCGATTCCGAGGAGGCTGCCAAGCGGCCATGTCGGATACTCAGGGACCATGATCTTGGTGAACCCCTCTGGTCCATGGAACCCTCCCTCTCGGGTGAACGCGATCGACTCCTCCAGCTCAAGTCGCTGAATCGCCGAGTCAAAAATCAATTCGGCTGGTGAATCGGACACCTGTAGAAGTCAATCGTACTCGTCCTGATCGAACTCGATAGCTACCGTCGAACTTTGATTCTCAATCATCGAGCTCTATACGATATGTGGTACCATAACCCTGCCCTCCAGCGGTACCTCCACACGTTGAGTGTATTCCATTGAGGGGTCTGCTCGATGGATCAGGTCAAGTCGCCGCTCAGTCGCTGAGCGATCCGTTATGAAGAAGTTCCAGTCGTGACAGTCGGCTGTTCCAAAGTGACGGAAATCGTTGTCCCCTCATCGCCAGTCGATTCAACGGTAACCGAGCCACCGTATCGCTCGGTGAGTGTCTTGACCAGGTAGAGCCCGAACCCATGATCACCCTGGTCAGCCGCCTCGAACAGATTCTCAAGAACGTGGTCCGGAATGCCTGGTCCGTTATCGGTGATGCGAACCGTCGCCGTGGCATCCTCCTGAACGACGGCGACATGGATTTCTGGTGGAGTGCTGGGGTTGTGAACGACAGCATTCCGTAGTAGATTGCTGAACACGGACGGGAGCAACGCGTCAGCACGAACAGTGACACCAGCAGGGATGTCAGTCTCGACGTGTACTTCTGGATAGGCTGATTGAAGCGAAGTCACTTCCTGTTCGAGGACAGTCGAGAGGTTCTTTGTGGTCAACGTCTCTTCGTCGTTGCGTGTGGCCTCGAGATACGCTCTGACGTTCTGGATGAGCTCGATCGCGGCGTCAGTTTGCCGGATGACCGTTTCGAGCTCAGTTGCGGTTTCCCCGTCGACATCGTCTACCACCAGCTCAGTCCGGCCACGAATGACGGTGAGGTCGTTCGCGAGGTCATGTCGAAGGAGGTGATTGAGTTGCTCAAGTCGTTCTCGTTGCTCTTCAGCGTGGTTTTTGGCGAGGCGTTCGCGTTCGGCATCGCGGGCTCGTTCAATCGCGAGTGCTTCGTTGATGCCAGCGACGAGTCCACCGAACCCGCCGACCCCGGTCGCTGTGACAATCGCGAGAGCGGGTGAATCGATCACAATTGACGTACTGGCTATCATTAATAGCGGAACGAGAGTGAGCCCGAGGGCGGTGATGGCCATCCAGCCAGCAATCCGTCGATACCGGGCGGGCGGAACGTGACTCTGGGTCACCCAGTACGCGCCTCCAAGAATTATCGTGCCGGGGATGACAAAGAACAGCAGGTGAATCGCTGGTTGTTGTGGACCGAGGAGAAACGCGACTGCACTACCGATGAGGTGAATGATACCGAACGCTCCGATGGGCATTACACTCCAGGTGCGGAGGTTCAGATATCGCGTTGGAGAAAATGAAAGGGACATGGTCTAGACTTTCAAATAGTTGTTTCAAGCTGTATTGAGAGTCCAACGTCAACTCTTCGAATTTCTCTCAAAGAAGGAGTCAGCTTGACTAGTCTCAGGAACGGCTCGTGTGACCACCTCTGGAGTGGGATTGTTTTCATTTTTCGTCCTCTAACTCATCAAGTGCGTCTGGTGGGAACGTATGGCCACAGGGTGATGCCGCAGCTGACTGCGGTCCGACGAGACGAACAGTCGCCGTTGCACCGCAATGTGGGCATCCATGCGTTCTGAGTTCCACCGCTCCGAGCGGTTCAGTCGAGAGTGTTGGTTGTCCCCTCATCAATTTGTCTCACTCCGAGAAGTCTTGACCCGGCACTGCGATTGGTTATGGAGTATCCTCACCTTCGTATCAGGCGAGGTATGAACCGAGCGCGGGCGAACGCCGAAAGCGATGGTTTCACGGAGAATATCCTGGCTCACTATCGCAATACTATCAGACTCATGGCTAATGAATCCTTATATCGTTATTTTAATACACTCATATCATGTCTCCATCATGGGGTTTCGATGCTACTAACCACAGGTTTCGCGTTCGACTCCCGGGATGCGCCCCCGAATCCCGTGGTTGACTCGCGTTGATATGATTGCGCTCGAATATCTCGCCGGACACGAACAGTCGGACTTCGAGCAGTCGCCCTCACTCATCGCGACCAACATCGGGAAATCCGCGGGGCACGTCCGCCGGCGCATGCGAACGCTCAGCGCAGCGGGGCTCGTCGAGCGGACGAATGATACAGCCGGCTATTACGCAATTACGGAGCTCGGACGCCGCTATCTCCAGGGTGAACTGACCGATACCGAAATCACATCCCTTCGGGCATTCGATCCAGACGACTACTGAGTAACCTGCGTCAAGAAAGGGTACCATTCCCACCATCACTGTCCAAGGGCGTGGAGGTGCTCTGCTTGCCCAACAGCACTCTAAGACGCTCTGGAGCGAGCGAGCCGATGAGAGGATTATCATCTATCCGATATCATCATATACGCATAATATTGGCAAGAATACAATAGGTTTATGAAACTTGGTCTCCCAGCAGAGGTATGTCGACTCAAGCCACCAGTCTCGTCAGCGAGGTGGCTACTGCCTCAAACGTTCTTCTGCTCGCGCCCTCGCTCGACGCCCAAGACGACGACGCGTGCCTCGATCTATTGACGGTTGCCGATCCAGCCCAAGAGAACGTCCTATCGGTGACGTTCACGCAGTCTGCGACTGACCGCGTCCAATTGTGGGATTCACACGTTGACGAGCGTCCGGCGCACACCGGTATCATCAGTATCGGTGAGATGACGCGGTCGACATCCGCAAATGCGACTACCACGCTCCAACCAGGAGCTGGCCCGCTCGTCATTGAGACGGTGTCTGATCCGAGTGACTTTACGAATCTCGGAATGACAATCTCCTCATTTCTCTCAGAATGGGACAAAGGGAATAATCAAACAGTAGGCTGTTTCCATTCGATAACGGCACTCCTCCAATACGCGTCCCTCCAACGGGTCTTTCGCTTTCTCCATGTGCTGACTGGTCGCATCGAAACCAGTGATGCAGTTGCACACTATCACATGGATCCGAGTGCCCACGATCAACAAACGATCAGCACGCTCACCCCCCTGTTCGATGCGATCATCGAACTCAACGATGATGGCGAGTGGAGTGTCCGACACCACTCGTGAACTCACTCATGCTCTCGCCGTCATAGCAACGGATAAGTTATCGGCTCGGTGGCAGGCGCACGTTGTGCGTTGGCTGACTCGTCCGCACGTGGTTGCGGTCATCGATTATACGAATTTGGAGCTGATAGGCGGTCTCATCTCCAAGATCAATCCGATCATACACCTGAATCCGTTCAGGGTTCGCAGTGTATGTTGATGCCGTCCCAACATCGATTTGCTTTCGAACGATCACCTCGCCATCACCGTCAGTAACGGTTATTTCAATCGTATTGAGGGGACTGTCTGGTGCGTCGACTCGCAGCTCATCGATTTCGATACACTGACGCGTAGGGTTCCATGTGGCATTCTCGAACACCACTCGTGGAGCGTCGGTAACGAACGCATCACGAAGCACATCCATCCATCTGTAGAGCAAGGCGGCCACCGCCTGAATCAGTCGTGATCGGACGAACAGTGCTGCGAATGCTACGGCAACCACAGCGACCATGACCGCTACCCATGCGGGGAGCGATGTCGCGACGGCCTGCACCGTTGCGACGACTCCGTCCCCGCTATCGGCACCAGCCCCGATCGTCACCTTCGCACTGTCGGTTGCACCGAACTCGTCTTCGACGGAGACTCGAACAGTGGCACCAGGATCGAAGTCGCGAGTGAGTGAGTCACCGACGACAGTCTGTCCACCCGGCAGCGTCCACGTCACCGTGACGTTTCCGATCTCGTTGGAAACCTAACACTACAGCTAGAGGAATCCCATAGCGGGCAACCAGCCATTTCGAACGGGCAGCGACGGACATCAGTAATCCGACGGGGAAACTACCCGCGCCCCTCTACTCGCCATGTTATAAGCCCATCTTATTTGTAGTGTAACGTGTCTTTTGGTCTTCCTACTGGATGCAATCCCGAAGATCGTCGGCTCAACACTTAGACGTCTCTATACGTAGAATTGGTAGCGAGTTTAATCTCCCTGATTGTATCGAATAACGGCTTTCCGTCGATAGCTGATTTGATATGAGATTACCCAAGAAGCCCGAGATCGGTCAGTCGCTCTTCGATGGCCTCAAGCGCCTGTTCGGCGTCCTCGATCCGTTTTCCACCCGTAATGACGAGCTTCCCGCTCCCGAACAGCAGTGCGACAACAGACGGCTCGTCGAGCCGGTAGACGAGACCAGGAAACTGTTCGGGTTCGTACTCGATGTGCTCGAGACCAAGGCCGATGGCGATTGCGTTCAAATTGAGTGTGTGGCCGAGATCCGCACTCGAGACGATGTTCTGAATCTCGATGCTTGGGGACTCATCCACCTCGACACCCAGCTCACGGAGTTCGTCGAAGACCTGGTGAAGAACAGTCTTCACATCAGCGACGCTTTTCGCACCGGTACAAACGATTTTGCCTGAGCGGAAAATCAGGGCCGCAGCTTTGGGATTCTGACGACGATAGACGAGGCCGGGGAAGTGATCGGGATCGTACTTGGTTGTCCGGAGGTCGTCAGCAAGTGTTTCGAGGGCGAGTTCCTGGCCGATATCAGTCGAGGCGACGACGTTCTCAACCTCGATCGACTCCGCTGCAACACTCATATGGACATCTTCCTCACACAACCCCTTTAAAACAGGGAGTGAACTCTGGAACCCGACACTGTACTGTTCGTTCCTACGTCAGAGATCGCGTGGCTGGACGGTCTTCCGGTCGTTGGCCTCGGCACGCTCTGCGGCGTCGTCGAGCAACTCGGTGACCTCCTCATTGAGGGCGTCGTAGAAATCGGCCGAGACGTTGTGGTCCGAGAGTGCGTCCTTCACGGCTGCTTTGACGATTAGGTCAGACATTCCATCGCGAACTTCTCTTGTCCACCATATAAATGTTCGAAGTTCTCACGCGGGGTTCTTGCCCAGTCATGGTGTATCCACCTCTGAGTACCAGAGAGAACATATGCCATCCCTCAAAATAAGGAACAGACGGATGCACGATCTAACCGGGTTCCAGCGGGACCTCTTGTACGTTATCGCCGGGCTCGAGGAACCACACGGGCTCGCAGTAAAGGCCGAACTCGACGACTACTACGAACAAGAGATCAATCATGGCCGCCTATATCCGAATCTCGACGATCTCGTCAACAAAGGACTGCTGGAGAAGGGTGAACTCGACAAGCGGACGAACGTGTACACGGTCACGCAACGCGGATTGCGGGAGATCGAGGCACGATGTGAGTGGGAAAGCCAATATTTAGAGGACGTGAACACACCCACTACGTCGTAGAACCAGGCGAGTAGAACTCAAAATAAAAGCGGGACTGCTTTACCCAATTCCGACGAATACACAGTGAGATGGTTCGGCTCGTCTTCTATCATCACCCACAGGCCGAGAATTTCTCGCTCAAATATAGCTCGGCATCGGTAGCAGAGATCCGGTCCCAGCGAGAGCAATCCGACGAGTCGACAAAGCTCATCGGGTACCCCTTTGAAACTCCAGTCTATGTGCTCTACGAAGGCGATTCAGAGATCGAATCAGCCCAAGACATCAACTTCGATCAGGAATGGCTGAGCGACCGTATTCGTGATCTCCCTCGTGCTGGGCAAGTTGTCGCCTTCCGGTTAGTGGAATTGCTCGAGGCAGCTGTCGATGTTCGAGATGAGGATGAGTTTCGACTCTACAAGGAGTTCGAACCACAAAAGATCCAACAGGCACTCGATCACGTATCCTGGGGATCACCACTCCCGAACGTCGCTGGAGAGGTGATGTCGAATTTGATTCTCCGACATTCCCTCCCGAATGCGAATCATCGAACTGGCATCGCGATGCTGCAGTTCTGTATTGAGAGTGTGGACCCGGATTTTGAGATGCCACGAACACACGTCGACGACGATACCTGGCGAGAG
>Ga0207755_100810_pt1 | contig 11806 bp, 9 predicted proteins | sample A23P2SouthBayCA_FD_187734 | JGI IMG/M metagenome (GOLD analysis project Ga0207755, IMG submission 187734) | Aerobic enrichment media microbial communities from Bioluminiscent Bay, La Parguera, Puerto Rico - A23 P2 (SPAdes) | ecosystem: Environmental > Aquatic > Marine > Unclassified ...
TCGGCGATCCGCTCGCGTGCCGCCGAACTGATGCCGTAGAGGTACGCGTCGACGAGTGCCGTGCCGTCGATGACGGCGGGATCGCCCTCGATCTCGTCGCGGAGCGTACCGCCGTCGAGGGAGACGCCGTCGCCGGCGAGCACCACCTCGTCGATCCCAGTGCGGCGTTCCGAGGCGGGAGCGGGGCGACCCAGCCGATCGACGGTGACTGGCAAGAGGTGTTTCGTCCGTTCGCCGTCGCGTGCCACGACGAGACCGGATTCGCGGTCGACAGTCCAGCCACGCGCCGACCAGACGGCCGCGACGAAATCGGCGAAGGCACCGCTGTCCAGACGCCGGACGCGGTCCCGGACGAGCTGCCGGTCCGGTCGCGGCTGGGCAGCCGTCATCGACCGGGAGTTGGGACTGCGGGGGCTTCAACGGTCGGCCGGGCAGCGGTGCTGCTCAGATAAGCAACTCCGTCATCGAACGTCGAGGAACCGAAACCCCTCGTGCAGCTGCGGTCCCGCGACTGGACTCGCCCTTTGGGGACCCTATTCGCATCTCCGCTGATTTCCTATCTGAACGCTACCGGCCAGCCTGACGCTGCCGTCAGACGTGCGTCAGACACTCGTCATCCCCAGCATGAGGGTTTAAGACGCCGGAAAACCGTAGTGTGGCTGTGCGACTCGGCTCCGACCCCCTCGACCGGATGACAATCCCCGACGGGACGACCGTCGAGGAGCACGATCTGGTGACCGACGGCAACGTCATCGTCGGCGGCCAGAGCACGGTCGACTTCGGGGTCCGGGGCCACTCGGTCATGGCCGGCGAACGCGTCAGTTTCGGCGGCCACATCGAGGCCGAGGGCGACTGCCGGCTGGACATGTGGTGTGACGTGAACGACAACGTCCTCGTCGGCGAGAACGCCTATCTCGGCGAGCGCGTCCGGATCGACGGTCAACTGAAGGTCGCCGGCGACCTCGACATCGGCGACGACGTGGACATCGAGGACGGATTCGAGGCCAACGGCTGGATCGTCATCCGCAACCCGATGCCGACCATCGTCTTCCTGTTCGTCTACCTCTCGCAGTTGCTCCGCATCGGCGAGGAGGACGCCGCAGAGGACGTACTGGCTTCACTCACCGAAGACGACGGGCCGGACCACGACCCACTGGTGATCCCCCGCGGTGCCAGCGTCAGCGACGACCGTTGGCAGGTCTCGACGCCCGCGACCGTCGGCGACGACTGCCGACTCCACGGCAACATCCGTGCGCAGTCGCTGACGGTCGGACGCAACGACACGGTCTTCGGGAGCCTGCGCGCCCGCGAGGACGTCGTCGTCGGTCGCGGCACCGAGATCAAGGGCGACGTGACCACCCGATCCGGGAGCGTCGAGATCGGTCCCGGCGTCAAGGTGTGGGGCGACGTTGTCGCCGGCGACGTGGCGCTCCACGAGAACGCCACCGTCGACGGCACCATCCGGGCCACCGGCGAGATGCGGATGCACACCGACGACGTGCTGGACCGGCCCGACGAGACCGCCGAAGCGATGGCCGCCGCGGCCGAGGAACTCGAACGTGACGAGGCGAGCACTACCACCAGCGACGAAGGCGACGACACTGGTGCGAAGGACGGATCGGTCGACGACACTGATTCCGGGGATGGGTCGGTCGGCACCGACGACGATACCGACGAAGCGGTATCGAGCGACTCGGACGACACCGTCGAAGCAAGCGACTGAGACTGCCGGCTGTCCGTCTCGGGGTTCGGGCCACGAGTCGAGAACATCTCCCACAGTCACGCCCGTAGTGTGGTACGGGATCGACCGCCCTCTCTCGATCCTCTCGCAAGCGCGCTCTCACACGATCGAGACGCCGGTAAACTCGAACCGTGCACCGCCGGCTTCGCTCTCTTCGAGAGCGATGGACCAGTCGTGTGCGTCGGCGACCGCCTCGACGATCGCCAGCCCGAAGCCCGTACCGTCGATGGCGTTGGAATACCCGCTCTCGAAGACCTGTCCCCGTTCCTCGGGCGGGATACCCGGACCGTCGTCGGCGACGTAAAAACCGTCGGGGAGCGCGCCGACCCGGACGGTGCCGTCCGACGGTCCGTGTTCGACCGCGTTGCGGAGCAGGTTCTCGATTAGCTGTTTGAGGCGCGTTTCGCTGGCACGAATCGTCTGTTCGGTGTCGACTTCGAGCGTCACTCCCTCCGTGAGCACGCCCTGCCAGCACTCCTCGACGGTCTCGTCGAGGCGCACGACGTCAAGTTCGTCGACACCTTCTCCCTGTCGTGCCAGTGCGAGGACGTCGCTGATCATCGACTCCATTCGATCGATCGCTCGCCGCCCGCGATCGAAGTGGACCGCCTCGCCCGTCGACTCGGCACCGTCGAGTGCGCCACGAAGGACCTGCAACGGGTTGCGGAGGTCGTGAGTGACGATGGAGGCGAACTCGTCCAGGCGCTCGTTTTTCTGCCGGAGTTCCCGCTCGCGGCGTTTGCGCTGGGTGATGTCCTGAATGGTTCCACGGACTCCCACGGTACGATCGCCGACAGTCTGTGGTTCGCCACGAACATCGACCCACTGCACTTCGTCGCCGTCGCCCTGCAGTCGGAACGTCATACCCAGACGTTCGGCGGCCATAACTGATCGCTCGGCGGCGTCGAACACTTCCTCCCGGTCGTCCGGATGGACGAGTCCGACGACGGTGTCGACGCTCGGCGTGATCGATGGATCGAGGTCACAGATCTCGTAGACCTCGTCGCTCCACCACCACGACGCGTCGGTCACGTCGTACTCCCAGGTCCCGACGTTGCCGATCGCCTGTGCCCGTTCGAAGAGATCGTTCTTCCGTTCGAGTTCCGCTTCCCTGTCTTTGCGTTCGGAGATGTCCCGACTGATCGCGACGAACTGGTGGGCCGCTCCGACCTCGATACAGCGGATGTGGACTTCGACTGGGAACGTCGAACCGTCGGCACGCTCGAAGACGGCCTCCATGCGGTGCTGCTCACCGGGGGTCATACTCGCCCAGAGTTCGCGGGCGCGCTCCCGGTCGGCCGTCCGGTCGAGGTCCCAGACGCGCAAGTCCGTCAGTTCGTCTTCGTTGTAACCGGTCTGTTCGCGCAGGCGCGGATTGCACGTCAGGATTCGGCCCTCGTCGTCGTGGACGTTGATCATGTCCGGCGACTGCTCGAAGAGGGCGTCGAGTCGAGTCTCCGCCGTCGTCCGGTCGGACGGCCTACATCTGTCGCCGACGACGCTCTCGATTCGCCGGGCGAGCACTCCGCTCTGATCGGCGGCGGGCGACCACTGCAAGTACTCGCTCGCGCCCGCGCCGAGAGCCTCGCCGATAGCACCCCCGTCACTGTTACGGAGGACGGACAGGGTCGGCGTTTCCGGCCAGTCCCCCGCCAGTCGTGCCAGCAGCGCCAGTCCGTCGCCCTCTGGTGGATCGTCGACGACGAGACAGTCGACGGCCCGGTTCTCGAGGTGCTCGCGTGCAGCGGCTTCCGTCGCGACGCTCGTCACCTCGAAGCGATCCACGTCCCGTTCGAGTGCCGTGACAGCGCTGTCGCCGCCAGACGGATCACCGACCGAGAGGACGTGGATCGGATGTGTCATGCATGCAATGTCGTACTCCATTCACTAAACACTAACACCCGTCTCTATCGAGCGCCGAAGGAACCGAAACCCCCTTTTCGGTGACTGCGGTATCCGATAGCATGCTCTCTGTGGCGCTGGCGGGGAAACCCAACGCCGGCAAGTCTACGTTCTACAAGGCCGCGACCGAGTCGGAGGTCGACGTTGGTAACTACCCCTTCACGACCATCGACCCGAACCGCGGCGTCAGCTACGTCCGGACCGACTGCCCTTGTCTGGACCGCGAGGAGCGCTGTGGCGACGAGCACTGCCGCGACGGGAAGCGGTACGTTCCGGTCGAGCTGCTGGACGTGGCGGGCCTCGTCCCCGGGGCCCACGAAGGGCGAGGGCTGGGTAACCAGTTCCTCGACGAACTCACCAGCGCCGACGTGATTCTCAACGTCGTCGACGCCTCCGGGGGCACCAACGAGGAGGGCGAACCCGTCGAGGTCGGGAGCCACGACCCGGTCGAGGACGTGGACTTCGTCGAGACGGAACTCGACCTGTGGCTGGCCAGCATCGTCGAGCGCAACTGGGAGTCCGTCGAACGGGCTTCTCGCTCACCGGACTTCGATCTGGACGAGGAACTGACCGAGGTGCTCACCGGCGTCGGCGCGACCGCTGCCGACGTGGCGACCGTCCTCCGGGATATGGACTACCCTGAGGACCCCATCGCGTGGACCGACGACCACCGCGAGACGCTGGCCCGCGAGATCAGGCGGCGAACCAAGCCCATCGTCGTCGTCGCGAACAAGGCCGACATCGCACCGCCGGAGAACCTCGACCGCCTGCGTGAGGCGGCCGCTCTGGTCGTCCCGACGACGGCCGACGGCGAACTCGGCCTGCGCCGGGCGGCCGACGCGGGCGTGATCGAGTACGACCCCGGCGATCCGGACTTCGAGATCGTCGGTGACGTGAGCGACCAGCAACGTGAGGGGCTCGAACAGATCCGCGAGGTCATGGACGAGGGCGACGGTACCGGCGTCCAGCGGGCGCTGAACCGCGCCGTCTACGACCTGCTCGACATGCTGACCGCCTATCCCGTCCAGAACGAGACCCGGTGGACCGACGGGCAGGACAACGTGCTGCCCGACGCCTTCCTCCTCCCGACGGGGTCGACGCCGAAGGATCTCGCGTACGCGGTCCACTCCGACATCGGCGACAGCTACCTCCACGCGGTCGACGCCCGCGAGAACCGCCGGATCAGCGACGACCACGAACTCACCGAGGGCGACGTGGTCAAAATCGTCAGTTCGAACTAGGCGAACGGACGGAGCCACACGGCCGCCACCAGCACCGCAAGAAAGACGTAGGAGCCACGGATCAACAGCTTCGTCGCGAGCTCGGGGCCGGCGTCTCGGGCGATCAACGCGACGGCACCGAACGCGAGCGCCGCGAGCGCGCCGCTGGGTGGCACACCGCCCAAGAGGGCGGCCGCGACGACCACCGCGAGCATGCCGACGGACATCAACCCGTAGGCGACGCCGCGTGCGCGGGCGGGGCCGAGCACGACGGCGACCGTCCGCTTCTGGATCGACCGGTCGTAGTCGTAGTCGGTCGCGTCGTCGATCACCTTGATCCCCGAGAGCACGAGCAGGAAGACTCCGGCGAGCGCGAGGACGGTCGCTCCCAGTGTCAGAGACTGAACGTAGTAACCGCCGAGCAACGCGACCGCGATGCCGGTCGGGTAGCCCGCGGTCGCAGTGACGGGATGCATATCCAGTTGGGGCGCGTGGTAGTAGCCGATCAGCCACCCCGGGAGCGTGAGCAACGCCGCGAGGGGGCCGACGAGGACGCCGAGCGCGACTGTCGCCGCGAAGAAGCCGGTACTCGACAGCGCGAGCGCGACCCGACAACCCCGTTCGGTCAGCGGGTGGTCGTCGTCCTCGCCGCGACCGTAGAAGTCGACGTAGCCGTCCTTGACGTGGGCGGTGTACAGCGCACAGAACACCGCGACGGCGTGGAGCGCCGCCAGTCCCGGCGAGAACTGGGGGCCGAAGACCCCCCCGAAGAGCGACGCGGCGACCGGCGGGAGCATGAAGACCGGGTGGACCTGCGAGGCCAGTCCACGAAGCGCGCGGCCGGTCCCGCGTCCATCGGTGGCGATTGGCATGCTCGTCAGATCGTACCGGAGTGACAAAAAATCGAGGTCGGTCACACGCGAGGCAGTCGCCGGAGTCTGGCCCGTGGGTCGCGGAGCGGTTCGATCTCGCCGAACCTGTTACCGTCGCTCACCGCCACTTGGCGCGGTCGAGTACGAACCCGGAGACGTGCGAGGCGAGTTGTCTGGCGGCCCGTTCGGTGTGGGCGTGGAGTTCGCCCGACACGTGGCCGGCCTCGCCGCCGACCCCCTCGGACTCCGAGATCGGGTCGGTGCCGGTCGGGTACGATCGGCGCGAGCGAACCCGGTCACGCAGCGACTGGACCGCGTCGCTGGAGAGTCGGGCGTCGAGATGCTGGAGGTCGTACCTGACGATGTACCCTCGTTCGGCGTCTCTCACTGCGAGTACCGGTTGGCCGCGGTCACGACAGCGTTCCCAGATCGCACGCTGTTCGTCGCCCGTCGCGTAGACCGGCACGTTCGACGGTGCCAGATGATCCATACACGCAGTATTTGGGGTCGAACAGTGATGTGATTGTCGCTGCGTACACCGACACTACCGTCGGCCAGGGTCGCTCAGGCCATCGCCTTCTCGTACTCGCCGCGAAGCACGTCGACGAACTGCCCGGGATGTTCGACGTGTGGCAAGAGGAGGGCGTCGTCGAACACGACGAGACGAGCGTCTGCCGCGTCGGCCAGTTCCCGTCCTCCGGACAGCGGCGTGATCTCCGCGTCGCGACCCCAGACCAGCGTGATCGGCACGTCGAGTCCGGCGAGTCGCTCGCCCAGATCCACGTCGGCGTCGAGGAAGCCGCTGACGAACGAGGCCGGGGCGAAGCGAGCACCGGTCTGGTGCCCCGTCGTCCACTCGTAGTCGACCACCTCGTCCGTGAGGTTGCTCATGTCGTAGTAGCCGTGATCGTCGTGGAAGTGTCGCAGCGACGGTTTGCTGACGATCAGGTTGTAGATGCCCTGACCCAGCACCGGCGAGCGGAGGAGCGACCGCAGCCACGTCCGTCCGCCGCCCATCGACGTTGCGGTCGGGCTGATCAGGACCAGCGAGTCGATCTCCGTCTCCGCAGCGGCCAGCGTCGCGTAGGCACCCGTCAGCGACGACGCGACGACGGTCGCGTCCTCGCTCTCGTCGGTCAGGAAGTCCGTGACGAACGTCGTCAACAGCGAGGCGGAGTACAGCAGCGGCGGCCGGTCGGAGTGCCCGAAGCCCGGCAGGTCGGGCGCGAGGACGTGGTACTCCTCGGCCAGTTCGTCGACGACGGCGTGGAACTCGTGGCTCGACGCCGCGGCGTTGATCCCGTGTAGGAGGACCAGATCGGGGTCGTCGGGATCACCGGCCTCGGTGTAGGCCACGTCGAACCCCCGCCAGCGGTAGGTCCGGTGCGCGCCGTCGAGGAACGGTTCGAACTCACCCGCTCGCGCCGTCAACAATCGGTTCGCGACGGCGGTCAACCCGGCAGTCCCGGCCGCCACGCCCAGCAGGTTCCGGAGTTTCATACGTCCAAGCAAGTGCCTGACCGATAAATAATCACTGCACGAGACACCGATCGATCACGGGTTACCGCTCCCGACGCGCCGCCAGACACTCCCGGAGCGGCGCGAGTATCTCCTCGGTGACCGTGTAGGGGTCGGCGTCGCGTGCGAGCACGTCGTCGACGTACTGGTCGACCCCGCCGCGGGCCGCGAGTTCGTCTACCAGCAACTCGTTGGCGTCCTCGCGGAGCAGCGTCCTGATCGCGGCGGCGTACCGCGACCGCTGTTTGGTCTCGCGCCGGCCCGACTCGTCGAGGTGCGCGAGGTGGTCGTCGATCGCCGTGACGAACGCGCCGACGCCCTCACCCCCGTTGGCGACGGTCTCGATCACCGGCGGCTCCCACCGGTCGGCGTCGTCGCCCCCGTCTCCATCGGCGGCGCGGTCGGTCCCGCGTCGGTTCCCGTAGTGCAACATCTCAGTCAACTGTTGGACGGTCCGGTCGGCCCCGTCGAGGTCGGCCTTGTTGACGGCGAACACGTCCGCGATTTCGAGGATGCCGGCTTTCAGCATCTGCACGTCGTCGCCGCTGTCGGGCGGGACCAGCACCGCGACCGTGTCGGCGGTCCGGACGATGTCGATCTCGTTTTGCCCGGCCCCGACGGTCTCGATGATCACCTTGTCCTTGCCGAACGCGTCGAGCGCGGTGACCGCGTCGGTCGTCGCCGTCGAGAGCCCGCCCAGCGACCCCCGCGCCGACATCGACCGGAAGAACACGTCCATGTCGCCGGCGTTCGACGCCATCCGGATGCGGTCGCCCAGGACCGCGCCGCCGGTGAAGGGCGAGGAGGGGTCGATGGCGATGACGCCGACGGTCTCGCCCCGGTCGCGGTAGGCCGCCGCGACCTTGTCGACCAGCGTCGACTTGCCCGCGCCGGGCGATCCGGTGACGCCGATCACGTCCGCGTCGCCGGTGTGGCGATGCAGCTCGGAGACGATCTCGCGGTAGCCCGGCGACCGGTCCTCGATCTTCGAGATGACTCTCGCCAGCGCTCTGTGCTTGCCCGCGAGCAGTTCCGAGACGAGGTCGCTCATCGGTCCCGGTCTGGCGCGTGCTCGCGAACGTAGTCGATCATCTCGTCCATCGACGCGCCCGGTCCGAATATCTCGGCCACTCCGAGACCGCGCAGTTCGTCCTCGTCGTCGTCGGGGACGATCCCGCCGACGAGGACCAGCGTGTCGTCGAACGCGTCGTACTCCTTGAGCCCGTCGAGGATCTCGGGCACCAGCGTCTTGTGTGCTCCCGAGAGGATCGAGATACCGAGCACGTCCACGTCCTCCTGGACGGCCGCCTGAACGACCTCCTCGGGGGCGCGGTGGAGTCCGGAGTAGATCACTTCGAAACCGGCGTCACGAAACGCACGCGAGATCACGTGTGCGCCCCGGTCGTGCCCGTCCAGCCCGACCTTGGCGACGAGACAGCGAACACTGGCCTCCGTCTGCTGGTCCGCACTCATGTCAGTAGATACCACGCGGGCCGGTTTGACTCTGACGGTGACTCATAGCGGGTGTTGTGGGTCGGTTCCAGGTCACGCCGACCCACGTCGGCGCGTCCCGGTCCATCGACACGATACACCCTATCGCCCGTCACGACGGTCCCGAACACGGCGTACAGCGAGGGACGCGAGCAGCGTGGCGACGACTGCACTCGGCGTGACCACTGGCCCGTTTGCGCTCGTCGGCTGTTCTGTCGTCGTCGGAGATGGCGTGGCGGCTTCGAACTGGACGCGTAGCCCAGCCAGGGACTGCGAGCGCTCTCGGTTATCCACTGGCCAGTACGTCACGTTCCCTTCGACGTACGTCCGGCCGGTTCCGTTCGCGGCCACGTCGACCGCCGGCAGTGTAGTGCGCTCACCGGGTTCGAGCACGAACTGGGTCTGTACGGTACCGTTGTCGACCGACTCGATGTCACTGCCTGCCGTCACTGTCACTCCAGCGGCCGGGTCGAGTGTCACGTTGACGACGACCGGGCAGGAGGCGGCCGGATCGTGCCGAAACTCACCGGCGATTCGCCCACCGTTCTCGTCGCCGATTGTGCTGTCCTCGGCGTAGAGTCCGGCCTGACCGAGAGTTGGTGATTCGTCGGTGCGACACGACTCGTTCCCGGCCGTTGTCTCCTGGGCCGCTGCTACGCCCGACACTGTGAGGGCGACGACGAAGCCAGCGATCAGGAACCACTGTGTCACTCCCTTTCGGTTCGTCGACCGACTCGACATGAGTTCGCATCGCCCCTTCCGACACTTAATTGTTCTCAGTCGATCCCACATCGATATCGCGATCCCGCGTCCGAGAGTCGCCGCGTCCGGGTACGGCCGTCCTATCGGTGATCGAGCGTGTCCGTTTTTGCGGCCGCGAACGCGGCGTACACGTCGGTCACTGGCCGACGCGTCGACGGATCGCGACCCCGCCCAGCAGTGCCACCACGGCGAGGGTGATACCGAAGCCCGGCCCGGCCCCGTTGATGCCGCCTTCTTTCGCCCCCACCGAGATGTCGACAGGGCCGACAGACTGCTGCTGACTGCTCGACTGATTGCCGTAGTAGTACACCGACTGGCCGCTGATGTTGTAGCTGCCCGGTTCGTTGAACTGCATCCTGACCCGGAGCGTCTGCTGTTCGCCGCCGGGAACCGTGACGAAGTTCGTCGAACTGCGACCCGCTACGCTCCCGCCTTCGACGGAACTGATCGAGACGCCGGTGTCCGGGAGCGCGAACTGGAGTTTGGTGTTCAGCGCCCGGTCCGGGATGTTGTTACTGATGCTGAAGGTCACGACGACAGAGTTCCCCTGCTGTATCGTCCCCCGGTTCGCGGTCAACTCGAACGTCGCGTTCCTGTCGACCGCGATGGTTCGATTCACCCTGTTCGTCACGCCGGCCTCGCTGGTGAGAGCGAGCGCGACCTCGTGCTCGCCGTACTCGCCGAACACTGCTGGGATCGTCCGTCCGGTCTCGTCGGTCGTCCCGTCACCGTCGAGGTCCCACTCGTAGGTCGCGATGTCGTCCGCACTCTCGGCGGTAAACTCGATCCGGGATCCCTCGACGGGGCGCTCGGGATCGGCCGTGATCGACGCCGACGGGATCGGGTTGACCGTGACGGTCTCGTTCGTCTCGTTTGGCAGCGTCGCGTCGTCGATGACAGTCAGGGAGACGGTGTGGTTGCCCACGGCCGAGAACTGTCGGGTGACCGTCTCGCCCTCCATCGTCCGGTTGTCGCTGAACTCCCATCGGTAGGTCGTGATCGACCCGTCTGGATCGAACGACTCGCCAGCGTCGAACGTCACGGTCCTGTTCCGACCGATCGCGTCGGGATCGTAGTCGATCTTCGCGACGGGGGGTTCGCTCACCGGAACGGTCGCGGTCGATCGGGTCGTCACCTGGCCGTTGTCTGTGACTGCGAGCGTCACGTTGTAGCTCCCTTCGCGTTCGAACGACACTCCGAACGTCGGGCCGCGGTCTACCGGTTCGCCGTCGATATACCACGTGTAGGCGACGACCTCTCCGTCCGGGTCCGAGGAGTTCGATCCGTTGAACCGGACCGTCTCGCCAAGTTCCGGCCGCGTCGGTCGCCGATCGAACCTCGCCACCGGGGGCGGGTTCTCGACGGTGATCTCCCGGGTGGTCGTACCGAACTTCTCGCCGTTGTCGTCGACGCGGAGGCCGACCTCGTAGGTCCCGCCCGTCTCGTAGGAGATCGTCGCCGTCCGGCCGTCGTCGGCGTCGCCGTAGTCGCCGTAGTCGCCGTCGCCGTCGGTGTCCCACTCGTAGGAGACGATCTCACCGTCCGGGTCGCTGGAGCTACTGGCGTCGAGCGTGATCTCGTCGTCCGGGTTCGGCGTCGACGGCCTGACTTCGAACGCCGGAGTGGGCGCCGTGTTGTTGACGGTGATCGTGTACTCTGCAGTGGCCGTCTTCCCGCCGTTGTCCGTCACCCGCACGGCGACCGGGTACTCGCCTTCGGTGTCGTAGGAGATCGTCGTCGTCCGGCCGTCGTCGGCGTCGCCGTAGTCGCCGTAGTCGCCGTCGCCGTCGGTGTCCCACTCGTAGGAGACGATCTCACCGTCCGGGTCGCTGGAGCCGCTGGCGTCGAGCGTGATCTCGTCGTCCGGGTTCGGATCGTCCATCGAGACCGACAGATCGGCCGTCGGTGCCGGGTTCTTGACCGTGATCGGGAACTGGTCGGTCGCGGTCTTCCCACCGTTGTCGGTCACGCGCAGCCTGACTCTGTACTCCCCGCCGGAGTCGTATGAGATCGTCGTCGTCCGGCCGTCGTCGGCGTCGCCGTAGTCGCCGTAGTCACCGTCACCGTCGGTGTCCCACTCGTAAGAGACGATCTCACCGTCCGGGTCGCTGGAGTCGCCGGCGTCGAGCGTGATCTCGTCGCCCGGGTGTGGTGGAATCGGAGAGACATCGATGTCGGCCTCGGGTGCGGGGTTGTCGACCGTGATCCGGGTGGTCGTCGTCTCGACCGCGCCGCCGTTGTCCTCGACGCGGAGGCCGACAGTGTAGGTGCCACCGCTGTCGAAGGTGACGGAGGTGGTC
>Ga0207755_100819_pt1 | contig 11702 bp, 14 predicted proteins | sample A23P2SouthBayCA_FD_187734 | JGI IMG/M metagenome (GOLD analysis project Ga0207755, IMG submission 187734) | Aerobic enrichment media microbial communities from Bioluminiscent Bay, La Parguera, Puerto Rico - A23 P2 (SPAdes) | ecosystem: Environmental > Aquatic > Marine > Unclassified ...
CCCACGTCCGCAACAAGGACGGCGTCGCCGTCGCCGCCGTCGCCGCCGCCGTCGCCGCCGCCGAACCCTACGACGATCGCGTCGACGCACTCCTCGACCGCCACGGCGACATCGTCCAGGACCGCGTCAGCGTCGACTGCCCCGACGACCGCAAGGAACCCGTCCTCGCCGATCTGGAGGACGCGCTCCCCGACGAACTCGCGGATTCGTCGGTCGAGGACGTGTCGACGGTGGACGGGTTCAAGGTCTTCCTCGCCGACGGCACCTGGCTGCTGATGCGCCCGAGCGGGACGGAACCCAAACTGCGGGTCTACGCCGAAGGGAGTTCCCAGCAACGGGTCGACGAGTTGCTCGCGGCCGGTCGAGACCTGGTCGAGCCGCTGGTCTAAGCCGCGAATACGTCTTCAGCCGTCGTTCCGCGATGTCGTCCCGTCCGACACGCCCCGGTAGCGGTCGCGCTCGCCGTCGAGCGGTTCGATGTCGAATCCGAGCGACTCGTAGAACGGTCGAACCCCGGCGTCGAACTCGGCGACGAGTCGGTCGTGACGGTCGGCCGCCGTTTCGACCAGGGCCCGGCCGATCCCCTGGCCGCGACGGCCTCGGCGGACGGCGACGCCGTCGATGCGCGCGGTGTCGAGGCCACCGGTCCTCTCGCCGGCGTCGACCAGCACGAGCGCGCCGAGAACTGTCACACTCCCTCCGCTGGAGTCGCCCCCGGTTTCCCCTCGCACGGCCACGAACGCGTCGCCGCGGTCGACGCTCTCCCGGACGCGGTCGGCCCCGGTTTCGAGTGCAGCGGCGTCGACGACGCCGAGAATCCCGGTCACGTCGGCGGCCGTCGCCGGGCGGACGGTCACGTCGCGCATCGCTCGCTCGGGGCACCCATCGCGTTCACTCCCGGACGCTGTCGAGGCCCTCGAGCACGGTCGTCATCGAGGGGTGGTCCCACCTGGACTTGCCGCGGTGGGTCCAGGCGATCCCGGGTTCGTCGCCGCGCGCGTCGACGACGACGGCGGCGGGGAGGCGTCCACAGACCGGCAACAGCCCCGCGAGGGCGGCGAGCCGGTTGGGCTGGCCGTAGTCGTCGCAGACGGTCGTCCCGGAGTCGTACAGGACGGGATGGGGGAGGTCGAACCGCTCCTGCCACCACTCGGCGCCGTCGCGACCGCTGGGGAGGACGGAGACGGCGACGGCGTCGCGAGCGCGTAGCGCCGCGTATCGGTCGCCGGCCTTCTTCGCCTGGGCGCGGCAGTCGTGGCACTCGTCGTCGTGGTGAAAGAGGAGGACGACGAACGACTCGTTTGCCGCCAGCGTCGCCAGCGAACAGGGGTCCGGTCCCGGCCCGACGTTCGGGAGCTCGAACGCCGGCGCGGGCTTCCTGGCACTCATCGCTTCCCCCGTAGACGCTCGCCTGTCAAAATCCCCTGGGGTCCCGAGTCGACGTTTGTACTCGGTATCCAGTTCGAACCCGCTCTCTCCGGTAGATCGCTCCCTGTGGCCCGCGACTATCTGCCGCTGGAAGGACGTGGGGAGACGGCCGCCCGACGCGCTCGGTGCGCTCGCCGTGTGTGAAGGCGGGCTGCGGTCGGTTCGGGTGAGGGGGGATTCCACGGCACAGTGACCGCTCCGGGGGACCCCGTTTCCAGGCGTACCGACACTATTTATAGCCGGAGTTCCCTCGAACCGGCATGCGAATCGACCCCGATGCGGTCGGGTCGGCGCTGCTCGTCGGGTTCACCCTGACGGTGCTGTGTTCGTGGTTCCTCTACAGGGGGTGGCGGTTCCGGCGTCGCGCCCGGCGTATCCGGGAGACGCCCTCGGAATCGCTCGCGACGACCCGTCCCGGTGACTCCGTCGTCGTTACCGGGACCGCGAGCGCTCGTGGCGACGCCGTCACCGGCCCCATCTCCGGCGAGCGCGGCGTACTGGCCGCGTGGCTGATCGAGGAGTGGCACAGCGTGTTCTCGCGGTTCTGGTCGTCGGAAGCCCGGGGAGTCCGAACCGCGAGCTTCGAGGTCGAAGCCGACGAGCGGACGGTCGCGGTCCGGGCGCGAACCGCGGACGGTCCGACCGATCTCTGGGACGGCGTGAGCGGCGCCGACGCGCTGGTCGGACTCGCCACCGAGGCCGTCCTCGTCGAAGTCGATTCGTTCGGGACGGACACCGAGATCGCAGCCGGGGCCGACCGTCCCGGGCGCTTCCGTGACCTGGAACGGGAGGTCGGCCTCGACGACGCCGAGAACGAGGCGGTCTTCGACGTCGGACGGACCGACGGCACGCGTCGCTACCGGGAGTCGGTTCTCGAAACGGGCGAGGAGGTGACCGTCCGCGGCACGCTCGCCGCCCCGGACGACCCCGGCAGCCCGCCGGTCGTGACGCCGCCAGACGATGGCCGCTTGCTCGTCTCGACGCTCTCGGCCGAAGCGCTCTCCCGTCGCTACCGACGGTCGTACTGGAAACAGTTCTACGGCCCGCTCGCACTCGTGGCGAGCTGTACGCTCCTGGTCGGTCTCGTGATGTCACTCTGAGCGGTCGCCGGCCGCTCGGTTGTCCAGTCGCGGTCGCGTAGGCGAACTCCCGCGGATGGGCGCCGACGCGGCCGGTGGTCAGCCGCCCTTGACGAGTCGGAGGACCTCCACTTCGTCGGTCTCGACGGGAGCGTCCTCGGGGACAGGACGGCCGTCGACGAGGACGGACACCTGGTGGGCGCTGTAGGGCAACGGGTCGAGCAGGTCGGCGTAGGTCGCCCCGTCGTCGACCTCGACTTCGCGGGTGTCCTCGCCGGCGACGGCGACGGTGACGCGCATACCGGTCGATCCCTCCGCGCGGGCTTGAGCGTGTCGTCCGCCGGTCGGGGCGGCACCGCTCAGTCCGCGGGTTCGGCGCCGGTGTCGTCGGCCTCGGGCGCGCGCGGCGTCCGCTCGCGGCGGTCGCGGCGGTCCCGATAGCCGTCCACGAGGACGGCGACCAGCGCGCCGAATCCCAGCAGGAAGACGACGAACCGGGTGAGCGCGCCTAGCACGGGGACCAGCCGCAGGAGCGCGACCCCGAGGACGCCGACGAGCAGAGCCGCCCAGCGGTTCTGGACGCTCGCCAGCGAGAGCAGCCACGTCCCGAGGACGAACCGGCCGTAGATGGTCCCCAGCCAGACGAGCAGGCCGAAGGCGATGCTCCCCGCCAGCGCCAGCGGGATGCCGACGATAGTGATCGCGACGACCACGAGGACGATCGGGACGGCGACGGTCGTCAGGAGGCCGACGCCGCCGGTCCGCAGCGGGTCGCCGGTCGCGCGGTCGGCGATCGCCGCGGCGGTCCCGGGGAACAGGAGCAGGAGGACGGCACCGACCAGCAGCGCGACGAACACGCCGTAGACGGTGAACACGACGCCGGGGATCGCGAAGTCCTCGTTCGCGCCGACGTTCATCCCCTCGTTCTGGGTGACGGCCCCGTCGACGGCGGCACCGTCGGCGCGGGCGAGGTCCCCGTCGTAGACCAGGTCGCCGCCGATCCGGGCGTTCTCGCCGAGTCTGATGCTGTCGGCGCCGAGGCGCGCGTCGCCGAGCACCGTCCCGCCGACGGCGATGCTGCCGGCGCCGGCTTCGAGCGTGCCGTCGATCCGCGCGCCGTCACTCACGTCGACGGCACCGCCCGAGGCGGTCACGTCGCCGCCGACGTCGCCCTGGATCTGGACGCTCCCGGCGGTCGCTTCCACGTCGCCGGTCACGGTCCCCTCCACCACTACGGACCCGCCGAACGCCTGTAGGTCGCCGTTGACCGTCCCGCGGACGACGACCGAGCCGCCGAACGCCTCCAGGTCCTCGTCGACGGTCTCGTCCGCTCCGACGACGACGGTCCCACCCGTTCGCGTCGCGGCGGCCGCCACCCCGGGCAGCACCGACAGGACGACGATCAGTACCACGAGCACCGTTGCTATGCGCCTCATCTTCGGTATCTACGCCCGACGAGACAATAAAGCTGTCAGCCAGGTAATTGCTGGACGGCTTCGCACGGTCGCCGGCCGGGGGCCACTCGGTAGGTTTACGGACGGCCGTCGCTACCCTCCGGGCATGAGCGAGGCCGACACGGACTCGGGGTCACGGGCGGGACGGGAAGAGGTCTGGATCGAGAAGTACCGCCCCCAGACCCTCGACGAGATCGTCGGACAGGAGGACATCGTCGAACGCCTCCAGAGCTACGTCGAGCGCAATGATCTCAGTCATTTTATGTTTTCGGGGCCGGCCGGTATCGGCAAAACCACCAGTGCAACGGCTATCGCCCGTGAACTGTACGGCGACGACTGGGGGGAGAACTTCCTCGAACTCAACGCCTCCGACGAGCGGGGCATCGACGTGGTGCGCGACCGGATCAAGAACTTCGCGCGGACTTCGTTCGGCGGCTACGAGTACCGAATCATATTCCTCGACGAGGCCGACGCGCTCACCTCAGACGCACAGGGAGCGCTGCGCCGGACGATGGAGCAGTTCTCGAACAACGTTCGGTTCATCCTCTCGTGTAACTACTCCAGCCAGATCATCGACCCGATCCAGTCCCGGTGTGCCGTGTTCCGCTTCGCGCCGCTGTCCGACGAGGCCGTCGCAGAGGAGATGCGCCACATCGCGAGCGAGGAAGGCATCGAGTTCACCGACGACGGCCTCGACGCCCTGGTCTACGCCGCCGACGGCGACATGCGCAAGGCGATCAACGCCCTGCAAGCCGCCTCGGTCACCGGCGACGTGGTCGACGAGGCGGCCGTCTACGCGCTGACCTCGACGGCCAAGCCCGAGGAAATAAAAGAGATGGTCGACCAGGCCTTGGCGGGCGATTTCACCGCCGCGCGGTCGACGCTCGACCGCCTGCTGACCGAGGAGGGGATCGCCGGCGGCGACGTGATCGACCAGCTGCACCGTTCGGTCTGGGAGTTCGACCTCGACGACGAGGCCGCGGTCCGGCTGCTCGACCGTATCGGCGAGACCGAGTACCGCATCACGACCGGCGCCAACGAGCGCATCCAGCTCGAAGCGCTGCTGGCGTCGGTCGCGCTCGACGACTGACTGTCCGCGAAAGATCGCCTTCTCTCAGGCCGACGCCTCGTAGCCGGCCGCTTCGACCGCGGCGACGAGTGCGTCGGTGTCCGCCTCGCCCTCGACGGTCGCCGTCTCGGCCGCCCGGTCGGCCGTCGCGTCGGTGACGCCATCGACGCCCTCCAGGGCTTCCTCGACCGACTGTTCACAGCCGCCGCAACTCATGCCGGTGACGGTCAGTTCTCGGGTCACGTCCGACGGTAGGGTCGTGACGCTCTTGGGTCTCACGGCCGCGGCGAGCCGTTTGGTCCGCGGGACCGCACCGGCCCGCCGTCGTGACAACCATTTATCAACCGTCCGGCCGAACGGCCGGTATGCGCCGCGCCGCTCGAACGGTCCTCCTGCCGGCCGTCCTGACGCTCCTCGCCCTGGTCGTCCAGTTCGTTCCCGCGGTCGTCCCGGTCCGCGGCCCCACGTGGCTCGCCGACCTCGGGTCGTCCACCGTCCGCACCGCCATCTGGGAGGGACTGTCTGCGCTTGGAACCGTCGCCGTCTTCGCCGGCGCCTGCGCGCTGGGGAATCGCGAGGCCCGCCACCGTGACGTGGGCCCCGCGTACCTGCGGTACGTCGGGGGGGGTCGCCGCCGCCGGCGCGACGACGTTGCTCCTGGTCTTCGCCGGGGGCGCCGTCCTCGACGGCACGGGTGTGTCGGACCCGTTCCTCGTATTGCTCACCGTGGTGACGCTGCTCGTCGGCGTCCCCGGCGTCCTCACGGTGGCCGCGCTGGCGGGCGTCACGCTCGCGTCGACCCGCGCGGACGACAGCCCCGCTCGGTCGGTGGAGGAGCTGTTACCGCTCGCCCTCGGAGCGGGCGCCGTCGCCGGGACCGGGTACGTGCTGCACTCCGTCGCCGACCTCGCCATCGCCGCGGGCGACGGCGCCGGGATCGCGGCGTCGCTCCCGCAGTTCGGAACCATCGGGACGACCGTCCTGGCGTACCTCCAGGCTGGCCAACTGGCCGGCGATCTCGTGGTCATCGGCGCCGGAATCGCGCTGGGCGTCCTGGCGGTCCGTCGGCGGTACGTGGCGGTCCCGTCCCGTCGGTTCGTCGGTGTCGTCACCGCCGGCGCGCTGGGCGGGTTGTTGGTCGCCTGGGTCCCGGTGACGTGGTACGTAGCGACGGCGGGCGGCGACGCGAGCGCTCTCTCGTTCGCGTCCGCCGCGGCCTCGATTCCGACCGCGGTCGTCTGGACTGGCCTCGTCACGGTCCTCGCGGTCGTCGCGGGGGTCGGCGTCGCACGCTTCGAGGCCGACGACCGGGGGGCCGGCGGGAGCGCCGACACCGACGGGCTCGACTTCGAGCCGGTGACGGAGACGCCAGCGAGCGAGCGGTCGCTGCGCGACCACTGACGGCCGAACCGCCGGGTCGACGCCCGGGACGGGAACACAGTTTTGTGGCCGGGCGTGGTACGGAGTCTCATGAAGTTCGTCATCGTCGGCTTCGGTCGCGTCGGGATGCGGACGGCTCGGATCCTGCAGAGCGAGGGCCACGATCTGGTGATCGTCGACAACGACCCGGACAAGGCCGAGCGCGCCCGCGAGGAGGGGTTTACCGTCGTCGAGGGGGACGGCGCCGACGAGTCGACGCTGATGGAGGGCGGTATCGCCGACGCCGACGCGGTCGGGGGACTGACGGGCGACCTGAACACCAACTTCTCGGCGTGCATGCTCGGCAAGCACCACGGGCTGCGGACCGCGCTGCGCATCGACGAGGACTACCGCCAGGAGATATACGAGAAGTACGCCGGAGACGTCGACGAGATCGTCTACCCCGAGCGGTTGGGCGCGGCCGGCGCCAAGACCGCGCTGCTGGGCGGCGACTTCAACGTCCTCGCCGATCTGACGGAGGAACTCTCGGTGGCGACGGTGACTATCCCCGAGGGGTCACCGCTGATCGGCCGCCGCGTCGTCGAGGTCGACCTCCAGGACGACGCGCACATCTACGCCCACGGGCGGAGCGACGAACCGATGGCGATCCCGCTGCCCCAGACGGCGATCGAGGCCGGGGACGACGTGGCGCTGATGGCCGCACCCGCCGACCTGCCCGAGATCCGGGCGTTCCTCCGCGGTGACGAGGCGGCCGCTGCCTGATCGCGGTCGCGGCACGCCGGCGCCACCGCTCGCCGTCGCGGAAAGCGATGCGACCGCGCGTCCGCGGTCGCCGGGCGTCTTGGAATGGATAGGCGGGCGCGCCGTGGGGAGGATGGGAAACGAGGCCGTCGCTGCGCGCCCGTGTGACCCTCCGCCGTCGGCCGAGGTAAAGACCCGTCAGACGAGCGGCTGACGGCTCGCCGCTTCGTCCGACCGACGGTGGCCGCGGGGACGAGTCGCACGTTTTACGCCGGCGAATCCCGTCAGTTCGCGCATGACCTGGGGCGATCTCTTCGGCCGCGCGGCCGACCACGAGGTGACGAGCGAGTCGATACGGACTGCACTCCGCGAGCGCCGGGCGGAATCGGGTGAGGGGTCGTGACCGAGGCGAGCCCCGCCCGGATCGTCGCCGACGCGGACGTACTCGCGGCGGATCTTCTGGTCGGCGGGGACGCCCGCGACGCGCTCGACCTCGTCCGCGCCCACTCGTGGGTGACCCTGGTCGCGAGCGACGCGCTGCTCGACGACGCCGAGTCGGTGATCGCCGATCTGGCCGACGCCGACCTCGCCGCCGAGTGGCGCGAACACGTCGAGGCCCTTCGCGAGCCGGTCGACCACCCAGCGGGCGATCACCCGGCGCTGGCGTCCGCGCTACACGGCGGCGCGATGCACGTCCTCAGCTTCGACGAGTCCCTGGCGTCGGCTGCCGCGGGCGCGGCGATCCGCGGCCGCGTCGAGACCAGCGTCAGGTCACCGCGGGCCTTCGCGACCGTCTTCGATCCCGAATCACTGTACGAAGCGGTCGAAGACGGCGAATACCCCGGTCCCGACCGGGACCCGCGAGCGTAGGTGCTGCGGCGCGGGGCGCCGGGTCGCCCGGTCTCGCGCTACTCCGGCGTGTCGCGCTCGGCGAGCCAGTCGGCGAACTTCGCCAGCGCCCGGCCGCGGTGGGAGACGGCGTTCTTCTCGTCGGAGTCCATCTCGGCGAACGTTCGGTCGTCGTACTCGAAGATGGGGTCGTAGCCGAACCCGCCCGACCCCCGGGGTGCGACGATCTCTCCGGGAACGACGCCGTAAAACAGCTTGACGGGACGCGCCTCGCCGTCCCCCTCGTCGGTGCGGACCTGCTCGTCGGTCGTCGCGGCGGCGCGCTCGTCGGCGGCCTGGTCCTGGCCGCGTCGCTCGTCCCGATCGACCGGTTCGGGCGTCGCTTCGAAGTCCTCGCCGTCGCAGTAGGCGACCACGCCGCGGAAACTCGCGGCGCGGTCGTCCTCCTCGCTGGTCAGTCGCCAGACGCGCTCGACGCCGACGGTGTCGTGGACGTACGAGGAGTACGGGCCAGGGAAGCCGTCGAAGGCGTCGACGAACAGCCCGGCGTCGTCGACGAACACCGGCTCACTCGCGTACTCGTAGGCCGCCCGGGCTTTGTGGGCGGCGATGGCGCCCATGTCTGCACTCTGGATCTCCGGCGTGTCGAAATCGAGCTGCTCGACCGGTTCGGCGAGGTACTCCCGGGCCTCGTTGACCTTCCCGGGATTGGTGGTGACGAACGTGACGGTCATATCCGAGGGCTACGCTCGGGCGGGGAAAGTCGCGTCGGTTCGGGCGCCGCTCGTCGAGGAACTGCCGACGGGGTACAACAGCGCGGAGAATCGAGCGAAAGACCGACGCCGCCGTTCAGTCCTCGACGACGACCTCGACGGGCTCGTCGTCCTCGTCGTCGAACTCGGCCTCGTCGGCGCTCTGGTTCTGCTGCCACCACAGCGCCCCGGCGACGGCGAGGACGACCCACGAGCGCCAGGAGGCGAGGTTGAGCGTGTAGCCGACGCCGAACGGTTTCTCGACGAGCATCCCCTCGCCGGGCTGCCAGTACGTCGAGAGCATCCGCTTGAGACTGGGCTGCTCGAAGTTGTACGGAATGCCGAACAGCGACCCCGATGTGGGCTTGTCGACCATGTGCCAGGATACGGGCGGCCCCGTTAAGTCGTTTTCCACCGCGAGCGCCGGGACCGCAGCGGTGTCGCCGCCCGACCGACCCCAAACGTCGATCGATCCTGTCAGATATCGTCGTGACCGCGGCGGGCCGCCCGCCGTCAGTCGTCGCCCGGGCCGGCGTCACCCGGCCCGGCGTCGCTCGAACTTCCGGCGCGCATCCGGTGCCAGGCGCCGAGGCCGAGCCCGGCTAGCGCGCCGACGGCGCCGAATCCGGGGCCGTCGCCGGAGGTCGTTCCGTCGGGACCGGCCGTCCCGGACGGCGATCCGTCGGTCCCGCCGGGTGGAGTCGCGCTCACGGACTCGCCACCGGTCGGGTCGCCGACGGCGTAGACGAAACTGTCGCTGCTGCCGACGAAGACCGCGCCGGCGACCACCGCGGGCGAGGAGAGTATCTCGCCGTCGGTCTCGACGGCGAACCGCTCCCGCCCGCTCTCGCGGTCGATGGCGTAGAGGCTCGTGTCTTCGCTGCCGACGTAGACCGTGTCGCCGGTGACCGCAGGGGAACCGTAGATCCGGCCGTCGGTCGCGTACGACCACTCGATGTCGCCGTTGGCGGCGTCGAGCGCCCAGAGGCTCTCGTCGTTGCTGCCGACGTAGACGGTGCCCGCGACGACGACCGGCGAGGAGAGCACCGGTCCGCCGAGCTGGCGGCCCCAGACGAGTTCGGCCGTGCCGGTGTCGATGGCGTAGATCACGCCGGCGTAGTCGCCGAAGTAGACGACGCCGTCGGTCACCGTCGGCGAGCAGGCGACCTCGCCGCGGGCCGCGTAGGTCCGGACCTCCTCGCCGTCGGCGGCGTCGAGCGCGACGACGCTGCCGGTGCGGTCGTCGTTCCAGCGGCCGACGTACACCGTGTCGTCGACGACGGCCGCCGTCGAGTCGACGCGGTCGGCGATCGACGCGCTCCAGACCTCCTCACCCGCGGTGTCGACCGCGTACATCGTCCCGGCCTGGCTGCCGACGTAGAGGACGCCGTCGCGGTAGGTCGGCGAGGCGAAGACGGTGCCGTCGGTCGCGAAGGTCCACTGCTCGTCGCCGCTCTCGGCGTCGACAGCGTGGAGGGCGCCGTCGTGGCTGCCGACGTAGACGGTCCCGTCGACGACCGCCGGCGAGGACATCACTTCTTCCCGTGAGTCGGGGGCCGAACCGGTCCCGTAGGCCCACTCCTGCTCGCCCGAGGCGGCGTCGAGGGCGTAGAGGTGGCCGTCGTTGCTGCCGACGTAGACGACGCCGTCGACGACTGCTGGCGAGGAGACGACGTTGTCGGTCGGGTCGTCGAGCGAGCCGTCGGGGGGTGTGCCGGTCCCCGGGACGGCGGCCGTCGCTCGACCGGTCGACCCGGTGTCGAACGTCCAGGCGGTCGACGCCCCGTCGGGGCCGAGCGCGTCGGTGAACCCGCTGTTTGCCGGATCCGCCTGAAACTGCGGCCACCGTCCCGGCCCCGCCGACACGGTCGACTGCAGGGCGAGCACGGCAGCGGGGTCGGACTCGGCGCCCGCTGGGTCGCTCCCGTAGTCCGGGCGGTCGTCGGCCGCGTCACTCTGGGGGACTGTCGATGCGGCGCCGGGTCCGGCGACGCCGAGCGTCGATAGGGCGAGCGCGCTCGTCCCGACGCGCCGGAGGAGGGTCCGCCGTCGCCAGGGCTGCTTGTCGTCCATCGTGTCCGGCCAGCGTGCCGGACGGAGTAAGTCTTCCGTTCGTCGAGCAGGCTCCCGTCGGTCAGCCGAGCAGGCTCGTCACCGGGCCGTCGAAGTTGAGGATGATCGACTGCACGCGGTCGCCGAAGACCGCCTTCCCGGTCGGCGAGCGCTTCTGGCCGGTGATGAACACGTGGTCGACGTCGTTGTCGTCGCCGACCTCGAGGATGCGGTCGGCCTCGCTCTCGCTGTCACCGATCCGTGCGCCGACGATGCGGTAGTCGACGTCGTCGTCGAACATGTCTTTGGCCGTCTCGCGGGCCTGCTTTTTGGCCGCGTCGATGACGACGCTGTCGTCGTAAGCGGTGTGTTCCTCCTGGGCGACCACGTCGAGCGCCTCGCGGGCTTCCCTGAACTCGTCCGCGGTCATCAGCGAGAGGACGATCAGCTCGGCGTCGACGCCGGCCGCGATCTCCCCCGCCTCTTCGAGCAGTTCCGTGTTCTCGTCGTCGTAGACCACCAGTGGTCGATCCATACCCGTATGTTCGCCGACGCGTATTTAAAACTGATCGGTAGCGGCCGGTACGACCGAAGGCGCTAACACCGACCAGTGGCCACCGTGCTACCGGTACCGTCCGCGTCCCTCGACCGCCCGAAGCCGGTCGAGGACGGTCTCGCCGCGCTCGCTGGTCGCGCGGTAGGCGTCTTCCGCGGCCGCCTGCAGTCGGTCGGCGTCGTCGGCCGTCCCGGTCAGGCTCTGGGCGAAGACGTGCAGATCCATCGCGTGGTCCTCCTCGTGACCCGTGTGGTACCCGAGTCCGAAGTCGATGAGGAAGACGCGGTCGTCGGTCCCGTCGGCCGCCTCGGTGGCGTCGCCGGCCGCGTCGCCGGCCGCGCC
>Ga0207755_100822_pt1 | contig 11661 bp, 10 predicted proteins | sample A23P2SouthBayCA_FD_187734 | JGI IMG/M metagenome (GOLD analysis project Ga0207755, IMG submission 187734) | Aerobic enrichment media microbial communities from Bioluminiscent Bay, La Parguera, Puerto Rico - A23 P2 (SPAdes) | ecosystem: Environmental > Aquatic > Marine > Unclassified ...
GCGCGATCTGGGTGCCAACGAGATCGAACTCGACCAGCTCGGGATCGCAGTCACTCGACTGAACAGCCGGCTGCTCATCGCCGCGCTTGGCGACGCCGCCGCACCGGCACCGATCGAGAGCTACGACGAGGGGCGAGAGGCGGTCAAGCGCGGCGACATCCCCGTGATGGGAGGCACCGTCGCCGGCCAGACGACCGACGCCGTCAGCGCCGCGCTGGCCGAGCACGTCGACGCCGACCTGCTCGTGTACGCGACCAGCGTCCCGGGCGTGTTCAGCGCCGATCCCAACGAGCACGACGACGCGGAGCGGTACGACGAGATCGCCGCCTCGGAGCTGGTCGACCTGATCGCCGGGATCGAGATGAACGCCGGGAGCAACGCCCCGGTGGACCTGCTGGCGGCCAAGATCATCGAACGCGCGGGCCTGCGTTCGATCGTCCTCGACGGCACCGATCCGTCGGCCGTCGAGCGGGCGATCCGGACGGGCGACCACGAGGGGACCGACGTGGTACCGAACGGCGTCGGGGCGGCCCCAGAGGACTGGGACCAGCCATGAGCGAGAGCGGAGACGAAACCACGACGGATCCGTACTCACTGGGTGGCCACGACGGCGAAGAGTCCAGTGACGACCACACCGTCTTCTGGGCCGACGAGGTCGCAGACGAGATCGAGGCGCGTGACCCGACCGAACCGGTCGTCATCAAGGGGGCGATCTCGCCCTCGGGAGTGCCCCACCTCGGAAACCTCAACGAGATCATGCGCGGCTACTTCGTCGCCGAGGCGCTGCGGGACCGGGGCTACGAGGTCCGGCAGGTCTTCACCACCGACGACCGCGACCCCCTCCGGAAGCTCCCGCGGAAGCTGGCGGATCTGGACGGGAACATCGTCGACCTGGGCGAGGTCAACGCCGGCGCGCTCGGGCAGAACCTCGGCCACCCCTACACCGACATCCCGGACCCCTTCGGCTGCTGTGACTCCTACGGTGACCACTTCTCGAACCTCATCGAAGCGTCGGCGGAACTGCTCGGCGTCGACATCGACGTCGTCTCGACGACCGACCTCTACGAAGACGGCGAGTTCGAGGAGCTGACCCGGTTCGTACTGGACAATCAGGAGCAGGCCCGCGATGTCCTCGCCGAGTATCAGGACAAGGTCGACGAGTCCTACGTCCCCTTTAATCCCATCTGTGGGGGGTGTGGGAAAGTCACCGAGACGGTGACAGCCGTCGACACCGACGCGGGCACAGTCGAGTATCGGTGTACCGACATGGAGGCCGGTGACAGCGTCATCGACGGCTGTGGCCACGAGGGGACCGCGACGTTGCGGGAGGGCAAGCTCCCGTGGCGCTTCGAGTGGCCCGCCGGCTGGGACGTGCTGGGCGTCGACTTCGAACCGTTCGGCAAGGACCACGCCGAGGGATCGTGGCCCTCCGGCGTCGACATCGCTCAGAACGTCTTCGACAGCCAGCCACCGGTGCCGATGGTGTACGAGTGGTTCACGCTCGACGGGAGGCCGTTCTCCTCCTCGGAAGGCCACGTCGTGATGGCCCACGACGTGCTGGAACTGCTCGAACCGGAAGTGCTGCGCTACTTCTTCTCGAAGGACCCGAGCAAGGCGCGGGACTTCAGCATCGAACGCCTCGACCAGTTGGTCGACGACTTCGATCGGACCGAACGGCTGTACTTCGACGAGGAATCCGGCACCGACCGCAAGGAATCGCTCGCGAAGCGGACGTACCCGCCCTCGATCAGACCGACGGTGGCAGCGCGCTTCGAGGATCGACTGTCCGACGGGGTCTGGCGGGAACGGGTCAACGACGGCGATGCGCGCGCGAGCGTCGCCGCCCTCCTCGGCGAGGAGTACGCCGACCGCGTGCGCATCCCGTACACCTTCGCCGCGGTGCTGGGGATGTTCGACGACCCCGAACTGCGGGCCGACGTGGCCCGCAAGGAGGGGCACCTCGCCGACGACACGCCCGAATGGGCCGCCAAAACGGCCCTCGGACGGGTCGAACAGGCCAGCGAGTGGGCCCATCGCACCGACAACGAGTTCGACTACGAACTGAAGCGCGCCGAGATGCCCGACGTGTCCTTCGATCCGGCCGTCGAGGACGCGCTCGACGAACTGGCCGACTTCGTCGCCGAGGGCCACGACGGCGAGACGATTCAGGGCGAGATCTACGAGACCGCGAAACGCCACGACGTGCCCATCGGCGACCTCTTCTCGGCGGGCTACCGGCTCCTGTTCGACGAGGACGAGGGACCACAGCTGGGCCCCTTCGTCGCGAAACTCGACCGGGAGTTCGTCGTCGAACGCTTCCGACGCGATCGGTAGACCAAACCCTCTTTGCCGGCAGGGTCTTTTATCCGACCGAATGGTCAGTACGTTCACGTGGGTCCTCGTCGGCGTCGTCGCCTACACCATTCTCGGGATGGTGCTGCGAACGCGAGGACTGCTCCCGGAGTACGTCCGACTCTCCGGCCCGATCACGACTCTCCACACGAAGAAAGGGCGGCTGTTGCTCGACCGCCTCGCCCGTCCCAAGCGACTCTGGCGCGCGTGGGGGAACATCGGCTTCGGGCTGGGGCTTGTCGTCATGGCCGTCTCGTTCGTCGCGTTCTTTTTCGCCGGCTACAACGCGGTCGTCGATCCGCAGCCGTCACAGCTCAACGAACCGCGTAACGTGCTGGCGATCCCCGGCGTCAACGAGTTCCTCCCGCTGTCGGTCGCCCCCGAGATCCTCGCGGGCCTCGCGCTGGGGCTGATCGTCCACGAGGGGGGCCACGGCCTGTTCTGCCGCGTCGAAGACATCGATATCGAGTCGATGGGGCTGGCACTGTTCGCCGTGCTCCCCATCGGGGCCTTCGTCGAACCCGACGAGGAAGACGTCCAGCGGTCGAGTCGCGGTTCGCAGGTCCGGATGTTCGCGGCCGGCGTCACCAACAACTTCGCGATCTCGATCGTCGCCTTCCTCCTGCTCTTCGGTCCGGTGATGGGGTCGTTCGCCGTCGTCGACGGCGCGAAGGTCGGCGGCGTCCTCGGTGGCTCGCCGGCCGCACAGGCCGAGCTCGAACAGGGGACCGTCGTCACCGGCGTCGACGGGCAGGCGGTCGCGTCCAGTCGGGACCTCGAACGAACACTCGCCAACACCACCGACAGCACGGTCGAACTCCAGCTACGAGGGGGTGACACCGTCACCCTGGAGCGGTCGATCGTCGTCCGGGGCAACGTCACGAGCGTTCCGGTCGAGACCAACAGCACGATCACGGCGATCAACGGCACGGCCGTCAGGACGGAGTCGGAGTTCTACCGAGTCGCCCGGAACCACACCGTCGCGAACCTGACGACGAGCGCCGGGAGCGAGACGATCCCGCTTGGCGCGTTCGGCCGGATCACCGGCGATAGCCCACTCGTAGCGGAAGGCGCACCCTCCGAGGGAACCGTCGTCGTCACTTCGATCGACGGTGAACGGATCGTCTCGCAGAGCGACTTCCAGCGCGTGATGGACGCCCGAGAGCAGGGCGAGGAGGTGTCCGTCGTCGGCTACCTCGACGGTCAGCGCGAGGCGTTCACGGTCGCTGTCGGCGCTGACGGCCTCGGCGTGAACACGTCGCCCGGCGTCGGCGGCCTGACCGTCACCGACTTCGGCGTCCGGTACTACCCGGCCGGTGCCTTCCTCGAAATCCTCGGTGGGAGCGTCGACGGCGAAACCGGTGCGGCCGCACTCGGACTCCCACAGCGGATCTTCACCATGCTCTTGCTCCCCTTCGCTGGCGTCGCCAGCGGGCTCGGCTACAACTTCCCCGGCTTCACCGGGTTCTGGACCAGTTTCTACGAGGTCGGTGGCGTCGTGGGGACGCTGGGCGACGGCACCGGGTTCCTGCTGGCGAACGTGCTGTTCTGGACCGGGTGGATCAACCTCCTCATCGGCCAGTTCAACCTCGTGCCGACGTTCCCGCTGGACGGGGGGCACCTGTTGCGGGCCAGCGTCGAGTCGGTCGTCGCCCGCCTCCCCATCGAGGGCAAGCACTCGCTGACGACGGCCGTGACCGGAGCGATCACGATCACGATGATCGTGAGTCTACTCACGATGGTGTTCGCCCCGCGGCTGCTGACGTAAGCAGTTCGTTATCCCTATACCGACCGCCGCGAAAGCCGCGGGTATGTTCCGCCAGACCCGCTCGGAGGTCGCAGACGCCCTCGAAGCCGCACTGGAGGGCCTGGATCTCCCGACCGACGACCTCGGTATCGAGGAGCCACCCGAAGACGTGGCGGCCGTACTCGCTTCCAGCGCCGCGTTCCGCCTCGCGGGCGAGGTCGGCGCGCCCCCGCCGAAGGTGGCCGCCGACGTCGCGGGCGAGATCGACGCCGACGAACTGGAGTACGTCGACACCGTCGAGCAACAGGGTGCCTACATCAACTTCCTGCCCAGCGAGGCCTACTTCGCCGGGACGCTCGACGCGGCACAGGACGACGGCTTCGGCCGATTGCCCGACCGCGAGACGAGCGTCGTCGTCGAACACACCTCGGCGAACCCGACCGGCCCGGTCCACGTCGGGCGCGCACGCAACCCGATCATCGGCGACGCGCTCGCTCGTGTGCTTTCCTACGCCGGCTACGACGTGGACCGGCACTACTACGTCAACGACGCCGGCCGCCAGATCGCCGTCTTCACGTGGGCCTACGAGACCTTCGACGAGGACGACCTCCCCGAACCGGAGCGGGACTCGCCCGAGTACGAGATGGTCCGCTACTACCGCAAGGGCAATTCGTTCCTCGAAGACGCCGACGACGACCGCGTCGACGAGGCCGAGCGCGAGATCCAGTCGATCCTGCAAGGGCTGGAGGAGGGCGACGACGAGACCTACGAGCGAGTCGGCGAGGTCGTCGACACCGTGCTGGGCGGCATGAGCGCCACGCTCGAACGCCTCCCAGCCACCTTCGACGAGTTCGTCAAGGAGACGCGCTTCATGCGCGACGGCTCGACCGACGATCTCGTTACCCGCCTCAAAGAACTCGACGAGGCCGTCTACGAGGAGGACGCCTGGCAGCTCGACCTCCCCGACTTCGAGAAGAACCTCGTCTTCCTGCGCTCCGACGACACCTCCCTCTATACGACCCGCGATCTGGCACACCACGAGTGGAAGTTCGACACCTACGACCGGGCCGTGACGGTGCTGGGCGAGGACCACAAACTGCAGGCCGACCAGCTCGACGCCACGCTCGACCTACTGGGCCACGACACCGACCAGCTCGATCAGGTGTTCTACTCGTGGGTGAACCTCCCCGAGGGCGGCATGAGCACCCGCGAGGGCACCGGCGTCGACCTCGACGACCTGCTCGACGAAGCCATCGCCCGCGCTCGGGAGGAAGTCGAGGACCGTCTCGACGACCGCAGCCGCGACGACGACATCGACGAGGGCGACATCGAGCGCATCGCCCACCAGGTCGGCATCGGAGCCGTCAGGTACGACATCGTCTCGAAACAGCCCACCAAGGGAATCACCTTCGAGTGGGAGCGCGCGCTCGACTTCGAGGCCCAGTCGGCCCCCTACGTCCAGTACGTCCACGCGCGCTGCTGTGGGATTTTGGACGAAGCAGGCGCTGAGCCGACGGCGGGCGATCTCGACGTGGCCCTGCTCGGCACCGACGCCGAACGGGACCTCCTGCGCGTGATCGCGCGCTTCCCGGCCGTGATCGAGCAGGCCGCCGAGGAGCACCGCCCACACGTCGTCGCCACCTACACCCGCGCCATCGCCGAGCAGTTCAACACCTTCTACCGAGAGTGCCCGGTGCTGGACGCCGACGAGGACGTGCGTCTGGCCCGCCTCGCGCTGGTCGACGCCGCCCGCCACACCGTCGCGAACGCACTCGACGCGATCGGTGTCGAAGCGCCCGACTCGATGTGACTACTCCGTCTCCGACGACGTAACGCGGTTACACTCGATCTCTTCGGTCACGATGTGTGAGGAGTCGAAGTACGGGGACCACAAAATGAGATCCCGAGTTCGGTCGGTCGTCCCCGGAATCGGGGTGTCGGCGAGCGTCTGGGGATGCCGTGGTGTGAGAGTAACAGCGTACGTCCCAGTCCCTGCGGCGACAATGTAGTTCTCCCTGACAGCCAGTACGGGCCAGCCAGCACACTTGAACTGAGAGGCTTTGATATCGACATCGCCCTCCTTGGCTTCGAAAACCACGACGTGATATGTGGTACCGTCGTTTGCTTCGTAGATTCCTTCTCTCGCGTCTTTGCCATCGAGGTAGGAGTAATCGAAGATGCTCGTTTCAATGAGTTGCCAGCCATCTCTTGCCGGCGGCAAGATACTCTCTAGTTCCGGATCTTCGGATAGTGACCACGTTTCAGTCGGCGGAATCGACGTAAGTTCGTCCTCGTGGGTCGTTTCTGTCGGTGCTGAAGTGGTCACGGCTGTCGTCGCTGCTGATGAATCTGCTGTCGGTGCCTTTGAACCCTCGTTGTCACCAAATCGGGCGCAGCCGGAAAGAAATACAGTAACCCCAAGTGTAAGAAAATGTCGTCTGTTCATTACTGATTGGTTTTTGAAGGCAGTAATCAAGCTGTTCGCGTGATTTCGAACGCTCTTTTGGTACACTCTGAATACAGTTTTCTATATGTATCCTGATCAGTTGTTTCATCACATTGCCCCTTCCCAGCAGGTCCAGGGGTACCCATGGGGGATTCGTAGCCAATTATTTCTCTATAATAATCACGTCTTTCAATTATTCCTAATTCGTGTAAACCAGAGTCCCCCTCCAGCAATTCTGATACTTCATCAAGATCACCATCAACACCTGCATGGCCCATTTCATGTGCGACCGAGTTTACTAAATCGGTTTTACTTGACTGTCGATTTATCGCAGCCTGAGCCCACGTCGTATCGTTCCAAATCAGATCTCCGGTCCGTGCTCCGGGGTTCTGTGCTTGGGCTTCGTGAAGTAATACATGATAACCAGTTTCAGTATAACTCCGATTCTGGCACCAGTTTTTGAAGTCAAGCACAACAGAATTCGCAGAGCTGGCGTCGTAACTGGAACTATATGAATAGATCTCCCATCGAGAGTCCGAAAAAGTTGGTCGTCGATGACGACTTCTATATTACGACACGAACTGAATTGACCGGTAATAGTATTCGGAGAACAACAGTGGATGGAGTACTCTTCGCAGTCGACCAAACCGATGAAGACGGCGATATTTAGATTGGAGCGCCAGGAAACAGTAATCAGGAAGGAATCGATAGCCAAGCCGCACTGGAACAACTATCTGTTTCCGAACCAGATTACGAAATTCACGAGACACAGGTAGTGAATGACGAAGACGTAATTCGAGTCGAATGCCGTGGACACACACCGGCATTTTCAAGCAATCGGTAACGGCGAATGGGCAAATCCACACGACCAATAGTTCTGAGAGTGTCATCGAACCGGCCCAGACAAAGACAATCACAACAGAACTACTGGTCGGCAGTGACACTCAAGAGGAGAATATCGAACTCCAGACTCCCGGTGGCACGCGAACAGTAGCAGTGGAATAGCCACCGACCGTTCCGAATCGACTCAGCCAAAGAGTCCGAACACGCCGCCGGACTCCTCTTCCTCTTCGTCGTCCTCTTCGAGTTCTTCCTCTTCGAGGAACCACTCCTCTTCGAGGACTGTCTCGACCTCGTCGACGGTCGCGCCGCGGAAAAAGAGCGCTTCGAGCGAGTCTGAGAGCTGGCGGAACGCGCTCGCAGCGCGGCTGTCGGGTGCGTTCAGGACGAGTGGCTCGTCGGTCGTCGCCTCCTGGTCGTCCGGGACGACGGCCAGCAGTTTGAATCCGAGCCGATCCGAGATCTCGGCCACGTCGGTGTGCTTGGTGACGCGATTCAGGATCGCGCCGATCACCTCGCCGTCGATGCGATCCGTGAGCTGGGCGGTCTTGACCGTGTCGCCGACGGCCACGTCGTCTGGCGTCGTCACGAGCAGGATACCGTCGGCCAGCCCGAGTGGGACGGCGACCTCGTGGCTCAGGCCAGCGCCGGTGTCGATCAGCACCACGTCGTAGGCGTTGCGCAGCGTCTTGATTACCTTCCGGAGCTTGGCGGGGTCGGCGTCAGCGAACGCTTCGAGTGACTGCTCGCCCGGGATGATCGTCAGGCCCCCCGGTGCGTCCGTCAGGGTCTCGCTGACCGCCGCGTCGCCGGCGAGGATCTCGTGCAACGACGCCGAGTGCTCGATGCCCAACATCGAGCCCAGGTTCGCCATGCCGAGGTCGGCGTCGACCACGACGACGTCGTGGCCTGCCTCCTGCAGCGCGGCACCGACGTTCACCGCGGTCGTGGTCTTCCCGACACCGCCTTTCCCACCCGCGATCGTGCACACGTAACCCGCCATTGTTTGAGTACGTAAGGCCATGAATGGCTATCATATAAAGCCGCCCGTCGTCCGTACCGCCGCCACGACGGCGTAGCGACGGCCGACGGTGGAGTAGCAGCCGAGTCAGCGCCGTGCTGCTCACGGGTCGCTGTCGCTCCCCGTCCACGGTTCGGAGATGCTTCGGGTCGCTCAGCATCACCTTGCTCGCGTGTCGCTACCGCTCCGCTCGCCATGACGAGAGCCGGGACTCGCTTCGCTCGTCACGCCCCTCGCTGTTCGCGGCTTCGCCGCTCACCTGTCCGGGACCTCCTCACTGCGTTCGTCACGCGTCCCGCTCCCAGCTCACGTGTCGCTCACAATGTTCGCTCCGGCTCACCGTAACGAGGGCCGCCTCCGGCGCCCCTCGCTGTCAACACTTACTTACACACGCTCAGCCAAGAGTGGCCTAATGAGCGAGTCCGAGCAGGAGCAATCAGACAAACAAAAATACGAGTTCAAGAAGGTCATCGAGAAGCTCAAGGGCTACGATGGCTCCGGGACGCAGCTGGTCACCATCTACGTCCCCGAGGACAAGATGATCAGCGACGTGGTCGCACACGTCACCCAGGAGCACTCGGAGGCCTCGAACATCAAGTCCAAACAGACACGGACGAACGTCCAGGACGCGCTGACGAGTATCAAGGACCGCCTGCGGTACTACGGTAACACCCCGCCGGAGAACGGGATGGTCCTGTTCTCGGGTGCAGTCGACTCCGGCGGTGGCCGGACGGATATGGTCACCGAAGTACTGGAGAGCCCACCCGACCCCGTCGAGTCGTTCCGCTACCACTGTGACTCGAACTTCCTCACCGGCCCGCTGGAGGAGATGCTGGCAGACAAGGGGCTGTTCGGCCTGATCGTCCTCGACCGGCGCGAGGCCAACGTCGGCTGGCTCAAGGGCAAGCGCGTCGAGCCGGTCAAGTCCGCGTCCTCGCTGGTCCCGGGCAAGCAGCGCAAAGGTGGCCAGTCCGCCCAGCGATTCGCCCGGCTGCGGCTGGAAGCCATCGACAACTTCTATCAGGAGGTCGCGGGGATGGCCAACGACCTGTTCGTCCAGCGCCGCCACGAGATGGACGGCATCCTCGTGGGTGGCCCGTCACCGACGAAAGACGAGTTCCTCGACGGCGACTACCTGCACCACGAACTCCAGGACAACGTCCTCGGGAAGTTCGACGTGGCCTACACCGACGAATCCGGACTGTACGATCTCGTCGACGCCGCCAGCGAGGTGCTGGCCGAGCGCGAGATCCTGCAGGACAAGGAAGCCATGGAGGAGTTCTTCAAGGAACTCCACGACGGCGATCAGGCGACCTACGGCTTCGGCCCGACCCGGGAGAACCTCATGATGGGTGCCGTCGACGAGCTTCTCATCTCAGAGGACCTCCGGAAAGACGTGGTGACCTACACCTGCGACAACGGTCACGACGAGTACGAGATGATCGACCGCCGCGCGTCCGTTGACGACCACGACTGTTCGCGCTGTGGTGCGACGGTCGAGGCCGAGGAGGCCGAGCGCGAGGACGCCATCGACCACCTGATGGAACTGGCCGAACAGCGCGGCTCCGAGACGCTCTTCATCTCGACGGACTTCGAGAAGGGCGAACAGCTGCTGTCGGCCTTCGGCGGCGTCGCTGGTCTGCTTCGGTACTCGACCGGCGTCTAGGGCTCCTGCGCGACTCGCTTTCGTTCCGTCGACACCGACCAGCGACGGCTGTCGCTGGAGAGTTCGTGAAAGTCAGAGGCACGGTCGCCCGGGACAGGGCGACCGGGTGCGGCACGTCCAAGGTGGCATGGGAAGGATGATGTTGTGGTGGGGTGGGGATGGTGAGTGGGCACAACACCGCTGTGGCGTCGTGGACGGTATCGTCCACGTCCTGATGCCGCACATAGGTGTATACCACCCACATATAAAGAAACAGTACCTTACTAGTTTGGTCCCACTCAAAGTAGCTGTTCGAGCTGGTGGCGACGACGATCCAGATCAACCGCACTCTCGATCGACGAATCACCGTCGAGGCGGTCGATCACCAGCAACGGGTCGACGCCCGCTCGCTCGACACGCTCCAGCAGTGCGGCGATCTCCTGACGGTACAGTGCCAGCGACGAGAGCAGTCCGAGCAAGAGCCCCATCGGGACGGCCGCGTCGGAGTTCGACGGGAAGGCATCGCCCAGTGGTTCGAAGTCGGGCTCCGAGGTCGGTGGGTTCCCCACCGGCCGAACGATCAGACAGTGCGGACACAGCCCGGCCCCGGGTTCGTCGCCCGGGAGATAGTCGCGAAGTTCGGGTTCGACGGCGAAGTCGATCGTCTCGTGACCACACTCTGGACAGTCCATACGGAGCCTGCGTCGGCGGCGAAGAAAAACGCGGCGGCACGGAGGACGGAGTCGGAGAGAGTCAGTCGTCGGCGGGGACGGTCGCGGGTTCGGCGTCTTCCGCTTCCTGCTCGTGGACGGCGTCTTCTTCTTCCTCTTTCTTGTTCTTGATCTTCTTCATGCGGAAGATCTCCTCGCGCTCCTGCTCTTCGAGTTTCTGCTCGATGTACTCCTTGTTGTCGTATAGGTCGGGCAGGAGTTTGAACTCCAGCGCGTTGACGCGGCGCTTGGTCGTCTCGATCTCTTCGAGCATCTTCTTCATCGCGGTCTCGACCTCCGCGGCGAGGATGATGTTCTCGATGAGGTCCTCGTAGGCGTCGGCGGCCTCGTCGATCCGTGCGGAGGTCCCCATGACGCCGTAGCCCCGCTCGTCCAGGGACTTCTTGACCTTGCTGGACTCGATCTGGGGGACGACGACGCCCATGATGTTCTTGGACTGGGTCGTGATCTCGGGGTGCTCTTTCAGCGCCGCCGCAGCGCCCCGAACCGCCACGTCGCCGTCCATCGCGCGGGCCATGTTGATCGCGTGCTGGGCGCGGTCGTAGGAGTCGTCCAGGTCCTCGCGCACGTCCTGGGCCTGATCCAGAATGTCCATGAACTCCATGATGAGGCCGTCGCGTTTCTTCTCCAGCGTGTCGTGCCCACGCTCGGAGAGGTCGATGCGATCGTCGATCTGCATCAACTCTTTCCGGGTGGGTTTGACGTCTTTGGCCATTACCGGGGCGTTACGGGTCCAGTCGGATAACTGTTTACAGTTTCCCCGATCAGCCACCCCAGACGCCCTGTGCCTGGTCGAGAACGGAGACGACGACGACGTGCGGGAGGGTCAACACGGCGAGCAAGACCAGATACAGCCCGCCGACGTCTGTGAGACCGGCG
>Ga0207755_100824_pt1 | contig 11626 bp, 12 predicted proteins | sample A23P2SouthBayCA_FD_187734 | JGI IMG/M metagenome (GOLD analysis project Ga0207755, IMG submission 187734) | Aerobic enrichment media microbial communities from Bioluminiscent Bay, La Parguera, Puerto Rico - A23 P2 (SPAdes) | ecosystem: Environmental > Aquatic > Marine > Unclassified ...
GACGCGGATCGGATCGACGAGCGGGTCAGCGGGCGGGCGGCACGGTCGTTCGCGACCATCAGAGACGCCATCGACGAGTTCGATGCTTCGGGGCTGACCACCGTTCGGGGCTTCAAAAATCTCGATCAAGAACTCAACCAATGACTTGGCGACAGGCGACCCGCGAGGAGCTTTACGCCTACTACGCCGAGGAGTTCCCCCGCTATCTGGATGACCTGCCGGAATTCATCACGGCGACCGGCCCGAAACAGTACGCCGTCGCCTTCCGCGAGTCCCACCCGGTGCGCAAAGACGATGTGCCGGCCAAGGACTTCATCCGGCGGGATACGTGGCAAACAGATCCATCGGGGGACCGAACGACGCCCGAGTTCGACGACTTCGAGGATGTCGTTGAGTTCATTCGGCATCCAGCGCGCAACGACCCGCTGGGACGGAGCGAGTTCGCGCTTGCTGATCCGGAGGTGCTGGAGAAACCGGACCCACGGCCCGACGCCGTCTACTACGCGCTGGATCACTGGGAACGTCCCTGGGTCCTCCTCGTCGACATCGACGCCAAAGAGATCGCCCGAGACCGAGCGGACGAGATGGTGTCGGCGGACCTCGACGATCGGGACGACGATGCGCTTCTCGACGCTGCGGGGATCCTCGACGCCGCTCCCGGGGGGTATCCGTACGCCTTCGAAGACGTCGACCGCGCCATCGAGTACGGGTTCGAGGTGCGCGACATCTTTGAGGACGATTTCGACGCCGAGGAGACGATGGTCGTCTACAGCGGGCAGGGGGTCCACGTCTACCTGCTGGATACCGACCCGGCGCACCGATACGACGAGCAGAGTCGCGAGGTGTTGAACGACCTCCTTCTCGAGACCTACGACATCCCGATCGACCCCGTCGTGACGGCCGACCGCCGGCGTGTCGCTCGTCTGCCCTACTCGCTGCACGCCGACGTCTGTAGCATCGTTCAACCAATCGAGAGCCCGACGTTCGACGTTCGGTCGGCGACACCCGAGGTGGTCGACGAATGAGTCCGAATACGCCCACCGACGACGAGGACATGGCGTATCGAGTTGCGGCCCTCCCGCTGGAGTACGGTGAGACCCGCATCAACCAGCTGTTTACGCGTGGGTACAATCGATACGTCGTCGACGGCGAGGACCAACCCGAGGACCTCGTGAACGACGTCGAGCGGTTCGGGACGGCAGCGTTCAAAGAGCAGGTTCGTGCCGACGCCGCCGAGGAGCCGTTTGTCGACGAGCCGGGGACGCTCGCCGTGCTCGCGACGTTGAGTGCGATCTGTGTGAAAGAGCACCCGAAGTTCGAGCACGCGTCACCACGGAACATCCAGGTACTCTACGACATCCGAGAGCTGTACGTCAACAATCTCGCCTCCCTCATTCGGACCCACGGCGATGGGTCGCTCCAACAGGACATCGCCGACGTGCTGTACAGCAAGGAGCCCGGTGAAGATGGCCCGCATCCGGGTCGGGTCTGTACGGGCATCACAGAGATGCCGGAGTTCGGGGAGGGCCTGTACCTCGAAATCCCGATGGCGGCGGCGTCACGCAAATGTCTCGTTCGAGCGGAGGGCGAGTCATCGACGGGGAGTGACGATGGCGGGGAGATACTGACGCGAGTGAAGGACAACAACCTGTACGTCCCGGTCGGTGATTTCGACAGCAAGTATCGGGACTACGCTGAGCGGGCGTTCAAGAAGCTCCTGCGGGTGCAAGAAGACGGGCTCTCCGACGACCAGCTATCGTGGTTGACCACGAACGAGTCGGCGATCACGGAGCGAATCGACCGCTTCCTCGAGACCGGCCATCACGAGCGTATCTGGCGGAACTGGGACCGTGGGGAGCGGACGATCCGCGTCCTCCGACGGGCCCTGAGTGACGCGCCCGATGACGTGGCGCAAAAGGGTGAGTTCCACACGGCGAAGGAGCTCTATCGAGCGGTTACGGCGTACGACTCCGAGGACGAGTGGGAATCCTCTGTAACGGACTGGATCTCGAGTCCGAGCAGTCTCGCGAAGACGCTGGCCGACCACGAGTCACACTCGGCCGTCACGATCGATCGCGACGGGCGCGTCAATACGTACCGAATCGGGCGAGCCGGAACCGGCGCCGAACAGATCGAGGTCCGGGAGATCGAGGACCTCTTCGAACTTCCCTGTATGGCGAATATGGAGGAGCGGCTACACGAGAAGAAGCCCGTCCGGAAGGACCTCTACAACTTCGCGCGGATGGTGATGTGGCTGCCGCAGTATCAGGACAGCAGCCTCGACGAAATCGTCACGGATCTCAAGGACGTCTTCTCTCGGTGGCCGTGGTACGACGAGCAGGAAACCGAGTACCAGGTCCGTTACGAGTTCTCGAACACGATCGGCGGCGACACGCCGTTGCCGATGAACTGCGATAACGACGATCTACAGCGTTACTGTATCGGCCAGGACCAGTGTCCCTACTCGATCTGGGGGAGTCTCCCGTTTCCGGACGAGATGTACGAGCAGGTTGAGGAGGAATCCGCCGGTCCTACTGAGCAATTCTGAGTGGCCGATTTTCCTCAGTTTTGAGGAGAGTTGAAGAGGTTTCGTTACCCATCCACCGTATACAAAATTCAATCGCTGCTAGCAGTGCTAACACCCACAGGTTCCGAGATCCGTAATAATCCCGAGACACCGAGTACATCCTCGATGATTTCATGTACGACTTCGATGTGGTCTCTGTTGGTAAGGTGCGAATCCACAGCAACAAGTGTCGATACCGAATGCTGGCGAGAGATCTCGACAGCATCCACGAGAATCTCACAATCGTGGCCAATATCGAGATCACTCCTGAACCGACGTAACAATTGATCGTTGCTCTGCTGCGGGTAACACCGGTCAATCAATTCTTCCGGAAGCTGCACCTGATACAGTTCTATATCCTGAAGACAGCGACGTAGCGTCGACAGCTGCTCTCGCTTATCCATATCGTACCAACTCATCTGGATATCGTCCCGAAAGTGACTCCGGTCGTTCGGACTGACGTGGATATCCCGGTCACGCGGCTCGTAGTCGAAAATCTCGTTGTCAGTATCGCGGAGGTAGGCAATCACGTCATCGTAGAGGTTGTACCGGCGTTCACAGAGCGCATCGAATTCGCCGTTGGCCTTTCCACCGATCACGGTATAGAACGACTCACCATCAATAAGTCGCTGACAGCCGCGATCCTCCTCGAGATCGCCCGGGAGTTGTGAATAGACGTAATTCACCATCACCGATGTATCCAGATTGAGTCGGGCGGCTTCGCTCATTCAGTACCCTCCAGAACCTCTCTGGCCACCTCGTGCAGATGCGCCATCTGTTCTTCGTCGACTCTCTGGGAGTGATGGCCAGCGCGCGGGTACAAATCCGCATCAGCACATCGCTCACTCAGCCGATTCCGTCGCGATAGCAGGTCTTCGTGGAAGCTCGTAAACCGGTCTACGTGCTCCTCGATCAAGTGGTGTCGATTCGGACCCTCCGCAGTTTGCGTAGAAATGTACAACGCTGGGTACCGCCAGACATCATAGTAGAAGTACGGCGCGAGATCCTGTAACACAGTTTCTTGCTGGCCCGATATTGACTCGAGTGTCGTGAGTTGCGCAAACACCTGCTCGATAATATCTGTTCCACGAGTGACTAAGTTCACTATCTCGGACAGCTCGTCGATTTCCGCAAGCTCGAGATGGAGGTCAGAAATGAGCAATCGGAACTCTTGCTCGTCCGATTCAGACAGCAATCCCTCTTGTGAGCCTCCGCCGAAATCCGACAGCGAATGGTTCGTTGTTTCCTGTTCAATTGTCTCATCAAGGGTTTCGAGGTGCTCCCGAATGTCCGTCGACGTGAGATACAAATCGGTGTACTCGTCGGGAGCACATTCCTGGTAGAAGTCGCGAAGGAAGTCGAATTTCCCAGTATACCAAACTTTCCGCAGGTCGTAATCGTCGAAGAAAACCTCGGACCCAAAGTAGTCCCGATACTGTTGCACTTCCTCGGTTTCACCGTGATCGCGTCGAACCCCACCCGTGTTGGTGGTCATCCGTCCCGGGGCATTGTCGGGCTCGCCGGCAACCTTCGTGTATGCACCGGCAAGGTACCAGCTATAGGTGACCGGGAGGTCGAACTCTTTAATTGCGAAGTAGCACAGCTTCTCTTGCTCCGTACGCGTGATGTTTCGACCAGGGTCGTCGAACACGTCCTCTACCGCAAGTTCAATACCGCGTAGAAGCGCGTCTGCATAGGGTTCCTCCTCACTATATGGGTTGCTTGAGCCCGGTGTGGGAGGAGTCATGGTTAGAGTGTTCCCGCTATGGTGCGGATAGGTTTTGTGATACTACTTCGGAAGTTCGATACCTGCTGGTGAGAGCTGTTGTTAGTATAGTATTCAACAGGGATAGTCAAAGATGGTGGCCTCGGACTGGAAGTGAAGTTCGACAGGCATCTTCCGTCTCTACAGATTTGAGCGACCCCAATCATAGTCTTCGTCGGGGACCGATTCTTCCCCGTATTCATCATAACTGTTAGAACATATCAGATTCCGTAATATTAAACAGAGCCAGATCTATCTGGATCCCCGTCGAGCTATTTCAGAGGCTAATACGACCGAAATCGAGGGTATCGGGGTTTTTCACGATTCGAAGTGACGAGATGGAGGAACTCGAGGGACTCGGAATAGATGAATCAGCGACCCCAAGGAATCCAGATACGACCGAAATCACTTTCATTACCCCGCCGTCGAGCAATTTTTGAGATCACAGAATCATCCCGGAACTCGTCGAGGTACTTTCTACGCCCTCAAATAGGCCCGACGGACCTCTTATGCAATTTGAGACCGTTATTCCGGCTTGCATATCGCGGTTTTCGTCCAAAGAAAGAGGCGATATGCAGTGTGCGAAGGCCGCCGGCTCTCTCAGGCCGAGGGGCCATCACAGGGGTAGCGGAACTACGGAAGTATCAGATTTAGTGCATTGGTTGACAGGGTGCGTTTCGGTGGGGTCTGTTGCCCCCGCGAGGGGGTGGCGGGGTACATCACGTGCCCCCGATAGACGATGGCTTCGGAACGACTCAGCGAAACACGAGTAGCGCATCACGCAGCAAGTACTCCCGACGGTCAAGCGCCGTGGGCAGACCTCGAGGTGACGGTTCCGACCGACCGGGATCACACGTCAGTCGTCGCGCTCGTGGAGTGTGCTCTCGTCGAGGTCACGCACGAGGCCGTGGGCGCAGTTTTCGTCTCTCGGCAGGTCGGACGGGCCACGCGGACGCAGTACGTCGCCAGCGACGACATCGGCGAGCAGTTCCAGAAACGGCGCTTCGACGCCCGGCTGGGCTGGCACGAGACCACCGTCCCTCGACGAACCGTTCGCGACGAACTCATAACCCAGCTCACGCGGTCGCCCTCAACGTCAACGGCGGAGCAGTCAGGTGAAGAAGCAGCCAGCGAGCCAGACACCTTCGTTGTGAAGCCAGTGCGAGAGCTCCGAACGCCGTAGCGGTTAGTCTTAACCAACATTCCGAACCGATACCGACACAGTGTTGGTTAACTCTGGGACTGGATCCACTCCCTCGTCCCCACCCACCGCCCTGTACCTCGAGTGAGTGTATCCTGGCGGCCGGTCCGCTCGAATGACCGACGCGACGGGTTTTATCGGGGCACTGTTCGTCGAGTGCGAGTATGGTCGTCGTCGAGGAGGTCACCAAACTGAGCGAGCGCCGCACTCAAACCTCGTCCGCGGCGTTCCCGGATGATTCGTTGGCGTCGATTCGGTCGGCCGTCGAGGCCGTCCAAGCAAGCGTCTTCGACGGCTCGACGAAGCACACAGAGGTCGGCGGCTTCGATGCCGCGATCGCCGACCGGCTCTCGCAGTACGAGTACGAGGGGGACGCCGCCGGCGGCTACAACCCGAACTGCAAGCTTTGGTCGCATCTGGGGTTCAACTACAGCGTCGATCTCTACGACGCCGACGCCCGCATCGCCATCGAGGTGGAGAAGAGCGAACGCAAGAACGTCAGCGACGACCTCCTCAAGTTCCAGAAAGGCTACCGCACACAGAAGGACGGCCGCCCGAAGATCGAGTTCGGCTGTCTTATCGTGCCCGTGAACTACCTCGGGCGGCATAACCTCTACCAGCACAGCCTGACCAAACTCGACTTCATGAAGGGCGTCCTGTTCATCGACGACGTCGCCGTCATCGGCTACCGCGACCCACGGCCGGACTGACGCCCTCCAACTGGGCTGTTTGTCGGCGCCGGAAGGCGTGCAGCGCGCAACAGCGTGCGCAGCGTGATTCACCATGCCTGGTCCCGATCCTCACGACGACACGAGTGCCGACTACGAACAGTTCGAGAAAGAACAGCTTGCCCAGGACCGCGACGCCACCGACGTCGACACGGCGGACGTCGACGACGCATCTGCGCAGAACCTGGTCAGCGATCTCGTCGACGCGGACGTCGTCACTCCGGTTCCCGAGGACCAAGTTCTGGTTCACGAGCCGAGTGGCACTACCTTCGACTCGACGACGCAGTTGGCCGTCTTCCACCGTGGCTGGGCGGCCGCACGCGACCCCGATGCGGAGGCCGAGTGATGCAGCAGACGCTCACCGGGTGTGCGTTCTGTGACGCGCCACCCGGGACCGAGGCTGGCGAGGCGCATACCTGGGGGCAGGACGAACGGGTCACGCACCCCATCTGCGTCGACTGCGCGATCCAGACGGAACCGGATCCCGACGAGCGCGATTACTACGCCTGCGACGGCTGTGGGCTCGTCGTCGACGCCCTCGCGGCGCTGACGCGCTTCCGCATCGAACTCGGTCATCTCGAAGGCCCGTTACAGCTGTGCGAGCGCTGTAGCCCAGGCGGGCTCGCGACGTACTGGACACGCGACCTCGAGGAACACCTCGTCAGAATGCCGGCGGAGTGACCCAAACACTCTTTACTGTTTCGCTGTAAACTGTAATCAAGAACCACCGTGTCACGCACCTCAAATCGCGCCGACGGCGACATCGTCCAGGACTTCCTCTCGGTCGCGGACCTCCTCGAGGAGCCACAGCTCGCCCAGCTGTACGCCTACCTCGCTCGGGAGGATGCGGCCACCGTCCAAGACGTGATGAACGACCTCGAACTCGCCCAGGGGACGGCCTACAGCTACGTCAACCGGCTCGTCGACGCCGGCGTCGTCGACGTCACCGACGACGAACAGCCCCGCCGGTACGCCGCCCGAGAAATCGATCTGACCGTGACGACGGCCGCCGGCGACCGCGAGTACACGATCACGCCGGCGCTCATCGACGCCGTCGGCCGCCGTGAGACGGACGCCGACATCGACACCTACATCGAACGACACGGCGTCGCCGGCCTCGCGACCGCGCTCACCTACGCCGTCGCCCGCGAACGCGGCGAAGTGACCCACCGGCTGATGGCCGACGACCTCGATATCTCCCCGCTGGCCGCGGAGATGATCCTCCAAGCGCTCCGGCCCGTCGTCCACGAGCACTACGACATCGAGGAGGCTGGGGCAGGACTCGACGAGTTGGATATCGACGACGGCGACACGGCTGACGACGCGTGACCGCGCTCCACATCGCCGACACCGGCCTGTTCGTCGCGATGGGACAACCCTCGAACAGTCGGTACCAGGCCGTTCGGCGGTTCGCTCGTCGGAACGACGTCGCCTTCGTCCTGCCCGAACGGGTGTACGAGGAGCTGACCGTCGACGAGTCCGACGTCGAGGCGCCACCCGTCGACACCGCGATCGACGAGGGATGGGCGACGGTTGCGGCGCCGCTCGAGTTCTCCGAGCCGGTCGTCTCGCGGGTGATGGATGGCGTCCAGCGGTACATCGCGAACGCCGACGACCGCCCTGCCGACGAGGTCGAACGTGCCGACGCCGCCCTCGCCGCCCTCGCTGCCCAGCATCTCAGTGCGGGGACGGCGACCGAGGTGTACATCTACACGACCGATATCGCGGCCGGCGAGGGAGCCGAAACCGTCCTCGCGAGCGAGGGGTACGGTGACTCGGTGACCTTCGTGAACGGCTTCCGGTTCATCGAGGACCTGGTCAGCGAAAACAGCTGATTGATTGGTGGTCCCGTTCGGTAGGGATACACCCGAAAAAGCCCTCGACTGTTAGACATCCCGCTACCGACAATATCAGGTCAGATTGAGTGTCCCCACCAGATCTTTTTCGAATTTACTCAATTAGTTACTCACTTCTCAACTTGACGTAACTGGATATTGGCCACCGATGGCGATATGCTTATGTGTTGATTGTTAATATGAAACAGGTTGTATGGAGGTCCCGACCGTCTCAGACGTGGAAGATGTCGAACTCTACGACCGGCTTGAGCATCGGTCACCCGAGGTCCTCTGCCGGGTATTTAATCACTTTTACTTTGAAAACGTCGAGGAATATTGCGATCCAGATGAATACGATCCAAAAGGCTGGCGACGCCTTCTAGCAGGTGCACTCCCTCAGGAGACGAGGACTTGGCTGCAGACTCACGCCAAGATCGTAAACGAGAGCGTTGACCGTGTCCATGCGGTCGCACATCTTAACGAGACGTACGACGTCCCAGAGACGAAGCGGGATCCGGACACACTTTATGAACTGGCGATTTTAATCCACGAACTCGGACTCGAAGAGCAGCTGCCACAGCTCATCGTTTCGGCGCGGATTAAACAGAACGAGATGAAACGAACATGGGTCCTCCAGGAGGAGATTCCATTATCAAATCTCTCCGAGAAGATCGATTCGTTTCTTCAGTCGTGGAACAAGCGCGAAGACCGAACGAAGGCGGTCCTCGTCCAGCAGGAGCTTTCGAATAAGTCTGTAGCTTCACTCCAGATATTCGCGGAGAAAGGGGCCGGCGTGACTGAAGAACTCACGTTCGGATTCCGTGAAGGTGAGCAAGACGGCGACACCGAAATTCCAGAGCGACCCGAACTCTCGACGGTACGGTATCGAGAACTCAAGCAGATTCGGGTATTACTAAAAGTTGAGTCGGGTAGAACACTCGTCGTTTTCACGGACGAGCATAGACGCGGGTGGACAGGTGTCTTGAATGGATTTTTCGAGCACGCCTTCGATATCGAATCAATCACGAACACGATAGAAAAGCAGACTGTCACTGAAGCAGCCGAACTACGTGAGGAGGCGCATGAATCGGTCGATATTGACGACAACCCCATTGAGAAGATGACAGGGTTGATCAACGACCGTTCGGAAGCCGCCCTTGATGCTGTAGACGATTCACCACACGGAGCCGAGCGGAAACAGCGACTCAAGACCAAAATCCAAAATATCGAGCTCTCCGGCTCCGAAATCGAAGATGATCCCAATCTTGGCACCGAAGAGTTCCGCTTGATTGGTAGAACGAATCTTGATGAAGTGTTCAAACAGGTTGATATTGAAGACGGTTTTTTCCAGTTTCTCGACCGGGCAAGCAACGAAAGTCTGGCACTCGTTCTGAATGTCGATGGACGGCACGTCGCTGCCCGTAAAACAGGTCCTCAATCGATTGATGGCTCTCGGCTTGGCTCGGAGACACAACTTGCGCTCACGTATTTCTTCGACCAGGAGGGGGTACTGTGAACGAAGATACAGTCGAAGCGCTTGAGTCTGTCATCGATGGGAGAGGGAGCGAGGGTCGGTACACAGACGAAGATCTCCCAGAACCCCTTGCAGGAACGGAATTTGTTACTGCAAGTGAGGAACTCCCCAACAGATGCCAACGAGACGGATGTCGAATTAGCTGCGAGGTGGTCGAACGGAACGGCGGAGAAATACGGATGGAATGTCGGCGCGAAGAATATCCACACACATTCACAATCAATAGTTCTAAATATACTTTCTATGATATCGAATTCGAGTCTGTTCTCCGGATTGTCGCCGAACACATCGGAGAGACAATCAGCTCAGTAGCGTTCGATCTGCCACGCCGAGTTACTGCAATAACCGATTCTGGTTTGCGCCTCACGATGCCAGTCGCCCCGGCCCGGTTTGAGCGGGAAGTAATGGAAATTTACGCTGAAGCGCTCCGAGACGACCAACCAACATTGCTACTAACAACAGAAGGAAAGCTAGAGGATCTCCTCGAACTCGCCTCACTGTTTTCAACTGGGAGTCTCGTCTACGCAACACCACTTTCTGCCATAGCAGAGACGTCGGGGCATCTGTCTACGATGACCGAGACAGCCCAAGCGATTCAGACAATGGAACAGGAGTTCGTTGATGAGCGATATAACGAGGCTGGCGACCTCATCCACCGGGTAAATATGAACCCGAGATACATTCTCACCGAACTCAATCATATGCGCTTGCTCCGGAAGACGGGACACCTCTCAGGCGGCGATCGTTTAGAGACAGTGGCTGAACTCGTTTTTTCGCACTTGTTCTCGACATATCCCGGGGAAGGCGGAGAGGACGATAGTGGCCAGAGCGTCCCTGATAACCTATTCCATGTTCCAGCCCTCGATTCGAGCAAGTACTCAGAATCGATTCTTGGCGTCGTCGACGCTAAATCCGCAGATCGCGCGAAATTCGGTCGAGAGGAAGCTCGTGGAAAACATGACGAGTACCTTGAGCGGGCAGAACGAGAATCAATCAATACCGACCAAGTCGCACATGCGTTCATCATTTTGGAGTTCAAAGGTCAACAGGAAATCGAGTTTTTCGATAAGATGGAAGAGTTCTACGATGAAGATACTCACCTCGTGATCTTTACCGCCGATGCGCTGGCGATGCTCATGGCAGCGTATCTCGCAGCAACAGTCGCAAACGAATTGGAACTTATTCGAGGCGACTTTCGTGCAGCCATCTACCCACTGTTCGAGCCAACAGCGTTCAGAGACGCCGGCCTGGCCCGTATTGAACGGGAAGTCGGTCAATTACAAGAGGACTATCGTGACAGATATCTCCAGCGGTCGGACCTGTTGATCGTCCAGCGTAGTGTGGTAAAGAAGCAGTTACAACGCTGTCTAACGTCTGAAAAAGAAATCGAACCAATCTTCGAGCGGTATTTCGCTGAAATGCCGCTTATTTGAATTAAAAATCCAGGCCGCCTTTTGTGTATGGCGAATATCATTAGGTAGAAGGATTAAAACTGGCTGACACGGCGGTGTGTAGGGAGTGAAAAGCCCTCGGCCGCTCGACGTCCCGCGACCGCCGCTGCGCGCCTCGTGCCTGCGGTGCTTGCGGGGTCGGGGGACGGCCGAGACGGCCTCGCCCTTTCTGAGTCCGCCAGGACGGTAGATGGCTGGCCGAGCGACGTAGCCGGCTGAACAGGTGCGTACGTGACGGCCCGCCCCGCTCGCCGCTGCCGCCCTCCGCGTCGCTCGCGACCGACCATTCCGGGCATGCGGGCGCTCTCCGCACCGCCCGCGCCCGTTCCGGGCTAAAATGAATGTGCCCTCGGCGCCAGCGGGTAAGCGCGAGGGGTTGCGCGGCGTGGCTGCTCACCCCCCACGCTTACTCCGCTGGCCGCTCGCTCCGGGCGGGTCGGCGCGCGGTGCTGGTTAGGGTCGCCGCACTCGGGCGCGCTCTCGCTCGCGCCCGGTAGGGCGCTCGCGAAGGCGCGAGCGAGAGCGCGCAGTCGGTGCTATCGGTCG
>Ga0207755_100828_pt1 | contig 11572 bp, 13 predicted proteins | sample A23P2SouthBayCA_FD_187734 | JGI IMG/M metagenome (GOLD analysis project Ga0207755, IMG submission 187734) | Aerobic enrichment media microbial communities from Bioluminiscent Bay, La Parguera, Puerto Rico - A23 P2 (SPAdes) | ecosystem: Environmental > Aquatic > Marine > Unclassified ...
CAGATCCTGGTCGTATCGCTCGGCGTAGTCGACGATCGTCGGGACGGGATTGCCCTGCATGATGTCGGTGTCGTAGTCGACACCGAGCGTGTCTAGCGTCTTGGCGGCCTCGTCGACGATATCCTCGCCCTCCCGTACGAGCGCGTCGATAGTTTCGCCCTCCACGACAGTCACGCTGTCACGCGTCGTGTCGGCGACGTAGAGCACCTGTATCGTTGCGTCGGCCCAGTGGGCGATCTCGCTGGCGTGGTGGAGCACCTCGACTGCGCCGTCACTGCCGTCGAACGGGACGAGAATGTTGTCGTACATGGTTCGGTGGGCGAGCGTACGATTGCCGGTCCCAAATGGGTTTGCCCGCGTCGAACGGTCACTCCCCGTCAGTGCCGCTGGACAGCGAATCAGTCTCGACTGGCTCGGCGGCGTCGCGGTCGACGCTTACCCGTGCCTTCTGGATGCGGGTGTCTTCGACCTGTTCGACCCGAAGCGTCACGTCGCCGTAGTCGAACTCCTCGTCCTGCTCGACGAGGCGGCCCGCGAGGTTGAAGATGAAGCCCGCGATCGTTTCGAACTCTTCCCCCTCTGGGAGCTCTATGTCGAGTGCCTCGTTGACCTCCTCGATGTTGACCTCGCCGCTGACCAGCACCTCGCCGTCGTCGATGACCTCGATCGGGTGGTCCTCGCCACCGACCAGTATCTCACCGACGATCTCTTCGGTCATGTCCTCCATCGTGATCAGCCCCTCGGTCGCGCCGAATTCGTCGATAACGATGACCATATGCATCCGGTTCTCACGCATCTCCGAGAGGAGTTCGTCGACGTTCTTGGACTCGGGGACGTGCAGCGTCGGCGCGACCACGTCCGCCACCGTGAGGTCGTCGAAAGTTCCGTAGTCTGAGCCAGACAGCTCTCGGATATCGAAGACGCCAGTGACGTTGTCTAGCGATCCCTCGTAGACCGGCAATCGGGCGTGTCCCGACTCGATACACTCTTTGATAGCCGCCTCGACAGTCGCGCCTTTCGAGATCGCCACCATGTCCAGGCGGGGCGTCATCACCTCCTTGGTCGTGGCGTCGGTAAATCGCAATGTCCGCTGGAGCATCTGGCGTTCCTCCTCGTCGAGGACTCCCTCGCGCTCGCCGGTCCTGATCATGTTCCGAAGCTCGTCGCGAGTGACGTAGGACGACTCGATGGCCGAACTCCCGCCGGTGATCTTGTTGACGATGCCGGTCAGATAGTAGAAGACGGTGATGAGCGGCCACAGCACCGTCCCGACGATCTTCAGGACCGGGGCGACAGTCCGCGCCCACGAGTCGGTGTTCTCGACGGCGTAGGACTTGGGCGCGCTCTCGCCGAAGAGCAGGACGATCGACGTGATCCCGAACGAGGAGACGAGCACTGCGGTGCTCGCGTCGAAGTAGAAGCCGACGATCGTCGTCGAAATCGAGGACATCGTGATGTTGACGAGGTTGTTCCCGACGAGGATCGTCACCAGCAGGCGGTGTGGGTCCTCCTTGAGTGACTTGACGACCTGTGCGCCGCGTTTGCCCTCTTCGACCATCGCGTCGATCTGGTGGGCCGGCAGCGAGAACAGTGCGATCTCAGACGACGAGAAGAACCCCGATCCCATGATCAGAAACAGAATCATGAGGATGCCGACCGCGGTGACCTCGGTCTGGCTCAGCTCGACACCGACGATCGGTACGGTGGTTGTCAGGGTACCGGTCGCGGATGCTGCTGTGAGCACGGATGGGATCATCAGTGCCCCCTATTGGGCCCGGAGAAAAGTACCCTTGTGTCGCGGAACGTGTCGTGACCTGTGAGCAGCCGAATTCATGTCGGTCGGTCAAAACGCGATCGGACCGACCCTCGGTTTAACGGGAGTGTCGAGAGAGAGACCAGACGATGGCTGCTATACGGACACGTGGACTGACGAAGGAGTTCGGCGATCTGATCGCCGTCGACGACCTCGACCTCGTCGTCGAGGAGGGCGAAGTGTTCGGGTTTCTCGGCCCGAACGGGGCGGGCAAGTCGACGACGATCAATCTTCTGCTGGATTTCATTCGGCCCACGAGCGGGTCGGTCGAGGTGCTCGGGATCGACGCACAGGCGGCACCGGCGACGATCCGTGAGCGCGTCGGCGTCCTGCCGGAGGGGTACGGCTTCGACGACCCGCTGACCGGGCGCGAGAACCTGGAGTGGGTGATCGAGACCCGTCACGCGGATGACGATCCCGACGAACTGCTGGCACTGGTCGGGCTGGCCGACGACGGAGACCGGATGGCCAAGTCGTACTCGAAGGGGATGCAACAGCGCCTCTCGCTGGCGATGGCGCTGGTCGACGACCCCGACATGCTCGTCCTCGACGAACCGACGACGGGGCTCGATCCGAACGGCATCCAGCAGATGCGGTCGGTGATCCGCGAGCGCGCCGAGAACGGGACGACCGTGTTCTTCTCCAGTCACATCCTCTCTGAGGTCGAGGCGGTGTGCGATCGCGTCGGCGTGATGAGCGAGGGCAAACTCGTGGCGCTCGACAGCATCGAACAGTTGCGCGAGAACGCCGGCGGGCAGGCGACGATCCACCTGACGTGTGCCTCGTCGCCGACGGCGTTGGGAGAGAGCGTCGAGGCGATCGACGGCGTGGCGAGCGCGACCGTCGAAGCGGAGACGCTGGTCGTCGACTGTCTCGACCCGAGCGTCAAGGTCGACGTGGTGACCCACGCCGCCGAGCGAGCGACGATCACGGATATCACGTCCGAGACGGTGTCCCTGGAGTCGCTGTTCAACGACCTGACCGACGGCGGGCGAGACGCCGAGGCGGCCGCCAGCGAGCCGACGACTGACGGGCAGGAGGTCCCGCAGTGAGCGTCCGTGCGGTCGCTCGTCGTGACTTCAGGGCTGCGCGCCGCTCGCGGTCGTTGTGGGCAGTCGCGACGGTACTTGGCGTGTTGATGGCGGTACTGGGCTACAGCTTTCAGGGGTACCAGACGACGCCGATCCAGTCGTTCCAACAGCTGTTCCGACAGCTCACGGCCTTCCTGATGTTGCTGTTACCCATCGTGGCCCTCGTGGCGAGCTACATGTCGATCGCCGGTGAGCGCGAGAGCGGCGGCATCAAATTCCTTCTCAGCGTCCCCAACACGCGTCGCGACGTGTTCCTCGGGAAGCTCGTGAGTCGCCTCGCGGTCGTCAGTGCCGGCGTCGCCTTCCTCTTCGCGACGGCGGTCGCGGGCGGGTACGCCCGCAACGGCGTCCTCCCGCTGGAACTGATCGTCGGCGTGTTCGTCGTGACGCTGCTGTACGGCGCGACGTTCGTCTCCATCGCGGTGGCGCTGTCTGCCGGCGTGGCCGCGCGGAGTCGGGCGATCGCGTCGGCGTTCGGGTCGTACTTCGTGCTCGTGCTGTTGTTCGTCGTGCCGGGGCTCAGTATCGCGTCGATCGTCCGCTGGGTCCACCAGACGCTGCTCGGGTTCGAGCGGAACGTCGATCTGTACAACGCGATCACCTACGTCAGCCCGCTGACGGCCTATCGACAGGGGACGAACATGGTCTTCCCCGAGTCGCTGGCACAGTCCGTCTTCCAGCGCCCGGAGGAAGCAGGTGAGTTACCCGCCTACCTCGCCGAAGAGGTGTCCCTGCTCGTCTTCGCCGTCTGGCTGGTCGTCCCGCTCGCGGTCGGCTACCTGCGGTTTCGGGGGGCCGATCTCGAATGAGTCCCGACCTCGGATCGCTGACCCTGCGCAGTCAGATCGGGATCGCGCTGGTCGCCGCCGGCGTCGTCCTCCTGCTCGTGCCGTCGCTGGCACCGGTCCAGCAGGTCCTGTACCACGAGACCGGACCCGGAACGGTCGAGAACGGGACGACGCTCGAACGAGAAGGATTCACCGTCGTCGAGTACGAGGAACTCTCCGATCGGGGACAGGAACTGTACGGACGGGCGCTCCGCAACGGCGGGCGCACGACGGTGCCAGTCGGGCACGGAGCCAGCGACTTCCCCTATCTGGCGGAGAGCGAACTCGCAGAGTACGAAAACTACGAAGAGCGCGAGCGGGCACGGTCGGTCGTGATCGAACGGCCCGACGGCTCGGACCTGCCGCCGGCCGACGAACCGCTCCGGGCGGCCGAGTATCGGGTCAGAGAGGACGGCGAGAACGAGCAGTCGACGCCGAGCGAGGCGGAGATTCAGCAGCGAGAGAGCGAGATCGCGCGGTACGACGTGATGGCGACGTACAGCGGCGAACCGCCGCTCAATGGCACACAGCACTTGCTGCGACTGCTCGCACTGCTCGCAGGTGTCGTCGCCATCGGGACCGGCGGCTATCTGCTCGCGACGCACTAGTACGGATCAGTCACGTCCCGGTTGATCGTCGAACCGGGTCGACGGTCGCCCACAGCGACCAGCCCGAGAGCGGTGGGTCGCGACGTGTCAGATACCGGACCTCCTGCTCGCTGGTGAACCGGCGAATACGGCCACCATCGTCACCAATGTTCAGATATTTATCTTTTTCAGAGGGAGAGGAGTGCGGGGTGAGATGCCCCCAATTATCACATGTTAAAATCAGATGTAGCGTTATGTATACGGCAGCAGTGTAGGGAAAGGTATGAACGAGCAGCGTCTTCCGGGCTTTTCTTTCTCTCATTCCACCTCGACGGTCGTTGCCACTACATCAATACTGATTCTGGTGTGGACGACAGTCGAACTCGTCTCGCTCTATTTGCTTGACTTTCCGACATTTTCTGAGCCCAGATATATGGTCGGGTTTCTGACTATCATACCGTCCTGTATCGGAATGATCTATGGGGCACGGTGGTTGCGAAGGAGCGACATCCCCCCCGACCAGCACCCCAGAATCACGAAGTACTGGCTGATCGGTGGGGTCGGTTTCCTCGCGTTCAACGTCGGGCTCATGTCGTTTTTCCCCACCGAATCCATCTGGATCGTCCTGAACTGGGGGCGCTGGGCACTCACCTTTGGGTTCGGTATCGGCCTGATCGTCGGTATCGCTCAGGCACGTTCGGTTATCAGCAGGCTCGCCGCGGAACGAGAATCGCTGCGGGCGGAACACGTCGAAAAACAGCGCAACCTGATCGATCAGATGAACGGTCTCTTGCGCCACGAGGTGCTCAACTCCACGCAGGTCATCACCGGCAACGCCTCGGCGCTGATGGACTCGGACGAGGCCATCGAGCCGACCGACGAGCGGATCACACGCATTCACAGACAGGGTGAGGAAATAACCAGAGTGGTGCAGGAAGTCCGGGTCCTACTGAGTACGATAGAAGACGAGCGAACGCTGGAGACGACGAACCTCACAGACGTTATCGAGACGCAGGTCCAGAAGATCAGGGACCAGTATCCTCGCATCGACGTCGAGCTGCGATGTCCAGAGGGGATACACGTTCACGCAGACGAACTACTGGGGCGGGCCTTCGGCAATGTCCTCAGAAATTCGGCGGAACACAACGACACTGCAGCGTTGCAGATAACCGTCGACGTAGAGCGGGTCGATCAGTCCGTGATCGTCACGATAGAGGACAACGGCGGCGGGATTCCGGAGCGAAAACTGGAAGCGCTGTTCGATCGCCCACTGGTTAGCGATCACGGGCTCGGACTCTATCTCGTGAGGGAGCTCACGAACAGTTACGACGGAACGGTCGAGCTATCGGAGACCGGCGAGGAGGGGACGGTCTTCCGATTTCGGTTGCCTAGTTCGGAAACGTCACCGTAGGATCGGTCTCCCCAGTATCTGACTGGGACTCCACGAGCGATGGCGAACGCCCGAGCGATTCGACGGAACGGCTGTTTCAGGCTGTCTCGCTGCCTTCGAGACGGTCGATGACCTCGCGGATGTCGGCGATCTCCTCGATACTCTCCTTGACGTTCTCTCGCCGTCGGACCTCCGAAGCGTCTGCGTCGTAGGCACGGACGTACTGGGCGCGGTTGTGTTCGTCGAAGGCGTGTCTGATCGCGAAGTAGCCGTCCGGCAGGACTGCGCCACAGACTTGACACTCGATACGGTCGTGTTCGGTCGACTGGTGGACGATCAGGTCTTCCACGCGGTCGAAGACTTCCCCGTCGGCGTCGATAGCACACTCCCAGCGTGGCATTGTCGGGTGACACGAGAGGGGAGCATAAAAACGTTCGTTAGCCCGACGGGTTCGGAGTCGACACGGACCGTCGATTACCTTCGGCGCGTCTCGTCGTCGGCGAACGGTAGCCGACCGCGTTCGTCGGTGACGGTCGGCGAGGGGTTCTCGGCGTCGTCGTGGATGTCGCGGAGGACGACGTAGAACCGCCGGTCGGCGACGTAATCACACAGGAAACACAGGGCGTCCCACTGGTCGAGGCCCAGCGCGCCGACGCTGGTCTCGGCGGCGTCGAACACGTCCTCGTCCCACCACATCGGGCCGCCACTGGACAGGGACGCGTACTCCCTGTGACAGAGGTACTTGACAGGGCTGGCCCAGTAGTCCTGACTGATGCCGAAAAACCAGAGATGCCGCTCGTCGAGTGCCGTCGCGTCGACGATGGTCGCACCGAGTTCGGCCAACGTCCGGTCGCCGCCGATCTCGATGTCACGCCAGAACGGCTCGGTCGCGTCCTCGTACTCGAGTCGGAACCGGTACGTTCTCATGATCGTGGGCAGGTGGTGTCGATAGTTCGTTGTTTCGTCGGGATGTCGGGCTGACTGGCGAGCGAGGAGGACTACAGGGAGTGCCACGAGGACGATACCGCCGCGTCGGTCAGGTGCCAGCGCTGCTGGTAGTGACCGTCTCGAACGCGTGTCCGGACGATACCGTCGAACAGCGGCTTCAGGGACTCGACGAGCGGGTCGTCGACCGGGACGGCGAGGTGGAAGTGTCCCAGCCCGGACGTGTCCCGGATACGGTGGGTGACCGTTCGCAGGAACCGGAAGACCGGTTCCCGCTCGTACTGGCCAAACAGCGGGAGGAGCGCGTCGAACCCGAGCCTGAGCCAGCCCGGTTCGCGATGGGTGGTCGTCTGAGTGAACTCCAGTACGTCGTCGGCGATGGTCCGACCGAGTTCGGTGAGCGTGTCGCTCTCGACCTGAGTCGCGAAGGGTTCGGGAGTGGGCTCGGCGGCGGCACTGCGTGCGAGCATCGAGTGGCGAACGACTCGCACGGTGCCGGGCGTCACGGCCATCGGCGAGACTCCGAGGCGGCGTTCGAGTTCGTCGTCGTTCCTCGCGAGCAAGACGAGCAGGCGACGGCGAGACGGGGACTCGGTCCCGAACAACTGGCGTGAGACGCGGTCGTGTGCGTCGTCCGGGGTCGCGCCGACTACGAGGACGTTGCCGCCGCGCTCTTCGAGCGTGGCCAGTGCGTCACCGAACTCGTCTCCCTCCGTCGGGAACTCCAAGTCTCGTGTGATCATTACCCGGTCGAATCCTGACGACCGTATCTGTCACCTGTACAGTATTTAAACTATCGGTGGATCACCCGAAACTTCGTATCGGCGTGCAGCGTCGACAGAGATACCAGACGAGCCGAAACGACTCAGATATTGTCCGTGACGAGAATAGTAATCCCTATTTGTCGCGTCACAGTAGCACCGTCACGTGACCGGGTTTCGGGTGGATATGCACGTGAAGGTGCTGGACGAGCGCGTCGTCCAGCGTGCGAAAGCACACGGGCTCGACGCGCTCGTCTACGCGCCACACTTCACTCGCTTGCCGGACATCCGTCGCCGGGCCGAGCGGTTCTCCGACGACGAACTGACAGTGATACCGGCTCGTGAACTCTTCACGGGGAACTGGCAGCAGCGTCGACACGTACTGGCCATGGGGCTCACCGACCCCGTCCCGGACTTTCTGACCCTCGAGGGAACCCTCGCGGAACTGCAGCGACAGGACGCCGCCGTTCTCGTTCCCCATCCGGAGTTCCTCAACGTCAGCCTCACACGGGAGGACATCAGGACCCACCGCGAGCGGATCGACGCCGTCGAAGTGTACAACCCGAAACACTGGCCCCACCACGACGAGCGCGCGCGAGCGCTCGCCAGTGACTTCGATATCGAGCCGTTCACGTCCTCCTACGCCCACGTTCGTGGAACGGTCGGCGAAGCGTGGGTCGAGTTCGAACGCCCCATCGAAGGGGCCACGGACCTCGTGACGGCGGTTCGGGAGGGCGAACCACGGCGCGTCTTCCACCGTGACGGCCTGCGCCACCGACTCCGGTGCGCGATCGAGTTCTGCCACCTGGGCTACGAGAACACTTGGTCGAAACTCGATCGCCTCTTCTTGCAGGGGACGGAGCCGACGCACCCGAACCACGTCGCCTACGGGGGCGAGTTCGACGACATCAAAGTGTACTGACAGTCGTGGTGTCAGTGTCGCGGTCGAACGACGTCGGACGGTCGCTACGGGAGACGACGAGAATCCGTTTCAGGCCAGTCCGACGAACTGCACGACCGCGGTGGGGAGGTACTGCGGGAGGACGTGGACGAGCGCGATAGCGACGAGGATCTCGAACACCGTCACGGCGACGGTGACGATTTCGGCGTACTCGCTCGACGTGGTGACGCCCGTCGGGGACCCGAACTCCTCGTCCCACAGCGGGTAGAACAGCGCGATCCCCCGTCGAGAGCCGAAGTAGTCCAGCGCGTAGTGGGTGAGGACGCCGAGCCACACCCAGTCGAGGTTCGAGAAGTACAGCGGATAGGCGGCGACGATCCCCAGCACGAGGAGGTTGTGCAGGGTCTTGCGGTGGCGGCCGAAGGCGGTGTCGACGTCCGGGAACAGCGCGCCGAGGATGACCGGGACGGACACCTCGGCGATGGTGACGAACGTCTCCACGTCCCCCGACGGCTGGAGGACGTACCCCAGACCGATGCTCAGTAGGGCCGCGTTCAACACGTGCCCGCGTTTGTTCATGCAGCGAAGGCTAGACGGGGACCGGCATAACGTTGGGCGGTTTCCAGTCGCCGGCCGCCCAGTGTGGCAGTCGTGGCCACTCGTCGAGCAGCACCTATCGACGCGTCTCGGCGGCGTCGAGCAGATCGGCGAGCGCCTGCTCGGCGATCCGGCGCTTGACCGTAGTGCGGTCGCCGTCGAACTCGTAGCGGCTGACCGTCGTCGTCGAGTCGCCGCTCTCCCACGGCGCGGCGTAGGCGACGCCCACGTAGGCGGTGCCCACGGGCGTCTCGTCGGTCCCGCCGGCCGGGCCGGCGACACCGGTGGTCGCGACGCCCCACGTCGTGTCGGCGGTGTCCCTGACGCCGCGTGCCATCTGGCGGGCCACGGGCTCACTGACCGCGCCGTGTTCGTCGAGGGTCTCGCGAGCGACCGCGAGCAGGTCCCGCTTGGCGTCGTAGGAGTAGGTGACGACCGACCGGTCGAAGTAGTCGCTCGAGCCGGGCACGTCCGTCAGCAGCGATCCGATGAGGCCGCCGGTACAGGACTCGGCGACGGCGACGGTCGCCGCCGTCTCGCGTAACGCCTCGCCGACGCGGATCTCGATCTTGCCCTCGGCAGCATCGTCTGGCATGGCCGAGCGTTCGGACCTCGACGGCATAACGATTGGTCCGGTCGTGACGATCTGGCCAGAAAACGGTCAGTGAGGCGACCAGTTATCCGTCGGCGACTCCAACCGCGTGTATGGCCTACCAGACGACGATCGGCTGGTCGATCCTGACTTCCGGCATCGTCACCCTCGTTCTCGGATTCCTCCCCGGGAGTGACCTGTTCTGGGGCGTCCTGCTCCTGTTGGTCGGCGCGGCGCTCCTGTTGTACCGGCAGTTCTGATACCGGTCAGTTTCCGGAGATGGAAAGAACAAGGGAAGTGGCCCGGCAGCGTCCGGTATGGACTACGAGACCCCGAAGTTCTTCCGGGTGATCCAGTACGCCCGGCGGGCCGACCGGGACGTGATCGACATGGTCTCGGGGAGTCCGGACTGGGACCCGCCGGAGGGGTTGCGCGACGGACTGCACGACTACGCCGATCTCGACGCCGAGGACTTCCAGTACCCGCCCAGCACCGGGCTGGCGGAGTTGCGGGAGCGCGTCGCCGCTCGCCGCGGCGTCGACCACAACCGGGTCGTCGTCACCAGCGGCGCGGGTGAGGCCAACCACCTCGCGATGGTGGGCGGCCTCGAACAGTTTTCGGGCGAGGAGGTCCTGCTGACCGATCCGGTGTACCCCTACTACGCCGGGCGTGCGAACTTCCTCGACGCCGACATCGGTTTCGTCCCGGTCGAGCGCGACGGACACCTCGATCCCGACCGCCTCCGCGAGCGCGCGAGCGACGAGACCGCCGTGATCGTCGTCAACAGTCCGAACAACCCGACCGGTGCCGTCTACGACGCCGACGCGATGCGGGCCTTCGTCGCCGTCGCCGAGGAGTACGACGCGCTGCTGGTCTCCGACGAGGTGTACGACCACTTCGACTACACCGGCCGGTTCACCTCGGCGCTCGAATTCGACTCGCCCAACGTCGTCGCGACCAACTCCTTCTCGAAGACGATGGCGATCACGGGCTTCCGGGTTGGGTACGCCGTCTTCCCGCCAGAGGACGGCCCGACGGGCGACCTGCTGGGTCGGACCCGCACCCGACACATGCTGACGAACGTCACCGGGTCGCGGCCGGCCCAGTACGCCGTCCTGCGCGCGCTCCAGACCACCGGCCCCGACTACTACGGCGCGGTCCGTGACCGACTCACCGAGCGGGTCGACACCTTCTGCGAAGCGCTGGACGACGCCGGGGCCGAGTACAACCGCCCCGACGGCGGCTTCTACGTGATGGCCCGCTTCGACGACTACCCGGGCAGTTTCGAGCACGTGTACGAACTGATCGACGAGGCCGGCGTCGCCGGGATGCCCGGCGAGGCCTTCGGCGACTCACGCTCGGAGTGGTTCCGGTTCGCGCTCGTCTCCCCGCGCGTCGACGAGGCGGCCGAACGGCTCGCCGACTTCTTCGCGTAGTTTACGGCCGAATCACGTTCGATTCGAGGTCCCGCGGGTAGTACGTCAGGAAGTCGATGCCGTCCTCGGTGACGGCGACGGTGTCGGAGTGGCGGTAGCCCGCGGTGTCCGTGTACAGTCCCGGTTCGATGGTGTAGACGTGGCCCGGTTCCATCTCGGCGTCGTTGCCGCGGTCGATATACGGCGGTTCGTGACCGTCCATCCCGATGTTGTGGCCGACGTGGTGGCGCGCCAGATCGGTCACGCCCTGTTCCTCGAAGTAGTCCCACACGACCTGATCGACGTGACTGACCGGGACGCCCGGCCCCATGGCGTCGAACGCTATGTCCTGGGCCTCGACGGCGAGGTCGAAGTAGTGTTCCTGTTCGTCGCCCACCTCGCCGACGAACATCGTCCGTTCGAGTTCCGAATAGTAGCCGTCGACGTTCGCCGACGCGCCGGTGATCAGCACGTCGCCCCGCGAGAGCCGTTCGTTGGGCGTGTGGCCGTGGGGGAGGCTGGTCTCCTCGCCGCTGATGTAGCCCGCGTGGACCGGACCGTCGCCGCGCGTCCTGACCGCGTACTCGGAGCCGAGCGCGTCCAGCATCGCCCGCGAGGCCTCCAGCGAGGCCCGCTGGCTGACCGTCGCCGGG
>Ga0207755_100830_pt1 | contig 11557 bp, 9 predicted proteins | sample A23P2SouthBayCA_FD_187734 | JGI IMG/M metagenome (GOLD analysis project Ga0207755, IMG submission 187734) | Aerobic enrichment media microbial communities from Bioluminiscent Bay, La Parguera, Puerto Rico - A23 P2 (SPAdes) | ecosystem: Environmental > Aquatic > Marine > Unclassified ...
CGGGGCCGTCCCCGCCCGCACCGACGATGACGGCGTCGTAGCTGTCCTGTACCATCAGTTGCCCACCCCCAGTAGGCCGCCGAGGAGGCCGTCGACGGCGGTGTCTGTGGGGTCGGTGACGCCACCGTCGGTGACGTTTTCGGCGTCGGTCAAACCGCCGTCGGCTACGTCACTGTCGGTCACGTCGCCGTTCAGCGACGACACCGCGTCCCCGAGGGGGCCGTCGGCCGCGGGCGTTCCGTCCGTCGAGAACGGCTCCTCGTACCCCGAGGTGTCGTAGTCGTCGCTGTCCTCGAAGGAACCGGGCGAGGCGTAGAGCTTTTTCGGTGGGCCGCCACCGGTGACGGCGGTGTCCCAAGTGCCCCCACCACCAAGCGAGGAGTTCGGCGCCCCCCAGTAGCCGCGCAGGGCGGCCGCGCCGTCGATGATGCCGGGGAACTTGGTTTGGTCCCAACTGTCCACGTCGGGGGCAAACGTCCGTTCGCTCGGCGGGGCGGTGATGTCGGCGTAGCCCTGCCACTCGCTGTAGTAGACGACTTCGGTGAAGCCGACGACGAGTTGGCCGACGAGCGCCGCATCGACCTCGGTGAGCGGGCCGGGGAATTCGGCCGTGTCGAACTCGATGCTGTCGAGTCCCGCGATGGCCCGCAGTCGGTCCTCACGCGAGAGCGCGGCAAAGAGGCTCTTTTCGAGAATCGACTCGGGGTCGTCGGTGAGGCGGTCGAGTTCGAGCAGGTCCGTCGGTTCCAGCAGTTCGACGACGCGGTCGGCGCTCGGCGGTTCGTCGTTCTCGCCCGCGGCGACGAGTTTCGCCGCGCCGACATCGAGGACGAGCGCGACGGCTTCGGCGAGCCGGAGGTTCCCCACGTCGCCGGCTCCCCGAACACCGAAGGAAAACAGGTTGTTGATGAACGTGACGAGGTACTCGTCGAGCCCCACCGATAGGCCGCCGGGAACGTGTTCGGGGCCGAGTTCCGACTCCAACTCGGGCGTCCGGGGAACGACCGAATCGACGACCGCCCGGTAGGTCGCGCGCGTGTTCGGCGTCGTCTCCGGTGGCTGTAGTTGCCCCGACGCTGGCGATGCCAGCATCGACCCCACACCCAACGCTCCCAGACCGCGAATCAGGGTTCGACGGTCGGTTGAAAACTCTACCATAGTTAACAGTTCATATCGATACGGATTCATATATCTTCGGCAGTAGCATAACGGCTATTCAAGTGAAACGGCGGCGTAGCGGACGGGTACGACCCAATTCGCTGGGTGGCGACGATGGCTGGAATACACGTCCCGAGCCGCGAGTAATCCGGGGAACGCTGCGACCGAGACGCAACCCTTATGTCCAAATGAGTTCGTTAGTGTACAGTAATGAACACCAGCGACGAGTTGGCACCCGCCGTCCGGTCCATCCTTGAGGCGGCCGAGGCCCGTCCGGGGGGCGAGAAGCGACTCTCCGTCGACCCGCGGTCGCTGCCGGCGGCCGTCGACGAGGCGGGGTCCGACGGACGGACGCCGATAATCGCGGAGGTGAAGCCGACGAGTCCGACGACCGACGGCGAGCGCGAGGACGACCCCGTCGAGTTGGCCGAGGCGATGGTCGACGGCGGGGCGGCGGCGCTGTCGGTACTGACCGAACCCGAACACTTCGGCGGGTCCCCGGAGACGCTGCGGGCCGTCAGGGAAGCCGTCGACGTACCCATCCTCCGGAAGGACTTCATCGTCCGGGAGGCCCAACTCGACACCGTCGAAGCGGACGTGGTTCTCCTCATCGTCCGGTTCGTCGACGACCTCGAAGGACTGTTGGCCGCCGCCCGCGAGCGAGGGTTTCAGGCCCTCGTCGAGGTCCACACCGAAGCGGAACTCGAAGAAGCACTCGATGCGGGCGCGGAGTTAATCGGCATCAACAACCGCGATTTGGGGAAACTCGAAGTCGACTTGGGAACGTTCGAGCGCGTCGCCGAGGCGATTCCGGCAGACGACCGCGAGAGCGTCACCCTGATTGCGGAAAGCGGCGTAGCGACGCGAGAGGACGTGACACGAATGCGCAAAGCCGGCGCCGACGCGTTGCTCGTCGGGTCGGCCATCATGGACGGCCCCGTTCGGGAGAACACGGAGCGACTCACCAATGTCTGAATCACAGCACACGTTCGGCGACTACGGCGGCCAGTACGTTCCCGAGGCGTTGATGCCCGCCATCGAGGAGTTGACCGACGCCTACGAGCGGTACGTACTCGACAACGAGGAGGGGTTCATGGACGAGTTCCGCCAGCGGATTCGGGACTTCGGCGGCCGTCCGACCCCGCTGCAACGGGCCGACCAACTCTCTGAACGCTACGGTACCGAGGTGTATCTCAAACGCGAGGACCTGCTGCACGGCGGCGCACACAAACTCAACAACGCCCTCGGCCAGGTGTTGCTCGCGAAGTACATGGGCAAAGAGCGCATCATCGCCGAGACCGGCGCGGGCCAACACGGCACCGCGACGGCGATGGCGGCGGCCCACCTCGATATGCCGTGTGAGATATACATGGGCCGCCGGGACATCAACCGCCAGCGACCCAACGTCTTCCGGATGCGCATCAACGACGCCGAGGTCAACCCCGTCGACATCGGTCGTGGAACGCTGAAGGAAGCCATCAGCGAGACGATGCGCGATTGGGCGACGACCGTCGAGACGACTCACTACGTCATCGGGTCGGTCGTCGGTCCGGCTCCCTTCCCCGCGATGGTCCGGGATTTCCAGTCGGTCATCTCGAAGGAGGCCCGCAAACAGTTCGACGAACAGGTCGGCGGTCTCCCGGGCGCAGTCGTCGCCTGCGCCGGCGGCGGGTCCAACACCATGGGCACCTTCGCGAACTTCACCGATGACGAGGACGTCGACCTCTATGCCGTCGAGGCCGGCGGGTCGACGCTGTCGGTCGACGAGGAGGAGGGCGTCGCGCCCAACTCGGCGTCGCTATCAATCGGCGAGGAGGGCGTCCTCCACGGCGCCCGGACGAAACTGCTGCAGGACAGCCACGGCCAAATCATGGAGTCCCACAGCGTCTCCTCGGGGCTGGACTACTCCGGTGTCGGGCCGGAACTCGCCCACCTCGTCGACGAGGGCCGCGTGACGCCGGTCACCGTCGACGACGACGAGGCACTGGAGGCGTTCCACCGCCTCTCTCAGGACGAGGGCATCATCCCGGCGCTGGAGACGGCCCACGCCTTCGGCTTCCTCGAATCGGTCGCCGGCCCCGACGGCGACGACTCCGTCGAGTTGCCCGAGACGGTGGTCGTCAACGTCTCCGGTCGCGGCGACAAGGACCTCGAAGCCGTCATCGAGGAGACCGACAAGCGGGACCTCGATAACGCGCCGACGATGGAGGTGTTCACGGATGGGGCTTGAGGACGCCTTCGAGGAACCCGCCTTCGTTCCGTATCTCGCCGCGGGCGACCCCGACTTCGAGTCCTCGCTTGAGTACGTCGAGGCGTTGGCCCGCGGCGGCGCCGACATCATCGAACTCGGCCTCCCCTTTTCGGAACCCATCGCCGAGGGGCCGACCATCCAGCAGGCCGTCGTCCGGTCGCTGGAAGGTGGAATGACCCCCGAACGGTTCTTCGAGTTCGTCGAGAAACTGGACGTTGACGTGCCGCTGGTGTGTATGACCTACTACAACCTCATCTACCAGTACGGCACGGAGGGCGAACCACCCGTCCGACCGTTCGTCGAACGCGCCGCCGAAGTCGGCATCGATGGGTTCGTCGTCCCCGACCTCCCCGCCGAGGAGGCCGGACCCCTGCGAGAGGCCTGCGACGAGTTCGGCCTCGATTTGGTGTTCATCGTCGCACCGACGACCCGAGGCGAGCGACTCCAGCGCATGATGGAACAGGTCTCGGGGTACGTCTACGTCCAGGCGCGACTCGGCGTCACGGGCGCCCGCGCCGACGTGAGCGACCAGACCGAAGAGAGCCTCGCCCGCCTCGCCGAGTACGACGTGCCGAAGGCGGTCGGTTTCGGTATCTCCAGCGGCGAGCAGGCCGCCGACGTGGTTGCGGCGGGTGCCGACGGCGTCATCGTCGGGTCGGCGCTCGTCGACATCGTCGCCGACGGCGCCGAGAACGACCTGCCGACCGCCGAAGTGGCCGACCGACTCGAATCGCTGGCACGGGAGTTGAAACAGGGGGCAATCGACGGCGCGCAACGTCGGCCGCGACCGGAAGGAACATGACCGAACCTACCACACCATCACGTAACATGACTGCAGGGACCGCCGCACGCCTCGACCGCATCGGAACAGACGGCCGCTACGTCGTCGTTCCGATGGACCACGGCATCACACTCGGCCCGGTAAAGGGACTCAAGGATATCGAATCGACCATCGACGCCGTCACCCGCGGCGGCGCCGACAGCGTCCTCACCCAGAAGGGGGTCGCCCCCCGCGTCCACGGCAACAAAAACGGCGCGGGCTACATCGCCCACCTCAACGGTTCGACAGTCATCGGCCCCGACGCCAACGACAAGCGCACGACGGGGTCGGTGAAAGCCGCCATCCGCGCCGGCGCCGACGCCGTCTCCTTCCACATCAACGTCGGGTCGACTCACGAGCGCGAACAAATCGAGGGCCTCGCAGAACTGACCGACGAGGCCGCCGAATACGGCATGCCGGTGTTGGCGATGACGTACGCCCGCGGTCCCGACATCGAGGGCGACGACCCCGAGGCGCTCGGCCACGCCGTCCGCCTCGGAGAGGAGTTGGGTGCCGACGTCATCAAGACGGGGTACAGCGGCGACGCCGAGAGCTTCGAACACGTCTGTGAGTCGACGCGACTGCCGGTGCTCATCGCCGGCGGCTCGCCGGATGGCGACCTCGCGGCGCTGGAAGACGTTCGCGGCGCGATGGACGCCGGCGGGGCGGGCGTCTCGATGGGTCGAACCATCTTCCAACACGACGAACCCGAGAAGATGGCGCGGGCGGTGTCACTGGTCGTCCACGACGACTACGGCGCCGAGGAGGCGCTCGAAGACTCCGGCCTCAAGTACCAGTTCTGAGTCGGTCGCGTCCCTTTCTCACCGCCGAGCCACCGCAAGGTTTCAAATGCGTTCGCTCGCAGGTCGGCGTATGGACGTAGCCGAAGCATCGGCGGTGTGTGACGACGTCATCGACGCAGTCGCGTCGGCCGTCGTCGCGGACCGGCAGGTGCTCGAAACCGTTTTGACTGGCGTCCTCTCGCGGGGTCACGTCCTCTTGGAGGACGTTCCGGGGACGGGGAAGACGCTGACCGCACAGAGTTTCGCGACGGCACTGGGGCTGTCGTTCAAACGCATCCAGTTCACGCCGGACCTCCTGCCCGGCGACATCACCGGTTCGCACATCTATCGGGAGGACGAGGGCACCTTCGAGTTCACCGAGGGGCCAGTGTTCTCGAACGTCGTCTTGGCGGACGAAATCAACCGCGCACCGCCGAAGACACAGGCCGCCCTGCTCGAGGCGATGTCGGAGAGTCAGGTGTCGGCCGACGGGACGACCTACCAACTGCCGGAGCCGTTCTTCGTCATCGCGACGCAGAACCCCGTCGAACAGGAGGGCACCTTCGCGCTGCCGGAAGCCCAACGCGACCGCTTCATCCTGAAGACGGAACTCGGCTACCCCGACGAAGCGGGCGCCCGAGAGATAATCGACCGCCGGGCGGACCGAACGAGTCGGACGCCGGACCCCGAGACGGTCATCGACGGCGAGCGCGTCACCGAACTGCAGGCCGTCCCCGAGACGGTCCGTGTCGACGGGAAGTTGCGCGACTACGTCATCGAGTTGGGGCGGGCGACACGCGAGGACGACCGCGTCGACGTTGGTGTCTCACCGCGCGGCATCCAGCGCCTGTTCGAGGCGAGTCGCTCCCGTGCGGTCATCGAGGGCCGCGACTACGTCGCCCCCGACGACGTGCGTGCGGTCGTCCACGAGGCGTTCGAACACCGCCTCGTTCTCACCTCCGAAGCGACCGTTCGCGGCGTGACGAACGAGGAAATCGTCGCCGACGTTCTCGACGGAATCGAGGTGCCGGCGGTCGCGACGGCCAACGACTGAGACGAATCGTTTAACAATTTGTAGGTCACCGAGCGAGCACGAACAGCAGCAGCGTCCCGGCGACCGCCGTCACCGTCGCTGCGACCGCACTCGCCGTCGCCGTCGGCGGGACGGCCTCGACCGCCCGGACGGTGCCGACGGCGACGACCGATGCGGCGGCGGCCAACAGCACGGCGCCACCGGCGTGGACCAACTCGCCCCTCCGGGTCGACCCTTGCCGGCCGAGTTCCGACCCGAGCGTGGCCGCGAACTCACCGAGGTCCCAGACGAGCAGACTCGCCGCCACGCCACCGACGACGAAGAGTATCGAGAGGTCGGCGATGGCCGCGGCGATGGCCGCGGTGAGCGTCCCAGCCGCCGCCAGTTGTGCGCCCGTCGTCTCCCCGAGCAGACGCAGGCCGCCGGCGATACTGAGAGCCAACAGCGGGAGGACGGCGACCGCCAGCCCGACACAGACGACCCCGAGTATGACGGCGAAGGAGCCGACCGTCTCGAAGAGGTTGGTGAGGAGTCGCCGACCGGTGTCGCTGCTCGCGGCCCCGATAGCCCGCCCCGCCACGGACGGATGGGCCACCCAGACGGCGACGACGAGCAGGCCACCGACCGACAGCGACGCGACCGGCAGGAAGTCCGGGCGGAACCGCTCGGAGGCTGCAGACCGGAGCAGGCGAACCCCGAGGAACGTGGCGACACCGCCGACCGCGAGCGCGACGAGCAGCCATCGGAGCGCAGTCGAGGCACCGAACCACGCGAACAGCGAACGGGCAACGGGGGGAAGCCGGGGGTACAGGCCGGCAGCCACGAGCGCAAAGGCGACGACGAGCGCCGAGAGGCCGGCGACGATGCCGACCCACGCGAGCAGCCGCCGCGTCGACGCGACCGCGGCCGCGAGTTCCGTCTCGGTGTCCTCGCCGGCCAACTCCGAAATCGGGAGCGCCCCGATTCCCGACCGAACGGCGACGACTGCGACGGCGGTCACGACGAAAGAGACGACGAGTTGCATCCGCGGGAGGCCCACCGGGGCCGCCGCACCGCGGACGAACAGCACGTCGGTGGCGAGGCCGAGGAGCCGAAACACCGGCTCGAACATCGGCGCGAGCAGGTCGGCCGACAGCACCGCCACCGGAACGACCGCGGCGACGAGAACGCGGCCAGCGGCGGTTCCCGCGTCCGCGCCGGGGGAGACGCCCCAGAACGCGGCGAGACCGCCGAACCCCGCGAGCGACCCGCCGACGAACAGCGCAAACGGCGCGAATTCGAGGAACGGAAGCGGCGGCGTCGGCGGCCATCCCACCTGCATGACGACGGCGACGGCGGCGCCGCCGAGGGCGGCGAGGCCAGCGACGACGGCGAGGACCCCTGCGAGAATCGTCGCGACGCGGCGTTCGGCGAGTGCTGTCGCTCGAACCGTGCCGGCGAGACACAGGCCGGCGAAAAAGCCCAGCGCCGCGGGCGTGGTGGCGCCGGCTATCGCCGCAAGGCCGAGCGTGACGACGGCCGCGACGGCCGCGGAGACAACCGTCGAACTCCGCGTCGGCCGCCAGTTCGACTCCGAGAGCCGCCGGTCGTCGATGCTCACGTCGACCCCTCCAGCGCGGTCGACAGCGGGCGGTCGGTGTTCCAGTCGACGACCGTCGCGAGCGATTCTCTGAGCCGCTCGATGCGGAGTCGACGCTCGATGCTCGCGGCTCTCCCGCCGGGCGTCCCACCGCCGGTCACGTCGGGACTGACGACGACCACGTCATGGCCGGCCGCGACGAGTTCCGTCGCGAGCCCGACCGGGTCGTCGTCGAGCAGCGGCGTCGTGAGCACCACGTCGGCGGCCCCGGGGAGGCGTTCACGGAGCGCGAGCGCGTCCTCCCGAGTTCCGCCGTCGGTTGTCGCTGGCGTCGCTTCGCGTTCGGCCTGTCCGGCGGCGACGACCGCATCGAGGACCGCCCCGACACGCGTTTTGGTTGCCGAATCGTTACCCACCGGCACCCACGGCCGCCCCGAGCGGTCGCTCGGCAGCGTCGGCTCGATGTCGTTTTCGTTGATGCCCAGCGCCGTGAGACCGACGTGGTTGCCGGCGGCGACGAGGCGGCCGAATGCGCGGTCGGCGGCGTACGCCGACAGTTCGGCGCCGGTGGGGTGGCCGTGGTCGCGGGACTGCCGCGTCGGCACCCGTCCATCGGCGACGACGACCGTCTTCGTCGCCCTCGTCTCACGGAAGTTGACCGTCGACAGTTCGCCGGTTTTCGCCAGTCCGCGCCAGTCGATGCGGCCGATGTCGTCGCCGGGTCGGTACTCCCGAACCGAGTGGAACTCCAGACCCGACCCGCCGCTGTCTGTCGGTTGGGTCCCGACCCGTCGGAGCGACCCGTTGGTCTGTGGCACGTCGCTGACGCCGCGTCGACACCGCAGGACAGACGTGCCGTCGACGACGGGTTCGCCGGTGGCCGACCCGGCGGCCGGAAGCGACCGAAGTCGAACCAGCGGCGAGTCGAACTCGTGGTCCCCCTGCGAGGCGACGATTTCGTAGGAGACGCACCCGGATTCCCCGGGTCGCAGCGACAGACAACCGCGCGGCGACCCTTCGACGACGGGGACGTGGTCCGGCAGTCGGTCGACGACGCGGACGTCCGGCTGCGTTCGGTCGCTTTCATTTCTGACCGTGAGCGTCACCGTCGTCGTCTCGCCGGGAGCCGGAACCTCGGGGTCGAAGGAGCGCTCGACGGCCAGCGACGACGGCGACGGCGACCGAGCCAGCGCGTCGGCCACGAGATAGACGACGGGGACGGCCGCGGCGACGAACAGCGCGGTCTCCCCGAGTATCGTGCCGACGGTGAGAAGTGCCACGGCCGCGAGGACAGCGGCGTCGAATCGGGAACTCGTTCGAATCCCCATCAGTTCCACCCCTCCTCGAGCCGGTTCTCGATGGCCGACAGCGACCGTTCGATTCGGTCGATTCTGGTCCGCGACGGCCGGAGCCACGCCCGGAGTCGCTGTCGGAACGGCAGCGCCGACTCTCGGTCTGCGACGTACGCCGCCGCAATCGCATCGTCGGTCCACTCTTCGCCTCTGACCGTATCCTCGGCGGCCGCCTCGTCGCATCCCTCGACGTGAGCGACGGCCGAGACGGCGAGCCGTCGAATCTCGCGTCTGACAGCGTCGTAGTCGTCGCCGCTGGCGGCCGCGGCCGCCGACCGAACGACGCGCTCGTCGAAGGACTCGCCGACGACGGGGCCGGCGGTGGCGTGTTCCGGCGGCGCCTCTCGGAGCGTCGAGAAGTCGGTCGTCGGCTCCGATAGCGGGCCCTCGGGGAGGTCGTCTTCGCCGGACGGTCCGGCCGTCCAGACGACCCACGCCGCACAAACCGCTCCGACGACGGCAATCGCCAGCGCCCGCAGCGCCGCCTCCGACAGCGGCGTCGTCCGGACGAGGATGTCGATGTCGACCACCTGCTCGACGGCGCCGGGGGCAAACGCCAGCGCCCCTGCGAGTCCGACTGCGGCGATGCCGACTGCGCCGACGATGGCGCGCAGAAGACGGCTCACTGCTCGCCCTCCTCGGCATCGCGCTTGCTCGACCGTATCTCTTCGAGGGCCGCCTCCACATCGGGAAGGCGGTCCTCCGGCGACCGAGCACCGTACTCGACGTCCCGGAAGGCGTCCCGCAGGGTGGCGACGGCGTCGGCGGGCAGACCATCCTTCGAGACCGCCCAGCGGCCGATTTCGCCCGGCGTCGAGGTTCGCCACGAACGAATCGACACGTGGCGTCTGAACTCCCGCCACGCCGCTCGAATCGTCATCGCCTGTTCGTCCTCGGTCGGCGAATCGGTCGGTGAATCGCTGCGTGCGGCGGCTATCGACCGGGCCGCAGAGCGGCCGGCCCCCCGAAGCCACGCGAGGATGACCGCCGGATGCAGTCGCCGGGGCAGCGAACGGACGAACGCCGCCGTTCGACGTGCGGCGTCGGCCGTCCCGGTGCTGATAGCGACGAGGAGCGCCCGTGCCCCCTCGACGCCATCGCCGAGGCGGTGAATGCCGTACCGAACCGCGTCGGTCACCGTCGAGAGCCCCTCGTCGAGGATGCCGGCGAGGCCGACGAGTCCCGCGACGATGCGCCGGGCGGTTCCCACCACCGTCCGGCGGGTGAGTCGCGCGAGCACGCGCGGCGTGAGACCGTACCGCGCTGCCGCACCCAGCACGCCGAGGACGACGGCCAGTAAACCCCCGCCGACGATTGCGAGGTTCCGGTACATCCCCTCGATGGTCGTCGCCGTCGTCGGGCCGTCGGGTGAGGCGCTGGCGGTCACCGTCGCAGAAGCGGCGAACGGGAGCGTGACCGCGAGCGTCCCGTTCCGGTCCGTCGTGCCGACCGTCTCGCCGTCGACCGCGATGGTCGCGTTCGGAACCGGCTTCCCGTCGTATTCGAGGGCGACCGAGGCCGACGACGCTGGCAGGGCGAGGAGCCACGACGGCTCAACCGAGAGGTTCGGCGAGTCGGTCGTCGGCGTCTGCGTGGATGTCGCCGTGCCCTCGGGCGTCGCTCGCGTGAGATTGACGGTGCGGTTGCCGCTTGCATCGCCACGCTCGACGACTATTTCGACCGCCTCGGCGTCGGGCAGCGGCACCGTCGCCCGACCGCCGTCGTCCGTTCGGGCGACCTCGCTGCCGTCGAGACGGACTGTCCCGTTGCGGACCGGCTCGCTGGAGACGTTGGCGACGATGTCGACCGACCCGCCGGCGACCGGTTCGCCGAGCAGTTCGATGTCGATTTCCGTCGGCACGTCGAAGGAAACCGTCGTCCCCTCCTGAAGCAGCGTCGGCGCGCCCAGCGACGCCCGCCTGTGGGACCCGCCGACGTTGCCGAGTCGGGGTTGGCTACCGTCGAGACGCACCTCGATGTTCAACGACCGGTTGTACGGCACCTCCCCGGTGACGTTGCCGTCGGCATCGGTTTCACCGATGGAGTCGCCGTTGAACAGCACCGTCGCCCCCGAGATGGGGTCGCCGCCGCGGGTGACCGTCGCGGTCACCTCCCGTCCGGGCACCGGGTCCGGCGTCAGCGTGACGTTCACCGAGCCGGCTGACTCCGGCGTCGGTTCGGGCGTCGGTGTCGACTCGGGGGTCGGCGTGTCGTCGGCCTCCGGTGTCGGTGTCGACTCGTCCGCCGATGGGGTCGGCGTCGACGGCGACTGCTCTCCGGGTTCCTCAAGCGGTTCGGAGTCGCGTCCAGCCTCGGCACGCCCGCCGCCGGGCGTCGGGTCGAACGCCACCCACCCCACGTCCTCGAAGTACACTTCGACCCACGCGTGGGCGTTCTTCCCTCGGACGAGGTACTCGTCGTTTCCGACCGACTCGCCCGTCCCGTAGCCGGTGACGTACCGCGCCGGGATGTCCTGGGTTCGGAGCATCGCCGTCATCGTCGTCGCGAAGTACTGACAGTAGCCCGCGTCCATCTCGAAGACGAACTCGGTGGCCACGTCGTTGTCCCGGTCGTGGCTCGCG
>Ga0207755_100831_pt1 | contig 11553 bp, 11 predicted proteins | sample A23P2SouthBayCA_FD_187734 | JGI IMG/M metagenome (GOLD analysis project Ga0207755, IMG submission 187734) | Aerobic enrichment media microbial communities from Bioluminiscent Bay, La Parguera, Puerto Rico - A23 P2 (SPAdes) | ecosystem: Environmental > Aquatic > Marine > Unclassified ...
CCCGCTCGACGAGGTACTCCAGCCACTCGACGACCACGAGTTCGCTCGCCAACCCCTCGGGCATCGTCGCCAGATACGGCTTACCGTCGGAGTCGGCCCCGTCGGTCGCTCCGGCGTCGGCCGCCGGTTCCGGCTCGGGCTCCGGTTCCGGCTCGGGCTCCGGTTCCGCGGCCGCGTCCGGGTCCTGTTCGGGTTCGGCGTCCGCCGCGGCTTCGTCGTCGAGCCCGCCCATCCCGTCGTCCTCGATGACCTCGTCGAAGAGGTCGTCGTCGGCCATCTCGTCGTCGGACTCGTCGGTGTCGTCGAGGAGGTCGTCGGCGTCGCCCAGCTCCGCTTCCAGCGAGTCTTCGTCGTCGTCTTCGGGTTCGCCCTCTAGCTCGTCGGCCCACTCGGCGTCGCCGGATTCGTACTCGTCTTTCAGTTCCGCGAAGGACTTGCCGCCCTCTCCGTCGGATGTCTCGCTCATGTCGTCTTCACCCTCGGTGTCGTCCGCCTCGTCGAACTCGTCGTCCATCCCGTCGTCCAGGTCGTCCATCCCGCCGAACTCGTCGTCGTCCAGCGCGTCGTCGTCGAACGTCCCACCGTCGTCCTCGAAACCGCCGAGGTCGTCGCCGCCCATCACGTCGTCGACGCTCCCCTCGGGCGAGGCGTCGTCCTCGACCAGATCCTCGTCGAAGAAGCCCTCGGCGTCGGCGTCGGCGATCTCGTCGTCCAGATCGTCCTCGTCGCCGCCGTCGTCCCCGTCGTCGAACAGGCCGAAGTTCCCGCCGCCGCCCGCTCCGCCCATCCCGCCGGGCTCCATGTCGTCGGCGAACGGGTTGACCCCGCGGGTGACCATCTCGTAGATGTCCAGCAGCTTCCGGACGTTCTCTTCCACGTCGTCGACGGTCTCGGCGATCTGCTCGTTCTCGTTACGGACGGTGTTGACCGTCGAGGAGAGGCTCCCGACCTCGGTCTCCAGCTCGTCGAGGCGATGCTCGAGTTCGTCGGTGTCGCTACCGCCGCCGTCGTCCATGTCACCGAACTCGTCGTCGCCGAACTCGCCGAAGTCGTCGCCGTCGTCGTCGATCCCACCGAAGCCGCCGAGCTCCTCGTCGTCGCCGTCCTCGGCCATCAACCCGCCGTCGGCCATGCTCTCGTCGTCCTCGTCGTTCTCGTCGCCGTCGCCGAAGATATCGATCATCTGTCGGATGCTCATCCCGAGAACACCGCTGGTCAACACGACCAGCAGCGCTGGAAGCGCGTCCGACGCGCCCGGCGCGACCGGGCCGAGCGACTGAGCGACGAGACTCATTACGTCGATAAATCCGCTCTGATACCCTTCAATGTATCGTTTATAGTATCATTGCTGATAATAGACGCGTTAATTCGAGCCTACCACCGTTGAACTAACGCCGATCGAGCGGAAAGAAACGTCGGACGTAAATTTCGCCCGGGACTCGGTGAAAGAAGCGGGGAACGCGGCGTCTCGAGCGCGCCCCCGTCGGACGCACGTCGGACAGACTGTCGTGACATCCGACAGTTACAGAGTGATCGGATCGCGATTCGCACTTTTGACGACGAGGTCGCCGCTGGTCGCTTCGAGCCGCAGCGACCGTCCGTGGTCGCCGCCCACGTCTTCGCCGACGATGGGGATGTCGAACTCGGCGAGCGTCCGTCGGCCCATCTCGACGTTCCGCACGCCGATCCCCGAGCCGTTCTCGGAGAAATCGAGCATGTCGCTGCCGCCGGCGATCTTCGCCTCCATGCGCTCGCGATCGGCGCCCCGTCGCTCCATGTCGACGACGAGCGCGCGGATCCCCGAGTCGGCGAACTTCGCGTCGTTGTCGCCCTCCATCTCGTCGATCGAAGGGAGCATGACGTGGACGAGGCCCGCGACCGCCGCCGACCGGTCGTACACGGCCACGCCCAGACACGACCCGAGCCCACTCGTCGTGAGCAGCGCGTTCCCGTTCGTGACCTCCGACTCGGCGATCCCGACTTTCACCCGCTCGGGCTGGGTCGCGGGCTCGCTCTCGGCCGTCGTCCCGTCGTATACCTTCATGTGTCAGAAGATCGTTTCCACGTCGGCTTCGGTCTCGTCGGCTCGTTCGACGAGTAACTCGTCGAGCGCCTGACGTAATTCGGTTTCGTTCGGGAGCGCGTGGATCTCGGCCCCGAAGGCGATGTCGTCGGTGCGCATCTCCGAATCGATGATGAACGCGTGTTCCTGGTGCTGGCCGACCTGGGCGGCCAGCGGGTCGACGACCGCCCGGCCCATGTCGTGGACCAGCCGCGGCGGCGTGTGCTCGACGGAGGTCTGGAGCACGTTCGCCCAGCCGTCGACGAACCCCGAGGTCATGATGTTGCCCAGCTCCTCGATGGCGGCCTTGTGCTGGTCGGTCAGTTCGTCGGCGTCCATCTCGACCGGCATCATCGCCTCGGCGATGTGTACGGCTGAGGCCTCGTCGAAGAGTACGAGGAGAAAGCCGCTGGGGATGCCCGTGAACTCGACGACGGTCCCGACGTACGTGTCGGTCCCGACCTGCTTGGGCACGTCCTCGATCGGGGCGAAACTCAGCCGGGTGACCTCCGCCTCCGTCTCGATCCCGGTCATCATCTCGACGTTGGCGGCGGCCTGCTGGGTGCCGTCCTTGGTCATCTCGTTGAAAACCTCGAGCTTGTCGATCGGGATGGCGTCGTCCTCGGTGTCGCCGGTCTTCGCCATCACGTCCGCGAGCGGGTCGTACTCGGGGAACATGTAGATGTAGAAGCTCACCGACTCGCCGACCCACTCGATCTCGCTCTTGAAGACGAACACCTGGTCGCGCTCGGCGTCTTCGGGAGGTGCTGGGAGCATCGCCGACCGGTCGCCCGCTACGTACTCGGGCGGGGAGTGTTCGATGGTCGTCTCCAGGAAGTCCGCCCAGCCGTCGATGAACCCGCTCATCATGATGTTGCCGATCTCCTCGACGCTGGAGCGGGCCATCGCCTCGTCGTCGGACCCGCCCGGCACCAGCGACTCGACGATCGTCTCGCTGCCGGCCCGGTCGAACACGAGCACCGTGTCGCCCGCGAGCTCGCCGTCGAAGGCGAACTGGACGCCGACGTAGTCGCCGTCGCCCAGCTGGTCGCCCACGTCCGCGCGGTCGACGAGCGTGATCTTCGTCACGTCGACGACGGCGTCCAGCCCGGTCATCTGACACAGCGACTGGGTGGCCTGCTCGGCCCCCTCGTGAGCCAGGCGATTGAACGTCCCGAGCGACTGGACGTCGACTTTCATGACGGGACGACGTCCTCGATGGCTTCCATGACGCTCGGCTTCTGGAACGGCTTCGTGATGTACCCGTCCGCACCGGCCTTGACCGCCTCCTTCATCTTCTCCTCCTGGCCGACGCTGGTACACATGATCACGTTCGCCTCCGGGTTCGAGGTCTTGATCTCGTCGGTCGCCTCGATCCCGTCACGGATCGGCATCACGATGTCCATCATCACCAGGTCCGGCTTCGCTTCCTTGTACGTCTCGACCGCCTCGACGCCGTTCTCCACCTCGCCCACGATGTTGTGATCCTCCTCGAGGATCTCGCGTAGCAGGTTTCGCATGAACTCCGAGTCGTCGGCTATCAATACGTCTGACATGGGCCTATCACCTCTGTCGTACTGTGAAAACCCAGATAAAGCCTTCCCGTAAATTATCGGGATTGATAGCACCTGCGACGGCCGGCAGGTCCGCAGGCGGGCGATTCGGCGCCGAGGATCGGACCGCTCAGAGACGGAACCCGTCCTCGTCGCCGACGGCGGCGATGAGGTCGGCGATCGAGTCGTCGGGCGAGAGGTCGGTCGATTCGAGCAGTCGCTGGAGGCTCGCGGGCGGGTACCGGACCGGCACGTTCGCCTCCATCAACATGATGCCCAACACCTCCTCGACGGGTGTCTTCCCGTCGATCTGCTGGGCGTACCACAGGACGAGGCTCTCGAAGATCGTCACCACGTCGTTGGAGACCATCTGTCGCTGCCGGGTCGCGCCGTCGAACGTCGCGGTGATGTCGAAGCCGTAGCGCGACCCCGAGTCGTCGAATTGGGTCGCGAGGAACTCGTGGACCGCCGCCTCCGTCAGCTCCGGCGCTTCGGGCTCCCGAGCGGGCTCGGGCGGCAGTTCCGAGTTCGCGTCCGCCCCACCGCCCCCGGAGTCGACCGCCGGCACGTCGTCGATCGGGTCGCTCGGCGAGACGACGTAGCGGCCGTCGTCGATCTCCGCGACGTGCTCGTCTTGGCTGATGTCGAGCTCGTCGGGCGAGAGGATCCCCCCCTCGTCGGTGTCACCGCGGTCGTCCGAACGGCGTGCCATACCCTCCCTTGACCGTCGGGACCCATAATACCGTCGCCGCGTCTGACGGCCGCGAGACGGGGGATCTACCTGCGGCGAGCCCCGGTCTGCAGCCGGCACCGGTCCGTGGCCGGTCGGTCACTCGCGGTACTCGCCGACGACCCGGTAGCCAACCGCCGCGAATCCGACCAGCGCGACGGCGAACCCGGCGACCGCGAGTTCGACGCGGTCGATCGGTCCGCCCAGGCCCGGCGGCACTTCGTCGACGACTTCGAGCGTCACCGGGTCGGAGGTGTCGAACCGCACGCGCGTCCCGGGGTCGAGCAACTGGATCTGGAAGGCGTGAGTCCCGTTGGTGGTCGCGTTCAGCGGCTGGGAGAGCGTCGTCGACTCGCCGGGTTCGAGCACCGGTTGTCCGATCTGATAGATCCCGGTCTCGTTGGCCGACTGGGCGACCGACAGCATGACCGACGGCGACGCGGTCTCGTTGCCGACGTTCTCGATCGTCGTCGTGATCTCCCCCTGCTCGCCGTCGACGAGCACGGAGCTCGACAGTGACACGTCCTGCACGCAGACCTGTCGGCCCTCGACGGCGCGACAGTCCTCCTGGGCGGTCGCCGGTCCCACTGGGGCGACCGCCAGCAGCGCGAGGACCGCCGTCGCGACGACGAGCGCCGTCTCTGGTCCGTTTCGACTCGGCATGTCTCCGAGAAATCCGGACGGCGACTAAAGGGTTCCTCCCGGAGTATCAATCGAGAAATCGGGGGCCGATCGTCGAGCGTTACCACTCAGCGGTCGAGCGCGTCGAAGAAATCGGAGCCGCAGAGAACAGAAAGATGGAGAGGGGGAGCCGCTACGTTATATCGAGACGGCTTCCTTGTTCGCCAGCGAGTCGGGCACGCGGAGCAGCACGGTCTTCGTGGCGCCCGACGGCGTGGTGATCGACATCTCGGCGGTCGCGCCCGCGTCGAGGGTGCCGGGGTTCACCATGATGGTGAAGCGGTCGCCCGAAGAGAGCACCGGGAGAGTTTCGTCCTCGTCCTGGACCGCTTCGAGGGTGAACTCCGAATCCTCAGCAGGACGTTCGCCGTCGCTGTAGGTCAAGTCGTGGCTGCCGTCGGGTGCGATGAAGCTGATCGTCGTCTGGCTCATGTCGATGTCGTCGGCACCCGGCGACTGGGTGACGATGACCTCAATGTTACCGATTTTGGGGTCAGCACCGGCTTCTGACGCGTCGATGTACGCGAGAGACTGCGTACTCAAGCCGAAGCTCTGACCGGAGACTTCTTCGCCGTCGTTCCTGAGGACCGCAGTGAGCGCGTCCCCGTCGCCGTCGTTGAACGTAAGCGTCTCACTGGTCGGGTCGATCTCGACGGTACTCCCGTCGGGGCCGACAAGCTCGTAGGCGTTGTCCGTCACGTCTTCGTCCTTCTCAAGGACTCGGACAGAGACTTGGAACTCGGACGAGTCAGCGTCGACACTGAACGAATCACTGTTACCATCGCTGATCTGGACAGTCGAGGCCTGCGCGTCAACGGCGAACGAGCTACCATCGGAGACGCTAATGTCGCCGACCCCGTCGTCGATCGTCAGTTGACCTGCTTCGCGAGTAATGGATTCGTCGGCAGCGGACGTATCCTGCCCAATCGAGATGTCATTCGAGTTACCCTCAACGTTGGAGAATGCGAAGGTGATGTAGTTACTGCTACCTTCAGTCCCAACAGTAAGGGACTCATCGTCGGCAAGATTCACGATGAACGAGTCCGTGCCGTCCGCGTCGCCGACTTCGTAAGCACTTTCGTTCAGGGCAATAAACGTAAGTCCTTCACCAGTATTGGAGACAGTAAGGCTTTCGTCTCCATTCCCTAGCGTTTGATCAGTGCTCTTAACTGGGGTTGCGGTGACAACTGTTTCGTTAGCGTCAATAGTAAATCCAGTGCTGGCAGACCCACTACTCGCTGCATCAGTCCCGGTAATTGATAGGTTCAAGACAGTGTTCTCGGCGGACGACGCGCCCGTCGTAACCTGCCCCGTCGTTCCGATAACCTGCAGCTGGTTGGTGACTTGCTGACTACTCTCCTCGCCGGTCTGCTCCGCACTGGACTGCAGGAAGCCGGCGGTGTTGATCAGGACACCGGCCGCGATGGCGGCGACCAGGACCATCGCGATGAACACGATGAGGGTCCCGATCCCGACCTGCCCGCGGTCGGTCGGCCGTTCCGTCGTTGTATTGTCGAACATGGGTTTGTATCCGCCCGAGCGTACCGCGCAACTCGGACTTACTCCGAACGTTCTCGTCGCCCGTATTAAGGGTACCTTACCGAATATCGTTCTTGAAAACGGGAATCTCCAGCCGGAATCGCGATTTCACTGTCGAAAATGGACAGTATAAACTTTAACACGCCAGTTCAAGAGCGGCTGCAAATACGAGACCTCGTAACGATAACTGAGAACGGTCGGCAGCTGGCGGGCCGGTCGGTCACTCGTAGATGACGAGACTGTACATCACGAACAGGAACCCGAACGTCGTCAGGCCGCTGTTGACCAACAATAACGACCGGGTGCCGGAGAAGTTCGTGAGGAAGGCGCTGATCATCGTCGACGCCGCGCCGGCCACCGCCAGCGAGAACCCCAGCGAGAGGTGCAGCATCGCCTGTCGTGACGTCTTCACGTACGCGCGCATGGCCATCCCGACCATCGTCAGCCCGGCGACGACGAACACGACCGTCGAGACGGCGTAGAGGATCTCTATCACTGAAACCACGTTGTCCCGGACTTCTCGATACCCCGTATTAAATCCACTCTCGAAAATATCTCCCGTGATAATCACTCGCAAAACAGAGCCGTAGCGGCCCAATACGTCGGTTCTACTACGTCGCCGCCACGCCGTGTCGGTGTTCGACGGTCGGTGGAAACCGGGACTGGGGGAGGAACTGAGAGATGGGGTGCACGCGCTCGCACGCGCGGACGGGGTCAGCTCTCGGAGAGTGTCCGCCAGGCTTCGTCGAGCTTGTTCGTGACCTCGGTGCGCTCCTCGACCTCGACGGTCATCGACTCCTCGAAGTCGATGTGGACCTGGTCGACGTTTCGCCGGTACACCTTGATACGCCGACGGTCGTCCGAGAGGATGTTGTCGTGGAGTTCGAGCAGGTCGTGCTCGGTCAACTCGTCGATCCGGCGATAACAGGTGGCGATCGGGATCCCGAGCTCGTCACTCAGTTCCTGGGCCGACTGGGGCTCGTCGGTCGCGTCCAGGATCTCTGCGCTGTATTTGTTCCCCAGTGTCTGTAGGATCTCGGCTGAAGCCATCCGTTATCAAAACGTATATTCACCGCAGTATAAATCTATCGCTGCCAGTATGCTCGGGTTACCGAGGCCACGACGACGCCGTGGATCCACACTGATCGCCGCCGAGATAGTTCAAAGCAGGCGTTTTTCGAACTAATAACCGGTTCCGATCGTGAGAACGGGTGAGTCGACTACAGCGGATTGTCGTCTTCGCTCATCATCGAGAACGCGCTGGCGTTCTGATGGACGCGGATGCCGCCCTGGGAGATCTCTATCGGGAAGATGTCGGTCTCGATGTCCTGCTTGCGCATCTTCGCCACCCAGACGTAGCGGTTGACGCCCGACTCCGTCGGCGTCTGGATCAGGTAGATGTTCCCGTCGGTGAGGTAATTCTCCAGCCCGATCTCCGTCTCGGGGAAGACGGCGCCCTGCTCGTTAGTCATCAGCGTCGTCAGGTCGTTCTGGCTGAGGATGTCCGTGAACTTCAGCAGGTAGGTCCGTTTCTCCTGTTCGTTCTCGAAGAACAGTTCGAACATCGCCAGCGAATCGAGGACGACCCGGTCGTAGTCGTTGTCCTCGAAGTCGTCCAGCAGGAGTTCCAGTGACGAGGAGAAGTCGTTCTCCCGCAGCAGGACCTTCTTGTCGTAGACCTTGATGTCGCCGTTGTCGACGTACTCGCCCCACTTGTCGAAGCCGATCGATTCGGCGGCCTCACGCAGGTCTTCCTCGTCTTCCTCGAAGGTGAGGTAGATACCCTTCTCGTCGAACTGCTCGACGCCGTTGTAGATGAACTGCAGACAGAGGATACTCTTGCCCGCCCCGGGATTCCCGCTCACCAGGGTAGTCGAATTTGTGACAATACCACCGTTCAGGATCTCGTCCAACCCGTCGATGCCGGTTTTCGTTAGTTCGATCATGTCTTCCGTGGATCCTCGTGGAGTTCGGCTGGTGGAGCATCGGGTGTCTGTGGTAAAAAGTCTTGTTCATGCGATCACTTCGCGATCGATAGCACGCGAGGGGGTCGACGGCGTCGGTACGGTCCGCCTACCGAGTCCCTGATCGTCGCCGCAGTCGGGACCGGCGCGGGAGGACGATTACCCGGAGTGGACGGCTTTGGGGTCGACCCAGATGACGAACCCGTCGTCGCGTTTGACGACGCCGTGGATGGCCTGCTCGTCCTGCGACGGCGAATCGTCCACGTCCGATCCGTCGATCTTGACGACCTGATACACCTCGTCGACCAGCCAGCCGGCAGCGCCCTGGTCGTCGACGATCGCCGGGTCGAAGACGATGATCCGTCGCTCGGCGCCGTCGCCGCCGATACCGAAGACGACCTTCGGGTCGACGATCGACGTCGTGCGCCCGCGCAGGTCCATCACGCCCCGGACGTGGGGCGGTGAGTTCGGGACCGTCGTCACCTCGCCGGCGTCGACGATCTCGGTGACGTAGTCGATGCTCACGCAGTAGGTCTCCTCGCCCAGCGAGAACTCCAGGACCTGTCCGTCCGTCGCCGTCGGCGCCGCGTTCTGAGTACCTGATGCCATGGGTAGCCGTTGGCTCAAAGAGCCCGCGACGGCGTCTTAAGCGTGTCTCCCGGGTTATCAACGCTGATTCCGCGGGCGGAGTCTTTATCCCGACGCTACCGCCACACGTGAGTAGGTATGGTGCCGGCTCCGGCTGGGTTCCGGCGACACCGCTCGGGCTTCGCCCGAGCCGTCACCGGGGGTCCGATATGGCGGTAGGCTCGACGCCGCAAGCGGTCGTCGCCGACGACTCGCACTTCATGCGGAGCGTCATCTCCGACATCCTGGAGGAGAGCGGCATCGACGTGGTCGCCGTGGCCAAGAACGGTCGCGAGGCCGTCGACGCGGTCGTCGAGACCGACCCCGACGTGGTGACGATGGACGTGGAGATGCCGGAGATGAACGGTATCGAGGCGACCGACCGGATCATGTCGACCCGGCCGACCCCTATCCTGATGCTCTCCGCCCACACCGACGAGAACGCCGACGTGACCTTCCAGGCCCTGGAGAAAGGCGCCGTCGACTTCTTCCGCAAACCCGGCGGCGAGGTGTCGATGGAGATGTCGCGCATGCAGGACCAGCTCGTCGACGTCGTCGAGTCGGTCGCGGCCGTCGACCCGACCGACTCTTCGGACGTGGCCTCCGCCCGGACCGCAGGGTCCGGGGTCGACGCCGGCGGCGTGGGTACCGACGGTGCGGTCGGCACCGAAACGGCCGGTCCCGACGCGGGGACCGCGGCGACGGAGTACGTCGACGACCCGACGGTCGTGATCGGCTCCTCGACGGGCGGCCCGACGGTCGTCGAGCAGGTCCTCTCGGACCTGCCGCTGGCGGCGGACCTGCGAGTGCTGGTAGTCCAGCACATGCCGAGCGGGTTCACCGGTCGCTTCGCCGAACGACTGGACGCTCGCAGCGAGTACAGCGTCCGCGAGGCGGCAGACGGCGACCGGATCGGCGGCGGCGAGGCGCTCATCGCCGCGGGCGACTACCACATGAAAGTGACGGGCTACCGGCGCGGGCGCCTGCGGGTCGGACTCACGCAGGACCCGCCGGTCAACAACGTCAGGCCCGCGGTCGACGTGACGATGGAGACGGCCGCCGAGCGGGTCACGGGCCCACTCGCCGGCGTCATCCTGACCGGGATGGGCGAGGACGGCGCGGCCGGCGTCCGCGCGATCCACGAGGCGGGCGGCTACACGGTCGCACAGGACGAAGCCACGTCGGCGGTCTTCGGGATGCCCAAGCGTGCCATCGAGACCGGCTGCGTCGACGGCGTGGCACCGGTCAACGACGTTGCGGCGGCGATACTCGACGCATTCGAGGTGACCTAAATGGACGACCAGTATCTTGACGCGTTTATCCGCGAGAGTGAGGAAGCGATCACCGACCTGAACAACTCGTTGCTAGACCTGGAGGCCGACCCGGACGACCAGGCCGCGATGGATCAGATCTTCCGGACGGCCCACACGCTGAAGGGTAACTTCGGCGCGATGGGCTTCGAGGACGCCAGCGACCTGGCCCACGCCATCGAGGACCTGCTCGACGCGATGCGCCAGGACGAGATGGCGGTCACCCCCGAACGGATGGACCTCATCTTCGCGGGCGTGGACATGATCGAGGCCATCGTCCGCGAGATCGAGTCCGACGGCGAGTCGACCACCGACACCGGAGAGATGGTCGCACAGCTCCGGGCCGTCCTCGAGGAGAGCGACTTCGACTCCGAGTCCGGCGGGGCGCCCGACCCGGCCGCTGTCGGGCGTTCCGACGACGCCGCGGCGTCGGACGACGACGGCGCCGCGAACGGGGACGACTCCCCGTCAATCGAGCGCTTCGACGTGTCGGCCGACGACGCCGAGGGACGGGTCGTCCGCGCGGACGTGTCGGTCGGCGAGGGCGACATGCTGGGCGTCGACGCGATGCTCGCGCTCGACCGCATCACCGACACCTTCGACCTGCTCGACGCGGACCCCGACCGCGAGGCGGTCGAGGACGGCGAGTTCGAGGACACGTTCGCCCTGGCGCTCGACGCGCCCGACGCCGACGCCGCCGCGGCGGAACTCGACGCCATCGGCGCCGTCGAAGACGCCGACGTGGCCGACGTGACCGACGCGCTGGGCGGCGGGGCTGGCGCGGACGCGGACGACGCGAACGAGGCCGACGCCGGTGGGGCCGGTGGTTCGACTCCGGCCAACGACGCGCCTCAGGCGGCGTCCGGCGGCGACGACGGCGCGTCGGTCGACGAGATCAAGTCCGTCCGCGTCGACGTCGACCAGCTCGACGACCTGCACGGGCTGGTCGAGCAGCTGGTCACCAGCCGTATCAAACTGCGCCGGGCCGTCGAGACCGACGACCTGGCGGGCGCCTCGGAGAACCTGAACGAACTCGACAAGATCACGGCGAACCTCCAGAACACGGTGATGGACATGCGGCTCATCC
>Ga0207755_100834_pt1 | contig 11503 bp, 7 predicted proteins | sample A23P2SouthBayCA_FD_187734 | JGI IMG/M metagenome (GOLD analysis project Ga0207755, IMG submission 187734) | Aerobic enrichment media microbial communities from Bioluminiscent Bay, La Parguera, Puerto Rico - A23 P2 (SPAdes) | ecosystem: Environmental > Aquatic > Marine > Unclassified ...
CTCCTCCTCGGTCCCCCGCGTGGCGAGGACGTACAGCATCGCGTCGCCGACCGGGCGCATCGTCCGGCCGGCCCGCTGTGCGCCCTGCCGGCGCGAGCCACCGAGTCCCGAGGCGACGATGGCGAGTTCGGCGTCGGGGAGGTCGATCCCCTCGTCGCCGACCCGCGAGACGACGAGCGTGTCCCGTTCGTTCCGGCGGAACTCGTCGAACAGCGTCTCGCGGCGGGCGTGGCGGGTCTCGCCGCTGATGAACGGGGCGTCCAGCGCCTCGGCGATGGCGTCGCCCTGGTCGAGGTACTCGACGAAGATCAGCGCCTTCGCGTGGGGGTGTTCGGTCAGCAGGTGGCGGATCTCGTCGATCTTCGCCGGGTTCGTCGCCGCGGTCTGGCGGCGACCGTGACCCACGGCCGAGACGTACTCGTCGGCGATGTCGTCGTCGCTCCACGGGATCTGGCGGATCCGCACTTCCGGCTCCTGCACGTAGCCGGCGTCGAACAGCGCCGACCAGTCCGTGCCGATGGGCGGGCCGACGAGCGTGAATATCTCCTCCTCTTTGTCGTCCTCACGGACTGGGGTCGCTGTCAGACCGAGTCGGTGCTTGCTCTGGAGTCTGGTGCTGCGGCGGGCCACGTCCGCAGGGATGTGCTGGACCTCGTCGTAGACGATCAGTCCCCAGCGGCGCTCGTCGAACAGTTTCCGGTGGCGGTCCATCCCCGCCGTCCGGTAGGTGGCGATGGTCACCGGTCGGATCGCCTTCTCACCGCCGTGGTACTCGCCGATCTGGTTCTCGTCGAGGTCGGTGTGCAAGAGGAGTTCCTCGCGCCACTGGCTCGCCAGTTCCCGCGAAGGAACGAGGATCAGCGTCTCGCCGCCGATGGCGTCGAGGACGCCCATCGTCGCGACGGTCTTGCCCGACCCCGGCGGGCCGACGAACACGCCCGACCCCTGCTCCTGAAACCGCTGGACCCAGTCGGCCTGATACTCCCGCAGGGGCAACTGGAGTTCGATCTCCAGCGCGTCGCCCTCGTCGAGGTCCCGATCGTCCCGAACCGGGTAGCCCGCCTCGTACAGCGTTCGCTTGAGCTGTGCCGTCTTGTCCTCGTTGACCCACGATTCGGCGTCCGAGATGGGGGCACGCAACACGTCGTCGTCGAGCTTCTGGCGGGCGACGTTGCCCATCAGATCGTCGCTCTCGGCCTCCAGTACCGTGTAGCCGTCCTCGTGGGTCACCAGCCTGAACTTCCGGGCGCGTTCCCACTGGCTCGTGACCCACTCTTCGAGGTGGGGCGAGCGTTCGCCGAACACGTCCCGCATCGTCGCCAGCAGGTCGTCGAGGGACTCGTAGGGGGCCTGCCACACGTCCTCCTCGCGGATCTCGTAGATCGCACCGCCCGCGCGGTTGGTATCGACGAGGTGAGCGAACTGCGAGAGCTGTGCCCGGGTGAACTGGTCGGCGTGCTCGACGACGACCTCGTGGCGGTCCGGAAAGACGATCACCCGCTCGCGATCCGTGACGCTGTCGAGGTCCGGCGGGTAGTAGACGGCCTCGGCCTCGGTCACGGACTGGCGCTCCAGTTCGTCGTCCTCGCTGAGTCGCTCCAGCGCCTCGCGGGCCGCGTCGGCAGAGAGCTCCGTCTTCCGGGCCAGTTCTGCCGGCGTGAGGTGTGGTTTGCCGACGGCGTCGATGGCGTCGTACACGTCGCCGAGTTCGACCGTCGCCGCCCGGTCGTCCGGCGACTGCTCCGCGTCTGTCACGTCCGACGGGAGGTGGTCGACGGGCAAACGGGTTTCGACTGTGTGCCGCTCCGATCGTCGCAGATCCGGTCAGTCGTCGGTCGCCGCGGGTTCGATCCCGTCGTCGGCCTCGAATCCGGCGTCGGTGAGGTCGCTGTCACGCCAGGTCCCGCGCCGGTACCAGAGGTAGGCGACGACCGCGCCCACGACGTTCGAGACCGCGAAGGCGAGCCAGATCCCCGTCTCGCCGATCTCGGGGGCGGCGAACCACGCGATCGGGAAGCGAACGAATCCGAGCATCAGGACGGAGATGGCTGCGGCGGTCATGGTCTTGCCCGCCCCGCGGAAGCTCCCGGTGTAGGCACGCATGATTCCGATACAGCCGAAGGTCAGGGCGACGACACGCAGGAACGTCGTCGCGGTGTCGACGACGGCCGGATCGGTCGTGAACACGTCTGCGATCGCCGGTGCGCCGAACCAGACGAGCACGCCCGCTCCGGTGAGGATGCCGAACAGGACCAGCGCAGCGAGTTTCGCCGCCCGCGCCGCGCGGTCTGGCTTGCCAGCGCCCACGTTCTGTCCGGTCATGGTCTCGACGCCCTGTGCGACGGCGATGGCCGGCAGGAAGATCACCGAGAACACGCGGGTCCCGATCCCGTAGGCCGCGACGACGGTGTCGGGGAACATCGCGACGATGAAGAGCAGGAGGTTCATCGACAGCGCCCGACCGGTCCCCTCGATGGAGGCCGGCACGCCGATGGCGACCAGGCGCTTGAGGTAGGTCAGGTCCGGCACCATGTCTCGCAGGTGGATCTGGACGCCGCGGTTCCCCCGGAACATGATCGCCAGACCCACGGCGAGCGCGAGCGCGCGGGAGAACACCGTCGCGATCGCCGCGCCCTCGATCCCCATCTCCGGGAAGGCGATCGTCCCGACCAGCGGGGCCGACTCGACGACCGTCCATCCGAAGATGAGGAACGGGTCGATGACGATGTTGACGACGACCGAACCGAACATCACCAGCATCGGCGTGATCGTGTCGCCGTAGCCACGCATCAGCGCGATGAAGACGGCGAAGCCGAACATCGCGGTCAGCCCCAGCGAGATCACTTCCATGTAGCTGGTGGCGACGGGCAACACGTCCTCGGAGGCCCCCATCAACCCGAGGAACTCCTCGATGAAGAAGAAGCCGACGACACCGAGGACGAGCGACGCGACGACCGCGAAGGTGATCGTCTGGGAGGCGGCGTACTCGGCCTCTCGCTCCTCGTCGGCACCGGTGTGCTGGGCCACGAGGACGCTCCCGGCGACCGAGATTCCCATCCCGACCGCTATGAGCAGGAACACCATCGGGAACGCGAAGGAGATCGCAGCCAGCGCGTCCGTGCTGTACTGGCCGAGCCAGAACGTGTCTGCGAGGTTGTACGCGGTCTGGAAGAGGTTCGTGACGACGATCGGCATCGACAAGAAGAAGAGCGGTTTGCCGATGTCACCGGAGGTGAGGTCGAACTCCTCGCGCCCCTTGAACAGCGAGGCGACTGCGCTTCGGACCCCCATCAGCACCGCTCCCGTCGTTCGTCGTCGACCGATCGTTGACGGCTGCACTCGTTCATGCTACTATCACTTACTGACTAATTAGTCAAAAACCTTTGCTCTCTGCTACGACGGTCCGAGACGTCCAGAACAGGCTATCGATCGAGCGCTCTCACTTATTCATCGGTCAGTAACGATGCGCGATCCGCGGGTCACAACTGTTTTCACTCCTACCCCGTACCGTCTCTGTAGGATGGCCGATTCCTCGGGCAGTGACCGGACGGAAGCCCAAGAGCAGATCATGCAAGCGACGTACCGTGCCCTGTCGTCGCACGGCTACGCCGACCTCACGATCAAGCACATCGCCGAGGAGTACGGCAAGTCGACGGCCGCCGTCCACTACCACTACGACACCAAGGAGGACCTGCTGGCGGCGTTCCTGGACTACGTACTCGACTGGTTCGTCTCGTCGGTCCACGAGGTCGAGACGACCGATCCCGAGGACCGTCTCGACCTGTTGCTGGACAGGCTACTGGCCGAACCCGACGATCAGCTACTGGGGTTCATGACGGCGATGCTGGAGATGCGGGGACAGGCACCGTACGTCGAGTCTTTCGCCGACCGCTTCCAGCAGAACGACGAGTACACGCGCTATCTCCTCAGTACGGTGATCGTCGACGGGATCGACGAGGGCGTGTTCGCCGACGTGGACGCCGACGACGTGGCCGACGGACTCATGACCATCGTCGACGGTGCCCGGACCCGCGCGGTCGTACTGGACGACCCCGGTGTCCTCGCCGCGGCGCGACAGACCGCCGACGAGTACGTGCAGGCGAACCTGTACGAGTGAACGACGGGCGATCCCGACCCGGAGTTACAGCACGCCGTGGGCGTCGATCAGGCGCTCGTAGCAGTCGAGATACTGCTCCCGGACGGCGTCGTGATCGAACTCGGACAGGGACTCGTCGATCGTCTCGTGGTCGAACGACCCCGCTTCGACGATGGCGTCGGCCATCTGCTGGGTGCTCGTGACCCGGAAGCTCCGCTCGCGGTGTTCGATCAGTTCGTGGGCGCTCGAGCGGGCCTGGTACTCGACGATGCCGATACAGCCACACGCCAGCGCCCACAGCAGTTCCGTCGCGAAGTACTCTCGATAGGCCGTCTGGACGAACACGTGGGCGCCGCGGTAGATGCTGATTCGCTCCTCGCGGTCACACGAGCCGACGAACTCCACGCGGTCGTCGATCCGGAGATCGCTGGCCTGTCGCTCGTAGTCCTCGCGAACGGGGCCGTCGCCGACGATCTTGGCCGACCAGTCCTTTTCGCGCAACTCCGCCAGCCCCAGCAGGAGACTCTCGACGTTGGCACTCTCGTCGAGCGGGTGCGCGAAGGCCACGTCGACGGTGTCGGCCGGGTCGGTCGCCCGGATCTGCTCCACGTCGATGCTCTCGGGGATGATCGTCGTCCGGTCGCTACTGGCTCCGTGTTCTCGGACCGAGGTGCGGACGAGTTCCGAGGGCGTGACGACGCAGTCGGGGCTCCGGGCGGCCCGGTCGGCCAGCCGCGCGCCGTCGATGGCCTCGTCGCCAAACCAGTCGACGACGACCGGCGCGCGGGTGACCGTCCCGCCGACACCGGCCCCGACGACGCCACAGGGGGGCCGTGGACTGGCGTGGATCACGTCCGGTGGACGCCGGGCGAGTCGAACGGGGAGACGAGCGGCGAAGGCGGCGGGGTTGGGACTGGCCGTGACGGCGCGGTAGGTGACCGAATCGGGTTCGAACGTGCGCTGGTCGCTGTCCCACCAGCGCGCACAGTAGACGGACACGTCGTGGCCCGCGTCGGCGAACTGCTCGGCGACTCGTTCCAGTCGGCGAGCCCCCTCCGTGTCCCTGTGTTGTGTCGTCTCCATCGAGACGAACGCCACGCGCATACCGATGGGTCGACGTGCCCCGTGAAAAATCCACTCGTTACGGCCCTGTCCGTCGGTCAGCGTGGTTTCGTCGCTGCGTGGTATGGTAACCGATGGCGTTATTATCGAAAGGTCGCTAGCAACCTGTAACAATGGACGGAAAGATAGACGACGTGGTCGTCGTCGGGGGTGGCGACATCGGACTGCTGTCGGCACTTTCGATCAAGAAGCTGAATCCGGGGATCGACGTGACGGTGGTGGACGACTTTCAGGAGGAAGCTCCACAGGTCGGCAAGAGCACGTTCAAGAAGATCCAGAACATCCTCCACGGGACGCTGGAGATCGACGAGAACCGTTTCATCGGCGAGGTTCGCCCGGTCTGGAAGGGCGCGCTGCACTTCCGTGACTGGTGTGACTGTCACGAGTTCCACTACCCCTTCGACCCCGAAGACAAGTACCCGGCGTCGGAGACGCCCAACGCGCTGGAACACTACTACTACCACTACAACGAACTGTACGACAGCCCCGACCACCTGACGAAGGGCGAGGCGATCGTCGACAAGGGGAAATCGCCGTGGTACTTCGACGAGAACGGCGACCTCGACCGGTACCAGAAGGTCGCCTACCACCTCAACACCCAGCGGTTCGCCGACTTCCTCCAGACGGTCTGTCGGGAGCGGGGCATCGGGCTGGTCGACGACGAGATCACCGACGTGGAGACGACCGACGACCACATCGACCGCGTCCACGGTGTGAACGGTAGCTACGAGAGCGACCTGTTCGTCGACGCCACCGGTTTCACCCGCGTCCTGCGGAGCGCACAGGACGCCGAGTTCCGCGACTACGAGTTCCCCCTCGACTCGGCGTTCAACGTCCGAATCGAGCGAACGCTCGGCGAGATCGAACCGGCGACGGTCGTCGAGACCGGCGATCACGGCTGGTTCTGGCAGATCGATACCTACGACAACCGCGATCTGGGCTACGTCTTCAGCTCTTCGCACGTCGACGACGAGACGGCCTTCGAGGAGTTCCGCGAGTACGTCCACCGGGTCGCACCGGACTCGGCCGGCGAGGTCGACATCGAGCGCGAGGACGCGGCCAAGTACGAGTACAGTTCGGGCTACTACGACGAGGCCTGGATCCAGAACTGCGTTGCCGTCGGCAACTCGCAGGGCTTCGTCGAACCGCTCCAGTCGACCGGCCTGACCGGCAACGCGACCGCCGCGGTCCAGCTGGCCAAGATGCTGTCGATCCACGGCGGCATCGCCGACGAGACGCTGCGCCAGGAGTACAACACGTGGGTCCGGCGGGTCTGGGAGTCGATCTACGACTTCATCGCGATTCACTACCGCTACGCGACGGGCGACACCCAGTTCTGGCACGACATCTCGACCAAGGAGTTCAGCCCGCGCGTCGACGAGATCGTCGAGCAGTTCGACCGCGACGGCTTCAGCCGCGAAGTCGTCCCGCTGTCCGAGGAAACAGACCTCATGGAACTGTCGATCTTCTTCCTGCCCGACTTCTACACGATGATGCGGAACCTCGGGGCCGACTCCGTCTTCTACGAGATGAACGACTTCGACGTCAGCGACGAGGTCGTGCACGAACGCGACCAGTTCTACCGCCGGATCGACGCCGAAGTCGACGAACATCTGACCACGAAGGAGCTGTATCAGGGCGTCCTGCAGTTCTGAACGGGCGCGGCTTCTCGACAGCTCTCGTTCACAAAACACTTCAGAGCGCTCGCTGGGGAGTCACGTATGGCACCCCGCACCCCCCTCCTCAGACCCGATCGGTACTTTTCGGACCGCAACCCGGACCTCGCCCGCGGTCTCGCAGTCGGCGCGCTCGTGACTCTGGCTGCGATCGCTCTCGTCGCGGCGCTGGGCGCGGTGTTCACCGCGAAGATCGACGGCACCGTCATGGTCGACAACCCGAACCGGCCGCCCGAGGCGTTCTGCGAGAACGGGATGAACGACACCTTCTCCGAGATGAACACCTCCTTCGACTGCAGCGGCCACGCGGAGGTCGAGCGGAACATCGACCCGATCATCGGCGATGCGCTCGGGCAGTTCTACGGTATCATGGCGATCGGTATGCCCGTCGTCCTGCTCGTCGGGGCCGTCCTGCTCCACGTCGGCACCGCGCTGGCCGACGGCGAGGGGTCGTTCGGCGACACCTTCGCGGTGACGGCCTGGGGATTCGCGCCGTCGCTGGTGACGATGCCGCTTGGCGTGGCGGCGCTGTGGTTCCTGATGGATCCCGTGACGATCACGCCCGGCACAGACCCCGCGGTCCTCGAATCAGCGATCCTGAGCAGCATCGGCCCGTGGATACCCGCCGCGCTCACACTCAATCTGGCGACCTCGGTCTGGGGTGTCGCCATCTGGACGTTCGGGCTGGAGCGGGGCCGGTCGGTCTCGCGCGGTGCTGCCGCCGCCGTCGCCATCGCCGTGATGGGGCTGTTCGTCTTGATCGGACTGGCCTGACGCCCGTGGCTCTTTCGAGGCCAACCGATTACGTTCAAGGGGTTCCCGACGGGCCACCGCCCGTTCAGCCGCCGGAAATCGACTGCCGAACAGTCTGAACCCTGTCGGAGTGAACGGGCGAGGGCCGGTCGCCGAACCCCGGACCCACAAGCACCGCAGCGAGCGCAGCGAGCGAGGAGCACAGTGCGGTCCGCGGGAGGTGAGCGGGCCGAGGGCGTTCAGTGCTGAATGGCGACAGCGTCACCCGTATCAAACTAGTTTTCCCCTAGCGCCAAACGGTTATACTCGACGGCGGCCTTCCGACTACCGTGTACGACCTCGAACGATACCTCAACGTCAGATCCGCGACCGGGGCGACGCTGGGTCCCGACGGGCAAGTGGCCTTCCGGATGAACACGACCGGCACCTTCCAGGTGTGGACCGTCGACGAACCCGGGGGCTGGCCCGAACAGCGCACCTTCTACGAGGATTCGGTGTCCTTCGCTTCCTACTCGCCGGAGCGACCGGAACTGGTCTTCGGCAAGGACGAGGGGGGCGACGAGCGGATGCAACTGTTCCGTCTCGACGAGGACGGCCACGTCACGGCGCTGACCGACCGCCCCGACGCCAAGCACAGGTGGGGCGGCTGGAGCCACGACGGCGAGCGATTCGCGTTCGCCGCCAATCGGCGCGACGAGTCGGTGTTCGACGTGTACGTGCAGGGCCGGGACGACGACGAACCACGACTGGTCCACGAGGGCGACGGCTGGCTCTCGGTGGGTGGCTGGTCGCCCGACGACGAGAAGCTGCTGGTCAGCGAGGCACACTCGAACGTCGACCAGGACCTGTACGTGCTGGACATCGCCTCGGGCGAACTGGAGCACCTCACACCTCACGACGGCGACGTGCGATACGGGAGCGCCCAGTGGGCACCCGACGGCGAAGGGCTGTATCTGGTCACCGACGAGGGAAGCGACCTGCGCTGGCTCGCCCGCCTCGACCTCGACGGCACGATGCGCGATGTCGTGGTCGACGAGAAGTGGAACGTCGACGGCGTCTCCGTGAGTCACGCGACAGTGGGATCGTCGGACGATAGCGACGGGGACGACGCGCCGCGACTGGCCTACTCGCGCAACGTCGACGGCTACACCGAACTGACCGTTGGCGAACTGAGCGACGAGACGACGGTCGAGGAGTTCCCGACGCCGGACCTGCCCGGCGGCCTCGCCGGCGGCGTCTCGTGGGGTCCCGAGGCCGACGAGTTCGCGGTGACGGTGACGGGCCGCACGGTGAACACGAACGTCTACATCGTCGAGACCGAGACCGGCGAGTCCACCCGCTGGACCCACGCCGCGACCGCCGGCATCCCCGAGTCGACGTTCGTCGCGCCCGACCTCGTCCACGTCGAGAGCTTCGACGGGCGCGAGATTCCCGGGTTCTTCTCGCTGCCGCCCGAGAGCACGCGCGACGAGGAGGGGGTGCCCGTCATCGTCGACATCCACGGCGGTCCCGAGAGCCAGCGCCGCCCCTCCTTCTCGGGACTGACCCAGTACTTCCTCTCGCGCGGCTACGCCGTCTTCGAGCCCAACGTCCGTGGATCGACGGGCTACGGGACCGAGTACATGGAACTGGACAACGTCGAGAACCGGATGGACAGCGTCAGCGACCTGCGGGCGGGCGTCGACTGGCTGCAGGCCCACCCGGCGGTCGACCCCGACCGACTCGTGGCGATGGGCGGCTCGTACGGCGGGTTCATGGTACTGGCCGCGTTGACGGAGTATCCCGAGGTCTGGGCGGCCGGCGTCGACGTGGTCGGCATCGCCAACTTCGTCACGTTCCTCGAAAACACCGGCTCGTGGCGGCGCGCGCTCCGCGAGGCCGAGTACGGGTCGCTCGAAGACGACCGCGAGTTCCTCGAATCCATCTCGCCGATCAACAAGGCCGACCGCATCGACGCGCCGCTGTTCGTCCTCCACGGCGAGAACGACCCGCGTGTCCCGGTCGGCGAGGCCGAACAGATCGCCGAGGAGGTCGAACGGCAGGGCCTCCCGGTCGAACTGCTGACCTTCGACGACGAGGGCCACGGGATCAGCAAGCGCGAGAACCGGATCGAGGCCTACACCCGCGTCGTCGACTTCCTCGACGAGCACGTCTGATACGGACGGTTGTCGGAACTTGCATCACCCTTCTCGGAGCCTGAAACGACTGGCTGCTTTTATTGGGCCTGATCACAACGATGTGGTATGGACACGGCTGGTGGATCCCGGGACGTGATCGGGAACGGGATCGAGTTGCTCCAGGACCGCCACGGTCCCTTCCCGGTCAACCAGACCACGCTCAGCCTCTCGCCGGACGCGTACCACGACGCGCGCGACCGGGCCGACGACGGCGTCGCCGACGTGTACGTCCGCGTCCACAACGACGACGGTGAAGTGCTCCACGCCGAGGGCGACGGGCGACCCCGCGTTCCGCGCTGTGTGGGCACCAGCGCGAAGCCGCTGGTCGACCGCGCTCGGACCGCCGTCGAAGAAGCGACCGGCGTCAGTTGCGTGATCGACGAGATCGTCCGCGTCACCATCGCCGGCGTCAGGAACGCCGAGAACCCGGACGCCGACACGGTGTATCGGCTGCTGGTCCTGTTCGACGCGACCTACGACAGCGGCCAGGCACAGAACGGCGTCTGGCAATCGGACTCGGAGATCCCGGAGTTCGTTTAGCGGCGGGTGGGGTGCGCTTTTTCGGTTCGATTCGTAGAATCGCACTCGACTATCGGTACGTCGGTGTGTGAATCGAACAGTCGAATCCGTCGGTGACAGTGTGGAAGAAACGGAGAGGAGAGGAGAGGAGGCGTGGGAGACGAGAAGGTGTCAAAAGCCCTTGGCACGCTCGCGGTCGCTGACGCGAGCGTGCCTCGCCCTTTCGGCCGCTAGGTGTCGGCACAGCAGGACAGCACCGAAGCCACACGCCTCCCCAACCGATTCGCTCAGTCACTGCGTTCCCTCACTCATCCCTCGCACAGTTTCTGTCGCTCGCCACCGCGAGCGACAGCGCGCGCCACCACAGTCAGGTCAGTAGCTCGGTGTACTGACCAGGAAGCATCCGCGCGATCGAGCAGTCCGAAGGACCCGGCAGGTCGCCCGTTCACCGTCAGAGCAAGCTCTGACGAGCAGTGCGTTCGCGGTGCTTAAGCACAACACCACGAGCGCGCCGAAGCGCGACTCGCGGCCTCTTTCGCCCACGTTTTTGCGTGAGTGGTGCGCGGAGCGCACCCGAAGCGGAGGAAAGTGGGGTCTAGATAACACCGGTCACGGTCGCCGCCTCGCGAGCGGCGGCCTCGCTCATGCCGTCGCCAAGAATCGTGTAGCGGTCGCGGATCTCGTGGGCGGTCGTCAGGGCTTCGAGGACCGTGTCGTCGTCGATTCCCAGTTCTTCGGCGGTCGTCGGTGCGCCGATGGAGGCGAGCGCGTCGCGCACGTCGACCCACTGGCCCTTGGGGCCGCTGTGGAGGTACTCCGTCATGATCGAACCGACGCCGACCTGGTGGCCGTGCAGCGCCGGGTCGGGGGCGATCCGGTCCAGTTGGTGCGAGAAGAGGTGTTCCGCGCCCGACGCCGGTCGAGAGGAGTCGGCGATGGACATGGCGACGCCCGAGGAGACCAGCGCCTTCACGACGATCCACGACGACTCCTCCAGCCCCTGCTTGATCGAGCCGGCGTTCTCGACGAGCATCTCCGCGGTCATCCGGGCGAGTTCGCCCGCGTACTCGGAGTACTCGACGTTCTTCAGCCGGTGGGCCAGTTGCCAGTCACGGACGGCGGTGTAGTTCGAGATGATGTCGGCACAGCCCGCGGTCGTC
>Ga0207755_100836_pt1 | contig 11488 bp, 11 predicted proteins | sample A23P2SouthBayCA_FD_187734 | JGI IMG/M metagenome (GOLD analysis project Ga0207755, IMG submission 187734) | Aerobic enrichment media microbial communities from Bioluminiscent Bay, La Parguera, Puerto Rico - A23 P2 (SPAdes) | ecosystem: Environmental > Aquatic > Marine > Unclassified ...
CCGGAAGTCGAAGTCGTACTCGTCGACGTAGTCGGCGCCCCATTTCATGAACATGCGGACGGCGGTCGGGGAGGTGTGGAAGATGTCCACGTCGTAGCGCTCGGCGATCTCCCAGATGCGACCCTTGTGGGGGTGGTCCGGCGTGTCCTCGTACATCACCGAGGTGGTCCCGAGCGACAGCGGGCCGTAGACGATGTAGGAGTGACCGGTGATCCACCCGATGTCGGCGGCGCACCAGTAGGTGTCTTCGGGCTTGATATCCAGCACGTGCTTGCTGGTGGCGGTGACGTAGGACATGTAGCCGCCGGTGCGGTGCTGACAGCCCTTGGGCTGGCCCGTCGTCCCCGAGGTGTACATGAGGAACAGGGGGTCCTCGGCGTCGCGGGAGACGGGGTCGACGCGGGCGCGGTCGTTCTCGGCGAGCAGGTCGTCCGCGAGGACGTACGGGTCGTCGCTGTCGATCTCGACGTCCTCGTGGAGTTCGTCGTGACGAGTCCAGAGGACGACCGTGTCGACGTCGCTCTCGGCGAGTTCGAGCGCCTCGTCGCATTTCTCCTTGTGGTTGAGGAAGTCGCCGCGGCGGTAGTAGCCGTCGCAGGTGACGACCACGTCCGAGTCGGCGTCGTCGATACGGTCGGCCAGCGCCTGTGCGGAGAAGCCGGCGAACACTTCCGAGTGGGGCGCGCCGATGCGGGCACAGGCCAGCATCGTCACCGGCAGGGCCGGCAGCATCGGGAGGTGACAGGTGACCACGTCGTCCTCCTCGACGCCCACGTCGCGCAGCGACGCGGCCGTCGCGTTGACGCGGTTGTACAGGTCCTGGTAGGTGATCGTCTGGCGTTCGTCGGCGTCGGTGCCCTCCCAGATGAACGCGGCCTGGTTCTTGCGTTCCTCGAGGTGGCGGTCGATACAGTTGTACGACGCGTTGAGCTGGCCGCCCGTGAACCACTCGTAGAAGGGGGGGTTCGAGTCGTCGAGCACCTCGTCCCAGTGTTCGTCCCAGTCGAGCAGTTCCGCGTACTCCTCGAAGGCGTCGGGGTAGTTCTCGTCGAAGCGATCGTAGATGTCGGGATCGCTGACGTTGGCCTGGCCGACGAAGTCGGTCGGTGGTCGGAAGTACTCCTGTTCTGTCAGCCGCGACTCCAGTGGGGATTCGTCAGACATACTCTGGCTCCTCTCGGTACGTCGTTCTCGCGACTCCCGTATCAATTTAATCCAGTCGACCGTGATCGATCCGCGGGACGACCGATAGAGTCCAGTTACGTGATACTGATCGACTCCCGATAACTGCCGTGGTGGGCCTCGAAGCGGTCCATGATCTCGCCCATCGTCGCGTAGGCCTCGACCGCGTCGACGATGGCTGGCATCACGTTCTCGTCGCTGTCGATGGCGTCGTCCAGCGCGGCGAGGGCGTCCTCGACCGCACCGTCGTCGCGCTCGGCTTTCACGTCGGCCAGTCGCTCGCGCTGGCTCTCCTGTACTTCCTCGTCGACCCGCAGGAGCTCCGGTTCGGTGTCCTCCGCGACGGTGTAGGCGTTGACGCCGACGACGACCTCCTCGTCGGCCTCGACGCGCTGTTGGTACTCGTAGGCCGAGTCCTGTATCTCCCGGTGGAAGTAGCCCTCGTCGATGCCAGTCAACACGCCCTCACGCATCGACCCGTCGCCCATCTCGCGGATCGCCTCGATGTAGTCCATCGCCTCGGCCTCGATCTCGTCGGTCAGCGCTTCGACGGCGAAGCTCCCGCCGAGCGGGTCGACGATATCGGCCGCGCCCGATTCCTCGGCGATGATCTGCTGGGTGCGCAGCGCGACCCGCACCGCGTCCTCGCTGGGCAGCGCCAGCGCCTCGTCGAAGCTGTTGGTGTGGAGGCTCTGGGTGCCCCCCAGCACGCCCGCGAGCGCCTGGATCGTCACCCGGACGACGTTGTTGAGCGGCTGCTGGGCCGTCAGCGATTGGCCCGCGGTCTGGGTGTGGAACTTCATCGCCTTGCTCGCGTCGCTCTCGGCGCCGTACCACTCCTCGATCAGGTTGGCCCAGATCCGCCGACCGGCGCGGAACTTCGCGACCTCCTCGAAGATGGCGTTGTGCGAGTTGAAGAAAAAGGACAGCTGGGGCGCGAACTCGTCGACGTCCATACCGCGCTCCTCGCAGGCCTCGACGTAGGCCAACCCGTCGGCCAGCGTGAACGCGAGTTCCTGAATCGCCGTCGACCCGGCCTCGCGGATGTGATAGCCCGAAATCGAGATGGGGTTGAACTTCGGCGTCTGTTCGACGGCGAACGCCACGGTGTCGACGACGAGATCCAGCGATGGCCGGGGCGGCACGACCCACTCCTTCTGGGCGATGAACTCCTTGAGCATGTCGTTCTGGAGGGTCCCGCGGATCTCCTCGCGGGGCACCCCCTGCTGGTCGGCGATGGCGACGTACATCGCGTAGATCACCGGCGCGCTCGGGTTGATGGTAAAGGAGGTGGAGACCTCACTGATATCGATGCCGTCGAAGATGATCTCCATGTCCCGCAGCGTGTCGACGGCGACGCCCTCGCGGCCGACCTCCCCGTCGCTCATCGGGTCGTCCGAGTCGAGGCCCATCAGCGACGGCATGTCGAAGGCCGTCGACAGCCCGGTCTGACCCTCGTCGATGAGATACTGGAAGCGCTCGTTGGTCTCGCTCGGCGTCCCGAAGCCGGCGAACTGCCGCATGGTCCAGGTGCGCCCGCGGTACATCGTCGGATAGACGCCGCGGGTGTAGGGCGGTTCGCCCGGGAAGCCCAGATCCTCGTCGTAGTCGAGATCCGCCACGTCGGCGGGCGTGTACAGCCGGTCGACCTCGTGGTTCGACACCGTCGCGAACCGCTCCGACCGTTCGCCGTAGCCGTCGAGGACGGGATCGAGCCGCTCGGCCTCCCACTCCTCGCGGGATTCGCGGATCGCGGCGAGGTCGTCGTCGTCGAACATGGGCGCAAATATTGCCGGAGTGCGCATAAGGGTTCGGGCGAGCAGCAAGTCACAGTGTCTCCGCTGTTCGACGAAGAGAGTATGACACAAAGTATTTATTGATGATCATGAATGATCCAGTAAGATGACTCCGCCCGTCGATCGACGAACTTTGCTGCGAGCTGGTTCTGTAGCTCTTTCGACGGCAGTTATCGGATGTAGTCAGAGTACCGACGGTCCATCTTCATCCGACACAACGGAAGGAGAGGCGACAGATACCGACATTTCTGCAACTGGAACCCGAGAAGACGGGACTCCCCCGAGAGGGCCCTCTACGGAGACCACGCCTGCAATTCCGTTCGAAACGTCTTCCCCGAGGGAGTGTATCGTTTCAGACCGCCCACAACCCACACCGACAGCGAGGTCCCAGCCGAAGGAATACCCACAGTATCCCGACTCGCTCACAGCGGAGTCGGTTGCGGCGTACGCCGCTGAATACGAGTCTGCCTATCAATTCAACTCATACCTCGACACCAGGGCGAATTCGGACACACAGCAGTTGTCTGTTGGCACGAGCGCCGACGACTCTCTTACTGAAAAGACGACAGACGGGTTTCTCGTCGGTGCCGAAGGTGAGCTTTCGGTGATGCAGGGAAGCGCCGTCGAAGACAATCCGCTCGTCGGAGTGTATTACCTTACCGATGATATCGGCCTCCGTGCCCACATTGAGGAACCGACTCTATACGACGTTGAATCGCTCCGTTCAGTCGCTGTCACAGACGCACAAACGGTCTATTGCCGAGACAGCTCCGACAAGTAGAGTGATTGGCATCCTGGTGTGTGAGCTCGATCGAAAAAGAGGGAGTCAGTAGTGGCCCATGAGCCCCTGTCGGCGGGCGCGCCCGGCCATCCGCTGGAACGCGGCGTAGCCGAGGCCGAAGTAGGCGACGGCGGTCCCGGCCAGCAGCGCGAGTTCGGTCGGTGGGAACTCCCAGAGGCGGATCCCCTCCTGCATCGACAGGGTGAGCAGGTAGCTCCCCTGGGCGATGGGCAGCAGTCGGAGCCAGACCACCCCGACGGTGGGCGCGGCGATGAGCCCGATGAGGACGAACTGCATGACGTTGAAGATGTTCTCGACGCGCTTGTACAGCAGCGCGAGTCCGCCGAAGAAGAAGCCGAGACCGATAGCGGGCGCGACGGCGAACACGGTCAGGACGGCGACGGTCGCGACGGGCAGATACAGCGCCTTCCCGGTGACGGCGAGCATGAACGCGAGCGTCGCGGCGCCCCAGGCGACGCTCTCGAGGAGGCCGACGACGATCCCCGCGATCATCACTCGACCGTAGCCGAACGGTGACATGTACAGCTGTTCCAGCGTCCCCCATTCGGACTCCTGGGTGACGCTGCGGGCCACGCCGGAGAACGCCCCCAGCGCCATGCTCCAGAGGAAGTACCCGACGATGATCCCGCCGAGGCTGTCGGTCAGCGCCTGTCCCGCCACGGCGCGACCGCCGAAAAAGACCATCCCGAAAAAGAGGAACGTCATCGCCAGCCCCGACAGCGTGTTCAGCGGGTAGCGGTACATCAGCAACAGCCGCTTTTTCGTCTGGGCCCACAGCAGCGTCCCCAGGGTCGCGGTGCCACGCTCTCGCTCGCCGTCTCCCGCCCGAGGACCCCGAGCCGCGGACTCGCCCGGGCCGGCAGTCTCGGGACTCACGCGCGGTCACCCCCGTCGGCGCCGGCCGTTCGCCCCGACTCGCCGGGGTCGCTCATGGGAGTGGAGCCATCCCCGTTCGTGAGTTCGAGGAACACCGCCTCCAGATCGGGGTCGACGGATTCGACCGCGTTGACGACCAGATCGGCCCCCCGCAACTCGTCCATGAGGTCGTAGAACCGCTCGGGGTCGCCCAGCGACACCTCGAACGCGGTCCACTTACCGCGGTCCTCGAACCCGTCGATTGCGTACGTCTCGCGGAGGCGGTCGCGGGTGTCGGGGTCGAGAGGAGCGTCGTCGGCGTCGGCCACGGCGTCGGTCCGACCGACGACGACGCGATAGGTGAACGTGCGGAACAGGTCGACGAGGTTGGAGACTGTGTCGTCGACGACTATCTCGCCGCCGTTCATGATGACGACGCGGTCGCAGACCGCCTGAACCACGTCCATGTCGTGACTGGAGAGGACGATCGTCGTGTCCTCCTGGTCGGCGAGCCGGCGGATCTCCCGGCGGAGGTCGACCGACGATTCCACGTCTAGCCCGAGCGTCGGCTCGTCGAGGAAGGCGACTTCGACGTTCCGCGCCAGCGCACAGGCCAGCGAGACTTTCTGTTTCTGCCCCCGTGAGAGGTCGTTGACCGTCTCGTCGGCTTTGTCGGCGAGCGAGAGCTGTTCGAGTAGGGCGTCGTGGCGCTCGCGAACCGCGGCGGGCGACTCGCCGCCGATCGCCGCGAAGTACTCCAGGTTCTCCCGGACGGTGAGCCGCCAGTAGACGTTTCGCGCGCCCTCCAGCATCGCGCCGACGCGGGCGTAGGCCGGTCGCGGGTCGTCGTACACGTCCGCGCCCGCGACGCGCACGTCGCCCTCGTCGGCCACGACGAGCCCGAGGATCGACTTGATCAGCGTCGTCTTCCCGGCGCCGTTCGGTCCGAGGACGCCCACGACGGTGCCCGGCTGCACGTCCAGGCTCACGTCGTCGACCGCCCGGACCGCCTCGTCGCCGTCGCCGAACGTCTTGGAGAGGCCGCTCACCGAGAGGGCCGGCTCCGCCTCCACCGACGCGTCGTCGCGGCCGTCGGCGCTCTCGCGCTCGTCGGAGACCGCTTCGGGTGCCGTCGTCATCGTACCAGCGCGTACTGGGTGTCAGCTTATAACCATTTCCTGTACGGCCGTTCAGTTTGATATCTGATAGGACATAACCGTTTTCTCGGCGGGTCGGGAACGGGGCGTATGGCCGAACGGAGTGGACACGGGGAGCCGGACGAGCGCGGGCAGGCAGGCGATACTGACGGGAGAGCGAACGACGGCGTCGCTCCGACGGGGGTCTTCGAACTGCTCGCCGACGAGACGCGCCTCGCCATCGTCCGGGAACTCGCGAGGGTGCGCCGGTCGAACTGGCAGTGGGCGGGGCTATCGTTCGCCGACCTACGGCGGGCCGCGGGGGTCGACGACGCCGGTAACTTCAGCTATCACCTCGAGAAACTCCGCGGCCCGCTGGTCGTCAAAGACGGCGAGGAGTACTGCCTCCGCAACCGCGGGCTGCAGCTGGTGGGCGCGGTCAAGTCGGGCCGCTACACCGGCCCCGGTGAGACGATGCGCGGGGAGACGGAGTTCGACTGCCCCTACCCGGACTGCGACCGCGCGCTGGAGGTCGCCTACGACGACCAGTACTCCCGGCTCCGCTGTCCGGACCACCATGTCTTCAACGGGACGGCCATTCCGCCGGTCGCGGCCGACCACCTCGACGTGGCAGACCTCCTCGCGGTCACGATGCTCGATCTCCGCGAACAAGTCGAACGCGCTCGCGCCGGCGTCTGCCCCAACTGCTGGGGGCCGGTCGAAGCGACGATGCCGTCCGCGGACCCGACACTCCCGTCGATGGCCGACGTCGGCGTACCCGACGACGCCCTGCTCGCGACCTTCCGATGCGAGCGATGTCCCACGTCGTTCGACCTCCCGCCCGGCGCCTGCGTCGTCGACCACCCCGCCGTCGTCGCGTTCCACCACGACCACGGCGAAGACATCCGCGGTCGGCCGTACGTCGCCCTCCCGTTCTGCGGCATCGGCCGCGCCGACCTCGAATCCGAGGACCCCGTCCGCGTCAGCGTCGACGTTCGCCTCGACGGCGACGCGTTGCACCTCTGGCTCGACGGGGAGACGAACGTCGTCGAGTACGAACTGGAGTGAACCGCAGGGCCGCGAAGACGGCGCCGTCGCTCAGTCCTGCAGTCGTTTGGTCTTCTGGACCAGCGGGTGGTGGGCGTAGTCGACGACCGCGATGTCGTCGATGGAGTACAGCTCTTCCTTCTCGGCGGTCTTGGCCATCCCCAGGTCGACTCGTTCGGAGAGGACGATGACGTAGGCGTCCATCTCCGCGATGTCGAGGCGGGCGGCGGCCTTGACGCGGTGGTGGCCGTCGGCCAGCAGCAGGTCGCCGTCGTTGTCGATGACGACCAGCGGCTCGGCCAGCCCGCGGTCGAGTTCGTACCGGCGCCCCTCCAGTTCGTCGGCGTACACCTTCGCCTGTGTCGGCGTCAGCTCGGCCAGCGCGACCTCCCGGCGCTCCTGGGAGACGGCGACGCCGTGGATGTTCTCCAGGGTCTGCATCAGGTTGTCCACCTTCCCCGGGGTCGCACGCTCGATCTGCGAGCGGATCACGTCGGCGTTGGAGATAATACCGACGAGGTTGCCGGCGTCGTCGACGACCGGGAGCTTCTGGATGCCCGACCGGAGGATGACGCGGGCGGCGTCGTCGATATCCATCTCCGGGTGGGCGACGAGGAGATCGTCGCTCATCACCTTGAAGATGGGCTCGTGGTCCGGCTGTTGCAGCAGGTCCCGCGCGCTGACGAACCCCTCGACGTGGCGGCCGTCGGTGACCGGAAACCCGCTGTGTTCCGTGCTCTCGGCGATTCGCGCGGCCACGTCGCCGACCGTATCGTCGGGCGACACCGTGTCGACCTCGCGAGTCATGTAGTCTTTCACCGTCAGCGCACCCTCCTCGACCATTGCCCGGACATCGGCGTCCGCTCCTCAAAAACACACCGGCTCCGGCCCGGTTTCGACACCGCCGGCCGCCGGCACTGGCGCCGTCGTCGGCGTCGTCCGCCGTCACACCGCCCGCCGTTAGCTCGACTCGCCGTCCGCCGGGTCCTCGTCGGTCGCGTCCGGTTCGTCCGAGTCGTCGTCGGCTCCGCTGTCGTCGCCGACTCGGTCGCTCCCGACTGCGGCGCCGGCGATCCGGTCGAGCGACAGCGGTTCACCCGGGCCGGTTCCGTGGTAGTCGTCGGGGTAGAGACCCGTCAGGACGCGGTGATTCCGCGAGCCCATCGCGTCGAGGAAACGGTCGGTCACGATGGCGTCGAGGATCTCCGACAGCGACTCGTCGTCGGCGTCGATGGCGTCCAGCAGCCCCAGCGAGATCTGTGCGCCGGCCATGTCGGCGTGACCGCCGGCGCTCCCGATCTGCCCGAAGGCGTCTCGGAGCGTCTCGCCGAGATCGAGGTCGGTGCCGCGCGCCCGCGCCGAGACGTAGATCGTGCCGTCCATGATGCCGTAGACGAGCGTCGTCGTCACGTCTTCGAGGTCGAGCAGCCGGTCGGCCGCCTGCGCGAGCGCGTCCCGGTCCGTGAGTTCCCCGACGCCCGACAGCAACGCAGGCCCGTGGCGCTGCCGGTCGCTGATCGCCCGCGCGATGGTGTCGAGCGTGTCGGCACTCATGCTCGGCGACTCGATGCGGTCGAGCGTCCCCGCGTCGGCGTGGGGGACGAGATACGCCGTCGCCTCGAAGTCGGCGACGCTCACCTCCCGGGTGTACTCGTCGGTGTCGATCCGGATACCGAAGAGGAGGCCGGTCGCCACCTCGCGGCTCGGTGTGATGTCCAGTTTCCGGAGGTAGTCGACCAGCAGCGTGCTCGTCGCGCCCACCTCGCTGCGCAGGTCGACGAAACGCGCCTCGACCGGATATCGGGGCGGGTGGTGGTCGATGACGATGTCGACGGCCGTCTCCTCGGCCAGCCCGTCGTTGACCCCCGGCCGCGAGTGGTCGACCAGCGCCACACCGTCGTACGCCGACAGGTCCGCCCCCGGTTCGAGTCGCGACAGGTCGAACTCCAGCAGGTTGACGAACGCGCGGTTCTCCTGATGGGTGATGTTCCCGAAGTAGCACACGTCGGCCTCGATCCCCGTGGCCTCGGCGATCCGGGTCAGCGCGACCGCGCTGGCGATGGCGTCTGGATCGGGGTTGTCGTGCGTGACGATCGCGAGCCGTCCCTCGACGTCCCGGAGCGCCGCCGTCAGCTTCCGCGTCCGGAGCCCGTCGTCGCCGACCCGGTCGTCCAGCCAGTCGGCCGCGGCGGCCCGCGCGTCGATCAGTTCGTCCGCGGCCGCCGCCAGCGTCGCCCGCTGGTCGTCGGTAGCCTCGGCGGGCGCGTACGCCAGCACGAACGCGTCGGGGTAGACCGACGCCGTCGCTTCCGCGGCCGCCACGTTCGTCGCCGCGTCCGCCGTCGCCACGGCGACCGTGTCCGGTCGTCGGCACTCCCGGAGGGCGTCCTCGTCGGTCGGGTCGCCCACCTCGGCGACGACGCCCTCCTCGCGGAGCGTCCGGACCGCGTTCTCGTCGTCGGCCAGCACCGCCAGTCGGCCACGGCGCTCGCGCAGTTCCGTAACGAGCGACCCCGCCAGCGATCCGGTTCCCAGCACGAGGCGGGCGGTCATACCGCTTTGTCGGGGAACGGCGCGTAAAAATCCACCTCTAGCGTCTCTTCGGTCGGACCGCTCCCCGCGAGCCGGCGATACCGACGCCCTCCCGGGATCCGAAGCATAAGCGACCGCGACGGGTGCGGTCAGCCCTGTGCCCACTCGACCGCCGTATCGAGGTCGCCGAACGTGTCGACCTCGGCGTCGGGTACGTCCACGTTCGCCGATACCGCCATCGCCGTGGTCCCGTCGGAGACGAATCCGATCCGGTCGACGCCGGTGTACTCACCGTTGGCCGACCACTCCCGGCCCATGTACTCCTGAGTCTCCCTGGCGAGGTTCGTCTCGTCGCCGAAGACCGCGATCGTCGCGTCGATGTCCCCGCGCCGGCCGCGTTCGCGGTAGTGTGTGCTGGCCGCGTCGAGGTCCTCGTCCGCGAACCCGCGCCAGCCGTCCATGAACCAGATACCGACGTTGTCGACCTGTTCGAACTCCCACTCGTAGTCGCTCGGGTTCGGAATCGAATCGGTTGCGCTCGACATACTCCAGTCGACGAGCGGTATCGAGATAGCAGCGATCCCTAACTGGGTAGGTATCGATCGTCGCCGAGCGACTCCTGATACGGATTACTGCAAGCGTGTCCCGGGTCGAGCGCACGCCGTCGTGCGGTCGATCCCGGACCGTCTCCCGAGAATCCGTACGAGTTATTTCAGCCGTTCCTGCAGGAACGAGGGGTGGGCGGCGGTGACGCCCTCGATGTCCTTGATCGTCGACTCGATGACGTCACCGACCGCGTCGCCGTCGGGCGCGCGCACCTCCGCCATCAGCATGTGGTCGCCGCTGGAGGTGTACAGCTTCTCGATCGCCGTGATCTCCTTTAGCTCGCGGACGGCCTCGACGTAGCGGCCGCTGTCGACGTCCATCCCGACGAGTGCGATGGACTGGCCGGGCAGTTTCTTCGGGTCCACGTCGGCGGAGTAGCCGACGATGACCTCCTCGTCCTCCAGGCGCTGGATGTACTTGCGGACAGTGGGCTTGGACACCTCGACCCGGTCCGCGATCTCGGCGTAGGAGGCCTGGGCGTCTTCCTCCAGCACGGAGAGGATGCGTTCTTCCGTCGATTCGGCGCTCATACATCGTAATTTGCCGGCGCGCGAAAAATATCTTCCGAAACCACAAACGGGTCGCGGACGGCGTGAACGACCCGTCCCGGACCTCCACGAGCCGGTCACCCGTCCATGCGGACCGGGATCCACCAGACCCGACTGCGACCGCCGACCTTCTTGCTGGTCACGTCGGTCTCGTCCTGCAGGTCGTGCAGTCGATTCAGCGCGGTGCGGCGGGAACACCCCAACTGCTCGGCGACTTCGCTCGCAGTGAGCGGCTCCGCGTAGTCGCTACGGTCGCGGAACACCTCGATCACGTCCGACTCGGTGTACTGGGTCTCGCGGCCGGGGTCGACCATACGGCCCGTTGGGTCGCTCGACTCTTAGGGGTTCCTACGAGGGAAGATCCGGACGGCCGTCGAAGCGGCTCCGACGAACAGCACCGCGACGAACGCGACGCGAGCGAGCCGGGACTTGCCGGTCAGTCGGTGCGGTCGCGGATGGGTACTATGATATGTCGCCACCGACAACTGTAGTACGAATAGACACTTCCGCGATGACCGTTCGAGACGCACCGCCCTGTCGGTCGATATCCCGCCGTCGATTCGATAGCCGCCGATGCTCAGTGACCGCCGCCGTTCCCTCCTGACCGGTACCCTCCTCGCCGTCGCCTTCGGCGCCGTCGCCGCGACGGCCGAGCCGTGGGATCCGGCCGAGGCGACGCCGCCCGAACCCAGCGACGCGGAGCGGGCACCGATCGAACTGGCAGGGTCCGTCGCCTCGTCGACCGGTCCCGGCTGTCCCGGTCTGTTGACCGACGGGTCGGTCGCCCTGCGACGCCGAACGCGGCTGCGGCTCGCGCTCCGTGGCGACGCCGCCGACGACTACGTCCTGGCGCGGACCGTCCGCGCGATCAGGACGCTCCGGGAGAGGGAAGGGGGCGACCGATGAACGGCGACGACGACGCCGCTGGCGTCGCTGCCAGTGCGATGGACGCCGGTCGCGTCGTCGACCACGCGACCGACCACT
>Ga0207755_100839_pt1 | contig 11462 bp, 7 predicted proteins | sample A23P2SouthBayCA_FD_187734 | JGI IMG/M metagenome (GOLD analysis project Ga0207755, IMG submission 187734) | Aerobic enrichment media microbial communities from Bioluminiscent Bay, La Parguera, Puerto Rico - A23 P2 (SPAdes) | ecosystem: Environmental > Aquatic > Marine > Unclassified ...
GGACGAGGCCTGCCAGCGTCCGCGCGACGGGCGAGGGCAGCGACTCCTCCCAGGCGATTCGGAGCGTGAGCGGCACGTCGCCACGCGGTTCGACGAGGACCGTCTTCCCGATCGCGCGGGCGAACAGGATCGGTAGGAGGTAGGCGGTCGCGCCGTAGAAGAGGACGACCTCTTCCTCGCGGTCGGCGACCACCCGACACATCCGGAGCTGGTTCAGGAGGAAGCGAACGGCTGCGACGGCGATGGAATCGCCGGCGCCCTTCCGGGTGAGTTCGACGAGTTCGTGGCGGTCACGGATCTCGGAGTCGGCGGGCAGATTCGCGGTGACCAGCGCGACGCCGGTCACCGCCGAGAGGATGTCGAGCAGGCTCCGCGTGGCGTTTTCGCCGGCCGCCGCCAGCGGGTGCGTGACGACGCACACGTCGGGCAGGTCCGCCATTACCGATGGGATGGCTCGGGCAGTCGCTTAACGCTGGTTATCCCTGCCGGGCGATCGCCCGCGGCCGCCCCCGCCGCCGGTCAGCTCCACTTGTATATCCCGTACAGATACCCGAGGCCGACGACGCCGGTCAGGACGAGGAGCCAGACCAGTTGTTTGGCGGCGGTGGCGTCGGGGTCCCGAAGCAGTCCCGCGAGCCGCCCCGGAACGTACTCCCCGAGGATCTTCCCGAGGAAATCCCCCTCCTCCTCGGCCGACCCGGGGACGAACTGCTGCATGCCGCGCTTGGAGTAGCCCTGCCAGAACGCCCGGTCGAGCAACCACGTCGGCTCGGTGCGGTAGGCGAACACCTTGTGGCCCACCTCGGCGTCGGGGACGTACCGGACGCCCTCGCCGTACCCCTCGCGCAGCCGGGCACACACTTCCGTCTCGCCGCCCTGGAGGTTCTTGTCGCCCTTCCGGCCGCCGATCTCGTCGTCGAATCCGCCCAATTCGAGGAATACCTCGCGCCGGAAGGAGATGTTCGACCCGTTGGTGTTGCGGACCTCGGCGGGAGTGTCGCGGCCGTCGCCGAACCCGCGATAGGTGGCGCCGATGAGGAAGTAGAACTCCGCCGGGAGAAAGTCGACGGGGCCGTCGACCCAGATGGGGTCCATTCGGCCGCCGGCGGCGATCGCGTCGTGTTCGTCGTAGGCGGCGACGAGCCGGTCGATCCACTCGGGGTGGGCGACAGCGTCGTCGTCGATGAATGCGACCACGTCGCCGCTCGCGGCCTTCGCGCCGTTGTTCCGGCTGACGAGCAGGCCGCGATTCTCGTCGTTACAGCGAGTGACGACGTTCTCTCGGTGACCGAAATCGGCCTCGAATCGCTCGTACACCTCGGGGTTGCCGTCGCTGACGAAGACCAGTTCCACGTCGTCGTAGGTCTGGTCGAGGACGCTACGAGCGGCCTCGACGACCGCGTCGTAGCGGTCCATCGTGTGCTCGCAGAGCACGACGGAGACGCGCATACCGATTCATGGACTGGGGCCCGGGATAGGCTTTCCGTCTGGCCGCCCGCGACCGGCCGCGTTTCGCGGCGACCTCTCGAACCCAGAACCGCACGACAGCGGCGCAATCGGGGCCGAGAGGGGAGTCCGATTTATCGGAAGATGACAAGGCTTATGCGCGCGATGGGACTGGTTCCGTCAATGAGTCAGTGGCGTGGTCAGATCCAAAATATCGACGAACCCGGTGATCTCGCCGAGGTGGTGGGCAAGTACTACCACATCCCGGCGATCGTCGCCCTCCTCGGGTTCATGCTGTGGAGTCGCGTTCGCGATTGGCAAGAGTTCCTGATAGACGGGACGGTGTTTTTCAGCGGGAACGACCCGTGGTACCACTACCGGATGGTCAAGTACACGGTCCAGCACTGGCCGGAGACCAGTCCGTTCGACCCCTGGACGCAGTTCCCCCTGGGGACCCACTCCAGCCAGTTCGGGACCGTAATGGACCAGCTGGTCGCCACGGCCGCGCTGGTGGTCGGGCTCGGGAACCCGAGCGACCACACCGTTCGGCTGGTCGTCCTGTTCGCACCGGCCGTCTTCGGAACCCTCGTGGCGATCCCGACGTACTTCCTGGGCAAGCGACTCGCCGGGAAGTTCGCCGGCGTGCTCGCCGTTGCGGTCCTCGCGCTCGCGGGGAGCACGTTCGCACAGCGCGGGACCGTCGGCTTCTACGACCACCACGTCGCCGAGGCGCTGTTCATGACGACGGCCGTCCTCGCGACGATGGTCGCCGTCTCCGTCGCCGAGGAGGAGAAGCCGGTCTGGGAGCTGTTCCGGGCGCGCGACGTCGCCGCTCTGCGCCGCCCCGTGGGCTGGTCGCTGGTCGCCGGCGCCGCCGCCGCTATCTATCTCTGGACGTGGGCACCGGGCGTCTTCCTCGTCGGTATCCTCGGCGTGTTCTTCATGATCGAGATCTGTTCGGAGTACGCACACGGTGAGAGTCCGGAGCACGTCGCCATCGCCGGGGCGCTGACGCTGTCGACGGCGGGCGTGCTGAGCCTCGCCGTCATGGAGAACGCTGGGATCGGCGCCACGAGCTACAGCCTGTTGCAGCCGATGCTTACGTTCGGCGTCGCCGCGGGCTGTGTCTTCCTCGCGTGGTTCGCACGCGAGTGGGAGTCGCGAGACCTTCCCAACTACCAGTTCCCCCTCGCGGTCGGCGGCATCCTCGTCGTGCTGGCCGGTGCGATGGCCGTCCTGCTCCCCGACCTGTGGGGCTTCCTGACCAACCAGATCACCCGCGTCGTCGGCCTCACGGTCACGGACACGGCACAGACTGTCGGTGAGGCCCAGTCGCTACCGTTCGGTGAGCTGTTCCCCCGCTACGGCTTCACGATATTCATCGCGCTGCTCGGCGTCGCCTACATCGGGGTCCGGCAGTTCTACGACCGGCCGCGCGCGGAACTGACGCTCGTCGCCGTCTGGACCGTCTTCCTCCTGCTGGCGACGCTGACCCAGCAGCGCTTCGACTACTACCTCGCCATCGCCGTCGCGACGATGGCGGCGATGGTCCTCGGCGAACTCGCGCGGTTCTCCGGGCTCTCGGCGCCCGACGCGGACATCGAGACGTATCAGCTGTTGACGATGGCCGCCGTCGTCCTCGTGGTGTTCGCTCCGCTGGTCTACCCGGTGCCGCTCGCGCTGCAGATGACCGAAGCGCCGAACGGGCCCGGGCAGGCCCAGCCGGCCTGGAACGAGACGCTCGGCTGGATGCAGACGAACGCGCCCGACCAGGGTACCTACGGCGGCGCCGACAACGCCGAGGAGGTCCCCTACTACGGCACCTTCGAACGAACCGAGAACTTCGACTACTCCGAGGGGTACTACGGGACGCTCTCGTGGTGGGACTACGGCCACTGGATCACGGTGATGGGCGAGCAGATGCCGACCGCCAACCCGTTCCAGCAGGGGGCCAACCAGGCCGCGAACTTCCTGCTGTCGACCAACGAGTCGCACGCCAACGAGGTCATGACCGACCTCAGCGAGGACGACGCCCAGAGCCGGTTCGTCACGGTCGACTGGAAGATGGCCGAGAGCACGACTTCCTACCAGCGTGCCGGCGCCGGCCCGCTCAGGATCGGCGGGAAGTACTTCGCGCCGTTCGCGTTCTACTCCGACGGGAACATCTCCCGGGGCGATTACTACCGCCCACTCTACTACCAGACGGGCCAGCAAGACAGAGTGCAGTACCGCCTCTTCCAGCGCCACCAGCAGTCGTACTACAACTCCACGGCCATCCGACTGTACCGGTTCCACGGCAGCGCGAGCGAGCCGGCGCCGGTCGTCCTCGACTGGACGATCGAAGACATCAACGGTCAACAGGTGCCGATCAGCAACGGGACCCGCCGCTTCGGTTCGATGGCCGAGGCGCGCGAGTACGTCGAGAGCGACCCGACCTCGCAGATCGGTGGGTTCGGGAGCTACCCCGAGGAGCGCGTTCCGGCGCTCGAACACTACCGGATGGTCCAGGGCAGTAACACGACCTCGACCGAGTCGGTCCGGAAACAGCTTGCGCTCCGCAAGGAGGCCCAGGGCGCCTTCCAGACCTCGCTCCGCCAGCCCGGCGTGCTCGGCGCGCTCCAGCCGAAGAGCTCGAACTGGGTGAAGGCCTTCGAGCGCGTCCCCGGTGGGACCATCGAGGGCGAGGGGCCCGCCAACACGACGGTCACCGCGGCCGTCGAGATGCAGGTTCCCTCGACGAACTCGACGTTCGTCTACCGCCAGGAGGCCCAGACTGGCGACGACGGGACGTTCACCATGACGGTCCCCTACTCGACGACCGGCTACGGTGAGTGGACCACCGAGGAGGGCTACACGGAGCCGAGCGTCACCGCGAACACCTCCTACGAGCTCCGGACCGACGCGGCCACCAACGACACGCACGCGTTCCGGTACCGCGGAACGGTCGACGTGACCGAGGGACAGGTCCTCGGCGAGGACGAGTCCGCGGCGACGGTCACCCTCGAGAAGGGCCAGACGACCTCGCTGCAGGGCGACCAGTCCGACGACGACACCGCCGGTAACGAGACGGCCGGCGACGAGACCACGAACGACGACACCGCCGGTAACGAGACGAGCACGGACGACGCGAGCGGCGACACGTCCACTTCCGACGGCGCGACCGCCACTGCGACGCCGTCGGATACCGGGACCGCGACCGACACCGGAACGGCAGACGATACCACGACCGACGCAGCCACCGCGAGCGGCTCCGACGGCGTGACGAACGGATCGGCCGGCTCCGTGCTCGTCGACCCGTCGGCACCGGCGACGCTTATCGCGCTGCTGGGCGGCGGCGTGCTCTCGGTCGTCGGCCTGACGCGACGCGGCTGACGCGTCGGATCGACGAGTACTCGTTTTCGGGTCCGATCCACGCCGGCTATCCGCCAGTACTAACTACCGGCTCCGACTCCCGTCCCCTATGACACGACAGTGCGGTCGGCCCGGCGACGACTGTCGATCGGGCGTGCCGGCGGGTGAGTCCGATGGCAGTTGACGGCGGCCTGCTCGCGGTCGACCTGTTGCTCGTGGCGTTCGCGGGCGGCGCCGTGGGCGCCGCGGTCGGCGGCTACGCGGCGTACGGCCTCGCCGGTCTCGTGATCACGGTCGGCGAGATCGTACGCGTCACGACCGGCGCGGGCGGGACCCCGCTGGTCGCCGGTTCGACCGACCTCGGAACGGCCGGGGTCACGGGGCTGGTCGGCTACGGACCGGTGCTGGGACCGCACGTCGCGTTCGCGGGCGCCGCCGCCGCCGCAGCCTACGCCGGCCGGAAGGGCCACCTCGACACCGATTTCCCGTACCACGAGGCCAAACACCTCGGCGCGGCCCTCGGCCCGCGGCCCGGCGCGCTTGCGGTCGGCGGCGTCTTCGGTGTCCTCGGCTACTGGCTCGCCCAGCTGTCGCTCCGGCTGGGACTGCCCTGGGACCCGGTCGCAGCCAGCGTCGTCGTCTCCGCGCTGCTCCACCGTGCCGTCTTCGGCTACCCCTTGCTCGGACGGCTCGACACTGACCTACTCGACATGTCGCCGTACCGTGACGGCGACCGCCGGATGGCCGCCGACGGCGACGGTGCGCAGTCGCTGGCCGGCCGGTACGTGGTCGAACCGTGGCTCCCCTACCAGTCCGAGTGGCTGTCCGTCGGCGTCCTGGGACTCGTCGTCGGCGTCTTCGGCGGCTTCCTCGCCGTCGCGACCGGGAGTTACTTCCTCGCGTTCGGTATCGCTGCTACCGGACTGCTCTTCCTGACCGCCGGTGTCGACCGGTTCCCCGTCACCCACCACATGGCGTTGCCCGCCGGCATCGCCGCGCTCGCGCTCCCGAGTGCCGGCCCGACCGTCGCGGTTCTGGTCGGCGGTGCCTTCGGCGCCCTCGCCGGCCTGGTCGGCGAACTCGCCCAGCGCGTCCTGTACGCCCACGCCGACACCCACCTCGACCCGCCTTCGGTGGCCATCGTCGTCACCACTCTACTGGTCGCGCTGCTGGACCTGGCGGGCGTGTTCCAACAGGCCGCCGTCCCGACCGTCGGGCTCCTCTGAGGACACGCCTCGCGTCCGGCGATCGACAGGAGAGAAATACACGTATTCACAGCGTTTTTATACCGACCTCGGCATGTTACGATAGATGCAGCAGTGGCTGGGCGGCGACGCTATCGGGGGAGTACTGGCGGCCGGGGCGGGGACAGCGCGAGCGACCGACGCGCGCGGATGGCTCCCCGTTCCGACCGTCGCCGAGCCACCGATCGGCATCCTGCAGTCCGCGAGTTCGGGCGACGTCGGCGGGATGATGGTCGCCGCCGTGGTTCTCGTCGTTCTCGGCCTCGGCGGCGTCGCTGCCTGGCACACCGGGCTCCCGTCGTTTCGCTCGACTGGCGGCACCTCGGAAGGCGAATCCGCGACCGAGCCCGACGGCCCGACGACGGCCGAGAGTCCCCCCGAACCGGATCCGGCGGCCGAGCCGAAATCCCAATCCGACGAGCCCGTCGGCAGGACCGACCGAGAACTCGTCCTCGACATCCTCGAATCGAACGAGGGCCGGATGAAACAGGCCCGGATCGTCGACGAGACCGGGTGGTCGAAGTCGAAGGTCAGCATGCTCCTCTCCGAGATGGCGGAAGAAGAAGCGATCAGCAAGCTCCGCGTCGGCCGGGAGAACATCATCAGCCTCAGCGGGAACGAACCGGAAGCGGCCGGCTCGCCGTTCGACGACGAGTAAGTGTGCGACGGCGTACCGATACGGGTTCGAAGCGCAACCGTTAAACCCGTATCCTCGCTACGATTTGGTACACACAGAGGGCGTGTGCGCTCCGTTGGTGTAGTCCGGCCAATCATCTTGCCCTCTCACGGCAAGGACCAGGGTTCGAATCCCTGACGGAGCATCTCCGACGTTTCCGAAGAGAACGCACCTGTTCGTCCGGGGTACGCTTAATGCCTAGCCAGCCTCAGGTCCGGCGATGCGCCTCGTAGACACGCACACGCACGCCTGGGGGTACGACACGGCAGACCTCCCGTGGTACAGCGCCGACTTGCCCCCCGAGTGGTCCGGGCCGTACACGCACGCGGACCTGATCGGTGGGATGGACGCGGCAGCCGTCGACGAGAGCGTCCTGCTCCCGACCTCGATTTACGGTCGGGGCGAGCGAGCGAACGAGTACACGCTCCGTGCGCTCGAAGCCTACCCGGACCGGCTCTGGGGGGTCGGTGTTGCCGAGTACGACGCCGACGGGGAGACGCTCCGGGAGCACGTCCGTCGCGTCACCGGCCACCGGCGGATGCTGGGCCTGCGCTTTCACGCCTGCTTCGAGTACGGGCCGACGCCGGGCGCGATGGACCGCTCCGCCGAGTGGGTCGCGGACGAGGAGCTCGACCCGTTGTACGACGAACTCGCCGCTCAGGACGCGGTGGCGTTCGTCCTGCCCAAGCCCGACCAGCTGTCGACGCTCGCGGACCTGGCCGGGCGTCATCCGGAGGTGCCGTTCGTCGTCGAGCACATGGCGTGGCCCGACGCGGACTCCGAGCCCGACGAGTCGCCGTGGGCCGACTTCCAGACGCTCGCCGAACACGACAACGCGTACGTGAAAGTGAGCTCGGTCCCGCGTACGTCCGAGGAGCCGTGGCCCTACGAGGACGTCGAAGGCTACGTCACCAACCTGCTCTCGTGGTTCGGCCCGGAGCGACTGCTGCTGGGTTCGGACTACCCGTGGCTGGCCGACTGGGGGAGCTACGAGGAGTGTCTCTCGTGGGTCGAGGAAGCCGACTATCTCTCCGCGCGCGACCTCGCGTGGCTCTCCCACCGGACGTTCGACCGGCTTAGAGGGTGAGACGCGACGACGATCGGTTCCGTCGTCCGGCCTGCGCCTTCCTGATCCACCAACCATCGCCTGTATCCCACATCTTTACCGGGCCGATGGCGTATCCGTGGTATGACACTCGAAGAGGATTCGCTGGAGTACCACGAGGCCGACCCGCCGGGGAAGATCGAGATCCGGACGACGAAGTCGACGAGCACGCAGCGCGATCTCAGCCTGGCGTACTCTCCGGGGGTCGCGGGGCCCTGCCGAGCGATCGACGACGACCCCGAGGCCGCCTACGAGTACACGTCGAAGGGCAACCTCGTCGGTGTCGTCTCCGACGGCTCTGCCGTGCTGGGGCTGGGCGACATCGGGCCCCAGGCCTCGAAGCCGGTGATGGAGGGCAAGGGGGTGTTGTTCAAACGCTTCGCCGACATCGACGTGTTCGACATCGAGGTCGACCACACCGAACCCGACGAGTTCGTCGACGCGGTGGCGGGCATGGAGTCGACGTTCGGCGGGATCAACCTGGAAGACATCGCGGCACCGAAGTGCTTCGTCATCGAGGAGCGGTTGCGCGAGCGGATGGAGATCCCCGTCTTCCACGACGACCAGCACGGAACGGCCATCATCTCGGGGGCGGCACTGCTCAACGCCGCGGAGATCGGCGGCAAAGACCTGGAGTCGCTCGAGGTCACGTTCGCGGGTGCGGGCGCCGCGGCCATCGCGACGGCGGAGTTCTACGTCTCGCTGGGCGTTCGGCCGGAGAACATCACGATGGTCGATATCGACGGGATATTGACGACCGAGCGGGCCGAGGCGGGCGATCTCAACGAGTACAACCGGCAGTTCGCCAGCGACGTCCCCGAAGGCGACCTGGCCGACGCGATGGTCGGCGCGGACATGCTCGTCGGCCTGTCGGCGGGCGGGATCGTCGACGCGGAGATGGTGCGGTCGATGGCCGCGAACCCGATCGTCTTCGCGATGGCCAACCCCGAGCCGGAGATCGGCTACGAGGAAGCGAAGGCCGCCCGCGACGATACCGTCATCATGGCGACGGGGCGGTCGGACTACCCGAACCAGGTCAACAACGTGCTGGGCTTTCCGTTCCTGTTCCGCGGGGCCTTAGACGTGCGAGCGACGGAGATCAACGAGGCGATGAAGGTCGCGGCGGCGGAGGCGCTGGCCGACCTGGCGAAACGGGACGTGCCCGACGCCGTCCGGCGGGCCTACGGCGACCAGCCGCTGCAGTTCGGCCCGGAGTACATCATCCCGAAGCCGCTCGATACGCGCGTACTCTTCGAGGTCGCGCCCGCAGTCGCCGAGGCGGCTGTCGAGTCGGGGGCCGCGCGCGACGCGCTCGACCCCGACGCCTACGTCGAGCGGCTGGAGGCGCGGCTGGGCAAGTCCCGCGAGATGATGCGCATCGTCCTGAACAAAGCCAAGAGCGACCCCAAACGGGTGGCGCTGGCGGAGGGCGCAAACGAGAAGATCATCCGCGCCGCCCACCAGATGGAAGAGGAGGGCATCGCCGAGCCGGTCCTGATCGGCAACCGAACGACCGTCGAGCGGAAGGTCGAGGGGCTGAACCTGGCGTTCGATCCGGAGGTCGTCGACCCCGCCGCGGGCGAGTACGGGGGCTACGTCGACCGACTCTACGAGCTGCGCCAGCGGAAGGGGATGACGCGTCGGGAGGCCGCGGAGACCGTCCGCGACGGCGACCACTTCGCGTCGGTGATGGTCGAGCGCGGCGACGCCGACGCGATGCTGACCGGGCTCACCCATCACTACCCCTCCGCGCTGCGCCCGCCGCTGCGAGTCATCGGCACCGTGGAGGGCGTCGACCACGCCGCGGGCGTGTACATGCTCTCCTTCGAGAACCGGGTCGTGTTCGTCGCCGACGCGACGGTCAACCAGGACCCCGACGAGGCGACGCTCGCGGAGGTGACGCGCCACGCCGCGGGGGTCGCCAGACGGTTCGACGTGGAGCCGCGGGCGGCGTTGCTCTCCTATTCTGACTTCGGGAGCGTCGACAACGAGGGGACCCGCAAGCCTCGGAACGCGGCGGCACGGCTCCGCGAGGACCCCGCGGTGGATTTCCCGGTCGACGGGGAGATGCAGGCCGACACCGCGGTCGTCGAGGATCTGTTGGTCGGGGACTACGAGTTCGCCGACATCGACGAGCCGGCGAACGTGCTCGTCCTTCCGAACCTCGAAGCGGGCAACATCGTCTACAAACTCCTCCAGCGACTCGGCGGTGCGGAGGCGGTCGGCCCCATGCTCGCCGGGATGGCCGACCCGGTCCACGTCCTCCAGCGCGACGACGAGGTGAAGGATATCGTCAATCTTGCCGCCGTGGCGACCATCGACGCCCAGGGATCGGAGTAGCGTCCGCCGAGTGGAGCGAGGCGGTTCCCGCGGTCGAACGAAGTGAGACCGCGCTTTTTCACCCATGTTTTCATCGCGGGGTTGCCGCAGGGAGCGCGAGGCGCGACAGCAGGGAGCGCCTCGATGTGAACGGCGAAGTCGTGAGCGTAGCGACCGAGGAAACCCCGCCGTAAAAAAGATGGAAGCGACGTCGTCAATCTTGCCGCCGTGGCGACCATCGACGCCCAGGGATCGGAGTAGGCGGCGGCCGTCAGGAGAATCGGACGATTCGTCGCCGACTCGAACGTTTATGCGCTCGCTCGCCGTCCGTGGTCCCATGCCCACAGTCGGAGTGATCGGCGTCGGCTACATCGGCAAGACGTTTCTCGACCGGCTGGCCGACACCGACTACGACACAGTCGCCTACGACGTGGACGCATCGCAGGTCGCGGCCGCGACCGAACGCGGCGCGGCCGCCGCCGAGAGCCCCGCCGACGCGACTCGGCGTTCGGAGTTCGTCGTTCTCGCGCTCCCCGGGACTCCGGAGGTCGAAGCGGTGATGGAGAGCGACGACGGCGTCCTCGGTGCGCTCTCGGACGGGCAGCTCGTCGTCGACGCGACGACGACCCACCCCCAGACCGCCCGCGAGTGCGAGCGGTGGTGCGAGGACCGGGACGCCGCGTTCGTCGAGGCCCCGATCACCCGCGCCGCGCCCCGTGACGGCGCGCACACGATGGTCGGTGGGACCGACGACGCCTACGAGTCCGCTCGCTCTCTGATCGAGGCCCTGAGCGACGCCCACCTCCACGTCGGTCCGGTCGGACAGGCCACCATCCTGAAGCTCGCGCTCCAGATGCGCTACGCCGGACGAAACGCGCTCGACGCCGAGATCGTCGAGTTCACGCGGGACAACGGCGTCGACCCCGCGCACCTCCGCGACTTCTTCGGCATGGACGTGTCCGACCGCCTCCTCCACCGCGAGTTCGCACAGGGTATCGAAGGGCTGGGCGGGCTGGCGATCTGGGACAAGGACATCGGCTACGCCCGTGAGACGGCTCGAGCGAACGGGACCGCGCTGCCGGTCAACGCGGCCGTCCACGAGGCCTACAAGACGACCCGCCGCCGCGCGGGTCCCGAGGAGGGGCACGCGGCGACGCTGTTGCGGTACTGGGAACTGCTCAACGACGCCGGTGAGCGAGCCTTCCAGCCCGCCGAAGAGTGATCGGCGCCGACGCAGTCAGTCCTCTTCCAGGGTGAAGTCGGGTTCGAGGCCGGCCTTCTCGTAGAGCTGGCGGCGATAGGCCTGGTCGTCGACCTGCTC
>Ga0207755_100840_pt1 | contig 11439 bp, 11 predicted proteins | sample A23P2SouthBayCA_FD_187734 | JGI IMG/M metagenome (GOLD analysis project Ga0207755, IMG submission 187734) | Aerobic enrichment media microbial communities from Bioluminiscent Bay, La Parguera, Puerto Rico - A23 P2 (SPAdes) | ecosystem: Environmental > Aquatic > Marine > Unclassified ...
GGGCCGCGTCGAGGCCACCGGCCGCTCCGTCATGCTCGCCTCCCGCGAAGTCTTCGACTACCTCGACAGGGACCTCACGGGCGCCACCGTCGCCGTGCAGGGCTACGGGAACGCCGGATCCGTCGCCGCGCGCCTCCTCGACGAGGCCGGCGCCACCGTCGTCGCCGTCAGCGACTCCGCCGGCGCCATCTACAACCCCGACGGCCTCGACACGGACGACGTCAAGGCGTTCAAGGACGACACCGGCACCGTCAACGACTACGAGGGCGCCACGGAGGAGTTCACCAACGACGACCTGCTCACCCTCGACGTCGACCTGCTCGTCCCCGCCGCCCTGGAGAACGCCATCGACGGCGGCCTCGCCGAGGACGTCCAGGCCGACGTTGTCGTCGAAGCCGCGAACGGCCCGCTCACCCCCGACGCCGACGACGTCCTCACCGACCGCGACGTCACCGTCGTCCCCGACATCCTCGCGAACGCCGGCGGCGTCACCGTCTCCTACTTCGAGTGGGTGCAGAACCGCCAGCGCTTCTCGTGGAGCGAAGAACGCGTCAACGACGAACTCGAAACCGTCATCACGAACGCCTTCGACGCCCTCGTCCGCACCCACGACGAGAACGACACCCCGAACCTCCGACAGGCCGCCTACGTCCTCGCCGTCCGCCGCGTCCTCGACGCCTACCGCGGCGCCGGCAACTGGCCATAGCGGAGGCTTCGGGACGGTGTGCAGTCCGAGACGGCCGGCGAGAAGAGCGCGCCGCCGTCGAGAAGAACGCGACCCCGTCTTACGTCCGGTTCGTCAGGCTCTGCTCGAGGCTGTCGAGGTGCTCGCGGGCCTTCTGCAGGGCCTCGCGCTTCTTCCCGCTGGAGTCGCGTTCGGCGTCGTCGATGCGTTCGCGGAGTTCGTCGGTCGCGCGCTCGATGGCTTCCGTCGCGTACTCGCTCGTCTTCGAGTCGCTCGACATACGCGGGAGACGTCGGCCGGATCGGCCAAGAAAGCGGTGGCCGACGGGGCGCGGGCGGAAGGAACTATACGTCGCGAACGCCTCTCTCGGCCCATGAGCATCCGGCGGTTCGTTCGCGGGACGGTCCCCTGGTCGGACCTCGAAGCGGTCGCGCGCGAACTCCGGGCGCGCGACGGCGCGGACGCCCTCCGCGTCGAGTTCCTGGAAGCGGACAACTGGTTCTCCACGCCGATGGTGGTGAACGACCACTGGTTCGTGAAGGTCGTCTCCCCGCAGAACGCGTTCGTCCACTCGCTCTTCACCGGGATGCGGAACCTCGGCGTCTTCTCCGCGGGCGCCGAGGGGTTCTTCGAGCCGTTCGACGACGCGGTGGCGATGGCGGAACACGAACTCGAAGCGACCGAGCGGATGCGCGCGGCGGGCCTGAACGCCCCGGAGCCCGTGGAGACGTTCGAGGTGGACGGCCTCGGCGTGCTCGTCCTCGAATACCTCCCCGAGTTCGAGACGCTGGACGACCTGCCGCGGGACGAGATCGCGGCGCGCGCGCCCGAGTTGTTCGCGGCGCTGCGGACGATGCACGAGCACGGCCTCGCGCACGGCGACCTGCGCGCGGAGAACGTCATCGTGCACCGCGGCGAGTTCTACTACATCGACGCGACGAAAGTGCGCGAGGACGACGCCGCGCCCGCCGAGGACGACGCCCGGCCCGCCCGAGCGTACGACCTCGCGTGCGCGCTCGCCGTGCTCGAACCGCTCGTCGGCGCGGACGCCGCCGTGCGCGCCGCCCGCCAGACGTTCGACGCCGAGGAACTGCTCGCGGCGCGCGAGTTCCTCGACTTCGTCGCCATCCGCCCCGACCACGACTTCGACGCGGCGGCGCTCCGCGGCGAACTCGAAGCCGCGGCCGGCGAGGACGCGGCGGCCTGAACGGGACCCATCCTTTTGCGCTCGCGGCGCCTACACGGACGTATGGCGTCGTACGGACACTACATCGACGGCGAGTGGCGGGCGGGCACGGGTGAGACGTTCGAGAGCCGCTCCCCGGCGACGCGGGAGGTGCTCGGGGAGTTCGCGCGCGGAACGCCCGCGGACGTCCGCGAGGCGGTCGCGGCCGCGCGGGACGCCCAGTCGGGCTGGCGCGACCTCTCGTACGTCGAGCGCGCCGAGTACCTCTGGGAGATATACCACGAACTCCGCGACCGCCACGAGGAACTCGGGCGGATCGTCTCGCGGGAGTGCGGGAAGGAGATATCGGAGGGGAAGGCGGACGTCACCGAGGCGTGGCACATGGTCGAGTGGGCGGCGGGGAACGCTCGCCACCCGCACGGCGACGTCGTCCCGTCCGAGATCGCGTCGAAGGACGCCTACATGCGCCGGAAGCCGAAGGGCGTCGTGGGCTGTATCACGCCGTGGAACTTCCCGGTCGCCATCCCGTTCTGGCACATGGCCATCGCGCTCGTCGAAGGGAACACGGTCGTGTGGAAGCCCGCCGAGCAGACGCCGTACTGCGGACAGATCGTCGCGGAGATGTTCGACGACACCGGCATCCCGGACGGCGTCTTCAACCTCGTGCAGGGGTACGGCGACGCCGGGAACGCCATCGTCGAGGACGACGACGTCGACACGGTCCTCTTCACGGGGTCCGCGGAGGTCGGACACTCCATCGCCGAGAAGATCGCCGGCGTCCCCGGCCGCGACGTCGCCCTGGAGATGGGCGGGAAGAACGCCATCGTCGTCACCGAGCACGCCGACCTCGACATCGCCGTGCACGCCGCGGTGATGTCGTCGTTCAAGACGACCGGACAGCGCTGCGTCTCCTCGGAACGCCTCATCGTCCACGAGGACGTCCTCGACGAGTTCCGCGAGCGATTCGTGGACCTCGCCGCGGACGTCGCCGTCGGCGACCCGCTCTCCGAGGAGACGTTCATGGGCCCGCTCGTCGACAGCGACCAGGTCGAGAAGTTCGGCGAGTACAACGCGCTGGCGCGCGACGAGGGCGTCGAGGTGCTGGTGGACCGCGAAGAACTCGCTCCCGAGGAGATTCCCGAGGGCGGCGATGAGGGCTTCTGGGTCGGGCCGTTCGTCTACCAGACCGACTACGACCCCGAGACGCGCTGCATCCACGAGGAAGTGTTCGGCCCGCACGTCGCCATCATCCCCTACTCGGGCGGAATCGAGCGCGCCGTCGAGATACACAACGCGGTCGACTACGGCCTCGCGGGCGCGGTCGTCAGCGAGGACTACCGACAGCTCAACTACTATCGGGACCGCGCGGAAGTCGGACTCTCCTACGGGAACCTGCCGTGTATCGGCGCGGAGATCCAACTCCCGTTCGGCGGCGTGAAGAAGTCCGGGTCCGGCCCGGCGTCGGCGCGCGAGTCCATCGAAGCCGTCACCGAACGGACGGCGTGGACGCTCAACAACTCGCCCGAGATAGAGATGGCGCAGGGCCTCTCCGCCGACATCAAGACCGAAGACTAGGACGTCCGGTCGGCCGCATCGCCGTCGTCCGTCTCCGCGGTCTCGTCCGCACCCGCCTCGTCGTCGGGCGTGCGGAGACGCTCCTGACAGGCGAGGACGAACCCGGTGAGCTGTTGGGCGGCCGAACGGTCGAGCGAGACGACGGTGCCGGACGTCTCGCTCTCCGGGAAGTGCATCACGATGGCGTTCTCGTGGACTTCGGTCGTCGCCTGCGTCGTCCCGAGCATCGGGAGGTCGGACTCGGGGAAGAGCGCCTGACGCTGCAGTAGTTGCTCGTACGCGCGCGGCGCGCCGCGTTCGAGGGCGCGCGTGCGGGCGTCCTCGCGGACGTAGATCGCCTCCCAGCCGTCGGCGTGGTAGTGGAACGCGGCCCGGTAGGCGTCCCCGGCGCGTTCTCGGAGGAAATTGTGGAGTTCGCGGTGGCGTCGGGCGGCCATGTCAGATTAACTATTACGCGAGAAGTTGTGTCTTCGGGTGCGCGGTGTGCGCGACGCTCAGAGTTCGCCTTCGGCTTTGAGCCCGGCGACGACGTCGTCGACGAGGCTCTCGACGTCCTCGTAGGGGAAGTCCTGGTGGTCGGAGAGGAGCTTCGCCAGCTCCATCGCGGAGAACGTCCGGTCGCCCGCGCTGAACTTCGTCATCGGGCCGCGCGGGAGCTCCGGCACCAGACTGGTGAGGCTCGTGATCGGATAGTCCGCGTCCTCGAAGGCCGCCGTGAGCTCCTCGCGGAGTTCGGCTTCTGCGTCGCTCATGGGCGTTCCTCGCCGAGGTGGCGGAAAAGCGTTGCGCACGCGGACGAGCGCAGCGAGTCCGCGCCCAGCGCGAGCGGCGAGAGCCGCGAGTAGCGTCGGCCTACGAGTCCGTGACTCGCACGCAGTATCGTTCGCGCGATCCGCGCGACCCAGCGGAAACGCGACCCGTCCGAACGCGTGCGGCCGCACCGGGTTCGAGCGATACGAGGTGAGAATGCAACTTTTTTGCTCGGCGGCGCGAATCGAGTTCTATGTCCGACCTGCTCGCCGGGTGGCGGCCCGCGGTCGACCGCGAGATCGAGCGCGTGCTCCCGCGCGACGTCTCCCGGGACTACCTCCGGTCGTTCTTCGGCGACGGCAGCTACGAGTACGACCCGGAGGCTATCGAGGCCGCGCTCTCGACGCCGGTCTGGGATCTCCTCGATCGGGGCGGGAAGCGCTGGCGCGCCGTCGTCTTCCTCGTCCTCGTGGAGGGATTGGGTGCGGACCCGGAGGACCTGCTGCCGTACGCGGTGATTCCGGAGATCCTGCACAACGGCACGATCATCGTGGACGACGTGGAGGACGGCGCGACGATGCGGCGTGGCGAGGAGGCGATCCACCACCGGTACGGGCAGGACGTCGCGCTGAACGCGGGGAACGCGCTCTACTTCGTCCCGCTGAAGATCGTGGAGCGCGACCCGGGCGACCTCGACGCGGAGACGCGCCTCGCGGTCTACGAGATGCTGACGTACGAGCTGAATCGCACGCACCTCGGGCAGGGGATGGACATCCACTGGCACAACACCGACGAGGTGTCGATGACGGAGGCGGAGTACATGGAGATGTGCGCGTGCAAGACGGGCTGTCTCGGCCGGATCGTCGGCCGACTCGCGGCGCTCGTCACCGACCAGGACGACGACGTGGAGGCGGCGCTCGCGGACTTCATGGAGACGGTCTGCATCGCGTTCCAGATCGCGGACGACGTCCTCGACGTCGAGCACAGCCTCGACCGGGCCGGCGACTTCGGGAAGGCCGTCGGGAACGACGTGAAGGAGGGGAAGAAGACGCTCATCGCGCTCCACGCGGTCCGGAACGCCGACCCGGCGGACGCCGAGCGACTGGAGGCGATCCTCGCGGCGGACGACGTGAGCGACGCGGAGGCGATGGAGGCCATCGACATCATGACCGCGCAGGGGAGCGTCGAGTACGCACGCGAGCGAGCGCTCGAACTCGTGGACGAATCCATCGACTACCTCGACGACGTGCCCGTGGACGACGAGACGGCCGCGGACCTCGCCGCGTTCGCCGAGTACGTCGTCGAGCGCGACGTCTGAACCCACCTCCGGTTTTTATACGCGGGCGGGCCGACGAGGGGCGTATGAACGCGGACTTCGCGCTGTTGGCGGAACTGACCGAGGCGCACGGCGCGCCCGGGCACGAGGAGCGGATTCGCGGGATCGTCCGGCGCGAACTCGACGCCGTCGCGGACGAGATACGGACGGACGCGATGGGGAACGTCGTCGCGACCGTCGAAGGCGCCGAGACCCCCGAGTACGAGGTGGCGGTCGCGGCGCACATGGACGAGATCGGATTCATGGTGCGTCACGTCACCGAGGACGGGTTCCTCCAGTTGGACGCGCTCGGCGGGTGGGACCCGCGCGTGCTGCGCGCCCAGCGCGTCACCGTCCACGCGAGCGAGGGCGACCTCGACGGCGTCATCGGGTCGCCGCCGCCGCACACGATGAGCGAGGAGGAGCGCGAGAAGGAGGACGACGTCGAGGACGTCTACGTCGACCTCGGCCTCGACGGGGAGACGGTGGCGGACCGCGTCTCCGTCGGGGACGTCGTGACGATGGACCAGGACACCCGGATGCTCGGGGAGACGGTGACGGGGAAGTCGATGGACGACCGCGTCTGCCTCTTCGCGATGCTCGAAGCCGCGAAGCGGGTCGATCCGGACGTCACGATTCACTTCGCCGCGACGGTGCAGGAGGAGGTCGGCCTGCGCGGGGCGCGCGCGCTCGGCGTGGACCTCGACCCCGACCTCGCGGTGGCGCTCGACGTCACCGTCGCGAACGACATTCCGCAGATCGGCGACGAATCGAAGGCCGTCACCGAACTCGGGCGAGGAGCGGCGATAAAGCTGAAGGACGGGAGCGTCATCACGAACCCGAAGGTCAGGAAGCGCATGCAGTCCGTCGCGGAAGCCGACGACGTCCCCTACCAGTTAGAGGTACTCCCCGCGGGCGGAACCGACACCGCGGGCTTCCAGAACACCCACGGCGCCAAGCCCGTCGGCGCCATCAGCGTCCCGCTCCGATACATGCACACCGTCACCGAAACCGCACACGAAGACGACATCGACGCCACCGTGGCCCTGCTCGCCGCGTTCCTCGACACCGAGACAGGCGACCACGACTATCGCCTCTAGAGTACCTTTTGCTGCGCTCCCGCCGGTCGCTGGCAAAAGCTACGACAAAAGCCGTCGTCACCCCCTGCGGGGGTTCCTCGGCCTCGCCTTCGGCGAGGGAATCGGCGGCCGTCGCGCGAGGCCCGTTGGGCCGAGTGTGACGCAGCGAGAACGCTGTTCTCGCGCTATACTGGGTCCTGACGGACCACTCGGTCGCTGAACGATAGCTGCCGTGGTTCGTTTGGCCTGTTCGCGGGTCGAATGCCAGCGTTCGCGCGAACGAGCGGTTCGAAGAACCCGATAGTGAGCGCGACTCCCCGGTCGCCTCCGGCGACCGGCCCGTTTTCACCCTCGCGGGACCTGCGGTCCCGCTAGTCCCACACTCGCGTCGCTCGCGTGGACCATGTTTTTGCGGGGACGGGTGCGCCGCAGGCGCGCCCGACTCGCAAAAAGATGGTTCAGTAGACGTGGACGTCGATGTCGACGGGGCGGCGTTCGCCTTCGAGGTCGGCGACGACGCGTTCGACGACGCGTTCGCCTTCGGCGACGACGAGGTCCATGATCTTCTCGATGACGCGGTCGAGGGAGACGAAGAGGGGGAGGTCGAGGACGCCGCGGGCGGAGTCGGGGTCGTAGGTGACGACGAGGCGGACGCGACAGCCGCCGCCGTTGTCGAGGGGGTCGACGAGCCAGCGGCCGGACGCGTCGATGCCCTGGGTGAGTTCCCAGTCGATAGCGGTGGGTGGGTCGACGGACGTGACCTTCGAGTGGGCGGTGTAGTCGAGTTTCCACCACGCGAACGTGAGGTGGTATTCGGTGCCGGGGCCGCCGTCGCCGTCGGCGCTGACGGACTCGAGGTGTTTCGAGTAGTCGGCGTAGCCGGGGAAGTCGAGCAGGAAGTCGTAGACGTCGTCCGGGGGCGCGCGGACGGTCGTGCTGACCTCGACGGTCTTCACTTCTCGGAGTGCGCGCGCGGGGGGTTTAGTCGTGTCGTCCGCGCTCGACCGCATCCGAGAGGCGGATAAGGGCGGGACGCGAACGGGTCGCGTATGAGCGAAGACGCACCGCGGGTCGTCGTCGTCGGTGGCGGCGTCGCGGGTCTGAACGCCGCGCTCTACACGGCGCGGGCGGGCGTGGAGACGACTGTGGTGAACGACGGGGAGCCGATTCTCGCGCGGAACGCCCACTTGGAGAACGTGCCGGGGTTCCCGCTCGGCGTGAACGCGCGAACGTTCCTCGGCCTGCTGCGCGAGCAGGTCGAGGAGGCGGGCGCGACGCGCGTCGCCGGCGAGGCGGCGGCGGTCCGACGCGACGGCGACGGCTTCGTCGTCGAACTGGCTGACGGGAGCGCGCACGAGAGCGAGTACGTGGTCGCGGCGACGAAGTCGAACCCGGACTACCTCGACGGCCTCGACGTCGAGCGCCTCCAGCAGGGGTCGAAGACGTACGTGGACGCGGACGAACGCGGGCGCACGGGCGTGGACGGCCTCTACGTCGCGGGACGGCTCGCCGCCGAGCCGCACCAGACGGTCGTGGTCGCCGGGCACGGCGCGAAGGTCGGTCTCACGCTCGTCGAGGACTCCGAGGTCCCCATCTACCACGACTGGGTCGCCCCGGAGGGCTACTTCACGGGGCGCGACCGGGACGTCCCGCCGGGCGTCGAGGAGATAGACGAGGACGAGCGCGCCGAGCGCGAGCGCGCGTCGATGGAGCGGATGCGCGAGGCGTTCGCGGAGCGCCACCCCGACGGGCCGACGATGCACCCGAGCGTGCGGGAGCGACGCGACGGCGAGTAACGACGAGCCGGCGCGCATACGGCGAGCGGGAGGAACCGACACGCGAGCGACGCGACGGCGAGTAACGACGAGTCGGCGCGCATACGGCGAGCGAGGGGACGCCGGAAGGCGGACGCTTTTTCTTCCGGGGCCGCGCAGGTAGGGTCGAATGCTTGAGGGTGTGAACGTCGCGCTCGGCGTCACGGGGAGCATCGCGGCGGTGAAGGTCGTGGAGCTCGCCCACGAGCTACGCCGTCGCGGGGCGTCGGTGCGCGCGGTGATGAGCGAGAGCGCGACTGGTATCGTCCACCCGTGGGCGGTCGAGTTCGCGACCGAGCACGACGTCGTGACTGAGATCACGGGCGACGTCGAGCACGTCGAACTCTGCGGGCGGGACGGCTGGGCGGACGTCCTCCTCGTCGCGCCCGCGACGGCGAACACCGTCGGGAAGATGGCGGCCGCGGTGGACGACACGCCGGTGACGACGACGGCGACGACGGCGCTCGGCGCGGGCGTCCCGGTGGTGGTCGCGCCGGCGATGCACGAGCCGATGTACGACCATCCCGGGGTGTTGGAGAGCATCGAGCGCGTGGAGTCGTGGGGCGTGGACTTCGTCGACCCGCGCGTCGAGGAGGGGAAGGCGAAGATAGCGACGGAGGACGCTATCTGTCTCGACGTCGCGCGCGCCGCGGGCGACCGGCCGCTCGCGGGCCGGCGCGTCGTCGTGACGTCCGGCGCGACGAGCGAACGCATCGACCCGGTGCGCGTGCTGACGAACCGGTCGTCCGGCCGCACGGGCCGCGCGGTGGCGCGCGCGTGCTACGCCCGCGGTGCCGACGTGACGCTCGTCCACGACGGCGACGACGTCCCGTACGCGGACGTCCGCCACGTGGAGTCGGCCGCGGAGATGCTCGACGCGACGCTCGACGCCTGTACGGACGCGGACGCGCTCGTCTCCGTCGCCGCCATCTCCGACTACACCATAGAGCCAGCCGACGAGAAGATTCGGAGCGGCGGCGAACTCGTCCTCGAACTCGAACCGACGCCGAAACTCCTCGACTCGGTGCGAGAGGCCTACCCCGAGCTGACGCTCGTCGGGTTCAAAGCGGAGACGAGCGGCGACGACGACGCGATGGTCGACGCGGCGCGCCGCATCCGCGAACGCGCCGGCCTCGCGTTCGTCGTCGCGAACGACGCGAGCGTGATGGGCGCCGACGAGACGCGCGCGCTGCTCGTGCGGGACGACTACGAGGAGTACGCGGGGTCGAAAGAGGGCCTCGGCCTGCGCGTCGCCGACGAACTCGCCGACGAACTCTGACGCGACCGACGGCCGCGTTCGGGTGTTCGGTCGCGCGTAGCGCGCTCGCGCCTCGCTTCGCTCAGCGCTCGGTCGGTCGCGGTTCCTGCGGAACCGCGTTATTCCTCACGCATCGCGCCGTCGGCGCTCCGCGTTCGGGTGTTCGGTCGCGCGTAGCGCGACCTATTCCCCCGGACTGTAGTTCGGGGCTTCGTCGGTGATCATGACGTCGTGGGCGTGGCCTTCGGTCTGGCCGGCGGAGGAGACGCGCACGAACTCGGCCGTCTCCTTGAACTCGGGGATGGTGCCGGCGCCGACGTAGCCCATGCCGGACTGGATGCCGCCGACGAGCTGGTGGAGTTCGCCCGCGAGCGGGCCCTTGTACGGCGTCGCGGCCTCGACGCCCTCGGGGACGTACTCCTCGTCCTCCGGTTCGTCCTTCATGTAGCGCTCGCCGCCGCCGGACTGCATCGCGCCGACGGAGCCCATTCCCCTATATTGCTTGTACTTCTTGCCGTTCATCGTGATGACGCGGCCCGGGGCCTCGTCGGTGCCGGCGAAGTAGGAGCCGAGCATCACGGCGTCCGCGCCCGCGGCGAACGCCTTCGCGGCGTCGCCGGAGTAGCGGATGCCGCCGTCCGCGATGACGGGGACGTCGTATTCGGCGGCGACGTCCGCGACCTGCGAGACGGCGGTGATCTGTGGCATCCCGGCCCCGGAGACGACGCGCGTCGTGCAGATGGAGCCGGGGCCGATGCCGACCTTGATGCCGTCCGCGAAGTCGACGATGTCCTCGGCGGCTTCGGCGGTGCCGACGTTCCCGACGACGACGTCCGCGTCGATCTCCGCCTTGATCTCGCGCGCGGAGTCGATGACGTTGAGGTTGTGCGCGTGCGCGCAGTCGATGAAGACGACGTCCGCGCCCGCCTCGGCGGCGGCCGTCGCGCGGTCGGTGTCGAACGGGCCGACGGCGACGCCGACGCGGAGCGCGCCGTTTTCGTCGCGCGCGGCGTTCTCGTGTTCGCGGCGCGCGAGCACGCCCTGCATCGTGACGAGGCCGACGAGGCGCTCTTCGTCGTCGACGATGGGGACGCGCTCTATCTTGTGGTCGTACATGAGTTCGAGCGCGGCGCGCGCGTCGACGTCCTCGGTGGCGGTGATGACCTCGTCCGTCATCGCCTCGCGGACGGTGTCCTCCTCGCCGACTTCGAGGTAGGGGCGGATGTCCGTCCCGGATATGATGCCGAGGACGGTGTCGTCGTCGTCGACGACGGGCGCGCCGGAGACGCCCTCGTGCTCCATCATCGCGTCCACGGCCTCGATGGTCTGGTCGGGCGCGGCGGTGACGACGTCGTCGCGCTGGATGACGAGTTCGTCCGCGCGCTTCACGCGCTCGACTTCCGCGACGACCTGGTCGTCGTCGAGGTTCTGGTGGAGGACGCCGAGGCCGCCCTCTCGCGCCATCGCGATGGCGAGGTCGCTCTCCGTGACGGTGTCCATCGCCGCGGAGAGGATGGGGACGTTGATATCCACGTTCTTCGAGACGCGCGTGGAGACGTCCGCCTCGTCCGGTTCGACGCGGCTCTCGGCGGGGCGGAGCAGCACGTCGTCGAACGTGAGCGCTTCGGGGACGTCGAGTTTCTCTGAGAATCGGGTGCGTGATCGCTCGTCGTTCGCCATGTAAACCGTGGTCGGCCGATACGCAAAAACGTTGCGTCATTCGCTCGTTCGAGCGCCGAATACGGCACGGTCGTGCACACTTTCGGGCGGGCGCGGC
>Ga0207755_100841_pt1 | contig 11438 bp, 10 predicted proteins | sample A23P2SouthBayCA_FD_187734 | JGI IMG/M metagenome (GOLD analysis project Ga0207755, IMG submission 187734) | Aerobic enrichment media microbial communities from Bioluminiscent Bay, La Parguera, Puerto Rico - A23 P2 (SPAdes) | ecosystem: Environmental > Aquatic > Marine > Unclassified ...
GGCGGGTCCTGGAAACTCGACCAGTACTCGTGGAGATAGCGGTCGTCGCCCTGCCACAGCGATTTCGTCATCGACGGACAGGAATCACGCGCGACGAGATAGCCACGTTCGTGGTCCTCGGCGATGGACTCGCCGGATTCGTCGACGATGTCGATGTCCATCCCGAGACCCGGGCCACCGAGCGTACAGGGCTTCAGCGAGTTGATGGGCATCGGCATCAGGAAACAACCGAAGATTTCGGTCCCACCCGAGATGTTGATGATGGGTGCCTCGCTGCCGCCGATCTCCTCGTAGAACCACAGCCACGATTCGGGGTCCCACGGTTCGCCGGTCGAACCAAGCAGGCGCAGACTGGAGAGGTCGTGGCCCTCGACCCACTCGTCGCCCTGCTTGCGGAGCGCCCGAATCGCTGTCGGCGAGATGCCGAACTGGGTGACGTCGTGGCGGTCTATCATCTCCCAGAAGCGGTCGGGTTGGGGGTGGTCCGGTGCGCCCTCGTACATCACCATCGTCCCGCCGAAGGTGTGGGTGCCGATGAGCGTCCACGGCCCCATCATCCAGCCGATGTCCGACACCCAGAAGAACCGGTCGGAGGGCTTGAGGTCGAACCCGAAGAACACCTCCTTTGCGGCCTGTAGTTGGGCGCCGGCATGCGTGTGGACGATGCCCTTCGGCTTGCCCGTCGTCCCCGAGGAGTACAGCAGCATCGACTCATCTGAGGCGTCGAGTTCCGCCGTCTCGTAGTCGTCGGCCTGCGTGGCGACCGACTCGCTCCAGAAGACGTCTCGGCCCTCGGTCATCTCGGGGTCGCTGTCTGGGAAGCGCCGGTAGACGACCACGTCGGTCACGTCGTGGTCGGCTTCCTCGATGGCTTCGTCGGCGGGCGCTTTCAGCGGTATCTCCGACCCCCGCCGGTAGAAGCCGTCGGCGGTGAACAGCACGTCGGCTTCGGGGTCCTCGATGCGGGTGGCGGTGGCCTCGACGCCGAAACCCGAGAAGATGGGGACGGCGATGGCGCCGATCTTGAAACAGCCGTACAGGATGGAGATGACCTCCGGCACCATCGGCATGTACAGCGCGACGGTGTCGCCTTTCTCGACGCCGACGGATTCGAGGTAGTTCGCTACCTGATTCGACGTTCGGGAGAGTTCGTGGTACGTGAAGTTCCGGACGTCGCCGTCCTCGCCCTCCCAGATGCAGGCGACCTTGTTCCGGCGCTCGGAATCGGCCGCCGCATAGCGGTCGACGGTGTTGTGGGCGACGTTCAGTTTCCCGCCAGGGTACCAGTCGGTGAACTGCGGCCCCTCCGAGTCGTCACGGACGCTGTCGTATTCCTCGTACCACTCGATGTCGAGATAATCGGGCAGTTCGTCCCAGAACCACTCTACCTCACTCGTGGTGCGTTCTATCAGTTCCTCGTAGTCGTCGATGCCGTACTCCTCCATGAACGCGTACACGTTCGTCGACTCGACGAACGCGTCGTCGGGTTCGTGTACCACCTCGTCGAACTCCTCGAGAGACTCCATACTGTGATGTGTTCGCACCCGCCGTCAAGTAGTTTTCTTCCTTGAAAAAACAAAAAATGAATTTCATGTTGTCCAAGGAGGGGGAACGGTTTTGCGTCGGCCGCTCCAACGCAACGCTATGTACGTCCGGGACGCACGAAACCGCGATGAGGCCTGGCTGTTAGACCACATCGAGGCGATGGGCCTGGACGAGACGGCCTTCCGGTCGCGGGACTACGTCATCGCCGTCGACGAGGAGTCGAACACCCGCGCGGGATTCGGCCGGATTCGAGTCCACAGCGGCGACGACGGAGAAGTGTGTGAACTCACCTCCATCGGCGTCCTCGACGGCTGGGAACGACAGGGCGTCGGCGCCCATGTCGTCGAGCGCCTCGTCGACAGCGCCGAAGCCGAGGGGTTCGACCACGTCTACTCGCTGACGAGTTCCCACGACTACCTCACCCAGTTCGGCTTCGAAGGCGTCGCCTCGGAGGACTTTCCGGAAGTGTTGCAGGAGCGACTCGAATCCAAGCGGGAGTCACTCGACCCCGAAGCCGTCCCCATGCGCATCGACACCGAGCGGTTCCGGATGCCCGAGCGCCTCCGCGAGCGGTTCAAGGTCGCAGCCGAGGCCCAACCCGAGCCCGAACCCGAGGAATCCGCCGAGGACTTCGGTATCGACCCCGACGAAGCGACCTACAAGTACGATACCAGCTGATTCACTCCGCCAGACCGCGGAGGTCGACCTCTCCCGGCGGTTCGAACTCGTAACACAGCGATTCACCGAGTACGTAGTACCGGTGTTTGCCCACGTCCTCGATGACGCGTGCGTCGGTGTCGATGGCGATATCGACGAGGTCCTCGAGGTTATCGATGCGGACACGCGGTTTGTCGTCGGCGGCGGTCGACACTGCACCCCGGGAAATCCACTGGTCGAACTCCTTCCGTTCGGCGGCAAACGACAGGCTTCGGCGTTCGGTGTCGGTCACCTCGAACGCCCCGCGATGCCGACCGACCGCGATACCGGCGAGTCCAACGAGCGAGAGGACGACGAGCAGCGGGCCGAGGACGCTCCGAACCGGGCCGTAGCTCTGTTCGACCGTCACCGTCTCCGTTCGCGGATGGGGTTCGGTTTTCCCAGAGGGCCCGCTTACGCTGTAGGTGTCCGAACCGGGGGCGAGCGTGAGCGTGTAGGTGGCTTCGTCCGTAGCCTCGCCCCCCGCCGCGGTGCCGGTGGCCTCGACGGCCGAGACGACGCTGACCGAAGTCTCACCGGGCGAGGCGCCGAGGTCCTCACGGACGCCCTCGATGTCCGCGAGCACCTCTGTCACGTTGACGGTGAACGATGTCGTCGCCAGTTCTCCGGGCGCGACCGTCTCGGAAGTCGTTCCGAGCGGTTCCTCGATGCGCCAGAGTTCTTCGGTGTTGCCGTCGTCGCCCTCCGACACCGACCGGATGACGAGCGTCGTCGTCGTTTCGACCGTCAACTCCCCGTTGGGAGCCTCGAACCCGTATCTGAACTGCCCGTCGAGTTCCGGGCCGAGTTGCGTGTAGTACAGCGAGCGGTCCTCCAGCGTCTCGCCGACATCGAACACCCTGTTTTCGGTCTGAATCGTCGAGGAGTGAGTGTACCCGCCGACGGAGCGCCACTCACTTACGGTCCGCTGTTCGGTCTCCGTACCCGGTTCGATTTGCGTCGTGTAGGTCAGCGCTCCGCCGACGAGCAGCGCGACGACGAGTGCCGCCGCGATAACCACCGCGTAGTCGGCGACCACCACCTTCGCCCGTTTCCCCCACATTTCGTCCCGGCAAACGCAAGGCCACAATAAAAGGGTTATCACGGCACCATTCGCTGGGCTTCAGAGCCACGACTCCCGTGAACGCGAGCGCGTCCGCACCGGCGAGGCCCCGACCACGAGCAACCCGACGAGGAGGAACGACCCACCCATCAGCAGGCTCGTGGCGAGCGTCGGCAACCACGGATGGACCGCGTACAGCCCCGCGACGACGCCGAAGGGCAACACGGCGAAGTAGCGGTGTTCGGCGACGTACTGCGGGTAGTAACCGGTCTCCGGCGGCGCCTGTAAGGTGACCGTGACGTTTCGCGATTCACCGCGGTCCATCCGCACCGACGTCGGCTCCACGTCAACGTTGCTGCTCGCAGGCGAATAGAAGGCGTACACCGGCAGTTGGCCGCCGTTGAGCGCCGGATACGTCAGATTCGAAGTCTCGTCCGTCGGCACCGTCGTCGGGTTCTCCGAGTCGAACGACGCGCTCACCATGCCGTACTCCTGGGTGTTCGACATCGCGGCCATCGTGCCGCCGCTGACCAAGGCGACGAACAGCGCCATCGCGAGCACGAGGCGACGGGGGTCATAGATGCCCTTCCGGCGTCGGGTTCGCTTGACGACGCGCTGTCGCCGCTCGTCGTCGAAGAGGAACCCGAAGAGAAGCACTGCCAACCCACCGCCGGCGATGAGGAGCGCCAGCCCCTGCGTGCCGAGGAACGCCCGCGTGCCGAACGTCTGTGCCAGCGTTCGCTGGACGGAGTCGAGCATCCCGCGGGCGGCCTCGGTCAGCAGTCCCAACCCTGGAATCGCGACCACCTCGCCGTTTACTTGCCAGACCTTCGCGACGACCTGTGCGTCGGTGACCGGCGGCTCTTGGCCGTCCTGATCGGTGAAGGGGTTTGCATCACCGCGGGTGATATACCCCGATTCGGTCTCCCCGACGACGCGGTGGGTCGTCAGTCCGCCGCCCTGGAGGTTCTGGGCGTTGAAGACGATGACATCGCCCTCCTCGATGTCGCCGGCGACGGGCGAGGGAATCGCGACGAAGCCGTCGCCGGGTTCCAGCGTCGGCTCCATGCTCCCCGTCTCGACGAACCCCAACAGCACGGGCTGGCCGAGTGCGGCCCCCGCGATGAGCGCGACGAGCACCAACACCAACAGCAGTTCCACCCCCCGGGTGGCGTAGCCTCGAAGCGACACGTACTGTTTCTCTCGGCGGCGATTGGGAAAAGCGTTTCACCGGAACGCGAGTTCTAAAGAATAGGCCGTTTTGTAATCTGTGCCGTTCAGTACCCCGACTAGTCCGTGTATGACGCAGCCTTGTTGGCGTTGATGACGAGATTGCCACTCAGATCTTGGACACCGCTTGTGTCGGCGTCCGTCGTGTCAACCTGCAGGGAAACGTACACTGCTTCGCCCGAAGGAATCGATTCATCCGGATCGTTCGCCCGGTGGAAACTGAGTGCTTGGTGTGTCTGGGTCTGTTGGTCGCTCAGGTCGTCGAGGTCAAGCGCCGATGTTCGAACCGCAGTTGCGCCGTCCAGTTCGCTATCATCCTCGTCCGGTCCGGACCCACTGATGTCCGATGCCGCGCCCTGCAGGTAAATCGTTGCCCCGGGGGATGCCGGCGCTTGATTACCCAGCTGGTACCCAATCTGCAGGTCGATCGTCATGTCGCTGTTATTGAGCACGATGAACGCCGATTGGTCCTTCCCATCGTCGTACGGCCGCCCTTCCCCTGCAGCCGAGGTGGGATTGGTGTCGTCGTCGTAAATGCTCTCGAAGTCAATTCCATCCCCACGTGGGTCGTCATCGTCCATCGCACCGACCTGGTACTTCGCCATGTCGTTGACGCCAGTCCTACCCTTAACACCGTGTGGATTACTCGACTGGAAGTCGATTTCGAGTTCACCGTTTCCATCGGTGCCGACAACCTCACCAGCACCGAGAGCTCCGCCGACCTGCAGCCCGACGAGCCCATTGCTGTCGCTGACGACCTCCAAGTTCGCGTTCCTGCTGGCCGTGAAGGAGGTAAACGCACCGGTTCCTGTTGCAGCCGCCCCGCCGGCGGCGAGCGCTCCGAGTCCGATCAACATCTTGCGTCGGTTCACCATAGTTGGTCTCACCTTGGTTGTCACGCCCCCCACATGAGGTGCGCTTACACGGCCCAAGGAGACGTAGGGGCATTGTATTGAGTCGTCTGAACGCCGTTCAGAGTCGTTCTGAAGGTTACAAACGAGATGTTACTCCGGTTCGAGTGTGAGACCGTTGACCGAACAGTTAGCCACTCGTCCGACGGTGATTTTCGCCGGCACAACAGTCGATTACCGAAACACAGGGACCTCAATACTTTATTCCGTGGTATTGTCTCACGTGGTGGGCAATAGGGGATCTATGTCAGCCACAACATCACGGGGGCACGGGGACGACTCGGGCGGCCCCACTGTCGAGTCAGGGGAACCGACACGCGACGAGATCTACGAAATTCTGTCGAACCCGCGGCGCAGATACGCGGTTCACTACCTCCAGTTTCACGAGGAACCCGTCGAACTGGGGACGCTCGCCGAACAGCTCGCCGCCTGGGAGTGTGACACTACAGTTCGGAACGTAACGTCCACCCAGCGAAAGCGGACCTACACCGCGCTCCAACAGGAGCATCTGCCGAAGATGGACCGGGTGGGAATCGTGGAGTTCCAACGGCGAGACGGCGTGGTCAAACCCGCGGAGCCGCTTTCGGATATCGAAATATACACCGAAGTCGTCTCGGGGTGGAACTTTCCGTGGAGCGACTACTATCTTGGTCTCTCCGCTGTCGCCGCCGCGTTGCTGTCGGCGGCGGCGCTAGATATCGTCCCGTTCGGACTGTTTCCCGACATCGGCTGGGCAGTGTTCTGCGTCACCGCCTTCGCCGTCTCGGCGCTCGCACACGCCTATATCACTCGGCGCATGAAACTCGGCAAATCACCGAATCCACCGGAATTGAGAAGCTAACATGAACACTCTCAAAGTCCTCGGCGTTCTCGCGGTCGCCACGTCGGTCGTATTGCTCGCGTCCGGAACCGGGAGTTTCACCGCCGCCAACGCCGACCGGACGACTGCGCTATCGGTTGCCGACGACGAGTCTGCGCTCGTCGGCTTTGAGGTGTCCTGTGAGGAGAAGACAGTGCGGCACGGTCCACGCGATAAGGGACCGGATAACCACCTCGTCGACGCGGACCTAGGAGGCAACGAATCCGCAGGGAACGACGACGACGGCGTGGATGCGGACATCTTCTCGGAGAGTTCGGCCGGCAGCGACAACGACCTTGTCGACGCCAACGTCTTTGCGAACGAGTCAGCTGAAAGCGACAACGACCTCGTCGGTGTCGATATCGGCTCAAAAGGGATTACAGTCGACAGTTCTCCGAGCGTGTCGACGCGCGCCGAACTCACGGTGACGGTCACCAACCGATTCGCTCGGCCACTGGAGGGGACGGTCACGGTCGATGGCACCACGAAGGATGTTGGCCCGATTTTACCGGGTAGGACGGACGAAGCCACCTTCGAGGGGTCGTTCGAAGCCGGTGACCCGATTACGATTAACGTGACGAAGCCGATTACTGCGACGCTCAACCGAAGCGTCCCGGAGGACTGCAAGCACGCGACCGACGACCCAAAGAAGGGAATCAGTTTCGTCGCACTCTGTGGCGTGTCGCTCGATGCGGACCTGAACGTCTCCGTCGTCAACTGGGACGGCGGCGACCCCACCGCCATACGCTGGGAGAGCAACGGGTCGGTCGAGGTAGTCGTCACGAAAGCCGGGTCAAGGACTGGAGCCAGCAGTGCATCAGGGCCGGGAATCCAAAACCACCCGGTTGGCGATTCTCTCAGTGGAATCGTCGACGCCTTCGGGACGGACTCACAGCCCGAACAAACTCCTCAATCGCCATGCCCCGACGGCATCGTCGGCGTGAAGTTCGATTTCAGTGGGGCGAGCTCCGACGACGGAGAGAAAGTGGGTAGCTAACCGACGCCGAGGGCGACGAACTCGAAACGCGTGACGAGTAGGGTGGTCCGCGGGCGACCGGCGACACGCCGTGTGGTTTATAAACAAAGGCGATTCACCATCTCAGTTTCTCGCTCCGTGTTGGTAATCAGCGGTTACTAACATCAAGAACATGTAATAGTATAGGGGGGAACCACCAGACATCTCTGGTATTTTATTACCTGCCTCTAGAACTATCAAAATCTACTTGTTCGGATATCTCCGTGTTACATACCCACACGGTTGTGGGGAGGGGAACGATGTACGACAAACTACCAAGAGTGGGACACATCGGTACAGACAGTGGGGGTCGCGAGTTGGCGTGCGACGACATCTTCGACATCCTCAGCAACGACCGACGACGGTGTATCGTTCATTATCTGAAAAAGCACGACGACCGGCGCGTTGACCTTGGAGAACTCGTCGACTACGTCGCCGCGTGGGAGACGGATACGCCTATCGATAAACTGGATGGCGACAAACGCAAGAGCGTCTACGCCGCGATTCGACAGACACACCTCCCGAAGATGGAGAAGGCAGGCATCATCGAGTACGAACACATGCGTGGGGAAGTAGAGTTGACCGACTGCGCCCGCGAGGTGCAACTGTATCTTGAGTACGTCCCCGGAAACGACATTCCGTGGAGCGAGCTGTATCTCGGTCAGTCGGCTGTCGCAATCTCGCTCATCACCGTTGCGTGGACTGGTATCTACCCGTTCGGGCTCCTCTCGGCGTGGTGGCTCGCTTTGGGTGTTGCAACCGTCTTCACCGTCACTGCAGCGACTCACACCTACCAATCGAGACAGCGCCGGCTTGGGACCGGCGAGTACGAAATCGAAACGCCGGGATAGGGGCCCGTTCGTTCACACCCACGCCTCCGACCCGGGGAGTCGAAGCCCGGCCTCGACGCTCGCGTACGTCGCGACGAACGCCAACGCGTAGCCGAGCAGGTGCGCGTAGAGGTTGACGACGCTTCCGCCGCCCGTCGGGTCCGTGGGGAAGGCGACGAAGACGAACGCGAGAAACGCGAGCAGTCCGGCGGCGAACAGCTCGAAGTGGCCGGCCATCCCCGCGGCCGCCCGAACGTTCGAGCGGAGCCGCCCCGGGTGCTCGAAGGCCGGCAGGGCGTACAGCAGCGCCGACAGCACCGACGCCGCCGCCAGCCCGTAGGTCACCGGCGACCGAACGCTCAACAGCGCCGACAGCGCCAACCCGACGAAGAAGAAGGCAGGGGCGAGCGAGCGACGCGAGCCGATGTCGAACTGTGCGTCGAGGTAATCGGCGAGCGCGATGGGCAGGTAGCCGACGAAGGCCAACAGCACCCCCGAGAAGCCGTAGCCCACGCTCGGCCGGATGACCGCGAGGTTCAGATACGACAGCGCAATCGGAAACGCCGCGAGGAAGACGGCGAAGGCGACGAAGAACCGCCGCCGGTGGCCGCTCAGTGTGCTCAACAGATACGCCAGCGGCGCGACGAGCAGGTAGCCGCCCACGTTCACCAGCAGGTGCGCCGAATCGAGGTGGACGAACGCCGACGTGTAGGCAGTGAGTAGCGAGGGGTCGGTGTAGGCGAAGGTCAGCGACTCCCGAGTCTCAAGCGGGAGCGCAAAAACGGCGACGAGGACAAGCGGGACCGAAAACAGGAGCGCGAGGTCGCCAGCGCGGACGCTCTTTCGGAGAATTCCGAAAAACGACTTCGCCGTCTCATCGCTCATTACACCTCTATTCGCTTTCGATACGGTAAAAAGAACGGCCGGTATCGAGAACTGAAACGGATGGCTTAGGCACCGCGGAGCCGCCGGAAGAGCAACATCGTGCCGATGACACCAGCGAGCAGTAGGGCGATACCGAGCAGTGCAGTGGAACCGAAGCCGGCAACTTCGTCGGTTTGGTCGTCAGTCTCGGTCGGCCCATCGTCGACCGCCGTTGGAGCCGGCGTCGATTGTGGCTCGTTCGGAGTCGGCGTGGCCGTCCCGGTCGGCTCGGGCGTAGATTCAGTTTCGGTGTCTGTCTCTCTCGAATCGGGTGTCTCGGTGTCCGAATCGTCATCGTCTCCGGAGTTATCGACGGAGTTGGACTGGAAATCACCGTTGCCGGACACTCCAGTCCCGACCTCGGGGTCAAGGACCGCCATCACGTTGATGGAATCGAGTGTGATTTCGTCGGTCTCGCGGGTGTCGACGCGCATCGCTATCGTCTCCGAATCGCCCGGCTGCATGAATACGCCGTCGGCTTGGCTCTCGGCCGTTCCCTCGCCAGGGACGTAGAACTCGACGGCGTCGCTGTCGTGGGAAATCCAGACGGTGGCGTTGGATTGCTCTTTGAGAACGTTCTTGATTGTAAACACCGGACCAATATCGGTGATTGCATTATTTTTAACGCCTGCCCCGTTCAGCTGAGGATTTTCATCGGTGAGAACAATATGAATATTTCCAGTTTTATCATCAATTAACGCATAGGTACCTTCTCCAGCGATTTCAAGTTCTAAAACATTGGTATCGTCATAAGTAACAACGTCCGATCCCCCGGTGGAAACCACAAAAAAGGCCCCGCCCATTATTACTAAAAATATTAAGAAGATACGAGACCACTTGTGGCCATCCGCCGGAAGTACATCCATCAAGTTTATATAAATTATCGATAATCGGTTGGATCGATGGATTACTGCTCAGGGGTTTGGAAAGTCTGGTCGCTCATGTCATTTGCCTCAATGACTATGTATCCTGTCTCCCAGCCGTCGTCAATCGAATCAGGGGTCTCTATACGTACACCAATATTGACCCCCGTTCCCGAATTGACTTGACCATTCCAATCAGAGTCTCGGGAACCCATCAATATACCATTAGTCCAGTGGCCGTAGAAGGTAATCTTATCAGGATTGTCTAGATTACTTTTATCGATATTTATATGGAGATTATCGGCAGTCGCATTCTGAATCTGAAAGACGTTATCGAAGTCAACTGTCGAATCTGGATTGAGACCGTCCCCTTGGCCGGCCCACCCTTCATTACTTAAATCCGCGTTTTCGTCAAAATGTAGTTGCAAAGACCCGTTTTCATAGCTCGCGTACTCAGTGTTCTCCAAACTTGAGTCGGAGAGATCGAATTTCAGCATCGCTTGGTCGTCTGCAACTACTGCAGCGTCGAAGGCACGCGTTGATTTCTGCTGGGTAAGCGCGCCGGTACCTGTTACAGCTGCCCCACCGACAGCGAGCGATCCCATACCGATCAAGAATTTGCGTCGTTCCATGTTGTTTTCACCTTGGTTTCCGCGCGGCCCCACGCCCCCACACCTCACATCGACCGACCGGGCATCAGTGGCTCCGCGCTTACTCACCCCAAAGAGAGGACACCCCTTCTGTATGCACTGGCAGAATCGAACACAGCCCCGACCTGCGAACGGACACAAGGGGGCTGAGTCGCTCACATCCCTATCCTGAAGTACCCTTGAGAGACCCTTAATCAGCCATTAATAGCCGTTTCATCGAGAAATTGAATGCTATTCTCCTCGTTTCGCCGCTGTCGAACCGTCCGTTCCGTGGCTCGAACCCGAATCCCCGCCCTACAGACGACTATCGAAATCAGAATTCGACCGCAGCCTGTCGGTTTCGCGAGAACGCGCATGAGAATTTACGAGATTATTCCACAACTACGACTGTAGATTTTCCAGCCCATTCACTGGTCCGAGACCGCGGTTCGAGAGTTACAAACGCCCCCTTATAAATAACCCATACCTAATCACCAGCCAAGTATATACCAACCATCCAAAACCGCAATACTGCGGTCGAATTAGTACCGAATTCGGGCTCAAATCACAAAACCATCGCAGGGTTTAATTAGTGCGACCCGCGTCAGACAATTGTAGTCCTCTGGTGGGGGAACATGAGTCTCAAAGGAACCACAATCTCCGATTCGGTCTCGCCCTCTGACAACGCATCGTCGCTGCCGCGCGACGAGGTCTTCGAGGTGCTCAGTAACGCCCGGCGCCGCTGTGCGCTGCAGTATCTGAAACAACAGGACGACCGACGGGTCGAGTTGCGCGAGCTCGTCGACCACGTCACCGCGTGGGAGAACGACACCACGACGGCCGAAATCGACAGCACCGAGCGCAAGCGCGTCT
>Ga0207755_100843_pt1 | contig 11408 bp, 9 predicted proteins | sample A23P2SouthBayCA_FD_187734 | JGI IMG/M metagenome (GOLD analysis project Ga0207755, IMG submission 187734) | Aerobic enrichment media microbial communities from Bioluminiscent Bay, La Parguera, Puerto Rico - A23 P2 (SPAdes) | ecosystem: Environmental > Aquatic > Marine > Unclassified ...
TGGCGCCGGGCTTCGGCAGCAGCGTCTACGTCTGGGGGAGCATCATCGCCGTCTTCCTCGCGGCCCTTGCGCTGGGCTACTGGATCGCCGGCAAGACGGCCGCGGCCCGGGCGTCCCGTGCCGGGCTCGCCCTGGCGCTGGTCGGTGCGGCGGCCTACGTCGCCTTCGTGATGGTCTTCGGCGAGACCCTGGTCGCGATGACCGAGGACCTGCCGATCTGGCGGCGCTTTCGCCCCCTCGTGCCCGTGACGCTGCTGTTCGGCCCGCCGACGGTGCTGCTCGGCTTCGTCAGCCCGTACGGCGCGGAACTGATCGACGCCCGCTCGACCGGCGACGCCTCGGGGCAGGTCTACGCCCTCGGCACCGGGGGAAGCATCGTCGGGGCCTTCGCGACGACGTTCGTCCTCGTGCCCGAGTTCGGGGTCCTCGGCATGGAGGCCCTCTACGGGGGTCTCCTGGTCCTCGCGGCGGTCGTCGTCGCGCCGCGGTCGACCCGCCGCCCACAGATCGCCGCCGTCGTCGTGGGTGTCGCCATCGTCCTCGCCGTCCTCCTCGGCGGCGTGGTCCCTCTCCAGGGTAGCGGGACGACGGTCGCCCAGACGCAGACCGAGTACCAGGAACTCCGGGTGGCCGATGACGGCGACGTCCGGACGCTCTGGCTCGACGGCGTCCGCCACAGCGCGATGTTCCTCGACGACCCCGACCGGTACGTCTTCGAGTACACCCGGTATTTCCACCTGCCCTACCTCTTCCAGGACGACGTTGACCGGGTACTGTTCGTCGGCGGCGGGGGCTTTTCCGGACCCAAGCGGTTCCTCGCGGAGTACCCGAACGTGACCGTCGACGTCGTCGAACTCGACCCGACGGTGGTTGACACCGCCCGCCGGCACTTCGACGTGCCCGAGACCGACCGCCTCGACGTCCACGTCGGGGACGGGCGCGTCTTCCTCGCCGACACCACCCACACGTACGACGTGATCGTCCTCGATGCCTACCGCGCGGACCGCGTGCCGTACCACCTCACGACCGTCGAGTTCATGCGGCTGGTGCGGTCGAAACTCGACGCCGACGGCACCCTCGTCGCGAACGTCATCTCCGCCCCGTCGGGCCCGAGCGGGGCCTTCTACCGCGCCCAGTACCGGACGATGGAGGTGGCGTTCCCCCGGGTGTACAGCTTCCCCACCTCCGAGGCCTCGTCGGTCCAGAACATCATGCTCGTCGCGACGAACGCCGACGAGCGCGTCACCCGGGCGGAACTGCGCCGTCGCAACCGCCAGCGGGACGTGGGCGTCGACCTCGCCGAGGCCGTCTCGCACTACCGCGCCAGCGTCGAGACGCCCGACGCCCCCGTCCTTCGGGACGGCCACGCGCCGGTCGACAGCCTCCTGGCCGAGCAACTCGGCCGCCGGTACGTCATCGAGCGCACGGTCGGGAATCAGACGACGGCCGCGGCGGACTAGCGCGCTCGTCGCCGGTCGTCGATCGCAACCAACCTGTCGGTACCCCGACCGGAACTGTTTTACAGGCAGCACGAATCGGCCACCTACATGGTCGCGCCGTTCAGCGATTTCGTCGTTCCCTCGACGCTGTACCTGGCGGTGCTTCTGGCCTCGACGGCCATCCTCGTCGCCCTCCTCTGGACCATCCGGCCGCCGCTCGGCCAGCGGACGGTCCTCGCGATGGTCCCCTGGGTCGTGACGGGGGCGGCGCTGCACGTTTTCTACCAGATCGGGGTGGCCGTGGGCCAATCGATCTACCCGGCCTGGGCGGAACCGCTGTTCGCCGCGCCCGCGGTCTACCTCACGACGTTCATCGCGATGGGGACGGTCTGGCTGCTCGCGGGCGTGATCGGGACCGCCTCGTCGGCGGCGTCGAAATCGCGCGTGGCTACCTATCTCGGGGGCATCGGGTTCGGCGTGATGCTCCCGCTGCTCGTCCTGCTCGGCTGGCAGGGGCTGGACCCGGCGACCGGCAGGCTCCGGCTCACGCTGCCGTTCCTCGGCCTCGTCCTCTCGATGGTCGTGACATTCGTCGTGTATGTGCTGCTCGGCGCGTGGCGGACCTACATAATCGCGGAGGCGCGCCACGTCGGGTGGCTCGTCCTCTTCTCGCACGTCTTCGACGGCATCACGACGGCCATCGGCGTCGACCTGCTCGGGGCGACGGAGCGGTCGTTCCTCCCGCGGGCGATCATGGACGTCGCCGCGGACCTGCCGACGGCCGAGACCCTCGGTACGGGCTGGCTGTTCGTCGTGGTCAAGGTGCTTGTGGCGGTCCTGGTCGTCGTCCTGTTCGCCGACTACGTCAGCGACGAACCCGAGCGGGGGAACCTGCTGTTCGCCGCGATCGCCTTCGTCGGCCTGGGCCCGGCGCTGAACAACTTCCTCCTGTTCCTGATCGGGATCTGAGCGGTCACGCACGCCGCCGCTCGTTCGTCCCGGACCCGCGTACCACCCGCCGTTTTGTAGCCGGCCGTCGAAGCCCCGTCCATGCCCAAGCAGCCACACCTCCTCGTCGAGTCCGGCGACCTCGCGGACGTCGCGCTCCTGCCCGGCGACCCGGACCGCGTCGACCGCATCGCGAGCCACTGTACGGACACCGAGGTCGTCACGCACAACCGCGAGTACCGCGTCGTCAACGCGACCTACGAGGGCCGGGACCTGACGATCTGTTCGACGGGCATCGGCTGTCCGTCCGCGGCGGTCGCCGTCGAGGAACTCGCCGCCGTCGGCGTCGACACCCTGCTGCGCGTCGGGACGACCGGTGCGCTCCAGCGCGGCATCGAGATCGGCGACATGGTCGTCGCCACCGCGGCCGCGAAGGACGAGGGCACGACCCGGCGCTACGAGGCCGACACCGTCCCGGCCGCGGCCACCCACGAGGTCGTCGCCGAACTCCTGGCGGCCGCGGAGTCCCGCGACGAGGACGTCTCGGTGGGCCCCATCGCGACGGACGACGCGTTCTACGCCGAGACCGACGACTACGTCCGGGACTGGGAGGCCGCCGGACTCCTGGCCGTCGAGATGGAGGCCGCCGCCATCTTCTCGCTCGCGCGCCGCAAGGGCCTGCGCGCCGGGGCGATCTGTACGGTGGACGGCAACCTCGTCGAGGGGACCCAGAAGGGCGAGACCGAGGCCGACGAACTCCCGCCGAAGGCCCGGAACAACGTCGAGCGGGCCATCGGCATCGCACTCGACGCGGCGACCGCGCTGTAGGCGACCGGGGATTCTTCGCGACCGCGGGACGGCCACGTCCCGACAACGACGTGCTTAAATGGAGCGGCCGGGTCGGTTCTGACAGACACTTCTCAGGGTGAGAGCGATGGCAGACTCAGACGCGGACACGACCGACGCACCCTCGCTACGGACGCCGATCGTCGCGGTGCTGGGCCACGTCGACCACGGCAAGACCAGCCTGCTCGACACGATTCGCGGCTCCGCCGTCAGCGAGGGCGAGGCCGGCGCGATCACCCAGCACATCGGCTCGACGGCGGTGCCACTGGACGTCATCTCGAACATCGCTGGCGACCTCGTCGACCCCGACGACTTCGACCTGCCCGGCCTCCTGTTCATCGACACGCCCGGCCACCACTCGTTCTCGACGCTGCGCTCGCGGGGCGGCGCGCTCGCGGACATCGCCATCCTGGTCGTCGACGTCAACGACGGCTTCCAGCCCCAGACCGAGGAGGCCGTGGACATCCTCCTGCGGACCGAGACGCCCTTTGTCGTCGCCGCGAACAAGATCGACACCGTCCCGGGCTGGAACCCCGAGCCGGATCGGCCCTCGAAACTCGCCATCGAGTCCCAGACCGACCGCGTCCAGTCGGACGCCAACGAGCGCCTCTACGAGATCATCGGAGAACTCTCCTCGGCGGACTTCTCGGCGGACATGTACTGGCGCGTGCAGGACTTCGCCAACAACGTCGGCGTCGTGCCCGTCTCCGCGGAGACCGGCGAGGGCGTCCCCGACCTCCTGACGGTCCTCATGGGCCTCTCCCAGCGGTACATGCGCGACGAGATGGCCATCGACGTCGACGGGCCCGGGGCCGGGACGGTCCTCGAGGTCACGGAGACCCAGGGCTTCGGGACGACCGTCGACGCCGTGGTCTACGACGGGACGATCCGGGCCGACGACACCATCGTCGTCGGTGGGGTGAACGAGCCGATCGTCACGGACGTCCGCGCGCTGCTGAAACCGAAACCGCTCGCGGAGATCCGCACGGAGCGGGAGTTCGAGCAGGTCGACGCGGTGGTCGCCGCCGACGGCGTCCGCATCGCGGCGCCCGACCTCGACGACGCGATGGCCGGCGCGCCGATCCGCGTCGTCCGCGATCGGCCCGTCGAGGATGTCGTCGCCGACGTCGAGGCCGAACTCGCGGAGGTCACCGTCCCGACCGAGGAGGAGGGCCTCACGGTCAAGGCCGACACGCTCGGGAGTCTGGAGGCGCTCGCGAGTTCGCTGTCGGAGGCGGACATCCCGGTGATGCACGCGGAGGTCGGCGACGTCGCGCCGCGAGACGTCCGGATGGCCGAGACCGCCAGCGAGCCGACCAACCGCACCATCCTCGCGTTCAACGTCGACGTGCTCGACGACGCCCGCGACCTCGCAGACCAGCAGGACGTCCGACTCTTCGAGCACGACGTGATCTACCGCCTGATAGAGGGCTACGAGGACCACGTCGCCGAGATCGAGGAGGCCCAGCAGGAACAGGTCCTGGAGAACATCACCCGACCCGCCCAGTTCCAGATCCTCGACGACCACACCTTCCGCCAGTCCGACCCCGCCGTCGTCGGCGTCGAGGTCACCGGCGGCCGCCTCCGCCGCAACTCACACGTCGTGAAGTTCGACGGCGCCGAACCCGAACGCGTCGGCCTGCTGAAGACCATCCAGGACGAGGGCGAGGACGTCGACGAGTCGATGCGGGGCGACCGCGTGGCCGTCTCGATCGAGGGACCGACAGTCGGCCGCGGGATCAAGGAGGGCGACGAACTCTGGACGGAGATTCCGGAGAAACACGCGAAGATCCTGGAGCAGGAACTCCTCGAGGACATCACCGGCGACGAGCGCGAGGTGCTGAACCGGTACCTGGAGAAGCGCCGGAACCGCGATCCGTTCTGGGGCAAGTAGGACCACGTCGCACGGAACGCTGGCCACTTCGCGACGGCAACTCCGGCGCACGGCAGCGCCCCGTCTCCCTGCCCTGACCCGGGAGCGCCGAGTTCGCCACGCCGGTGTAATAACATTTAATTAGAAACGGCGCGTCACGCCGACCGTGACCGACCGCCACGAGGGACTCACGCGCCACGACCTGCTCCTGGCGGTCATCGGCGCCCCGCTGGCGGTCGCGGCGATGGCCGCCGCGGCGTCGCCGGTGTCCCTCGCAACGGCGATGCTGGCGGGGAGCGTTGCGGCCGGCGGTGGCCTCGGCTACGCACTGTTCTGTCGCCCGCCAGCAGGCGCTGGCGAATGAAAGAGGGTCCGTCCGGAGTCGCTACCGGGCCGTTCGCGGTTCGTCGTCGGGGTAGGCCTGTTTGACCTGGAGGGCGGCGCTGGCCGCGAGACCGGTCGCGATGTCGTCGCGCTCCTGGTCGTCGATGGCCGTGCCGGACTCGCCCGGGGCGTAGCCGGCGCTGACGATCGAGCCGATCGGTGGCTGGACGGCGACCATCGCGCGGGGCCCGTTCGAACTCTTGCTGATCTCGGAGCCGACGACGAACTCGGCGGGGAGGAGTTCGCGCGTGCGGGCGGCCACGCTCGCGAGGTCGCGCCGGAGGCGCTTGCGCTCGTCTGCCGACAGCTCTGGCGGATCACCGCTGCCGTCGACCGTCACGTTGCCATACATTGCGGGGTCTCTGCACTCGCTAGGGGTGGTAGTACTAAAAACCCGGCGCCTGCGTGTGCGACCCTCAAACGATCGGCTCGCTCTCGCCGTAGATCGCGAGGATGACGGCCGTGGTGTGGGCGTCCGCGGACGGCTCGACGTGGCGCACGAGGACGTCGCTGTCGGCCACCGCCCAGTCGCGGAGACCCACGCCGTGCTCCAGTCCCGCTCGCACCTCCTCGCGGACGGCGTCGGTGTCGGTCCCCGTTGCCTCGTAGAAAATCCCCGGGCCGTCGGCGCTGCGGGCCCACCCCAGGCCGGCGACGCCGGGTTCGTCGTCGCCGGGAGCCCGGTCGGCACGGCTCTGGACGACCGTGAGCCGGTCGCCGGCGGGTCCCAGGTCCGGAGCGGTCCCGGCGACAGCCAGATCGGCGCCGGCGGGGATGACCGACGAGACTGTCACGAGGTTGAAGTCGTGGACGTTGGCGTCGGCGAGGGCGGCGTCGTAGGCGGCCATCGCCGTCGGGCCGGTGGCCGTGCCCCACGCGACCCGGATGGTGGTCATGGTCGCCCGGAGTGGGGCCAGGCGATAAGGCGTTTCGTCTCGCCGGCTCGTCGCGATGCGCCGTCCGTGAAAACTCGGTTCGTGGTACCACATGACATAAGCCGGTGCCCCCCGAACGTGGGGTCATGCGCGCCGGGGACCGACCGGAGTTCGACACCGAGGCAGACAAGCAGATCTACAAGTACGTCGAGCGACACGGCACCGCGACCCGCCCGGCGGTCCAGCAGGCCGTGTCGCTGCCCCCGGAGGAGTTCCGCGAGCGCCTGGAGCACCTCACGTCGACGGGCTACCTGGCGGAGGAGGGCGGCTCGCTCCGCCTGGCGCTCGACCTCGGCTCCGTCGAGGAGTTCGAGGGCGCCTCGTTCGAGTACGTCGTCCGGCCGGGCCACTACGGGGACTTCGATGGCCTCGTGGACTGCATCCGCGACGTCACGAGCGAGGAGTCCTACGTAATCGCCGAGTCCGTCGCCGAGGAACTGCTCTACGACGACACCGTGACGCGGCACAACACCGTCGAGTCGCGGATGTTCTTCGTCGCGACCGTCGACCAGGAGATCGTCGGCTGGACCCACCTCGACCTACCGCAGGTCGAGAAACTGCGGGAGACGGCCGAACAGACCGTCGGCGTCCGGCCCGCCTACCGCGGCGAGGGCGTCGGCAGCGCGCTGCTCCACCGCGGTCTCGACTGGGCCGAGGCCAACGGCTACCGGAAGGTCTACAACTCGATCCCGGCGACCAACGAGCTGGCGCTGGACTTCCTCGCGAATCACGGGTGGTCGACCGAGGGCGTCCGCAAGCAACACTACACCCTCGGCGACGAGCGCGTCGACGAGGTGATGATGGCCTACGAGATCGACGGCGTCGGCCGGTAGGCGACCGCGCGCCGGAACCGACGCGGCCGACCCCTCAGGCCAGGAAGACGTGGCGCGGGCGGTCAGCCAGCACGTCCCGGCCCCACGCGACGGTCTCGGAGAACTCGTCGGAGCGGAAGAACGCCATCGCATCCTCCCTGTCGTCCCACTGGCTGGCGATGAACATCTCCGTCTCGTCCTCGACGTTGGCGAGCAGCGACGTCTCGCGGTGGCCGTCCATGTCCGCGAGCAGGCCCCCGACCTCGTCGAAGGTCTCGACGAAGTCCTCGCGGTACTCGGGCTTGACCGTGTAGAACATCCCCATCGTGCCGAACCCCTCGCGCTCGTCGGCCCAGCCGACGATGCCCGGCAGTTCCGAGAGGTAGTCGCTCGCCGTGTCCGCGGCGTCCTCGGTCGCCCAGAGGCTGACGACCGCCGTCGGCCCCTCGCCGAGGTCCGCGTAGACCGTCGTCCCCTCGTGGGTGTCGTAGCGGTCGAAACCCTCGCTCAGGCTCTCGACCTCCTCGACCAGATCCTCGCCGTCGGCTTCCGAGTAGACGACCAGCGCGTAGACGTCCTCGCCGTGGGGCTGGCCGGCGTAGACGTCGAGGTCGGCCAGTTCCTCGCGGATCGATTCTGCGGCTGCTTCGTCGCCCTCGCTTTCGTCTTCGGCATCGCCGTCTGCGTCGGCACCGCCCTCGCCGGCGGGGCCGCGAACGCTCTCGACGACCTCCGGCAGGTCCGTCAGGAAGCCCGCTGCCGTCCCCGCTGCGCGGTCGGTCTCCCAGAGGCTGGCGACCGCCGAGCGCCCGCCCTCGGCACGGACGTGGGTCCCGACGTGGGTGTCGTAGTGGTCGAAGCTCTCACGGAGGTCGTCGACCTCGCTCGCCAGTTCCTGGGCGTCGGCCTCGGAGTAACAGACCACGGCCACGGCTCCGGCCTCGTAGTCCTCGCCCTCGTGGAGGCCGAGCGTCGTCAGCCGACCCTGCATGGCCTCGGCGTCGATCGCCTCGGTCTCGGACGCACCGGCCTCTGCGGCCGCCGCCGGACCGCTCGGGCGTCCGCCGCCAGTGTCGTCGGAATCGTCGTCTCCGGTGGCGTTCGCCGGCCGGCCGGCCTCCTGGCCGCCGGCGTCCGTTCCCCCGGCGTCCTCGACGCCGAGTGGCTCGCCGGCCAGGAGCGCGGGCAGGTCCGACGGTTCGATCCGTCGCCCGACGTAGAAGGGGCCGAACTCCGCGAACTCGGCGGTCGAGGGATCGAACCGCATCTCGTAGAGGAGGTCCTTCACGTCCGTCAGGTCGTCGGCCCACAGCGTGACGCCCCACTCCCAGTCGTCGAGGCCGATGGAGCCGGTGATCATCTGCGTGACCTTCCCGCCGTAGTCCCGGCCGATCTCGCCGTGGGCGTCCATGTGCTCGGCGCGCTCGTCGAAGGGCAGGTCGTACCAGTTCTGGGACGGGTCGCGGCGCTTGTCCATCGGGTAGAAACAGACGTGCTCCCAGTCGGGGATCGTCGGGTAGAGCCGCGACCGCATGTACTTCGCCAGGCCGGAACTCTCGTCGAGTTCGCCCTCGAAGAACTCCCGGGCGCGCTCGGAGTAGCCGGAGGCCTCCGTCACGGAGACGTAGGAGGTGACCTGGTCGGTGTACCGGGCGAACTCGGTGCGCTCGAAGGCCCGCTCGACGGCGTCGAGGTGCGCCGTCGTCGGCCGGAGGTGGACCACGAGCAGGTCGGCCTTGTGGCCGAGCATCGAGTAGACCGCAGTGGCACCCTCCTCGGCGTCCGCGACGGCGACGCGGTCCTCGAGGTGGGAGACGGCCGCCTCCAGGGCGCGCTCGCGGTCGCGCTCGGGAGCGTCCTCCCAGGCGTCCCAGTCGACGGTGCGGAAGTCGTGCAGGGCGTACCAGCCCTCCTCGGTCGGTGGCGGGTCGCGTCGCTCGGGCATTGACGGCGGTTGGGACCGGGCGGTTAGGAAACTTGCCTTTCGGTCAGCCCGCCAGGCGCGGACCGAACAGGCCCAGGAGGATGCCGCCGAGCATCAGCAGGCCGACCGAGACGGTGACAGTCTTGGTCAGGACCCGCTTGCGCGAGACGGGCAGGCGGGCGACGACGGACTCGGTCCCGGCCCGGAGGATGTGCCCGCCGTCGAGCGGGAAGGCCGGGATGAGGTTGAACTGCCCGACGATGACGTTGATCCAGGCCGTCCAGAACAGCACGTTCGCGACCACGAAGACCCCACCGGTGCCGAGGACGGCGAGCGGACCGGCCGCAGTGTAGAAGTTCGCGGCCACGCCGACGAAGCCCGCGAACCCGGTCGAGAACCCGAGGATCCCCAGGAACGGCATGAAGAGGAACAACAGCAGCCGGATGCCGAGACTGCCGGGGACGCCGGTCTCGTGGTCCGCGTCGCCACCGAGCAGTTCGAGGAAGTAGCCCGCGGGGTACGCGTCGACGCCGATTTCGCTGAAGGTGAGCCCCGTCGTCCCGGCCTGGCTGAGCCGGGCGCCGAGTCGCTCACCCGGACTCCCCCCGTCCGCGCCGAGCGGGACCGCGAAGGTCCGCCGCTCCTGGCCGTCGTAGGCGACGACGTCGACCGTCTCGCCTGCGCCGACCTCGCTGATGGCCGAGGCCAGTTCGCCGCTCGTCACGACGCGCTGGCCGGCGACCGAGGTCACGACGAGCGACTCGCCGGCAGGGACATTCTCACCTGCCAGCGCGCCACCTTCCGTGACCTGGACGAGCGCGCCAGTCGGGATGGTGACCGGGCCCGCCGACGTCGAGAGGCGGGCGACCGGGCGGTCACGGACCGCCTCCCGGAAGGCCCCGGCCGTGTGGACGGCGCTCCCGTTGACGGCGGTCACCGTCGTGTTGATGTCGATGGGCGACCCGGCGGGTGCGCCGCTCACGACGAGCCGCCGTTCGAGGCTCACCTCGCGTCCGTCCTTGAGACCGACGGAGAGATTCCGGGCGTCGGTTTCCGAGAGCGCCGGGCCCCAGTCCTCGGGCCCGTCGATGGCGGTCCCGCCGACCGACGTGATGACGTCGCCCGTCTCGATGCCGGCCTGGTCGGCGGGTCCGCCCGCCATCGTCCCGCCGACGGGGTAGCCGTCCGCGACGGCGACCGAGCCAGCGACGGGGCCGAACAGGAGCAGGATCGCCAGGGCGCCGATGGCGAAGTTGTTGGTGACGCCCGCGGTGAACATTCGGACCTGCGCCCCGCGGTCCGCCTCAGCGCGGCTCTCCTCGTCGGGTTCGACGAAGGCGCCGACGGGGATCACCGTCAGGAAGGCCAGCCCCATCGATTCGATGTCGATGTCCTCGACGCGACAGAGCAGGCCGTGACCCCCCTCGTGGACGATCAGCCCGACGGCCAGGCCGACGACCACGTAGGGCGTCACGGAGAGCGGGATGAACTCGTTGACGCCCGGAATCACGAGGACGTTGCGCGGCTGGTTCGCCGCGGTCGGTTCGGCTTCCAGGCTCGCCAGCCCAGAGAAGAGGATCAGCAGGAACGACATGGCCATGACGACGAGGCCGACGCCGACGCCAACGTTCGCGTAGGCCCGCCAGAATCGTTTGGGGCTGGCGAGGCGGTTCAGGAACTCTCGCCCCCGCTTCGTGTGCAGCGTCGTGATCGGTCCGGAGACGCGGACCGAGTCCGGCAGCAGGCCCCTGGCCTTGAGTCCCATCGCGACGACCGTGTAGACGAGGAGACCGACGAGCACCCACGTCAGGGGCTGGACCATTATCCCGACGGAGGCCGCTGACCCGGAAATGGGTTTGGATACGTCGCGGATGCTGCCGGTGGATCGTCGGTCACAGCGGGCTGGCTACCGCTCGCGACGGAGCCGCGCGACGACGAAGTCCCGGTCGAGCTTGCCGAGGAACGTCCCCAGCTGTGGTCCCTCGTCGTCGTCGAAGAAGAGGCGGTAGCCCGTGGCGAAGAAGTCGCCGACCGGCACGTCGTGGCGCTTTGCCACCTCGTAGATCTCGCCCTGGATGGCCTCACCGTCCGGCGGCTCGTCTGCGTCCTCGCCGGCGACGAAGGCGGCGAGTTCGTCCAGCGCGGCCGCGGTGTCGGCGTCGAGGTCGAGGGCTGGCTGCTCGGCGCGCTGGAGTTCGTAGTTGAACTCGTTGTCGGTCCGGCGGGCCCACCGGCGGGCCCGCTCGA
>Ga0207755_100845_pt1 | contig 11370 bp, 10 predicted proteins | sample A23P2SouthBayCA_FD_187734 | JGI IMG/M metagenome (GOLD analysis project Ga0207755, IMG submission 187734) | Aerobic enrichment media microbial communities from Bioluminiscent Bay, La Parguera, Puerto Rico - A23 P2 (SPAdes) | ecosystem: Environmental > Aquatic > Marine > Unclassified ...
CGAAGCCCCCAGCGTCATCTACGCCCTCCACAGCCTCCCGCAGTTCGCGATTATCTGTATCGCGAACAAGGAAGAGGAGCTGTTCAGCCGCGTCGACGACCGGCTCGTGAGCCGGCTGCGCTCCAGCGAGCACGTCCGGATGGACAAGTACCACGACGAGCAGCTGTACGACATCCTGAGTGCGCGGGCGAAGTGGGGGCTCGACGAGGACGTCATCACCGACGACCAGCTCTATCGAATCGCCGACGCGGCCGCCGGCGACGCCCGCCTCGCAATCGGCATCCTCCGAACAGCCGCCGGCAAGGCTGACCGCGAGAACCACGAGCGTATCACTGACGACATCCTCCTGGATGCCGCCGAGGATGCCCGAGCCCAAATCAAGCAAAAGAGCCTCGATTCACTCACGCCGCACCAGCGCGTCGTCTACGACGTCGTTCGCGAACACGGCCCCGTCGGGCCGAGCGAGATTCACGAGCGCTACTCCGAGGACGTCGATGACCCACGGACGAAACGGACGATCCGCACGTACCTCTCGAAGATGGAGCAGTACAACCTCCTCGAAGCGGAGGGGACGAGTCGGGATCGGGAGTACTCGCTCGTCGATTCGGCAGCGGCGTCGCCGATGCAGTGAATTGTTGATGATTCGAGCAAGTATCCCTGGAACACTGTCCCGGCGGATCTCCACACCAGCTTTTTCCACCGTCCATAGAACCGAGGTATATGGCACAGGTCAACTGGGAGTTCTCTAAAGAAGAGACTAGCAACGTCCTAAGGATCGTCGATAAACAGGGGAACAATCCGTTCGTCAAAAAGCGACGAGACCAGAACGTAGTGGAGGCTGAGATCAGTATTACTGCAGATCAGTTCTGGAACGCTCATCTGGCCGCACTGCTAACCTCTCAGCAGCGGTCTGGACCGGAAAGTCATGTTTCGCAGTTTCTGAAGGAAGAAATTCATTCGGTGAGCCTTGACCAGTGCCGAGACGTCAAGGATATCGGCGAGTACGTCTCCGAAGTCCTTGAAGAGCATGGCGGCATTCGGTACTACAACAATATCGGCGAAGCCTGTGAGAGGAATTTTGAACGATTGGATGGTGGAGGATGGGACGAACTGTGGGGTGAACTAGAAAACCTAATTGAGATCCGGAAGCGGGAACCAAGAGACAGCGACTACGTGGTGGAGAGAGAGGTAGCGACGTATCTGTCTGAAGGGTTTGCTGGTGAAGGATTCCACAGAGTTGGCTCAAAGCAGGCACGGAATATCCTTCAGATTCTCGGGCTTACGCGGTTCGAGATCCCCCTCGACTCTCGCATCACGAAATGGTTAAACACCAATCTCGAACTTCCTTATCACGTCTCTGGGTCCGGGCTCAGTAACTCGGAGTATTATCACTTTATTATGGATATCGTTCAGGATAGCTGTTCAACGGCCGATGTCCTCCCTTGTATTTTCGATGCCGCAGTATTCTCAAGCTACGACACGAATTGGACCCAAAGCGACGCTGACGCGATTTTCTGACCAGCTCAGGAGAATATAATAAGTGAGCAAGCCAGATAATCCACATTAAGTATTAACCAACATTACCTCTCTATCTGCAGTTATCGTTGGTTAACGAGAATAATTCCCTGGGAGCCGAGACACTAGTTGGGGCTGAGAGTGAGGACCACGACAACTATCCCGAACTGAACTCGCCGAGGCCCGATTGCTCGTGGTCCAGCGGGTCGATGACCCGCGGATCGTCGTTGCCGGAGTTGTTGACGCGCGTCGAAATCTCGTAGGCGTCTAAATCGTCTTCCGGATACGGCTGACACAGCTCCTTGCGAGTATCCGGGTCTGCGCCGAGCCAATCGGATTCCGCGTCCTGCGGAAGGACGACCGGCATCCGGTCGTGGATGGAGCTCATCAGGTCGTTCGGCTCCGTTGTGAGAATCGTGACGCACGAGATCGTCGCGTCCTCACCCTCCCAGACATCCCAGAGGCCGGCCATCGCGAACGCGGGGTCGTCCTCGCGGTAAATCCGGTAGGGCTGTTTCGGCCCTCCGTTCGGTGCTTTCCACTCGTAGAAGCCCGACGAGGGGACGAGGCAGGGATGCGATTCCCACGCCCGCTCAAAGACGCGTTTCTCGTCGGCAGTCTCGGAGCGAGCGTTGATGATTCCCTCCTCGGGCTCGTCCGCCCAGAACGGAATCAGCCCCCAGTGGTAGGCGTCGATCTCGTCTGGAGCCTCGTTCGTGATGATGTGTAGGTCGTCGCCAGGCGCGATGTTATATCGGGGTGTGTACCCGCCGTCCGTGACGACCTCGGCGTCGAAGCGAGCCTCGAGATCGGCCTGGTCAATGAAGAGGGAGTTTCGGCCACACATATCTGAGAGTTCGGAGGGAGCCATCTTCAACGTGGTCGCACAGGAATCTCGTCGGCGTCCACGTTCTTAACCAACATATTGTCCCGGTAGACCTGGGTTGTTGGTTAACCAAGGCAGCGATCGTCAAGCCGGATTCTGGAAAACAATTGAAGGTCGACATCGCAGCTAGTGCGTGCCCGACGGGCGAATAGTGGACCAAATGAGGGTGGAGAATCTCCTAATGACAGACGGTACACCTAAACAAACGATAGAAGAGGCTACACTAACTACGCTCATACAAAATGACCCACATACTCGCCGTATCTGACTGGCGTTCCCAACCTATTGACGATCTCTACACTATTCTCGAAACTGTAGAACCAACTCCAGATCTACTACTGTATGCCGGCGACGACCTCTCACGTTTCAAAAACGCCGATACGGACACAGATCATCTTGCAGAACTTGCTCGCCTCACGAAGCACCAACAATCACTCTATGTCCGAGGAAACGACGACTTCCCCCCGTCAACCGGTCCTCAATTCGATACGGAATTCACCACCGACCTCCACAGGACACCATATACTCACGAGGACCTCGTGTTCATCGGTCAGGAAGGATCGACCCAGGGTCCTGGTCTCATCACCTATACCGAAGACGAGGTCCAACGACACCTTTCCGAACAACGCACCGTTTGTGAAGACAGAACCCCTATTTTTGTCACACACACCCCTCCCTTCGGCATTCTCGATATCGGTAAACGATTTGGGCAACAACATATCGGATCGAACGCAGTCAAGAGCTTCATAGACGACATCCAACCCCCAGTCACCGTCTGCGGTCATTGCCATCAATTCGGAGGCAGAGCTGAAACCCTTGAGTACGGCACGGTGATCAACATTGCGTCCCACGACGGAGTAGACGACCCAGGAAGGTACGCACTCATCACCATCGACGCCTCGAACAAGTCTATCGAGTACGAGTTCTACGACACTCGCCATCTGCTAGGGAGCCGGCTAACTGATCTCGTCCAGGTCGGGAGAAACCGAGTGGAACAGTTCAGTGAGTTAGGGATCACTAGCCCAGATGAGATTACCGAAGAACGGCGTACCGAACTCGAAGCCCTCCCTGGAGCCTCGTCATGGCACGTGGACCGGTGGATTGCTCATCGACAGGCTTTCGAAAACGATGAGGTCGTGATTCTAAACAAGTCCGCCTTCAACGACCTTCACGATACGGAGCCTCTCCTCTTAGACATAGAAACGGACCTTCAGCAGGATCGGATCTGGCTGGTCGGCACCTACAGCTACCAGAACGATGCGTTCCGACAATTCTTCGATCCGGACGACGAGTCAGCACTCCTCCAGGAGCTGTCTGAGTACCTTGATGATCATGGCTCTGAGCCAATCATCTACTACGGAGGGAACTACTTCGACGAACAGTGTCTAAGTCGAAGATTCGAAGAACACGGCATCCCTGAGGGGATCGATCATCTGGAGCGAGCACACGACCTCGGGATAACCGCACAACAGGAACTCTTCGGCCCCTTCAATCGGCATAAATTGGACGTCGTAGCGAGTGCGCTCGGGTTTGAATATCAAGATCCGACCGTCGATGGATTCGTGGTCGGGAGCAAGTACACGCGATATCTCCTCGACGGCGAAGAGCCAGACTGGGATCAACTCAAACAGTACAATAACGACGATGTAACCGCACTGAAAACAATCGTTGATCACATCAGATCGTAGGCCCGTATACTGATTTGCGAGGAAGTTTCCGTGAACTTGTACTGGAGGCGGAGAATATCCTTAACCAACAATTGGGCCGGGAGTACCCGAATCGTTGGTTAATCCGACGATACTGTCCGCCTCGCACTCTGGAAACGTTCTCGGAAACGGTCGAACAATGGCAGAAATCAGCTGCCTAGGTCCGGTTCTACATACCTCCCAGCCCTTCCCTGAAACGCGGAAGCGCCACGCCGCGGCTTATCGGGAACGTAGACAACTAATCGAGTATGGGAGAACACTCAACATCGAATCGATTGGCGGTGGACCAGCCGACGCGGGGCGCTGACCGTAATCGGTCCCTTGCTGACCAGGCCAATCCAGCTACGGACGAGATGCTGCTGCCACGGCTCGACGACGGCATCACGCTGCTCGACGTCGAGGGAGGCCGCGGCGTCCCGATCCTGCAGTCGCTTGTGCTCGACCACCTCCTCCTCAACGACGGGTCCGCCTTCTGGGTCGACGCAAACGGACACGCGACGACGACGACACTCGCTCAGATCGCGCCCAGTCAACGGTTGCTCAACCGAATCCACGTGGCACGCGGATTTACCGCCTACCAGCACTACGGCGCCGTCTGTGATCTCCCGACAGCGGTGAACAAGTCGATCCGGACGTCGACCGCTGATTCCGGGGCGGCCAATCGAAGAGCACCGGGTCACGACGAGAACACGTCCCCCCATACGCCCGCCCTCATCGTCGTACCGGCCGTCGACGCCCAGTACCGTGCCGACGATACTCTCAGTGAGACCCACGCGAAAACCCTTCAGGCTCGAACACTCGCCCGGTTGGCGACGTTCGCCGAGGGGTACGACATCCCGGTGCTCGTTACGCGAAACGAACGAAACGAATTCACCGAGCCAGTCGCGACGGTCGCCGACCACCACCTGGAGTGCGAGCAGACCCGGATGGGCCCACGGGTCGTCGGCGACGACTTCGAGACGCTCGTCTACCCTGTCGATGACGGCGCGTACTACCAGACCACGTTCGCGTACTGGCAGCAGCTGCTCGCGGCACGCGCCACGCAGGTCGGTGTGGAACCGACGACGCCGGCACCGTCGACGCCGACTCCGGAGGGCGTCGGGACGGGCGTCACAGCTGACGGTGAGACGGTGGCAGCCACCGCAGACCCCTTGCTCGATGCGTGGACCGCGACCGGGACAGGGGGGCGATAGCGATGGGGCGTACGAACCCGACGTACCGAGATGCGTTGCGGGCCATCGAAGAGCGCTGGGCGGAGTTCCGGCGGGCGCTGCGGCGTCGCGAACAACCGCGATTCGACCGGCTGTTCGAGTACGCCCGCGAGCACGCCGACGCGAGCGGGCTGTTGAACCACCAGAATCCACTCCTGCCGGCGCTGCTCAGCATCGATCTCGAACAGGAGGGCCGCCTCGACGACCACGAGAAACGCCTCGAGGAGCTCGAAGCCGCGGTCGCAGCACGCGATGACCAGGAGAGCGCCCCACCGGACGCGAACCCGTGACGATGCCGTTCAGTATCGACTTTCTGGACGACGGCCGCGTCCTAGAGTGGGAGGCAACCGTCCACGGCGCCGTCGCGACCGAGCGCGATGATTACACCCCACGCTTCTACGTCGCCGCTCGCGACCCAGAGACCGACCTCGACCTCACGACCCTCCAGTCGGTGTACGACCAGCACCCGGACGTCGTCGCGACCGAGATGGTTGCGCGACGGCCGGGCTTTCGACGAGACGAGGAAATCGTTCTCGCGGTCGACGTCGCCCACATCGACCGTGTCACCCCACTCGCCCGGCAGGCACGCCAGCTGTCGGCCTATCCAGTCGGGGATCTCGCCTGCTTCAACGTCGACTTCTCGCGAGAGTTCCGGTACTGTCTGGAGACCGGCGTCGATGCGACGCCGGCGAGCGAGCTGTCGACGCTCCGGCTCAGCGTCCCAGTGACCGAAACGAGCAACGACATCTATGGGGAGCTGTCCGTCGCCGGCGACACCGTCACCGGCTCGGCGACGGATATCCTGACTGCCATCGAAAGGGCGCTCGAAGCACACGATCCGGACGTCCTTATCTGCTCAACGAGCGAGATCGTCCCGACCCTCCACGAGATGGCGACGGACGCCGACGTCGTCGACTTCTCGCTGAGTCGGTGGCCGGATGTCGACTACCAACAGCTCGCGAGCCGGTCGACGTACTCGAGCTACGGTCGCGTCGGTCACTCCCCGGCGCGGTACAACGTGCCTGGCCGGACGATCATCGACGAGTCGAACACGTTCTTCTATGGGGAGACGAACCTCGACGGCGTCCTTGACCTCGTGTCGCGCTCGAAAAAGCCCGTCCAGGAGCTTGCGTGGGCGTCAATTGGGAACGTCCTCACGGCGATCCAGATCTGTGAGGTCCACGACCGCGGCGTCCTCGTCCCGTGGAACTCCTGGCGCCACGAGTTCTACAAGCCGATGGGGACGCTCCACGACGCCGACCGCGGCGGCTTCATTTTCGCGCCCGAGGTCGGTCTCCACGAGAACGTCCACGAGCTCGACTTTTCGAGTCTGTATCCCAACATCATCTGTACCCGGAACGTCTCACCGGACGTCATTCGGTGTGACTGTCACAGCGACCGCAAGGACGTCCCCGATCTGGGATACTCGATCTGCGACGACCGGGGCTATCTCGTTGACGTGCTACAGCCGATCATCGACGCACGTGACGAGATCAAGGCGGCCATCCGTCGCGAGAAGGATCGGGACGACCCCGACAAGGACCGACTGGCGGAACTCAAGGGGCGGTCGGGAGCGCTGAAGTGGATCCTCGTCGCCTGCTTTGGTTATCAAGGGTTTAGCAATGCGAAGTTCGGTCGAATCGAGTGCCACGAAGCGATCAACGCGTTCGCTCGGGAGATTCTGCTGACGGCGAAACAGCAGCTGGAAGCCGGCGGCTGGCGGGTCGTCCACGGCATCGTCGACTCCATCTGGGTGACCCCGGACCCCGACGTCGACGACGATGACCGCGAGGACCTCGAGACGCTCGCAACGGAGATCACGGAGCGCGTCGAGATTCGGCTCGAACACGAAGCGCACTATGACTGGGTGGCGTTCGTGCCGCAACGCGAGAGCGACGCCGGCGCGTTGACGAAGTACTTCGGGAAGGTCGCCGGCGACGACGACTTCAAGATCAGAGGCATCGAAGCCCGGCAGCGCTCAACCCCGCCGTTCATCGAGGACGTCCAGCGGGACTGTCTCGACCGGCTCGATGCCACGCGGTCACCGGATGCGGTGCTCGGACGGCTTGAACGAGCAATCGACGAACTGCAGGTGGGCAACGTAGCAGTGGAGCGGCTCGTCGAGCGGAATCGTGTCTCCAAGCCGCTGGAGGGCTACTCACAGAATACCCAGAACATGGCGGCCTTGAAACGAGCTCGCGAGCAGGAACTGGCAGTCCACCCGGGCCAGGATATCGAGTATGTGGTCGTCGACGACGAGAAATCCTCGCGAGACCGTGTCGCCCTCGCCCACGAAGCGATCGAGACCTACGACGCCTCGTACTACGAGACGCAGCTGGTCAGAGCCGTCGAGAGCGTGCTGTTGCCGCTTGGGTGGGATCGTACAGACATTCGACGGAGGCTCGCGGAGACACGAGAGGTGGAGTTGACGGAGTTCACAGCGGTCCGGAACGGCTGAGTGGAGTCAGATGTCACTTGAGGTGAGCAAAATCACAAGTGGGCGACGAGGTCGAACCCATTCACACTCCGGGGGGTGTTCCATAGAGCAAGACCCCCCGGAGTGTGAATGGAGGTGAATCAATCACACCGAGGGTGGGCAACCTATATGTGAATGGCGCGAATTGGTCCGCCCATGCCAAACAACGATTCCACGCAAACAACCGTCGACGAGATATTAAATGTCGACGAGGGGGATAGCGAAGATGAATCGGATATATTTGAGAAACCATGGTTGCTCGAGATCGATAACGTTCCTGACGCCAATCGAATCGTCGGACGAGACGACCATATAACGTTCTTGGCCAAGAATCTCCGGAAGATGCGGACAAATAGCGTCCCGGATAACGTCCTGGAATGGGGCGAAACCGGGACGGGGAAAACACTAGTTGCTAGACACGTCTGCGAGCGGCTCGAAGCAGCAACTGAAGGAACGGACTCCCCGATCGTTACTGCGTACATTAATCCGGACCCTATCTCTACGTATACCTCTACCTTCCGAAAGATCGCAGAGCAGGTGAACGCGAAAGCAGAGAACCCGCTTGATGTCCCCTATCAGGGCCTCTCAGCCGAACATTATCGCGACCAGAAATTGTGGCCCGTGGTTCAGAGGGAGTTTTCAGGCGGTCTTGTCGTCATCATCGATGAGATCGACAAGCACGGAGAAGTCAACGAAGTCCTCTACACATTATCCCGGACACAATCAAAAGACGACGTTGACTTCCCAGTACTTACAATCGGGATTTCGAACGACATCGAATTCAAAGGAGAAATCGAGTCACGGGTCCAATCGACCCTCCAGCCAGAACACCGAACGTTCACACCGTACGAAGAAGACCAACTCATTGCAATCCTCGAAAATCGACGGGACGCATTTTACGACGGTGTCCTCGATGACGAGGTGATTCCAACCACAGCTGAACTCGCAGCTGAAGAACACGGTGACGCTCGACGCGCAGTCCGATTGTTCCGGAATGCGGGCGAGATCGCCGACGAAGAAGGCGACGAGATCGTGACCGCGAATCACGTTCTCGAAGCTGACGAACTCGTCGAAGTTGAGCTCTTTATGGAGATGGTGAAAGGGACGCCGTTATCCGGAAAACTACTGCTGTTTGCTCTCACACGACTTGACCGGAATAACCCGGAGAAAGAATGGTTCCGGACGTCAGAGATTCACGAGGTTTACCAAACAGTAGCACGGGATGTTGAAGTCGAGCCTAAGGGGTACAATCGTGCGCTCGAACTTCTGAACAAGCACGTGACGACCGGTGTTCTCGAATCGAAAAAGAAGGAAGGCGGAGATCAAGGGAAGTTCCGGTCGTATTCGCTCCAAGGAGACGTAGAGAGTACACGTACTGGACTGATCAACTCGACGCCAGAGCTTCAGACGTTGATGGGATGGTGACACCCCCACCCCTCGGTGTGAATGGTCCCCCATAGGCTGTGGCAGTTGTAAAGACGGAGCCGGACTTGAGCTGTAGAAGCTGACTCGTTCTTCTGAAAGACCTATACGGCACGGAGAGCGGCTTACACGGTATACCGCGGTAGCTGCTCCGACCCCGCTACTGCCCCGCACCGCAACTATAGTTATCTTTATTATACAGCAGTCTAAACAGTCCTCCGAGTAGGTTTATCTATAAGGCGAGGCCTTGTGCCGAAGCCGATGCTTCGTCACTGAGGCGAGAACCCTCCCTACGGCGAGAGGACTTCTGCTGTTAAGGACTTCTTAATCGCGGTACCCTGGGTGGTGGACCATTCACACTGAGGGGTGTGGGGGTAAACGAGGCGTAATCTATCCGCGTGTTGCTCTGTCTTCTCTCGGCGTGAAGTCTCGTTAGAGAGTGGCGGTTGGTAGCCCATTCACACCGAGGGGTGTCGGGTAAACCGATCCCATTCACACTCTGGGGGGTGTCATCTGCTACGCTCCGAATCACGTTGAAACGAACATCAGGATACAGTTCCATCTCGTCTACTCGTCGGGATTCACCGGCCCTTTGTACTTCGACGTCACCGAATCGCCTTCCCGCCACTGCCAGTAGTAGTAGCGGTTGTCGTTGATCTCCTTGATCGTGATCGTCGCCTTCGCCGGCACGTCGTCTGGGAGGTCATCGGGGCGCTCCTCGACGTCGGCGTTGTCCGCTTCCTCCTCGAGACGAGCTTCACGCTCCTTGTATTCGGCCAACGCCTCGGCGTAGCTGGCAACGTCCCGAAGATGCTCCGATGTGGCTTCGTTGAGCGTGTTGACGATCTCCGTTGGGAGGTTCGCCGGTGGGGACGGTGGTTCGTAGGACATCGGCTCTCTCCGTGTTAACCAACACGGACTCTCCACCCATAGTTTTGTTGGTTAAGACGATAGGGCAAGCTCTTGTCCCTCTCGGTCTGTAACATTACTCGAAACTTCTTCATATACAAGTTTCGTACTATGTTACACCGTGCTCCGGCGCATCGAACTCGAGGTCCTCGCCACGGTCGACCGCGGCGACACGATCTCCGAACTCGCGACGAAGCTCGACCACAGCGAGAGTTACCTCTCTCGTGCCGTCGCCGACCTCGTCGAGAAGGGGCTCGTCTACACGGAACGAGACGGGCGGCGAAAACGGGTCGTCCCGTCGGATGCTCGCGCCGTCGAACTCTATCGGGACCTCGTCCGCCAACACTCCCACATCGAGTTCCCCGAGCTGCTGACCGGGAAGGCACTCGAGGTGCTGTACTACCTCGACCAGCCGCGAACCGTCTCCGAGATCGCCGGCCGGAGCGACAACTACCGTAACACGGTCAACCGCGTCCTCAAGCGGTTTCGCGACCGTGGGCTCGTCGGGACGGCCGACAGCCGTTATGACTTCAACGCCGATTTCGATCGCCTCCACGAGTTCGCACGTGAACTCACACACCATCTGCATCGTCAACGCCTCGAAGCCGTCGCCCCGAAGGGCACGATTCTCTGGGAGGACTACGACGAATTCCTCACCCAGACCGAGACGGAGATCGACGCGGAGGGGTTCCACGAAACAGGCCTCGCTCGATTCGCGGCCTTCGACCTCCAGTTTCTGCTCACCGGCCACCGCTACTACGTCTACTCCGAGGACCTCGACGCAGTATCGCCGGCGAAGCTCTGCTGTCACACGCTGCTGATCGACGACGGAAGCCGCCACCGCTCGTACTGCCCCCTCCTGCTCAACCACGTCGACGTCGACGAGGATGACCTCCGAGAGCAGGCGGCGAAGTATGGCCTCGAAGCCGATATCGACGCCTTGCTCCGCTACCTCGAGATGCACGGCGAGGTCGACGACGACCGGCTCCCGGCGTGGGACGAGTTCCAGGAGCTGGCGGGTGAGTACGAAATCGAACGGTGATCGAGTACTGAGACGGAGCTAATTCTGTAAGGGTTACGCGTCGTCCGGGCGAGGGGAATTCTCGTACTTGACCATCTTCTCGGGCTTGTCAGAGATGGTCTCGTAGATCTGTTGGAGGGTTTCCTCCGCGGCGAGGAGATTGTGTTCGTCGAGGAAGGTCCGGCCCTCCTCTGTGAGGCCGTAGAACTTCCAGGGATATCCCT
>Ga0207755_100846_pt1 | contig 11364 bp, 8 predicted proteins | sample A23P2SouthBayCA_FD_187734 | JGI IMG/M metagenome (GOLD analysis project Ga0207755, IMG submission 187734) | Aerobic enrichment media microbial communities from Bioluminiscent Bay, La Parguera, Puerto Rico - A23 P2 (SPAdes) | ecosystem: Environmental > Aquatic > Marine > Unclassified ...
CCCGCCGAGTCTGACGTGGAGGGCTCAGACATGGTCAATAGGTGCGTCACGGTCCGGAAAAAGCCTTCTGTTCAGATGGCAATCGAGCAGAACAATAGTTTTCGTGGGAGGAGAAATATTTGACACCATGGAACGAATCACTCGTTTTCGAGTGTGTCGTAGATGTCGCGGTGTTTGTCGCGGTCGGCCCGAGCGATTTGCAAATCGAGTTTTCGACCGATGTCCTCCATCACGTCATCAAGTGGAGTCGTGTTACAAGATTGATTTTCGACCATCATAGAGCACTCTTTCTCGGAGACCGGACTAATTCTGTACCGACAGGTTCCGTCTGACACTTGCCGACCCAGTCGGAGCGTTTATTCCCGCGCCAACCCGACGACGCCCTAATGGCGAGTGGCTGGCGCTATCGGCTCGGGAGTCTCTTCGGAGCCGTCAGTCTCTCCATCATCGCCGTCGGCGTCGCCAACGCCGAAGCCGTCCAAGCCGGGTTCAGTATACTTCCGCTAATCGGGCACTTGCCCTTTGACCCTGCCCGCGGCTCGGAGTTCGCCTTCGAGGCCGCCACGACGGCCGTCGTCCTCGTCGCCGCACTCGTGCCACTGTACAAGCCGCGTCCCAGACGTATCTTGGATACCGCCGAGTTGGCATCCCGGCGTGTGCTGCTTGCGTGTATCGCACTCGCTGGCATCGGCTACTTCGATTACACGTATCGACTGCCGCGGGCGACACTGCTCGTCGTCTCGGCGCTGCTGTTCCTCACCGTGCCCGCGTGGTTCGTCGCGATTCGACGACGGCCACGTGGGGCTGACGGCCGAACCGTCATCGTCGGTGACAACCCCGAGACGATGGCCGACATCCTCGAGGCAGTCGACAGCGACGTGATTGGCTACGTCTCGCCGCCATCGGCGTACTTCGGGTCGGGCGAGCCACGGCGTGAAATCCCCGCGAGTGCCGATGGTGGGACCCACGAGCGGTTGGACGAGCTGGCCTGCCTTGGCGGGCTCTCGCGGTTGGACGAGGTGCTCATCGAGTACGACATCGACACCGTCGCGTTGGCGTTTACCCACACCGACCGCGCGGAGTTCTTCGGCGCACTCGATACGTGTTTTGAGCATGGTGTCGCCGCGAAAGCCCATCGCGACCACGCCGATGTGGTGCTGCTGGATGGGACCGCATCAGGTGAGTTGGTGGACGTTGATCTGGAGCCGTGGGACCCGTTGGACCACGTGACGAAGCGACTGTTCGACGTGGCGTTTTCGGGCGTTGGATTGGCCGTGTTGTCGCCCATTATGCTGGCAATCGCGGTGGCGATTAAGCTGGATGATGGTGGTTCGATACTGTACAAACAGGAACGGACTGCCGCGTTTGGGGATACGTTCCGGGTGTGTAAATTTCGGAGTATGTTGGAGGATGTCGAGGACGCCGAACCCGTCGACGACGAGGAGAACCCATACATCACGCGTGTGGGTGCAGTGATTCGGCGGACGCATCTCGACGAGATTCCACAGCTGTGGTCGATCTTCAAAGGCGACATGAGCGTCGTCGGGCCACGAGCCGCGTGGGTCGAAGAGGAACCCGAGTTGGAATTGGTTACTGATGACTGGCGCAAGCGCTGGTTCGTCAAGCCCGGGTTGACCGGCTTAGCGCAGATTAACGGTGTGACGAGTACCGATCCCGAAGAGAAGTTGCGGTACGATATCGAGTATATTCGTCGCCGGTCGTTCTGGTTCGATTTGAAAATCGTCGTTCGACAGGTGTGGGCCGTTCTTGGGGACGTGGTTGGGACGGACCGAGCGGGGTGACCATGGGACTGGGTTGGATCGACCCGAATCCGAAATCCGGCTATCACTAAATACCGAAGCTTGATCGGGGCGAGTATACCGACGAGATTATCCGAGGCCCTGACCGACATTGGAACAGTTAATCTTCAGATGTCGTCGTCAGATTCCGGATCGAAACCCAACTCGGTTTCACGGGGTGCGAAACTGGACGCCCTTCGTGATGTCGCGAAATATAACCCGAAGTACACGGCAGCGATCGTTGGCCTCGGTATCATCGCCGCGGTGCTCGAAGGCGTTGGACTGAGCTTCATCCTCCCGATCGTCGAACTCGTACAGCTTCAAGATCCTGCTGCGCAGGCCGATGGAGTATTGGCAGTCTTCGTCACTGCGTATCAGTCGGTCGGGATTCCGTTCACGCTCGGGTACGTCGTTCTCGGCGTGTCGGCCGTGATGGTGGCACGATATACGACGAGTTTCGCAGTCGCCTGGTTTCGGGAGGCACTGCGGACATACTACATCCGCGATCTCCAAACACGGGCGTTCCGGAACGCCTTGAACGCGCGAGTGGAATATTTTGATCAGGAGGGCTCCGACGACATCCTCAACGCAATCGTCACCCAGACAAATTACGCAGGGCGGGTAATCCAGCAATCAATCAAGTTTAGTGAACAGCTATTCTTAGCCGGAGTGTACTTTGTCGTCGCATTGATAATCGCTCCAGTATTGACCATCGTTACTGGTATCGTGCTTGGGGGGTTCTCGGTTCTGTTTCGGCGGCTTCTCGACTCGGGATACGAGGTCGGAAACGAAGTCGCAGAAGCAAACGAGATGCGTCAAGAGGCTGTACAAGCGGGCACACAGGGAATCCGCGACGTGCGGATTTTCGGACTCGCCGAGGAGCTCTTCCAAGACTTCACAGTAGCAATCGAGCAGTTCACCAAGTCTCGGATCGTTCTACGGCGAAACGAGGCCGCAATCAACAACTTCTACAACCTCATCGTCGCGGTCTCGGTGTTCGTACTCATCTATCTCGCGTTGGCGTTCGCGAACCTCTCCGTTGGTGAACTGGGTGTCTTCCTCTTTGCGATGTTTCGGCTCGGACCGAAGGCGAGTCAAGTGAACACGCTATACTACAAAGTCGAAAACAATCTCCCACACCTCGTTCGAACCGTGGAATTTATAGAGGAACTGGAATCCTACAAGGAGCCCACGGAATCGAACCGGAAAGTTCCAGAAGAGATTCGGGAAATCGAGTTCAACGACGTTCATTTCTCCTACGATGGCGAGGAGGAGGTTCTTCGGGGAGTCAACTTCACTGTTGAGAAAGGAGAGTTCATCGGGTTCGTCGGACAATCCGGTGCTGGGAAGTCGACTATCGTGTCGCTACTCGCACGGATGTATCCCGTCAACGAGGGCGAGATTCGAGCAAACGAAATCCCGATCGACGAGATGGACATCACGGAGTGGCGCGACCGGCTCTCGATGGTTAGGCAGGACCCGTTCGTGTTCAACGACACACTAAGATACAACCTGACGCTCGGGAACCGTGATGTCTCGAAACGGGAACTCGATCAGGTGTGTGAAATAGCGAAAGTGGACGAATTCATCAGTGAACTACCAGACGGATACGACTCAATTCTCGGTGATGACGGAGTTCGTCTGTCGGGCGGGCAGAAACAGCGTGTCGCACTAGCTCGAGCTTTATTGAACGATGCGGATATTCTAATTCTTGACGAAGCGACTTCTGATCTTGATTCAAATTTGGAAATGAAAGTTCAACGATCAATTGAGGAGATGGATCAAGATTATATGGTCGTAACTATTGCCCACCGTCTATCTACGATCAAGAATGCGGATCGGATTTACACAGTAGAGAACGGAGAGATTATTGAAACAGGGGAACACAGTGAATTAATCGATGAAAATGGCCGATACGCAAGTCTATTTCAAACCCAGTCAGGTGTGTAGTGACTATCAGACCAACAGAGGGCATAGGAAACCAGACACTATATAGGGTTAATTGATGCATCTGATAAAAAAAGCGCTTCGAATACTATTGCTTGAAGGCCCTGTCGAATTCTTCCGAAGAGCGTGTTCTTCGTTTAATTACCGCTTGGCAAGAAGGGTTGTAAACACATCGTATGATTCGATAGTGATTGATTCTGAGGATCTGGAGCGTCTTGCCACAAACTATTACGAGTTAGGACATACTAAGGACTTGCCAACACCCAAAGAACAACGCAACCTAGTCCCCGTACATGAATCTGAATATTCGGAGTTGCACCTAGAGCCAACATTTCGGTTTCGGAATCCATTTATTGCGACTATATCTGATGCATTTATCGCTGGAGAAAATAGCTTAGTTTATCCAGAGGAGGGTGGAATGGTCGGAGACACTATTGATTTTGACGTTCATAACGAAGTTTTCACAATAGACCGGATTAAGCACTGCTTGACAGAGGATATTGCTCAAAACCCTCGTTTGATTTATCCCTTGCTCTATGGGTTTTTGCGACCAAAACAGTATTCGCAACGCTCTCACGTGGCAGTTCTCCATGGCAAATCACACACCTATTTCCAGTGGAATATTTATCAACTTCTAAAAATTCGAGCTATTGAGCACTACGAGAATATTACTGGAAATTCAGTTCATTTAGTCATCCCACCAGATCCACCATCTTATATTACAGAATCGTTGGAATTACTGGGATATGAGAGTAGCGAATATTCTGAATGGGGCGAAACACCGATTAGAGTAAATGAATTAATTGTTCCGTCATTCCCAGAGCCAACGCCCGAAGCAATTCGGTGGTTACGTGAACGAATACTGCCGCAAATAAACGATGATGGAGCAGGGCCACAGTGGATATATATTTCAAGACAAAAAGCTGATAAACGCCGTATCGAAAATTTTGATGAGATACGACAAGTGTTGGATATTTATGGTATTGAAATTATCGAACTAGAAAGATATCCATTATCTAAACAAATTAGCCTAATTCACAACGCAGATGGAGTGATTGGCCCACATGGAGCCGGGTTAGTCAATATGATTTGGGCTACTGAACTTACAGTCATTGAATTATTTGGAGAAGTTATTGATGCTCCATTTTTTATAATCGCTGACGTACTCAGACATGAGTATAAGGCGATCTCCGGTGAACAAGTTAATTCCAACGAGATAAACCGCGATGCGGATTTCAGAATTGACGTTGATAGACTGACAGAAGTCTTAAACAAAGTAGGAGTACGGCCCAGAGAATAATGCGCGACAATATATCGGAATTGTAACTTCTACCTAGAACCACTTTATATCTGTGTCAAATTCTTCGAAGAATTTATATTCTCCGTTCATATATACCGCTCTAATATCCCCAGTGTTGCCATACACATATTCTGGTCTAAAGCCTGTCGCGATCTCGTCTTGGCGTTCCCATGTCCTTCCATTGTCTGAAGTACTCACGCAGTGGATTCGGAAATCATCAAGCGATTCTTCAGTTGACATATACACGATATTTGGGTCATCATGATCAAATACAATACCCCCGCTATATTCGTCTTCTGTACGTTCACCTTCCTTAATCAAAGATCCGCCCGCTTTAGCTATCTCATTGATTTCCCATTCAGACCCAGTCCAACGGGCATGTTGGTATCGATGATTCTCAAAAGAGGGAAACGTAGCGAACAGGATTCTTGGCGTATCATTCTCCACAGCTATGTCCCAGAGCCACGCTTCGTCTCCAGTAACTTCGGAATCATAGACCACATCTAAATCGGAGACTAGATCGATTGGTAGTTCTGCTGTCGTTGCGATTTGTGTATCATCCGCTTTGTACCACGATTCATTTGCAATATTATATCTGACATACCAAATGTTGTGTGGGCTATCAAAGTCTCGAGTACTGCCATCATTTCGTGGATGATTCGAAACAACGAAATGGATATTCGAACCGTCTTTGTAGGTGTTTGTGTATACTGCTCGATCTCCAGACGTGGTTATGAATGGTCCTTTGTCATCCCACGTCTCCCCACCATCCTCAGAAGTGTAGTAGCTGTGTTGGGAAACTTCTGGCCCACGGTAGAACAACATCAGTGTTCCATCAGCAAGCTTAACTGGGCTAGAGTAATCTGCACCACCGCTAGAAATCGTTTGCTTAGGTCCGAACGAAGAGACGCTACCGAGTTCATCGGAAATTTTGTAGCGTATCTCGCCAATTTTTCTATCCCAAAATGCAATTACATGACCATCGTCCCGGACACAAATCTGCGGTGCAGCGTGATCATCCGTTTCGAATATGTCTGAGTTGAAATCTGACTCGAGGATGGTCGTCTCGATCTCGTCGTTATTGTTGTGGTTTATAGATGACACTTGGATATCTCCTGTGGTGGTAATCGAGCCAACGAACGTTTTGCCGTTTGAGTAGACTGCCCGTGGTGATCCAAAGAATGTATATCCAGAGTCGGGAATCCGGTCTTTATTTTTTACTGCCTTTATGTGAAAATCTGGGGAACCCCGTCCCCAAACGTTCTCAACCGAAAATCCAAGGTTTTCAATAGACTTCCAGATATCGGTCACAGTCGATCCAAAGTCTTCTACAGAAGAGCGATGGTCGGCAGGTAAATGAACCTCACAGTATAATATTCGACATCTCTCGTCTTGGAGTGTTTCCCTGAGGCCGCCTAAGACGAGCGGTTCGGCGCCCTCAACGTCGATCTTGACGACGTTGGGTTGTGGTATCTCTCCAGATTGAACGAGGTCGTCTCCACAAGCTGTCTTGACTTCTATACTAGAATTCGAATCAGTCGAGAATGTGCCGTGTCCGTAGCCTGGTTTATTTTCGTTGGGAGCCGAGAATGATATTACACCACTCTCATCGGATAGAGCCTTGTCAATTATAGTTATTTCCCCTTTATTTAGCAGTACGTTCTGTTCAAGCTCGGAGATATTTGGAGGATATGGTTCAAAAGAGATTACCTCGTCGCATGCCTGAGCGGCAAAACAAGAGTATACACCAGTGTTGGCACCAATATCAAAGAATACGTCGTCTCTCCGTAATTCGTTTAAAATGCTGGATATTTGTTCCCGCTCAGAGTTAATTCTCCATGTTGTTGCCTCAATACTCTCTTGATTTTCAGCGACAAAATTCGCTGAATACGACCCCACAGTAAACGTAGCAATCCCCCGAAAACTCCATAATATGTCTGAAAATTTATTTACATAGTTATTAATTTCTCGACTTAGAAAATTTTTGAAGCGGCGAAAGAAAGAACAGAACCCATCCTCTCGAATGATTTCAGCCCCTTGTATAAATCGCTGTAACATACTGCGACATGATGGAGAAGATGATATAAATGATTTGTTCCTCTTGGCTTTGAATCAAACATAAGAGAAAGAATCCAGTCTATAGTCTGGCTCTATACAAGAAGGAAGCCTACTTTGATTATTGAGTAGTGCTACCAGAAAATCATCTGAATGCTGTCCACTCAAACGAGTCTATTATTAATCGGTTACAATTACCCTCCGGGTGGAGGAATCGGCTCAGTTCGAATAGCGAAATTTGCAAAATATCTCCCGAACAATTGGGACATCCATGTCCTCACTTCTGGTGCCAATATCGGACCAGATACTGATGCTGGTATTGATGATGGAGATAACGTAACGGTCCATCGTGTTCGGGAGATCCTCTCGGGTGCGTCCAAAGATTTCGATAAGCTCAGATGGGCCCCACCAGTAGTTTTGTCTGTCAGAAATCTCCACCGTGAACATGAGTTCGACGCGATTTGGCACACTTCTGGGCCATTTCTCCCACTTACGGCAGTCCCTGTGCTTAAGCGATTACTCGACGTTCGTTATATAGTCGATCTACGAGACTCATGGACCTTACACCCATATAAATCCGAACGAACCCTATTTGGGCACCTGTATGACAAAGTATCTACCGTTGTTGAACCTCGTGTACTCCATGCTGCAGACATCGTCACTACAGCAACGGAAGGCATAACAAACGCCTACCGTGAAAAATATCCCTCGATTCGAGATAAGTTCACTACTATCGAAAACGGATATGATCCCTCAGACTTCCCCCAACTTGACGTGGAGAACGCTGAACGATTTACAATTGTTTATGTGGGTAAATTTGCTTCATTCAGAGACCCGACTCCATTTTTAGAAGCTCTAGCCAACGTTCAGGAGAAAGTCGATATCGATTTTGTCCATGTTGGCACTCCTGAAGAATCTGTCCAATCCGCAGTTTCCAGATTGAATATCGAGGACTGTTTCGAATGTACTGGCTTCGTTGACCGAGCTGAAGTGACCCGACAGATTCGACGGGCAGACCTCGGGTTAGCAATCTCGGGAGGATCACCTCAAGAGATGACTACAAAAATATTCGACTATATCGCTTGTGATACGCCGATACTTGCTTGTGGTCCTCCTAGAGGGGCAATGGCGAACGTTGCTGGTCGCTTCGAACACGGTTACGTCACCCCAAATCAATCAACGAATATTTCCAAACAGTTAATTCGGATTACAGAAATTTGTCCTGTCGACTTAGGCAATGGTCCCTATGATCGCTATACAAGAAAACATTCTGCAAATATGTTAGAAGAATTAATCAATAATATTTCATAATCTGTAATATGCTCTATTTATTCCAAATTACAGTTAATAAAAGAGATAATAGAACCAGGAACAACAAAAAGACCCGGCGATCTTGAGGGACACCAACAAATGTCCACGAGACTAGTACGCCATAGGACCAACCTACTATCGCAATCGCGGTACTCCAGAATATCGGTTTACTTCGGAATATCTCCGAGTCCACCACGATAGATATCCCTGTTTTCATTATCCCGATCAGTAGGGCGAGGAATGTTATGACACCGAGAATTCCATAATGATACCACCAAGAAAGAAATCCACTATCAATATGGGGAACACCGATTTCAAGCTGTGCAGCTTTGGAGGGACCATACCCGAATAACGGCTGTTCCAGTATTAGTGGCAAAACAACCCGCCATTTACCAAAGCGTGCCTGAAGAGAATCGTCTTGGAGAGGGTTCTGAAGATTTGCAAGACGGCCCACTTCGAAAACACCAATAAGTAAAACGAACCCCACTAGAACTGAGCCAACTGCGGTCCAAACGAATAACTGCCTTATTTTTCTATTTCCTAGTTTACTAGAAATAATTATCAAACATACAATACCAAAGCCGAATACGAGTCCCACCAAAGCGCTCCGTGCTCCAGTGACCACCACTCCTACCGCGAATACAATAGTCAGAATTAACCAAACGACGGAACTCTGGTTCTGCTCCATTGGCCACCCACCGGCAGTCATACGATACGTCTGTGCGAAACAGAAAAACAGCGGGAGAACTAGCAGCTTGCCCAAGGAGTTCGGGTTTTGGAGTGTCGATGTCGGTTCTCGACCAACGGTATCCAGTCGCGTCGTGTACAGTTGAGCGACTGTCTCCGTCGCTATTTCTAAATTTAACCACTGCAGAATACCTAACGCTGCCACACCGACGGATAGTCCGACAATCAACAGTATCGTTCGTCTCGCCTGTGGAATAGACACGTTGCCACCTATCGTGATTACAAGACCGAAGTAGGAAATCCAGATTAGCAAATCGAACAAATCGCCAATGCTTGTTACGCCTCCGTGTCCAGTGCCATTCAGAATAATACTCAACGCGATTACAATAATAGCTCCAAAAAGACCAATTACTACCATATCTGTCGGTACGCGGAACTGATCTGAGTGTGCAATTCCTAATACAATTATCAGAATTGGTAGGATTATCTGGTCGCCACGTAGAAATCCCTCTGGGCCGACAACTGAGAATGGGGTAAAATACGGGCTCAACAGAATCGTCACTGGCAGTGAATATAATAACAGCTCAGATATCTTTCGAGATGCTTGTCTAATTTCCATACGATTAACACATCGGTAGAATCAGTCCATTCTCGGTTGAATCAATATTCTCGAACAAACGAACAGTTCGTTACTGTATCTCCAATTTCGTCAATGATATACGCTTCGCTTCTACCGTCTGATGCGAACCATATGGCTTTACCATAGTGTTAAAAATACTAATTCGATAAATTACGAAGTAACTCATCATGAACATCGCGATTGTTTCCCATATGTTTCCCACTCCTCGCAACACAGTTTCGGGAAACTTCGTTTTACAGCAGGCGAGAGCGCTCGCAAAACGCGGGCACGATATCACGGTTATCTCTCCGGTTCCCTACGTTCCAAACATAGTCTCCAAGCTTCTCAATAGAGAGCCTTCGACAGAAATCCCCATGAAGGACTCATACGGTGATATCCCGGTCCATTACCCTCGGTACTGGTCGCTTCCCCGTCCAGAAACGTTGCCACTCGTCGCCTACTCGTTTCGCCGGACGCTACGTCAGCATCGCCAGCTGTTCGAATCCGCTGACCTCGTCAACGCACACGTCGCCCTCCCTGATGGCTTCGGCTCAATACCACTCGCTCGCTCATTGAATGTGCCATTGGTAACGACGGTACACGGAGTAGATCTTCAACATCTGATTCACCGACCGATTCCGAAACACCAAATCCGGGACGTCTTCCGAGCATCAGATAGAATCGTACTCAACAGTGAGAAGCTACGACGAATATACTCCGAGAACTTCGAGGACACAGAGAAAGTGGATGTGGTGTACAATGGGTTCGCCGCCGAAACTGCACTCAAAACTCAAGCTATGGAGACGACTGAGAAGTCGCTTCAAATCGTTAGTGTTGGCAACTTGAAAAAAGAGAAGGGACATAGATACGCTCTTGAGGCAATCGCCGATCTTCAGTTCAATTTCCAATACATCATCATCGGTGACGGTCCCTTACGAACATCGCTTGAGGAACACGCCTCTGAACTCGGAATCCGCGACCAAGTGTCGTTTGTGGGTGAGGTCAAACACGAAGCGGTATTTTCCTACCTGAAATCCGCCGATTTGTTCGTCTTACCGAGCTACGAGGAGGCGTTCGGAATAGCATATCTCGAAGCGATGGCCTGCGGACTCCCTGTCATCGCCTGTGAGGGGGAGGGACCAGCCGACTTCATCACGCACGGTGAAACGGGGTTCTTGGTTCCACCGCAAGACTCGGACGCCACCAAGTCCGTTATTCGAGAACTGCAGGACGACCCTGAGTTGCGACGCCACGTTGCTACCCGAGGTCAACGAACTGCGCTCAACCGATTCAGTTGGGAACGAAACGCGGGATCAGTCGAGCGTATCTTCCGTGAGGCGATCGATACCCACGAATGATCCTTACCGTTTTAGTTATTATCCTCGTATACACCGTTTACCGTAATGGATAGCCTGCATCTGACGACTGCCCACACTCCGACCGATACTCGGATCTTTGACAAGGAAGCTACCAGTCTGGCTGAGGCAGGTTTCGATGTCGGAATCCTCGCCCATGACACGCCAAAGGAGAACCGAAACGGCGTCCAGTTCTTCGATCTCGGGTCGGCCCAAACGCGGATCGATCGGTGGCGAAGTATCCCCAAGGTGGCCCGAGAGGCGAAACGTCTCGATGCGTCCGTCTACCAT
>Ga0207755_100849_pt1 | contig 11310 bp, 12 predicted proteins | sample A23P2SouthBayCA_FD_187734 | JGI IMG/M metagenome (GOLD analysis project Ga0207755, IMG submission 187734) | Aerobic enrichment media microbial communities from Bioluminiscent Bay, La Parguera, Puerto Rico - A23 P2 (SPAdes) | ecosystem: Environmental > Aquatic > Marine > Unclassified ...
ATGTGGCGCACCTCGCGGTTGACGACGTTGAGGATCGACGACGGAAGGCGATAGGAGTTGGGGAGAATCTCGTCGACGTCGACGTCCTCGTCGAGCAACAGGTCGGGGTCGGCACCCTGCCAGGCGTAGACGACCTGGTCGTCGTCGCCGGCGATGAGGATTCGCGTCATGCGGGGCTTCCACTCCTCGTAGACGTCGTACTGCAGGGTCGTGATGTCCTGGAACTCGTCGATGACGAGGTACTCGACGTTGGGCAGCAGCGAGCGCTGCTTGACCCGTTCGAGCATGTCGGCGAAGCCGGTCAGCTCGTTGTCGCCCTTGTACTGTCGCCACGCCCGGATCGCCTCGGGTACGTCGAGACGGTCGTCGTCGCCCGGCCAGGTCGGCGTGTACTTGTTGCCCGTCTGGGCGTTGTCGTCGATCTCGGGAGGGAGCCGGACCTCCTCCTCGTTCCACTGGAAGGGCACGTCGTACCAGTCGGCCACGTCCCGTCGGGTCCGCTGGAGCCACTGGCTCGTGGCGATCACTTTGTTACCGAGCGTCGTCGATCGGGCCGAGCGTCGCCGGGACCCCTCGTACTCGTCCTCGAACTCCAGCCCGAACTCGTCGCAGAACTCCTCTTTGTCCGACTCGCCGACCACGTCGCCACGCGAGAGGTTGAGCAGTTCGTAGGCCTTCGCGTGCATGGTACACACGTTGCCCTTGAGCGTTCGGGGGTTGATGTCGAGTCGCTCCGCCAGTCGTTCTCGGATCTCTGCCGCGGCAGCGCGCGTGTACGAAACCACGAGAATGTCTCGAACGTCGGCCTCGTCCTCGGACAACAGTTCTTCCACACGGTCGAGCAATGCCGTCGTCTTCCCGCTCCCCGGGCCACCGAACAGCCGGACGACCTCCGGGCTCGCGTCAGTCATTGGGACTATAGAGGACCCGCGTACTCATAAGCGACGTGCTTCGGGGAGCACTACGGAGACGGGTGCTGACAACCGAAAACCGACCGCTGGCCGTGCGAGCGGTCGCCGGTGAAAAACGGGCGCCGCTAGGAGTGTCTGGGTGACCGGGCCTCCCGCACGTCTGCACCGTCACGGATCATGTCCTCGCAGTCGGGACAGACCCGCGGGTCGGTGTTTTCCTGAGGTGTGAACACGCGTACGTAATCCTTGGTAACGAACGAACCGCAGTTCTGGCACTTGGGCATGGGCACTCTCCCTGTGTAACCCATACTGGTTATCGCTAATATAGGTATCGCCTATTTACATAATAATCTTTTCTGCAGATACCGGGGCGACGGACCAGACGTTGCACAGAAGCGCTCACACGCCGGTTGCATACGTTCGGACAACGAACCTCGTTACCTTCCATCGGTGTCGGATTCCGTCAGAACGACACGATCGGTAACACTGGTCGCTGTACGTGCGTCAGAGACCCGCGGTTGACAGAACGACAGCCACCGGTACGAGACGGTCACGACGGTCACCGGTACAGCGAGAGGTACAGCATGCTGAACCCGATGATGAACGGGACCGTCTCGGCGAGTTCGAAGAACGTCCGGACCGCCTCCGAGGCGTTGCCCGCACTGAGCTGTGTGATGACACTCGACACTGCGACGCCCATACTGATGAACGCGAAGCCGACGAACGCGGCCTGCAGGCGCTCCGACGGGCGCTTGCGATAGGCCTGAAAGCTGATGAGCGTGATACCGAGCGTCAGCCCGAACACGACCATCCGCAACAGAACCAGCACACCACTCGCGATAGCGACGGCATCGACCATTCTTGGGTCTCCTATTCGGGATTGAGTTCGTCCCAGAGCTGGCTGAAGCGATCCGGGAGGTTCTCCTCGCGGTAGATCCGAACCCTGTACTCGTCGTCTTCCAGCGAGATGACGGTCGACTCGAAGTTCGACTCGTACACCTTGTAGTGGTTCCCGTCGTCGGCGACGAGCGTGCGGTCTTTCACGAGTTCGTACTCGGTCAACATCTCGATCCGCCGGTAGATCGTCGGCAGCGACATATCGCACTCCGCGGCCAGTTCCTTGGCGGACTGCGGTTCGCGACTGATCGCTGCGAGCACGCGACGTGCGTGCTGGTCACCGATCGTATCGAGGATCTCTTCGATGCTCTGCTCGTCGTCCACTACCGAAACCGTCCCCCTCTCGTCACATAAGCGTTTTCGAGCGCCGGGGTTCTTTCAGAGGGAGAAAACGCTGCTGTGAACTTATGCAGATACCCTCCAAAGCCGAGAGTACGGATCGACTCCGGGTGAATACAATGACCGAAGACGACTACCGTCACGCGTCGACGGACGAAACGGTGCGTTCGAGTGTCGATGAGCGCTTGACCCCCCTCATCGGCGGGCACAACACCGGCCGATCGTCCGATCGAACCAGTCGTGACCCCGTTCCCGAGGCACTCCTGTCTTCGGTCGGCGAGGAACTGGCCGGTGGCGATATCGCCATCGACGAGGACCTCGTCACACAGAGCCTGGACGAGATCCTCCTTGCGTTGATCGCGTCCACGTCGGACGAAACGCACGGAACCGGTCTGATGGACGAGCTCGAGCGTTGTTTCGACGCTCAGCTCAGCCCGGGAACAGTCTACCCCCGGCTGCACGAGCTCGACTCCGAGGGACTCCTCGAACAGCACGAACTCGTGCAGACCAAACAGTACTCGATCAGCGATGACCCAGCTGCTCGAGCACGGATCGAACGCGCGGTGTACCAACACCTCGCGATCGGGATGTTCCTGCACGCGTCGCTCGACGACGTGTAACGCCATCAGAACCGAGCACAACGACGGTCTCTCCCTTTCGTACGGAACGCTCTACCCTCGGACAGACCTCGATGCGAAGACCCGCAGGGGCCGTGTCACACGCTCTCGATGGAGGCTAGAGCGATGGCTGCGGTTTCGGATCACGCACCGACCAGCGCGGCCGCTACGGTCGGGCGAACGACGAAAACCTGGACAGAGAGGTTGTGAGACCGGGGTCAGTTCGGTACCCAGCCACACACCGAGCACTCTGTGGCCGCTCCCTCGTGAAGACCGCCACAATCCGGACACTGCTTCTTGTTGTAACTCTCTTCCCAGCCAGCGTCCTCGACGTCGTGCCCACGCTGGGACAGGAACTCGTCGATCATGTCGTCGGTACTCGGTGCGGTCGCCATACGTGGTATGCTATGTCACACCATCATATAGCTCTAATGGTTCCGTCTTTTGTTACCACGACACACAAACGAACGACAGGAGTGAGGCTCTACTCGACAATGCAGATCGCCACTGCGATCCGACGTCGCCACTCGTCGGTGAAAAACGGAAAGGAATGGTGGTGGGTGGTGGTGGGTTGGCACCGGGACGGTGCCGTACTTACAATGTGGCGTCGATAGGTAATAAAAGGGCAGGTCAGATTATCACGTTCGATAACAATATGGTGGAGACAGCGATCTACTGCTCGGGAGAGCTCTGTTCTCGCCGGATGTGAACCGGAAGAGGGCGGTCGCGCTCACTTCGTTCGTCTCGCGGGGCGCAAATCCGTGTGTGCCATTTGCTGCTCACCGTCGTTCGCAGCAAAATGGGCCCGGGCGGATTTGAACCACGGTCGTTCCGCTCACTCCGTTCGCTTCATTCCCTGATTCAAATCCTTCGAGGCCATTCAGACGCCGCTGGCTCGTCGCTACGCTCCTCGCAGTTGCGGCGTCAGAAGTGGGCCCGGGCGGATTTGAACCGGAGGAAGACTCGCTACGCTCGTCTTCCAGAGTTCAAACCGCTAGCGTGGCTGCTTCGCTCGTCACGTCTGTTCCTCGCAGAAGCAGTGGGCCCGGGCGGATTTGAACCACCGGCCTCTTCCTTGTAAGGGAAGCGTCATAACCACTAGACCACGGGCCCGCATCCGAGGCAAATCGGTGTGGGGGAATAACGCTTTCTTTCTGTCGCGGTCGGCGGCCAGTGAGCCCCACAGAGTGGGCTGGAGACCCCCATCCGACAGGGTTACCCGGGCCACGCCCCTCGGTTCGATCATGCAGCGGTCGACAGCGGTCGTCGGGACGCTCGTCCTCCTCCTGCTTGTCGCGACAGGACTGCTCTGGACGGGGACGTGGCTCCAGTTCCTCGATCCGGGTCCCTACGAGCGGACGACGGTCACCGTCGCCGACGAGAACGGGAGCGAACTCGGGCGCGTCGACGCCAGAGTCGCCGCGTCGTGGCAGCAGAAGCTCGTCGGTCTCAGCCGAACCGAGTCGCTCGGTCCCGACGAGGGGATGGTGTTCGTCCACGACCAGATGCGTCGCCACGCCTACGTGATGCGCGAGATGTCGTTCCCGCTGGACATCGTCTTCGTCGCCGAGAACGGGACGATCACGCGCGTTCACCACGCCGCGACGCCCGAAGGTGACACCGGTGAAGGGTCCCTGACAGAGTACGTCGGCGTGGGCAAGTACGTGCTGGAGGTCCGGCGCGGGTGGACCAACGAGACGGGGGTGTCCGTGGGCGACCGCGCCGCCATTCCGAACATGACGAGCGTCGACCGCGAGAACAGCACGACGACGGACCGGCAGGACTCCGACCCGTCGACCACCACACAGACCGCGTCGACGGCCACTCCCTCGCCCACACCCAGCGGGCCGACCGTGACCGCCGTTGACGCCGACGGCACCGAACTCGGTGTCGTCTCGGTCGCTATCGCCGACAACGATAGCGAGCGCTACACCGGTCTGAGCGACACCACCTCGATGGCCTGGGACGAGGGGATGCTGTTCGTCTTCCCCGATTCGGGCGAGTACAACTTCGTGATGCGCCGGATGGACTTCCCGCTGGACATCGTCTTCGCCGCCGCGAACGGCACGGTCACGCGTATCCATCACGCACCGGTGCCCGACGGAGAGTACGAGCGAGAATATCCCGGCCGTGGGAAGTACGTACTGGAAGTGAATCGCGGATGGACCAACGAGACCGGTCTCGACGTCGGCGACCGCCTCGACGTCCCGAACGTCTCGGCGTCGTAGTCCGTCGCGTGTGGGCCAGTAACACGCAGACGACGGGCTTTTGAGCGACGATCTATTCATAATCGACAATGGATATCGACGCCGGTGAGGACGACGCTTTCGAGGACGTACGGGAGTACGTCGACCACCCGATGCGTCGGCTGTTCGCCGAGTACGGACGCGACAACGCCAGGGCGTTCACCATCGGTCTGTTCAGCAGTATCGTCGCCAGACTGCTCGACCTGTTGCCGCCGGTGTTGCTCGGGATCGCGATCGACGCGACCTTCCGCGGCGATCGACCGTTCGAACTCGGACCGATCCCTCTCTACGAGTACGCACCGGATCCCGAATCGCAAGTGCTCCTCTCGGCGGCGATCATCGCCGGCGCGTTCATCGTCGGAGCGGGGTTTCACTGGACCCGAAACTGGGGGTGGAACTCCTTCGCCCAGCACATTCAACACGCGGTGCGAACCGACACCTACGACCGGATGCAGCGGCTCAACATGGACTTCTTCGCCGACAAGCAGACCGGCGAGATGATGTCGGTGCTCTCGAACGACGTGAACCGCCTCGAACGGTTCCTCAACGACGGAATGAACTCGGCGTTCCGCCTGGCCGTGATGGTCATCGGTATTGCGGCGATCCTCTTCTCGTACAACTGGCAACTGGCGCTCGTGACGCTGGTGATCGTCCCCGGGATCGCCTTCTTCACCTACCGGTTCATCCAGACGATCCAGCCCAAGTACGCCGACGTGCGCTCCTCGGTCGGGCAACTGAACTCCCGGCTGGAGAACAACCTCGGTGGCGTGCAGGTGATCAAGACTTACAGCACCGAGAGCTACGAGTCCGACCGCGTCGACGACGTATCACAGGACTACTTCGACGCCAACTGGGGCGCGATCAACACGCGGATCAAGTTCTTCCCCGGCCTGCGAGTGCTGGCGGGCGTTGGCTTCGTCGTCACCTTCCTCATCGGCGGTCTCTGGGTGTACAGCGGCGAGGGGCCGTGGCTCTTCACCGGGACGCTGTCGGAAGGTGAGTTCGTCGTCTTCATCCTCCTCTCCCAGCGGTTCATTTGGCCGATGGCCCAGTTCGGGCAGATCATCAACATGTACCAGCGGGCCTACGCCTCCGCCGAGCGCATCTTCGGCCTGATGGACACGCCGGCCCTGATCGAGGAGCGCGAGGACGCCGACGAACTGGTCGTCGAGGACGGCGACGTCGAGTACGACAACGTCACCTTCGGGTACGGGGGAACGCCGAGCGCCGAACAGTCGAGCGAGGAAGACGACGAAGACATCCTCGACGACGTATCCTTCACCGTCGAGGGCGGCGATACGCTCGCGCTCGTCGGCCCGACCGGGGCCGGCAAGTCGACGGTGATGAAGCTGCTGATGCGGATGTACGACGTGGACGAGGGGGCCGTCGAGATCGACGGCCAGGACGTGCGCGACGTGACCGTTCCGAGCCTCCGTAGCTCGATCGGCTACGTCAGTCAGGAGACGTTCCTCTTCTACGGGACCGTGCGGGACAACATCGCCTACGGGAGCTTCGACGCCACCGACGAGGAGATCCGCGAGGCCGCCGAGGCCGCCGAGGCCCACGGCTTCATCCGGAACCTCCCGGACGGCTACGACACGATGGTCGGCGAACGCGGCGTCAAGCTCTCCGGCGGCCAGCGCCAGCGCATCGCCATCGCCCGCGCGATCCTCAAAGACCCCGAGATCCTCGTGCTCGACGAGGCCACCAGCGACGTCGACACGGAGACGGAGATGCTGATCCAGCGCTCGCTGGATCGACTCACCGAAGACCGGACGACCTTCACCATCGCCCACCGCCTCTCGACGGTCAAGGACGCCGACCAGATCGTCGTCCTCGAAGACGGCTCAGTGGTGGAGCGCGGCACCCACGACGACCTGCTGGCCGAGGACGGTCTCTATGCGAATCTCTGGGCCGTTCAGGCCGGCGAGATCGACGAACTCCCCGAGGAGTTCATTCAGCGCGCTACTGAGCGGCGGTCGCAAGTGGATGCGGAAGTCGGGGACGATGACTAGTGTCACCGGCGCGGCTGACGAGCGCTCGCCGGTCGTCGAAACCCAAGCCGGGGACGATGATTGGCAGATATCGCCGGCGCGGCTGACGAGCGCTCGCCGGTCGTCGAAACCCAAGCCAGCGAGGCCAACGAATCTCGCTGACACATCTGCGACACAAGCGATTCTCACGGAGGGATACTGATCGAGCGGGCAGAAAGCTTTCAGTGGCGAACCCAAAACTACAGCTATGCAAGGGATCGACCCCGGGAACGACGACGGCGGAGGCCCTGCTTCGCACCCGCCGAGAACGGAGGGGCAGACTTCATCACCCAATAGTCCCGGAGTGATACTGGCAATGCTCGTGCTACTCAGTGTCGTCATCGGTTTGTTCTACTTCCTCTGAGGGGGAGAGCGGCTGCATTGGGTGGTCTTTGTCGATTTTGTTCGGTCGTCGGCAGCCACAACTGCGGGATCGAAACTGTGAATTGAACGGTGGTATCTGCTGGGGAGGAGGGTAGAAGCAACAGAGAGCAGTACAATCAGTGGGGCCGAGACGGAGTGAAAGCCCTCGGCGCGCTCAGACAACGCTCCAGTAGCGCGAGTGCGCCTCGCCCTTTCACTCCACCAGGCCACTGCACAGCAAACAGCCACACGCCACCCCAGCCGATTCCTTCGTTCGCTTCGCTCACTCAGTCATCCCTCGCACAGTTCCATCGCGCCACGAGGGCGCGATAGCGCGCGCCACCGAATTTGGCCAGTAGTTCGGTTATATTGGTTGGTTATCGTGCGCGCGATTCGCCGTCAGAGCACGCTCTGACGTGCTGTGCGTTGCGGTGCTCACGCACAACACCGAGCGCGAAGCGCTCGGCCTCTTTCATCGACGTTTTTCGAGCAGTGGTGCCCGCAGTGAGCGAAGCGAGCGAGGACACCCGACGATGAAAAAGGTCGTTGTGCACCAACGATTATTATGGATCGCCGACAACGACAGCGTATGGTCTCGTCACAGGTCACGAGTATGCTCGTGATGGGGGTGCTGGTCGCGGTGGTGATCGGGGCGCTCGCGCGGAGTCGGCAGTGGTACAGTCACACGCCGGGGGCGATAGACGACACCGGAGAGGGCTGGTCGACCGGGGGCCACGAACAGTCCTCGCCACTGTCGGGGACCGGCGTCTGGATCGCGCTGTTCCTGGTGCTCGCGGTCGGGGCCGTCGTCGGTGTGGGGCTGTTCGTCTCCAGTGCCGCCGCCCCGACCGGCCTGCTCAGCGGGCCGATCGTGGTCGTCGCGGCGCTGTTCGTCGGCGTCTACATGGCGCTGGGCGTCTACGTCACGGCGAAGGCGCGGGGCCACCCGAAGTCGATGGCCGCCGCGGAGATGGCGGCGGTGTGTGGCGCGCTACTGTTGCTCGCGGTGTCCTCGCAGCTGATCGGGGCTTGAATCGCCGGCTACTCGTCGTAGGGCCAGTCGCCGACGATCTTCATGCCTTCGGCCAGATCTTGCGCTTCCAGCGCCGCTGCGATCTCCTCGGGCGCTCTCGGTTCGATCTCCCGTGCGTCGCTGGCGAGTTCGACCGACAGTTCCGTCAGGAGGACGGCCTGCTCGCGTAGCGTCCGGGGTTCGAGTTTGTCGAGCGTGTCGGCGTGAGTGTGTCCCCAACCACGCCCCTCGCCGTCGGTTTCGCTCATCACGTGGACGCCGGGGACGCCCCACTGGACGAAGGGCCAGTGGTCGCTGTGGGGACCCTGCTCGGGCGTCGTCGTGATCGGGTGGTCGAACCGGTCGGCGACGCGCTTGGCGGCCGCGTCGAGGGCGTCGAAACCGTGGGTGTACAGCTTCAGCGTTCGACCCCGGACGACGCCATCGCAGTTCAAGATTGCACGGACCGCGTCGTGATCCCGCTCGTCGGCGAGGTGGCTCGATCCCACGAGGCCGACCTCCTCCGCGCCGAAGGCGACGAACTCGACGCGGCAGTCGAGGTCGGCTTCTCGGGCGGCCAGCGCGCGGGCCACTTCGACGACCATCGCCGTCCCCGCGCCGTTGTCCATCGCGCCCTCGGCGATGTCGTGGGCGTCGACGTGGCTGGTCACGAGGACGGCCTCGTCGGTGTCGGGGCCGATCTCGGCGTGGACGTTCTGGCTCGTCGCCTGCGGGGTCGCGCAGTCGACGCTGATCGTCAGGTCCTCGCCCTCGTAGCGACGGACCAGTCGCGCCCCGGTCTCGCTGGCGACGCCGACCGCCGGCACCGCGCCGATCGGTTCGTCGGGCGTGCCGACGCTGCCCGTCGGCGGGAGCATCCCCTCGACGTGGTTGGCGTAGACGAAGGCCGCGGCACCGGCCTCGACGGCGTGGTAGTACTTCTCCCGGCGGTGGATGTAGCGGTCGTACCAGTCGGGCACGTCCGAGCGGGCCACGACGACCGCGCCCTCGCAGTCGGTGGCCGCGAAGTCCTCGGGGAGGCCGTGACCCACGTCGACGAGTCGGCCGGACACCGCTTCGTCGGGTGACCGCGGGAGTGCGATCACCTCGCGGTCGGCCTCGGCGACCGCCTCGCCGTCGACGCTGATCGCGCTCGATCCGCGTTCCCAGCCCTGGATGTCGAACGGTTCGAGTCGCGCGTCGCGGGCGTGCGTCGAGAGCGCGTCCCGCGTCGCCTCGGCGGCCGCGCGCTCGCCCTCGCTGCCGGCCATTCGGTTGCCGGCGTCGACCAGTTCCGTCAGGTGCGACCAGCCAGCGTCGCTCGTGAACGTCTCACCGATCCACTCGGTCATGCTCTCACGTGTGTGTGGGAACGGTTTGTAGTTCGGGGTATAGAGTCGTGTTCGGCAACGCCGTTCCGAGTCGTGTTTCCCACGAACAGCCGCTATAATTTCGTCCGAGGGGGTGAGTAACAAGCGTGCGTGTGGTGTGTGCATAGTCAACTTCCCACCCGAGTATTGTCCCTACTGTGGGGCGGAGCTCGACGATGCTGACCCAGACTGGATCGAGGGCGACGCCGGCGTGCCGGCTGCGCCGGCACGAAGTAAAGAGGTCGGTGAAACCGACCTCTCTCGAGGTGTCTGGCACTGCGAGGACTGTGACGACTTCGTCTTCGACAACCCCTGTCCGGGCGGGAGCGTCGCCGTCGTCGATCGAGAAGAAGCGGCCCTGCTGCTGGTCGAGGACTTCCGACACGAGAACGGGTGGAAACTGCCCAGCGGTCGGATGGAGTACGGCGAGTCCCCGACCGAGGGTGCGATCCGGGAACTGACGGAGGAGACCGGGCTGACGGTCGACGCCGACGACCTCCGGTACGCACACGATACGGCCAGTGAACCGGTCGAGGACATGCACCTGTCGAACGTCACGTTCGCCGTCGAGCGCGCGCTGACCGAAGGACCTGTCGAGGCCGGCGACGATGCCGTGGACGCGCAGTTCTGGACTGCCGACAAGTTCGCGGCGTCGGACGCGACGTTCACCGACACACACGTCGACCGCTTCGGCACGGACAGTTTCGAGTGGCTGTTCGAGGTTGTCAGCGAACCACTGGCCGAATAACGAGCGGCACAGGCCACGCACTTTTGGCCGCTCGCGCGGAATGACAGTCCATGCGCGCTGCCGTCCTCACCGACTACGGCGAGCCACTCGAGATCAGAGCGGTCGATCCGCCGGACCCCGGACCGGACGAGGCCGTCGTCGCCGTCGAGGCCTGCGGCATCTGTCGAAGCGACTGGCACGCCTGGCAGGGCCACGGCGAGTGGGCCGACGACAGGGTGCCGACCGGACAGGTGCTCGGTCACGAACCGGCGGGGCGAGTCGTCGCCGCCGGCGAGCGAGTCGAGACCGTCGCCGCCGGCGACCGCGTCGTCGTCCCGTTCAACCTCGGCGACGGCACCTGTCACGAGTGTCGGAACGGCCACGGCAACGTCTGTGCAGACGGCTGGGCGCTGGGCTTCGAGTCGGCCGCGCCGGGGGCGTTCGCCGAGCGCGTGGCCGTCCCCGCCGCGGAGTACAACCTCGCTCTCCTCCCAGACGGCGTCGGCTTCGACGAGGCAGCGGCGCTCGGCTGTCGCTACGTCACGGCCTTCCACGCGCTGGCCCACCGGGCCGACCTCGGAGCGGGCGATCGGGTCGCAGTGCACGGCTGTGGCGGCCTCGGACTCGCGGCGGTCCAGATCGGCGCGGCGCTGGGGGCGGGCGTCGTCGCGGTCGACATCCGCGAGGAACCCCTCGACATGGCCCGCGCGGTCGGGGCGAGCGAGACGGTCGACGCCAGTACCATCGAGGACGTTCCGGCGGCCGTCGAGGCAGCCACCGGCGGCGGCGCACACG
>Ga0207755_100851_pt1 | contig 11282 bp, 13 predicted proteins | sample A23P2SouthBayCA_FD_187734 | JGI IMG/M metagenome (GOLD analysis project Ga0207755, IMG submission 187734) | Aerobic enrichment media microbial communities from Bioluminiscent Bay, La Parguera, Puerto Rico - A23 P2 (SPAdes) | ecosystem: Environmental > Aquatic > Marine > Unclassified ...
CGAATCCCGGACCGCTGGACGATCTTCGCGGCCAGCAGGTCGACGGGGGCGTTGCTCCCGGCGTCCATCTCCAGGTCGGCGATCAGCCCGACGAGCTCGTCGGCGGTGATCTCCGAGAACTTCGCGGCCTCGGGGTCCTCGCTCGGGTCGGCGTCGTAGACGCCGTCGACGCTGGTGGCGTAGACGAGGAGATCGGCGTTGACGTACTCGGCGAACGCGGCACTGACGGCGTCGGTGGTCTGGCCGGCGACGGTCCCGCCCATCACCGGGATGTCACCGCGGCGGATGGCCTCCCGGCCGGTCTCGTAGCTCTCGGGCGGCGTCGGGGCGGCCCGCTCGTCGAGCGCGGCGATGAGCAGGCGGCCGTTCAGTCGGGTGACCTCGATTCCAAGTTGATCCAGTTCGATCTCGTTGGCCCCGAGATCGCGTGCGGCCCCGATGTACTCGCGAGCCGTCGGCCCCCCGCCGACGACGGTCCCGAGCGTGTACCCGTCGGCGTCGAGCGATTCGACCGCGTCGGCGTAGGCCCGCACCCGCTCCGGACCCACCGACGGGACGAGCACGCTCCCGCCGATAGAGACGACTGTCTTCATTGGGACGGCGTAACCGCGATGCCGTCTTAAGGGTTGTCAAGCCGCGACGCCCGGCCAGCGGCGTTGCCGGTCCCCGGGGCCGTGACCGACGTTCCGCCCCGGACGCCCGCGAGACCGCTGGCCGTCCGGACGGTCGCAAATACGGCAATAATAGCCTCAAGATCGGGCTGAATCCGCCTTTCGCGCGCGTTCACGGGGCGGCCGTGCGGCTCGAGCGCAAAAACGTCTCGGCGACTCAGAATGGCGTATAAAATGTCTACGGCGTCGAGAAAACGTTATAAAATCTCTCGAACGACCCGTTTCACCCCGGTCGTCTGTGAAACGACACGAAGCCACCCGAAGCTTCCTCCGTTTATATGGGATTACCGGCCACAGAGAGAAACGAGGTGTCAACATGAGCTCGATACTCCAGCCCTCCAACGACGACGCGCCGTCGAAAGAACAGCGACTCAAGGCGTACCTGCGCCAGAAGGCCGAGGACGGCGAGATGTACTTCAAGAGCAAGTTCATCGCCGACGAGGTCGGCCTGTCGCCCAAAGAGATCGGCGCGCTCATGGTGAAGATCCGCGATTCGACGACCGAACTCGAGGTCGAAAAGTGGTCCTACACGAGCGCGACCACGTGGCGCGTCGAAGTCGCCTGACGACGACCGAGCTTCACAGCACACCGCACGCTCCGACCCCGGTGAGACCCCATCCACACCCGGACGGCGCCGCCGTCCGGCTCCACCACACGCACCGGATCCGGAACACCGCACCATCCGTTCACCGCACCTCCGTCCCTGACGGGACGCCCGAGCGCGGGCGTTCCGACCCGCTCTCTCTCGCGTCCGACCGACCCAGCGGCGCGTCCGGTGTCGTCGCCGAGTCGGTGGCGTGTCCGTTCGTTCCGATGGCCCGTTCGGTCGCCGGCGGTGTCCCGGGATTTATACTCGGGAGGATCCAACCGACGGTCGATGGACGAGCGTCGCACGCCGGCGGACGGGCCGCCGGTCGCGGACGTCGAGTCGGTCTTTCAGGTGGCCGACGTGCGCGTCGACGACGAGACGGTCTACTACCTGGGTACGCCGCTGGCGTCCGCCGAGGTCTTAGAGCGCGAGCTGTGGGGCCTGTTCCGTGACGCCGGCTACGACGTGTCGCTGACGACTCGCGCACAGTCCTCGGGCCCGTTCGACGAGCGCCCGACCGTCGAGGACCGCTTCGGACCGACTCGTCCGCAGTACGTCCTCGTCGCCGAACCTCGGTCGCCCCACATCGACGGGATCCCGTGGACGAACCTCCTGTTTTTGGTCCTGACGGTGCTGTCGACGCTGTACGTCGGGTCGATCTGGTACTACGTCGACCTCGATAGCCCGCTGGACCTGCTGGAGGCGTGGCCCTTCACCGCCGCGATCCTCGGCGTGCTGGCGGTCCACGAGTTCGGCCACTACGTCATGACCCGCTACCACGACGTGGACGCGAGTCTCCCCTACTTCATCCCGTTCCCCTCGCTCATCGGGACGATGGGCGCCGTCATCCGCATGCGCGGACGCATCCCGGACCGAAAAGCGCTGTTCGACATCGGCGTCTCCGGCCCGCTCGCTGGGTTGGTCGCGACGGTCGTCGTGACCGTGATCGGGCTGTTCCTCGACCCGATCACCGTTCCCGAGAGCGTCGCGACCGGCGGCGGCGCGATCCGGTTCAACGACCCGCTCATGCTGGTGATACTCGCCGAACTGACCGGCCAGCCGCTCTCGTATCCCGACCCGGGGCTCGCCGCGAATCCCGTCATCTTCGGCGGCTGGGTCGGCATGTTCGTCACCTTCCTGAACCTCCTGCCGGTCGGACAGTTCGACGGCGGCCACATCGTCCGCGCGATCCTCGGGCCTCGCCAGGAGACCGTCGCCGCGGCCGTCCCCGCGGCGCTGTTCGGCCTCGCGGGGTACCTCTATCTGGCTCAGGAGGCGACGAACGCGGTCGTCCTCTGGGTCGTCTGGGGCGTCATCGCCGCGGGCCTGGCCTACGCCGGCCCCGTGACGCCGATCCGCGACGACCCGATCGGGCCCCGTCGCCGGGCCCTGGGGGCGTTGACGCTCGTGCTCGGCCTCCTCTGTTTCACGCCCGTCCCCTTCGAGATCCTGGCGGCGTGAGCCCCGACGGCGTGAACCGGTGGGCCGGGCGAGTCAGTCGCCGCCGGTCGCCGGGCGCGCCTCGGCGTTCGTGACCGTGATATCGCCCGACAGCTCCGTGTTGGGGTAGGGCATGTCGAGTCCGTCGGCGTCGAACCGACCTTTGACGGCCTCGACGAACTCCGAGCGGACCGCTCCGTAACTGGACTCGTCCGGGCGGATCCAGACACGACCGGAGAGGACGACGGCCGAATCGCCCAGTTGCGTGACGGGCGCCGACGGCTCGGGGTCGTCGAGGACGGCGTCGATGCGTGCACCCTCGTCGACGATGGCTTCGCGCGCCCGTTCGACGTCGTCGTCGTATCCGATCCCGAAGTCGACCGAGACGCGGCGCCGGTCGTTGGCGACGTTGTTGACGACGGCGGCGTTCGCGAGGTCGCTGTTCGGGACCGTCACGAGTTCGTTGTCGAACGTGTCGAGTTTCGTCACCCGCAGCTGGACCTCCCGGACGACGCCATCGTTCCCGTTCCACTCGATCCAGTCACCGACGGTGAACGGTTCGTCTTGGATGATGAACACGCCGGCGACGAAGTTGGCGATGAGGTCCTGGGCGGCGAAACCGACGGCCAGCGCGAGCGCGCCGGCCAGGGTGGCGAACGCAGCCAGCACGACGCCGAAGCCCGCGACGGTCGCAGCCAGCGCGACGGCGACGACGGCGACGACGGCGGCGGTCGCGCTCACTGCGATCGTGACGAGCGTGTCGTCGACGTTTCGACGTTCGAGCCCGCGCTCGACCGCGTTCGTCGCCACACTCCGTCCGACCACGTAGACGAGCGCGAACGCGACGACGAACAACACGACCGTCGTGACCGCGCTGACGACCGCGGGGACGTACTGTTGTGGGTCGAGCGTCACTCCCTGTTGCAGTGTGAACATACCGATTGGTAGCTCCACTCACAAGATGTTAAGTGTCGGGTCCGTCTCGCCCGCGACGGCGGTTCGCGGGGCCCGTCGGACGGTGGCCGTGGACGACTGCGATGCGACCCTCAGTGCGTGTATCCCCTGTCGGCGAGCGGCTCGCCGTCCAGGGTAACGCGGCTCTCCACGGCTTCGCCACGGCGGTCCGAGGCGCTCCGCGCCTCGCGATCGACGACCGTCCCGACTCGCGTCAGATCGACCGACAGGTCCTCGCGAACGGCCGCGAGCGCCTTCCCGGGGACCGTACAGACGAGTTCGAAGTCCTCGCCGAAGTGGGCGCCCAGCTCCAGGCGGTCGTCGGCCTCGGCGGCCACCTCGTCGACGACCGGATCGACCGGCAGTGGGGTCTCGACGGCGAACCCGCAGTCACTCGCCTCGGCGAGCTGGTGGAGCGAGCGGGCCAGCCCGTCGCTGGAGTCCATCATCGCGGTCGCTCGACCGGCCAGCGCTCGGCCGGCGGCCACCCGGGGCTCGAACCTGAACAGGTCGTTGGCGCGCTCGACGTCGGCGGGGTCGCCCCGCTGGAACAACCGGAGGGCGGCCCCGCTGCGTCCGAGCGTCCCGGTGACACAGACCGCGTCGCCGACCTCGGCGCCGGACCGCGAAACGGGATCGTCGGCGTCGCCCAGCGCCGTGGTGGCCACGGTGAACTCGTCGTGGTGGTCGAGGTCGCCGCCGACGTACTCGGCGCCGACCGCTTCGCAGACCTCGCTCGCACCGTCGACGAAGTCGGCGAGGTCGGTCTCGTCGAAGGCGGGGGCGGCGTAGACGGCGACGGCGGCCGTGGCGTCGGCGCCCATCGCGGCCACGTCCGACAGCGAAGCCCCGACGGCGCGCCAGCCGGCGGTGTAGCGGGCCGTCCCGTCGGGGAAGTCCGTCCGGTCGTGGAGCATGTCGGTGGTCACGACCTGGCCGTCGACGACGGCGGCGTCGTCGCCCGCCGCCGACAGACGGTCGCCGAGCAGCCCCAGCGCGGTCCGTTCGTCCATACCCAGCGTTCGCCCGCTCCCGGGAAACCCCCTGCGGTTCGGTCGAGTCCGGCCGAGCGGCTCCGCGCCCGGTCGGTCCACGAGACGCGACCGACGGCGGGCCCGTCCGCCGTTCGGGGTCACTCCGGAGGGTTCAAGCCGCGGACGCCCTTCGGCCCCGACATGAACGGGGACAGGTGGGCCACGATCGTCGGGTTCGTCGGCGCTGGGCTGGTCCTCGCGGCGCTCGTGTGGGTCGTCGGCATCGGCGACATCGTCACCGAGCTCCGCGGGATCGAACTGCAGTTCCTGCTCGTCATCCTCGGCGTCGCGGTCGTGTGGCTGTTCCTCTGGGGCATGGCGCTACGGACGGTGCTGGGCGCGCTCGATGCCTCCCTCTCGGTGGCGATGAGCGGGTTCGTCTTCGCCGGCGCGGTCTTCTCGAACAACGTCACCCCCTTCGGTCAGGCGGGCGGTGAGCCCGTCAGCGGCTACCTCATCTCGCGGGCGACCGGTCGCGAGTACGAGACCGGCCTGGCCGCCATCGCCTCCGTCGACGCGCTCCACTTCGTTCCGTCCATCGGCTACGCCGTGATCGGACTCACGTTCGTCCTCGCCGGCGCCGCGGAGTTCGGCCGCAACCTCGTCTTCGCGACGACCGCCCTGGCCGTCCTCGCCGTCGGCATTCCCGCCGCCGCGTACTTCGGCTGGCAGTACCGCTACGAACTCGAGGCGACGGTCGTCCGGGCGGTCACTCCGGTCGTCCGCTTTCTCGGCGGGGTCGTCCCGCGCAGGTCGCCACCCACCGCAGAGGCGATCGAGCGACGCATCGAGGGCTTTTTCGGCGCTATCGAGCGCGTCGCCACGAACCGCACGACGATACTGGAAGCCGTCGGCTTCTCGGCGCTGGGCTGGCTGGCGATGTGTACCTCGCTGTGGCTGTCGGTGTACGCGCTTGGCTACACGGTCCCGTTCTCGTCGGTCCTGCTCGTCGTCCCGATGGGCGCGGTCGCCGGGATGACGCCGTTGCCCGGCGGTCTCGGCGGCGTCGACGCCGTGTTGATCGCCCTGCTCGTCTCGACGACCGGGATCACCGGCGGCGTCGCCGGTGCGGCCGTCCTCGTCCACCGCGGCGCCACCTACGTCTTCCCGACCGTCGTCGGCGGCGGCGTCGCCTTCGCCCTCGGTGTCGGCGACTGAACGGTCGTTCCCGTCACCACCAGTCGCGTCCCCTCAGCGACCGGCTTCCCGCTGCTCGCTGTTTCGTGGTCCAAACGCAGTGAGGCCCACGCGGCTCGCGGGTCACCCCGTTCCCCGCTCGCTCTATCGAGGCGCTCGCTCCGCTCGCGCCTCGCTGCTCACGGCTCGCTCCGCTCGCCGTTCGCTCGTCCGAGGTCGCTCCCTGCGGTCGCGACCTCGCTATCCCTGTGTCTCCGTCCCGTGCCCGTCCCGCGAACGATGCCCTTAAATGAGCCGCTCCGGAAGATATCTGCAATGACGACGCTTTACGACGTGCCCGCGGAAGCCCTCAACGAGGCGGTCGCCGAGCGCCTCGCCGAGGAGGACGACGTACAGGAACCCGACTGGCTCAAGTTCGCGACGACCGGCGTCGGCCGCGAGCTCCCGCCCGAGCAGGAGGACTTCTGGCAGCTCCGCGCCGCCAGCCTGCTCCGGAAGGTCGCCGTCGACGGCCCCACCGGCGTCGGCGCGCTCCGGACGGCCTACGGCGGCACCAAGCAGGGATCCAATCGCTACGTGGTTCGCCCGGACCAGACCACCGACGGCAGCGGCAAGATCGTCCGTCGCGCGCTCCAGCAGCTCGAAGAGGCCGGCTACGTCCAGACCGCCGAGGGCGAGGGCCGCCGCATCACCGCCGAGGGCCAGAGCCTCCTCGACGACGTCGCCGGCGAGGTCCTCGAAGACCTGGACCGCCCGGAACTCGAACGCTACGCGTAGACCTTCTGCGACCCGCTCTCTCGATTTCGCCGCGCCGGACAGTCCGACCGCCAGTTCGATGGCTCCGAAATCGTTTTCCCCGCGACTCGACAAGGGACACCCATGAGCGGCGAACCCAACGACGAGGAGCTCGAGAAGCTCCGCCAGGAGAAGATGGAGCAGCTGCAGGAACAGGACGGTCAGGGCCAGGGCCAGGGCGTCGACGAGGAGGCCATGGAGGCCCAGCGTGAGCAGCGCGAGGCCCAGAAGAAGGCCATGCTGCGCAAGCACCTCACCGACGAGGCGCGCAAGCGACTCAACACGGTGCAGATGTCCAAGCCCGACTTCGGCGATCAGGTCGAACAGCAGGTGCTCGCGCTGGCCCAGAGCGGCCGCATCCAGGGCAAGATCGACGACGAAAAGATGAAACAACTGCTCAAGGAGCTCCAGCCCGACAAGAAGAGCTTCGACATCCAGCGCCGGTAGATGCCGACGGTCGCCGCGCTCTTCTCCGCCGGCAAGGACTCGACGCTCGCCGCGGCGCTGCTCGACCCGTTCTACGACGTGAGGCTGTGTAGCTGTACGTTCGCCCTCGACGGCGTGCCGTCCGTGGTCGAGACGGCCCGCGAGGCCGGCGAGCGGGTGGGGTTTCCGGTGGCGACGGTCGAACTCGACGAGTCGGTCGCTCGCGAGGCCCTCGACCGGATGGTGGCGGACGGCTACCCCCGAAACGGGATCCAACTGGTCCACGAGCACGCCCTGGAGACAGTGGCTGGGCGCGAGTCGGTCGGTGGGGCCGCGTTCGCGGCGGTCGCCGACGGCACCCGCCGGGACGACCGTGCGCCCGTGATCGAGCGACCGTTCGCTCAGAGCCTCGAAGACAGGAACGGGATCGACTACCTGCGGCCGCTGGCGGGCTACGGCCGCGGCGCTATCGACGAGTTGGCCGAGCGGTTGCTGGACGTCGAGACCGGTCCGAGCGAGGAGATTCCGACCGGCGACTACGAGACGGAACTCCGGGCGTTGATGACGGCGGAATACGGCGAGGGTGCCATCTCCGAGGTGTTCCCCGAACACGTCCAGTCGCGGGTGCGGGGACGGAGCCGGTGATCCGACGGGCGTCTCCGGGCGCCGCTCAGTCGAGACGGGTGAGGTCACCGCGGCGTTCGCGTTGCATGATTCTCCCGGCGAACCGGCGTAGTTTCGCGACGAGTTCCGCCTCGGTTTCGTAGGTCTCGACTCGCAGGTCCCACCGCACCGCAGCCGACCGAATCATGGCGCTCGTCACGTCCTCCTCCCGGACGAACACCAGTCGGTCCCCGTGTGTCTCCGAGAGCGCTTCCAGTACGCTTCCGGCCTCCTCGCCGACGCCGAAGTTGTGCCCGAGAAACGGGAGGACGAACGCCGTCGCGTTGCTACATCGCGTGAGCTCGATGCTCTGGGTCGCCGCATCCACGTCGTCGGTATCGACTCCGGCGTCGAGCGCCAGAAACGCGTTCACCCCGGGATCCGTCCGAAGATCCCCCTGCACCCGCCGCAAGAGGGCCTGTGCCGCATCGATGTCGTCCCTGTTTCGGAACAGCCGCCGTAACGGCCCGGGGAGGTCTTCGACATCGATCCCGTCTCGTTCCGCCTCGCTCAGCACGTAGCTGAGGTTGAACGACTTGTACGGCCCCATCAGGTAGAACAGGAATCGGTCGTACGTCACGTCCCCCAGTCGCTCGACGATCGATTCGCGCGTTATCCCCGCGGACATACCCGACCGTCCCCCGCAGCATTTATAAAAAGCAGTGTTTTCAGCAATACCTGGCTTGAGAACAGCTAAGTTCGTCCGACCGGTACGTGCTCACGAGATGTCGATAGATCGCACGTCGCGAGCGGAGAACGACTTCCCGGAAGACCCGGAGGAGCTGTTGCCTGCGGATAGCGTTCTCTCGCTCGACGAGTACCTCGCCATGCATGCCGCCGTCGGACACAGAACGCGGTACGAAGTCCTCTATCGGTTGGTCCACGGAGGAGATATGAGTCCGACCGAACTCGAAGCGGCGATGCAGATCGACGACAGCACGCTCCATTACCATCTCAACGAGCTCGTCGACGTGGGGCTCGTCGAGAAACGACAGCGGACGGAGCGGGGCCGAGACGGGTTGTACACGTACTATCGCGCGACCGTCTTCGGGGAAGTCATCCTCTCCGATGGCGTCGACGAACTGATCCGCGGCGAACGGGAGTTCGAAGCCATGTACGACAGCTCCGCCGAACCCGGTGGGGACGACTGACCGTCTACGGACTTCGACGGGACCGAACGGTTCGCCCCACACGGACAGGTTCAAGCGACCCCTCGCCGAACGGCGTGGTATGTACGAGGGACTGAAGGGGTTCACCGACTTCTACCCCGACGAGATGGCCCCGCGCCGGCAGGTCATCGACACGATCGAGGAGACGGCGCGGGCCTACGGCTTCCGGGAGACGTCGACGCCGGCGCTGGAACCGGCGGAGATGTGGACCGACAAGAGCGGCGAGGACATCGTCGACGAACTGTACGACTTCGAGGACAAGGGCGGCCGGCACGTCACGCTCACGCCCGAACTGACGCCGACGGTCGCGCGGATGGTCGTCGCCAAACAGCAGGCGCTGTCGAAGCCGATCAAGTGGGTCTCGACGCGGCCGTTCTGGCGCTACGAACAGGTCCAGCAGGGCCGCTTTCGCGAGCTGTATCAGACCAACGCCGATATCTTCGGCTCGTCGGAACCCGAAGCGGACGCCGAGGTGCTGGCCTTCGCCGCCGACTCGCTGATGAACCTCGGTCTCGACGGCTCGGCGTTCGAGTTCCGCGTCTCCCATCGGGACATCCTCGGCGAGCTCCTGCGGTCGTTCGACGCCGACGTGGACACGGCCGAGGCCATCCGCGCCGTCGACAAGCGCGCGAAAGTCGAGCACGAGGAGTACCTGGGACTGCTCTCCGATGCGGGGCTGTCCTACGACCGGGCCCGGGAGTTCGACGATCTACTCGTCGCCGCCGACGACGATCTGTCGGCGCTCACCGACTTCGCCGACAGCGACGACCTGGCCGACGCGGTGGCGAACCTGGAGAACGTCCTCGACGCGGCCGAGGACTTCGGCGTCCGGGAGTACTGTGACGTGTCGCTGACGACCGCACGCGGGCTGGACTACTACACCGGCATCGTCTTCGAGTGTTTCGACGCCTCGGGCGAGGTCTCCCGCTCCATCTTCGGCGGCGGCCGCTACGACCACCTCATCGAGGAGTTCGGCGGCCAGCCCACCCCCGCCGTCGGCGTCGGCATCGGCGTGATGAACTCGACGCTCCCGCTGCTCCTCCAGACCCACGACGCCTGGCCGGGCGAGGGCGTCTCGACCGATTACTACGTCCTGCAGGTCGGTGACGTGCGCTCGGTGGCCTCGCGCATCGCGCGGGACCTGCGCGAACGCGGTCACGTCGTCGAGACGGACGTGTCCGACCGCTCGTTCGGCGGCCAGATGAACTACGCCGACTCCATCGACGCCGAGACCGTCGTGATCGTCGGCGAACGCGACCTGAAAAACGACGAAGTGACGGTCAAGGATATGGAGAGCGGCGACCAGACGACGGTTCCGGTCGACGAGTTCCCGGGCGACAGCGAGCGACCGACCTACGACGACTTGGTCTGATCAGTAGGGCACGGCGCGGATCCCGTCGACACGCCTGAACTCGGAGATATTCCGCGTCACGACTCGCCCGTCGTGTTCGAGCGCCGTCGCGGCGACCATCGCGTCCAGCGCTCCGATCGGTTCGCCCCGTTCATCGAGCGACTGTAAGAGGTCGGCACCGCGGCGAGCCATCGTCCGGTCGTACGGTATGATGTCCACATCGCGAAGCAGCGCGTCGAACCGTTCGCGTCCGTCCGCGTCCAGTCCGCGCTCTAGCTCAGTGACACTCACCGTCGAGGCGGAAAGTGCGCCACCGTCGGTGACGAGTTCGTTGAGCTTTGCGACCGCCGCTTCATCGCGGCCCATGAGGTCGATGAAAAAACAGGAGTCGAGTATCACGAGTGCCGATCCATCTGTTCGTCGGCACTTTCGCGAAATGCCGTGGACTTCTCCCGTACTTCCGCCACTTCGCCCTCGTTCAACATCCCGATCATCCCGTATAACGAATGTTCCTTCTCGTCTCCTTTCAAGAGGCGCTCGATGACATCGGAGAAGCTTTCGTCCTCTCCCTTGGCGTCTTTCAGCGCTCGATAAACGTCGTCCCTGACGCTGATGTTCTTACTACTCATATCTGTGTATACCGGTCCGTGCATACATAGATTTTTGCCAAACCGGGGGACGTTCCCCTTCGTTCGAGAGCCGAAACAGTCATCATATTGACGTACAGATCTGCAGTCGATGGGTGACGACGACGGCATCGACTGGCAGCGCGTCGGTCGCGTCGCCACGGAACCCGACGGGGCCGCCCACTGGGGACGTATCCGGAGCGCCGTCCGCGGCCGCGGGTCGCGCGAGGATACCGATCTGATGCCGCTCTTTCTGCTCGCCGTCGCCTGGACGGCACTCGGACCGGTTCTCGCTGCCGTGTTCCCCGGTCACGTCGGACTGGCGCCCTGGCAGGCCGGCGGCCTCGGCGTCGTCGTGCTGCTCGGGTTGGCCGCCGCGGTCGCCGACCGCCTCGACGAGTACGACGTGACCGACGACGACGTGGGG
>Ga0207755_100854_pt1 | contig 11184 bp, 9 predicted proteins | sample A23P2SouthBayCA_FD_187734 | JGI IMG/M metagenome (GOLD analysis project Ga0207755, IMG submission 187734) | Aerobic enrichment media microbial communities from Bioluminiscent Bay, La Parguera, Puerto Rico - A23 P2 (SPAdes) | ecosystem: Environmental > Aquatic > Marine > Unclassified ...
TCGCCGAGCGGTGGCTGGCCGGCGAGCGGGTGACGCTGGTCACCGACCCCGCGGCCGACCGACGCGGTAGCTACGGCCGGCTGCTGGCGTACGTCCACGTGAACGCGAGCGGCGCGGACGGGGGCGTGACGGCCACCGCGGGAGCCGCGACGAACGGCACCGCGACCCATGCGAACGGCACGGACTTCACCTACCGACTGCTCGCGACCGGCCACGCCCGCGTCTACGACAGCACGTTCCAGCGCTCGGAACGGTACTACGCCGCCGAAGCCGACGCGCAGGCCGATCGGCGTGGACTGTGGCGCTGTCGGGACCCCGGCGCCGTGGCGACCGACGGTGACGGGAGCGACTCGGACGGGGCCCCCGCCGACAGCGACGGCCCGGTCGTCACGTCGGCGACGGGTCTCACCGTCGAACGCGTCCACGCCGACGCCGCAGGCAACGACCACGACAACCGCAACGACGAGTTCGTCGTCTTCGGTAACGACGGCGAGGGACGGCTGGAACTGGGCGGCTGGACGGTTAGCGACGAGGCCGACCACACGTACGCGTTCCCGGCGGGGTTCGCGCTAGGGGTCGGCGAGACCGTGACGCTGCGGACGGGATCCGGGGCGGACACGGCCGACACGCTCTACTGGGGGAACGACTCGGCGATATGGAACAACGGCGGCGACGCGGTGGTCGTGACTCGCGACGGCGAGACGGTGCTTCGATACGTCTACCGCTGAGCGGTCCGCCGTCGGGGCTGGACGGTCCTGATCAACCACCGGCAGAGCCAACTGCCTGGCCCCGCAGGGACCGCTATGGACCTACCACCGGTCGGGCTCGGGACGATGGGGATCGGCGACCCCGGCACCATCGAGACGGCGATCGGACTGGGCTACCGCCACCTCGACACGGCGCAGATCTACGACAACGAGGCGGTCGTCGGGGAGGGGATCGCCGCGAGCGACCGCCCGCGCGAGACGCTGACGGTCGCGACGAAGCTCTGGGTCGACTCGCTGTCCGGCGACGACGTGCGACCCGGTGCCGAAGCGAGCCTCGACCGACTGGGGCTGGACTCGGTCGACCTGCTCTACGTCCACCGGCCACGCGGCGACTACGATCCCGAGGCGACGCTCCCGGCGATCGACGCCCTCGTCGACGACGGACTCGTGACCCACGTCGGGCTCTCGAACTTCGAACCCGACGACCTCGAGCGGGTTCGTGACGTGCTCGACGCGCCCGTCGCGGCCCACCAGGTCGAGTTCCACCCCTACTACCGGGACGAGCGGCTCCTCGCCGACGCGCGCGAACACGACTATCCGCTCGTCGCGTACTCGCCGCTGATCGGCGGTGACGTCTTCGATGACCCCGTACTGACCGACATCGCGGCGACTCACGACACGTCTCCGGCGGCGGTCGCCATCGCGTGGGTGCTCGCCCACGAGGGCGTCGTCGCCATCCCGAAGGCGTCTTCGCCCGAGCACCTCCGGGCGAACCTGGCGGCGCGGTCGCTGGAGCTGACCCCCACGGAGATCGGACGCATCGACGCGATCGACCGCGAGCGGGAGCTGTATCCGGAGTAACCGTGCGCGCAGTCGTTCTCGCCGAGCACGGCGAACCGCTCGAATGCCGCGACGTGTCCGAACCGGACATCGATCCGGACGGCGTGGTCGTCGAGACGGAGGCCTGTGGGATCTGCCGGAGCGACTGGCACGCCTGGCAGGGCCACGGCGACTGGGTCGACGACCGCGTGCCGACCGGCCAGGTCCTCGGTCACGAGCCCGTGGGGACCGTCCGCGAGGTCGGCGCGGGGGTGGCGACGGTCGAAGTCGGCGACCGCGTGGTCGTCCCGTTCAGTCTCGCCGACGGCACCTGTCCGGCCTGTCGAGCCGGGCGACAGAACTACTGCGAAGGCGCGACTGCGCTGGGATTCGGTCCGGCGGCGCCGGGGGCGTTCGCCGAGCGGTTCCACGTGCCCGCGGCGGACGTGAACGCCGTTTCCCTCCCCGAAGGCGTCTCGGCGGTCGCGGCCGCGAGCATGGGCTGTCGGTTCGTCACCGCCTTCGAGGCGCTGGACGCGACCGCCGACGTGGGCGGCGGCGACGTGGTGGTCGTCGTCGGCTGCGGCGGCGTCGGCCTCTCGGCCGTCCAGATCGCCGCGGCGCTGGGCGCGACGCCGGTCGCCGTCGACGTGCGCGAGGCGCCGCTCGAACTGGCCGCCGATATCGGCGCCGCGGCGACGCTGAACGCGAACGATGGCGACGACCCGGCGGCGCGGGTCCGCGAGCGGTTCGGCGGCGCGGACGTTTCTATGGACGCGCTCGGGTCGGCCGAGACGTTCCGGACGGCCGTCGACTCGCTGGGGAGCGGTGGCACGCACGTCCAGGTCGGGCTGACGGGCGACGACGACCGCGGCGAGGTCGCCCTACCGGTCGACCGACTCGTGCAGGACGACCTGACGGTCGCGGGCTCGCGCGGGATGGCCCCGCGCCGATACGACGACATCTTCGCGATGGTCGCCGCCGGGCAGGTCGACCCCGGGGCCCTGGTGACCGACCGGGTCGCGCTCGACGAGGTGCCCGACCGGCTGGCGGCGATGAGCGAGTTCGACACCGTCGGCGTCGAAGTCGTCACCGAGTTCTGAGGAGTCACCCGTCACCCGCGCGTCGGACGGTCTCCGGAGCGGGTCGCCCTCGCCGGCAAAAGACGGATAGGGCTTCCGGTTGTCCGACACAAACGAATGGTCCTCTCCGACGTGTTCCTCGCACCGCTCGGGCTCGCCGCAGCCCTGGTCGTGATCCCCCTCGTCCTCCTCTATCTCATCAGGCCCGATCCCGAGCGCGTCGAACTCCCCACGTTTCGCTTCGTCGCCGACGAACAGCGCCAGCGAGCGACCACGCCCCTGTTCGAACGGATCGCACGGAGCCTCCTCCTGCTGATCCAGATCCTCGCGATCGTCCTGCTGGCGGGGTCGCTCGCCGCGCCGTACGTGCCCGTCCAGGAGCGAGCGGTCGTCGAGGAGACGGTACTGGTCGTCGACACGAGCGCGAGTATGGCGACGACCGACGACGGCGGGTCGCGATTCGACCGCGCGCTCGCCGCGGCCCGCGGGGAAGTGACGACCCGGACGTCCGTCGTGACGACAAGCGGCGGCGGGCAGGTGACGCTCCGGCGTGGGCCGCCCAGCGCCGCCCGGAACGCGCTCGACCGCCTCGAACTTACGGATGCCCCCGGCGACCTGCGGGGCGCCGTCGCGCAGGCGCGTGCCCTCGCCGAGGAGGACGTGCGCGTGGTCGTCCTGAGCGACTTCCAGGGCGAGGAGTGGACCGACGCCGTCCGGAGCCTGCGCGCCCGGGACGTGAGCGTCAGCCTCCGGCAGTTCGCCGGGGGCGGCGCGGGCAACGTCGGCTTCGTCGACCGGCGGTTCGGCGGCTCGGAAGTGACGTTCTCGGTACGGAACTTCGGCGCGGAGTCGGTCACGCGGACCGTCTCGCTGGGCGACAGCCAGCGGGAGATCGAGCTGGCCGCCGGCGACGTGACGACGGTGACGTTCCCGGTGCCCGCGGGAGCGAGCGAAGCCCGGCTCTCGCCCGGTGACGACTTCGCGACCGATGACGCGGTGCCCGTCGTCGCCCCCGAAGACCCGACCGTCGACACCCTCGTGTTGACCAACGACCGCAACCGCTACCTGACGACCGCGCTCTCGCTGGTCGACCAGGTCGACCTGACCGTCGACAGCCCGCCGACGACCGTCGAGGACGACTACGACGTGATCGTCTACAGTAACGTCGACGACGACTCGCTGCTGCCCGGGAACGTCCAGGCGGGCCGGGACACGGTCGCCGCCGGTGGCGGGGTCGCCGTCCAGGCCCAGGCGGAGATGCCCGACCGACTGAACGACCTCCTGCTGATCGAGCCCTCCGGGACGGCCTCGGCGCCCACCGTCCGCCGGACGACCGAGACGGATCTGACCGAAGGCATCGACTTCCAGGCGCCCGACGAGTACCTGACCGGTTCGTTGCGGTCGGGCGAGACGCTCGTCGAGCTGCGCGACGGGACGCCGCTGCTCGCGACCGAGCGCCGCGACGCGGGGCGGCTACTGTACTACGGCTACATCGAGGAGCGGTCGAGCTTCAAGTACAACTACCAGTACCCCGTCTTCTGGAAGCGCGCCGTCTTCCACCTGGCCGGCCGCGAGTCCCTGTCGGCGCTGAACCACGAGACCGGCGACACCGTCCAGTTCGGCGGCGATCGGATCGAGGGCCCCTCGGGCCGTCTGTCGGGACCGACGACCGCCGTTCGGGAAGCGGGAATCTATACCGCCGGGGAGACCGCCGAGAGCGCGGCCTTGCTCTCCGAACGGGAGTCGGCCGTCGACGCCGCGGCCCTGGGCGAGCGGTCTGGACCGGTCGGGAACGTCACGCGGTCGGAGACCCGGACCGTCCCCCAGCGGGTCACCGAGTTCGTCGCTCTCGGAGCGCTGCTCGTGGCCGTCCTCGAGATCGGCTACCTGCGCCGGCGAGGTGAGCTGTGATGGTCGGACCCGTTTCGCTGCCGCTCGCGGTCTCGTACTCGGTGGACGGCCTGACGGTCGGCGTCGAGCAGCTCTGGCCCCTGGCGGCCCTGCCGGTCGCCGTCGCGCTGCTCGCGTACCTGATCGTCCGCGGCGACGGCGGCACCCGGTCGGCCTCGACGCGGAGCCGGCGACTGCTGTTCGCCAGTCGGCTGGCCGTCGTCACGCTGCTGGTCGTCGGCGCGATGGGGCCCTATACGGTCCAGACGCGCGAGACACCGGGCGAGCCGCGGGTGACGCTGTTGACCGACGAGTCGGCGAGCATGGGCGCGTTCCCGAACGCGACCGACGATCTGGTGACGGGGATCGAGGACGCGGGCGTACCAGTGACGACCGCGACCGTCGGCAGCGGCGACGAGTCGCGCCTGGGCGACGGGATCGCGGCGAACCTGCGGGAGAACGGCACCGTGGTCGTCGCCTCGGACGGGCAGGTGACCGCCGGCCGCAGCCTCGCGATCGCAGCGGAGGACGCTCGCGGGCTGAACGCGACCGTCAGCGCCGTCGAACTCTCGCCCGAACGCACCGAGCGGGCGGTGGCGGTCGCCGGCCCCTCGACGGCGAGCGTCGGCCTCCCGACCGAGTTCGTCGTTTCCCTCTCCGGCGTGGAAGCCGACGACTCGGTCCCGGTCTCCGTCGCGATCGACGGCGAAGAAGTCAGAACCGGGGAGCTGGCCGCCGGCGAGTCGCTGGCGGTCAACCACACCTTCGAGTCGGTCGGCGACCACCGCGTGACCGCCAGGGTCGACGGCGAGGACGTCTACCAACGCAACGACGTCTTCTACCACGACGTGCGCGTCGTCGAGAAGCCGCGGCTGCTGTACGTCGCACAGGGGGAGTACCCGCTGCGCGGCTACCTGGGATCGCTGTACAACGTCACCAACGCGTCGTCGGTGCCCGACGACCTCGACGACTACGCGGCGGTCGTGACCCAGGACACGCCCGCCGGGCAGCTGGGGAACGTCAGCGCCCTCCAGGAGCACGTCATCGACGGCGGCGGGCTCGTGACGGTCGGCGGCGAGAACGCCTACCAGCAGGGGAACTACGGGGAGTCGCCCATCGCGGCGATGCTCCCGGTCCGGATGGGCAACGCGACCGGCGGCCGGACGAACATCGTGATGCTCGTCGACATCTCCGGCAGCGCCGAGGAGGGACTCTCGACGCAGAAGGGGATCGCGCTCGACGTGCTGGACCAGCTCGGCGACCGCAACCAGGTCGGCGTCGTCGCGTTCGGCGGCGAGCCATATCGGATCGCCGACCGCCAGCCGCTCGAAGACGCCCGCGATGCGATCGGCGAGCGGATCCGCCGGCTCCAGACAACCCGCGGCGGCACCGACATCGCCGTCGGGATGCTGGGCGCGGCGGACATGCTCGGTGACAACCCCGGGACGGTCATCTTGCTGTCGGACGGCGCCGACGACGTCGAGCAGCCCGCGGCGGTCGCCAGCCAACTCGGCCGGGAAGGCGTCCGCGTCATCACCGTCGGCGCGGGCGACCGCGTCGACGAGGGCACGCTCCGACGGATCGCCCGGGAATCCGGCGGCTCGTACTTCGCCGCGAACGAGACGAGTCGCCTGCGCCTGCTGTTCGGCGGTGCCTCCCGTCAGTTCAGCGGACAGAACCTGACGATCGTCAGGCAGAACACGTTCATCACCTCGGGGGTGACGCTGACGGCCAGCCCCGCCCAGGCCAACGACGTGTCGGTCAAGGCGGGGGCGGACTACCAGGTGGCGACCGGCGACGGCGCGCCCGCGATCGCCTCCTGGCGGTTCGGCCTCGGTCGCGTCGTCTCGCTGACCGCCTACGGGGACGACGGCGGACTGGACGGCCTGCTCGACCGGCCGGACTCGCTAGTCGTCACCAAGTCGGTCAACTACGCCGTCGGCGACCCGGCGCGCACGCAGACGGGCGTGAGCGACGTGAGCGACGCCCGCGTCGGGAGTCCGGCGACGCTCACCTACCGCGGCGACGAGCGCCCGACGGTGGCCAACGTCACCTTCCAGCAGGTCGCCGACCGGACCTTCCGGGGGGAGTTCACCCCGCGCGAGGCCGGCTATCACGAGGTGCTCGACGCGACCTACGCCACGAACTACCCGGTCGAGTACGCTCGTCTGGGTGTCGACCCCGACCTCGAGCGGCTGGTCGACGTGACCGGCGGCCGGGAGTTCGGCCCCGACGAGGGCGCCAGGATCGCCGAACTGGCCCGCGAGCAGTCCACCCGCGTCCGCTCGGTGCGCGACGCCTGGGGCTGGGTCGCGCTGCTCGGTGCGCTGGTCGTCTTCTCAACCGAAGTGATCGTCCGGCGCGTTCAAGTGTATCGCGGTCGCACCTCACTCACGAGTGGTCTCCCGTGAGCGCAATCGGCCGACCGATCAGCCTGGGCCTGGTCGCACTCGTCGTGCTCACCGCCGCCGGCGCGGCGGGCGCGACCGTCCTCTATCAGGACTCCGCCCAGCAACTCCGGTCACAGAACGACGCCCTCCGCAGCGAAAAGGCCCAGCTGACCGACCGGCTCGACCGTACCCGCACCGAGTTGCGGACAGTGCGACAACGGCTCAACGAGACGCGCGCACAGCTGAACACCCGAACCGAAGACGTCGACCAGGTCGCCGGCACGCTCAACCGGACCGAGCGCCAGCTCAACACCACCGAGGCCCAGCTCTCGCGGACGCGCACACGACTCGCGAACGCCGAGCAGAACGTCACCCGGCTGGAGCGTGACGTGAGCGACCTCGAGGACCGCCGCGACGAGCTGGAAGCGCGGGTCTCGGACCTGCGGGACCGCCGCGACGAACTGGAGTCGACCGTCTCGGACCTGCGCGGTCGGGTCGACACCCTCCAAACGGACCTGTCGGACACCGAAGACCGCATCGACGAGCTGGAGGTGGCGCTCGCCGAGCGCGACGACCGCGTCGACGCGCTCGAATCCAACGTCACCGACCTCCGTGCCGACCTCGACCGGAAGAATCGCACCATCGCGGACCTGGAGGACGACGTCGAGCGCCTGGAGATCGTACTGCGGAACCGAAACGCGACCGTCCGGTCGCTCGAAGCCAGGCTCGACGACAGGAACGCCACGATTCGGGACCTGGAATCCGACCTCGACGAACTCTGTTCGGACTCGGCGAACCAGGACGAGGCGGCCTGCGAGGGGTACGGATGACCGACGACGCGGACCACCGTGCGCGGATGGATGCGGCGATCGGAGCGATCCGCCGTGAGGCCTGGAAAGCGGCCGTCACGGCCGCGGTCGTCGAGGCGGCGGCCGTCTTCCTCGGCGCCAACCTCGCCCTCGCGGCGGTCGACCCGTCGTGGCTTCCGGACCGGCTGCGCGTCCCGACGAGCGTGACCGACCCCGTCGGTTCGGCGCTCGGTCGCGATCTCGGGACCGTCGCCGTCCCGGGGTCGGCGACGGTGGCAACCGCGGTCGGCGCGGTCGCGCTAGCGGTCGCAGTCTGGCTGCGACTGCGCGAACCGCTCGTCGAGCAGTTCGAGGCGGTCAACCCCGCGGTCGCCGAGAAGCTGCGGACCGCCCGGGACGCCGTCGAGGCCGACGCCGACTCGCGGATGGCACGACGGCTCTACGACGAGGTGCTGGCCGACCTCCGGGAGAGTTCGGCGGTGGGCCTGTTGAACGGCGCCCGTCTCGGCGCGGTCGCGGTCGTGATCGCCACACTGAGCCTCGCGACGGTGCAGGTGGCCGTCGTCGACCTGGCGCTGTTCGACCGGCCCCAGCCAGAGACGAACGGGTCGGCGGACGAACCGACGAACTACACCGGACTGCTCGACGGCGACCGCGTCCTCGGCGACCGCGAGGAGGTGTCGGCCGGTGACGACAACCAGACCGCCGAGATCGAGTCCTCCGGCGGCGGCCGCGACGTCGAGGAAGACCGCACCTTCCCCGACCGTGGGTCCAGCGGCGCCGACGGCGGTGACTCCGGCGGCGTCGACAGTCAGCAGGCGGCGTTCGCCGCCCCCGAACAGGTCGAGGACGCCGACCTCGTCCGCGAGTACAACCGTCGCATCCGCGACGGGAGCGACGGTGCGTCCGGCGACGACGACGGCAGCGGCGGCAACGACGACGGCGACGACGGCAGCTAGCGGTCGATCCCATCCCAACCTCCAACCCATGCAAGACGAATCCGACACGGACGACGTGGACGCACTGCAGGCGAAACTCGCGGCGGCCCGCGAGGAGGTCGGCGAGCGCATCGTCGGCCAGGACGAGGTGCTCGAAGGGCTGTTCGTGTGCATCCTCGCCGACGGCAACGCGCTGCTCGAATCGAACCCCGGACTCGGCAAGACGACGATGGTCCGCACCCTCGCCGAGGTGACCGATCTCGCCTTCTCGCGGGTGCAGAACACCCCCGACCTGATGCCCTCCGATATCACCGGCACCGAGATCATCCGCGAGACCGACGACGGCCGCGAGTTCGTCTTCGAGAAGGGGCCGATCTTCGCCAACGTCGTGCTGGCCGACGAGATCAACCGCGCGACGCCCAAGACGCAGGCCGCGCTGCTGGAGGCGATGCAGGAACGCCAGGTCACCGCCGGCGGCGAGACCTACGCGCTGCCCGACCCCTTCTTCGTCCTCGCCACCCAGAACCCGATCGACCAGGGCGGGACCTACGCCCTCCCCGAAGCCCAGACCGACCGCTTCATGTTCAAGCTCCTGGTCGACTACCCCGAAGCCGACGAAGAACGGGACATCGTCGACCTCTACACCACCGGCAGCCAGCAGGTCCCCGTCGAACGGGCGCTCACCCGCGAGGAGATCCGCGAGGCCCAGGAGCTGGTCCGGGAGGTCCCTATCGCCGAGGACCTGCGCGACCGGGCGATCGAACTCGTCCGGCGGACCCGCGAGGCCGAGGCGGTGGAGTTCGGCGCCAGCCCGCGGGCGAGCATGGCCCTGGTCGTCGCCGCGAAGGCCAGAGCCTTCCTCCGCGGTCGCAACCACGTCTCCGAAGAGGACGTCGAAGCGCTCGCGGCACCCGTCCTCCGGCATCGGATCATCCTCGACTTCCGCGCCGAACGGGACGGCCAGACCCCGGACGACGTGATCGCCGACTTACTGGAGTGAGCCGTGGCTATCGAACCGAGCTTCCTCGATGAGTTGGACCGCTTCGACGCGGCGCTGGACCGCGAGACCGCCGCCGTCCGCCAGGGCGAACAGCAGTCCCCGCGCGTCGGCGAGGGGCTCACCTTCAGCGATTACCGACGGTACTCCCCCGGCGACGACACCCGCCTCGTCGACTGGAAGCTGTTCGCCCGCACCGAGGAGTACTACATCAAGCAGTTCGAGGAGGAGCGCAACCTCACCGTCCACGTCCTGCTGGACGCCTCCGCCTCGATGGACTACGGCGACGGGGAGAGCCACAAGTTCGAGTACGCCGCGAAGGTCGGCCTCGGCTTTTGTTATCTCACCGCCGAGGAGCACAACGACTTCCGCTTTGCCACGATGGGCGAACGCTCCGAGCGGCTGGACACCGGCCGGTCGAATCGCGGCGAGGTGCTCGGACTCATCGACCAGATCAACGACCTCGACCCCGAGGGCGAGGCGGACTTCGAGACGGTCCTCGAAGCCTACGCCGACCGGATCCGCTCGCGGTCGCTCGTCGTCGTCCTGACCGACTGCCTCGCCGAGCCCGAGGCCATCGAATCGGGCGTGTCGGCGCTGGCGCGCAACGAAGTCGACGTGTTGCTCGTCCGCGTGATGGCGCCCGAGGAGCGAGAGCCGGATGTCGTGGGGGACGCTTTATTCGCGGATCCCGAAACCGAAACGACTCGACGCTCGTATTTCAGTCAGTCCCTGGCCGATTCCTATCGGTCGCGGTTAGATGCGCACGTCGACGAAGTGAGCGAGCGCGTGACTGCACTGGGTAGTGACCACGTCCTCGTCGACACCGGCGACGAGTACTTCGATTCGTTCGCGAGTGTTTGGCTGGGGTGAGCGTGGCGGTGGTCCGTCGCCTCGCGTCACGACGCTTCCCGGTCGCGGCATCGGTTGGGCACGCGCGACGGGGCGGCGGACCCCTCGCACGGTGCCGAACTGAGACGAAACGAGGATATATGAACAACCAGCGCAAACCCCCGGGCGCCGCCGCCGACCGGCGGCCATCCACGTGCGAATCCCTGGTGATGGATGCGGGTCGCCGCGTCTACCCGGCGGCCCGTTCGACCCACTGATAAACTGGAGCGACACACTGATGATCGGTCGGGGCCTGGTTCCAGTACCTCCGAGCGACGGAATGACACATACACATGAATCTCCCGCGACTCGTCTTCGGGCTCCACGTCGCCGCCGCCGCACTCGTGTTCGGCTTCGGGCTGTTCGTCGGGCTCAACGGAAACTCGATACAGATAGTCATCTTCACCGCGATCGCCGTCATGCTCTGGCTGCTGGGGCGAACGGCCAGCAGCGTCGCCGCACGACGGACGTAACACGACCAGCGACTATGAGTAGCAGACGCGACACGCGCGTTCGGGCCGGTCGAAGGGTGATCCGATGAGCGGGTTCGATCCGAAGGATAGACTCCCGATGGCGGCTGCGGTCATCGTGGTGGTCTGTGCGAACATCGTCGGGTACCTGCTCGACGTGACGATCTATATGAGCATCCTCGCGGCGCCGC
>Ga0207755_100856_pt1 | contig 11134 bp, 9 predicted proteins | sample A23P2SouthBayCA_FD_187734 | JGI IMG/M metagenome (GOLD analysis project Ga0207755, IMG submission 187734) | Aerobic enrichment media microbial communities from Bioluminiscent Bay, La Parguera, Puerto Rico - A23 P2 (SPAdes) | ecosystem: Environmental > Aquatic > Marine > Unclassified ...
GAGGCCGATCATGGCGACGCCGCCGTTCTCCATGATGGTGCGAACGTCGGCGAAGTCGACGTTGACGAGGCCGGGCTTGGTGATCAGTTCGGTCATGCCTTTGACCGAGCGCATCAGGACGCGGTCGCAGATCTTGAAGGCGTCCTGCAGCGGCATGGAGGGGGCGTAGTCGAGCAGGCGGTCGTTCGGGACGACGATGACGGTGTCGGACACCGCGCGGAGGCGTTCGAGGCCGGCGTCGGCGTTGGCGCGGCGGCGTTCACCCTCCGCGGTGAAGGGGATCGTGACGATCGAGATAGTGAGTGCGTCGGACTCCTGTGCGGCCTGTGCGACGACGGGTGCGGCACCGGTCCCAGTCCCGCCACCCAGTCCAGCGGTGACGAACACCATGTCGGAGCCGTCGATGGACTGCTGGATGTCTTCGATGTTCTCCTGTGCGGCCTCCTCGCCGATCTTCGGGACCGACCCCGCACCGCGACCACCGGTGCGCTTCTTGCCGATGAGGATCTTCGTGTCGGCCTTGACCTCGTCGGCGAGGTGCTGGGCGTCCGTGTTGGCGGCCACGAGCTTCGCGCCGTGGATGCCTTCTTCCATCATGCGTGTGACGGTGTTGCCGCCCGCGCCGCCACAGCCGACGACCGTGATCTTCGTTTCGAGGTCCTTGACCACGTCGGCCAGTTCCTCGTCGGTCATCGTTCCCGACGTGTTAGTGGCGTCAGGGGTCGTGTTACTCTGGGTGTCCGACGCCGTCTCGGCGGGGGCCGACTCCTCCTGTTCGGCCTCGGCCTCGTCGATAGCGTCGTCGATTATGGAGTCCATAATTTGAACGCCGATAACAAACGAGCACTTATTAGTGTTCCCCTGATGTCTGACGTTCGGCTGACGTGTTCGGTGATATCGGTCGAAAACGGGGGTATTCTCGGGTTACCGATCCCGCCGGTTTCCGACCGGGAACTCGTCGATTCGTTGCCGGGTGACTTCGTCGGGGGTGATCTCGACGCCGTCGATCTCGACCGCGCTGCCGGCCGACAACTGACCGAACTTCGGTCCCTCGGGGACGCCCCGTTCCCGGGCGAGTGCCGGATCGAACGCCGTCTCGCGGGCGACGAGCGTCTCACCCTCGCGCTCGACCGAGTCGTAGGACTGTCCCAGCACGTCCGCGAGACCGTCGACGATCCGTTCGCGGTCGTCGCCGTCGGCGAGCGCGAGCGGGCCGACGACCTCAGTCCCGTTCTGGTCGGTGTCGAACGCGAGCGCAGTCCGGGCGACGGTCTCGCGAGTCGCCTCGCGGTCGATCCCACTCGCACGCGCGAGTAGCCCCGTCCCGATCGGCCGGACCACGAACGCACCGTCGTACCCACTGGCCGGGTCGCCAAAGCGCAGGCCGTCGTCGACCGTCGTGATCGCCGCTTCCAGCCGTTCGACCAGTCCAAGCGGGACGTGACTGGTCTCGCGGACCCACGTCTCGTCGACGACGCGGTAGCCCAGTCGTTCGACGGTCTCGCGCAGGCCCGGCCGGTCGGCCTCAAGGAGCGCGTACTCGGCGGCACTCTCCGCGAAGGCCGCCTCGATCACGGCCTCGTTGTCGCCGGGGTCGCCCATCGCGTCCAGCGCCCAGTCGGCCCCGACGTGGCCGATGGCCCAGTCGGTCTCGCGAACGACCCGCTCGAACCGGGGGACGTAGTGGCCGCCGCCGAAGCCCACGAGGTGGCGACGCGCACCGTTCTCACGGGCTGCGTCGGCGTCGACCCCCTCCAGTTCGAGGATCGCCCGTGCGACCGCACGTGCGGCCGCGGGGTCGTCCCACTGTGGTTCGTCGCTGCCGACCTCGACGAACATCGAGGGGACGCCCACCTCGCTCGGCCCGTGGTGGGTACACTCCAGCCCGACCTCGTAGCCGTCGGGCGCGAACTCCTCGAGCGCCTCGAAGACGACGCGCTGGGCGTTGGGACAGGCTCTCGCGAGCGCGCCGTCCGCGCCGCCGAACTCCGCCGGACCGAAGTTGCCGGTGTGATGCGCCGTCAACAGCGGTCCGGTCTCGCCGGCGTGCCGGGAGGCGAACGCGAGCAGATCGACCTCGCGCACGGGGCCGTCGTCGACGCATCCGAACGCCGTTGCGACCCCCTCCAGATCGAGGTGGATCGCGTCGAACGTCCTGAGTTCGATCCCGTCGCGCCGGTAGACCGTGCCGCCCCCGTCGCCGTCCGGGCGCGACGTGTCGCGTTCTTCGCGCCAGTCGACCAGTTCGAGGAGGTGGTCGCCGACGTGTTCCGAGGCCGAGTCCGACCGGGAGACGACGATCGCGAGCATCAGTCCGTGAACTCCCCGTGGACGGTCTCTCGGCCGAGCGCGTCACGCGCGGCGTCGGCGGCCAGCCCGAACAGGAGTTTGAGCGAGCGACGCCGCTGGATCAGCAACACCGTCCCGGCGACGAGATAGAGCGCCGTGTAGGCGAGCAGGAGTTCGTAACTGTCGATCGGGACTGCCACCCACTCGCGGATGAGCGCGAACTCGACGACCACTTGCGAGATGAACAGGCCGAAGAGGACCAGCGACTCCCGGACGCTGATCTCGAAGTTACAGAGGAGCGCCAGCGCGAAGTACGACTGGGCGGCCGTGATCCAGATCTCGGCGGCCTGTTTGTCGTCGAACGGGAGCACGCCGTAAGTGCCGAACGACAGCGAGAAGACGACGGCAAGCGTCCCGATCAGCAGCGTCCACTGGTTGAGCTTCGAGGAGATCAGCGCGTTGAACCCCGCCGTCGAGCGGGCCTTGTTCACGAGGACGGCGACGACGATCAGCTCCGGCGACTCGCTGGCCAGTGGCGCGATCCACTGGATCATGAAGAACTCGGGGATGCCGTTGTTGAGCCCGATCTGTTCGAGCCCGTGGGCGAACGGCTCGACGGCGGTGAAGATCATCACACCGGAGTAACCAAAGAGCGTGAGGACGGCGACCGGTCGCCACGGCAGCGACCACGACTGGAGGTACTCGGGCACGCCGACCTGCTCTTCCTCGTGTTCGATGTCGGACTTGAGGATCAGGGCGATGTAGGCGACGTAGATGCCGACGAGGACGATCGTGTCGATGGCGTCGATACCGCCACCGAGCGGGACGAGAAATGCCCACATCGTCGCAGCGAAGAGGAAGGTAATCTCCGTGGCGATGTCGCGGTCGAGCTGGACGGCGTCGCCGAGCCACCCCTCGCGGTCCTGCACCGCGGGGTCCTTCGTGTCGAAGGCGCGCCAGACGGTGAACAGCGCGATGCCGGCCCAGCCGATCCCGATGAGGATGCGGTTGGCTCCGGTCATGTTCGCGACGGCGAGGTTCGCGTTGTGACAGGCTTCTGCGATCGGCGTCGCCTGCGCTTCGATCTGGGCCGCAGTCAGCTCGCTACAGGCCTCGGCCGTCGCGCCGCCGGCACCGGCGTTCCAGGCGTACAGCGCGTCGACGGCGTACTCCGGGGCGACCGCGAGCACGGCCAGGACCGCGATCGCGAAGGCACGCGGGACGTCTTTCTCGGCGGTCTCCGCGCCCCACGCCAGCAGGAACGACGCACCGAGGACGGCGACGCCGGTCAGGGCCACCTCCGGGAGCGTTCCGAGATGGATCGCTGCGCCGGAGAGCAGTTCGAGACTGACCAGCGTGTTGTAGGTGAACAGCAGCGTCCACGGGACCGTCAACAGGACCGTGACGCCGATCTGCACCAGTGGGTGACGAAGGCGGCTCACTACCGAGGTCGAAGACAGGTCGGGCCGAAAAGCTTGCGAAACCGCCGTCGTGGTCGGTGTTCGGAACGGTGTGTTACCGCCGGGAGCGTGCCTTTCATATCCACCGGGACTGCCCATTGGGGTATGCACGTCTTCGGTCTGATCGGGAACCCGGTCGAACACTCGCTGTCGCCGCCGATGCACGAGGCGGCCTACGAACGACTCGGTCTGGACGCCCGCTACGTCACCTTCGAACCGGCGAAAGACGCCGCGCCGGCCGCCATCGAGGCGGCCCAGACGCTCGGGGTCGACGGCCTCAACGTCACCATCCCGTTCAAGCAGGACGTACTGGACGCGGTCGAACCGGACCCCCTTGCCGAGCGCATCGGCGCGGTCAACACGGTCGATCTGACCGGCGACGAGCCGCGCGGGTACAACACCGACGCCGTCGGCGCGGTCCGCGCCCTGCACGAGCACGACGTCGCCGTCGAGGGGACGGCCGTCGTCGTCGGTGCTGGCGGTGCGGGTCGTGCCGTCGCCTTCGGGCTGGCCGACGAAGGGATGACGGTCCGGGTCGCCAACCGGACCGTCGAGACCGCCCACGAACTGGCCGACGCCGTCCCCGACGCGACCGGCCACGGCCTCGAGGACCTCGACGGCCTGCTGACCGACGCCGACGTGCTGGTCAACTGCACCAGCGTCGGGATGGACGAGGACGCGACGCCGGTGCCGGCCGACGCGCTCCACGGCGATCTGGCGGTACTCGACGCCGTCTACTCGCCCATCGAGACACGGCTCTTGACCGATGCCGCCGCCGCGGGAGCGACGACCGTCGACGGCGCGTGGATGCTCCTCTTCCAGGGCGTCGAGGCGTTCGAGCGCTGGACCGGCGAGACGGCACCGGTCGACGCGATGAACGCGGCGCTGCGGGAGCGGCTCTGAGACTGCCGGCGGCGTGATACGGACAGTTGTAGATCTGTCCCAGATCGACCGCACGCCACCGAGAGACTCGTTCCGTCGTCTCCCGAGCGCGTCCTCACACAGTTCGGCCGGACGCCGTGCGGTCGACTCGATTAACGGCTACAACTGTCCGTATGAGTAGTCGGCAGCAACCCGGAAGGTGTTAAGTGTCGGCGACCAGTAGCACACGACATGGGTCTGCTGCAGAAACTGAAATCGGCACTCGGGCTTGGCGCGTCGGGGTCGCCCTCTACCGGGACGAGCGCCCCTCAGGACGTCGACGTGACCGTCGAGCGCGAGCCGTCGACCGAGTCGGAGGACGCCGTCAAGGGGACCGAGACCGACACGTCAGACGAAGCGAGCGACGAACCGACCAGCGACGAGACCGACGCCACGGACGACGTGGCGGACCGGATCGACGAGGCCGAAGCGGTCGACAGCGAGGCTGACGACGGTTCCGACGGCGACGATGCGGCCGTCGAAACGGACGACGACACGGCGGAGGAGGTCCCCACCGTCGACGAGACGGACGCCGAGTCGCCGGACACGAACGCCGCAGTCACGGAGATCAAGGGCGTCGGGCCGGCCTACGCCGAACGGCTGGAGAACGCCGGCGTCTCGACCGTCGCCGATCTCGCGACCGCCGACGCCGACGAACTGGCCGAGGCCACCGACCTCTCGCCCAACCGGATCTCTGGCTGGATCGAGCAAGCGAAGTCGTTCTGAGCGTCGACCGCAAGGGAATTATTGACCGCTCGCGTTCTGTCACCTAATGCCGACCGTTGTCACCGACAGGGAATCGTTCCTGTCGGTCGCGGCCGACGCCGGCCCGGACGCCCGAGTTCCCGTGGAAGTCACGCTCACCGTCGACGATCCGTTCCTCGCCTACCGTCGAGCACGGGACGGGGACAGCGCCGGCGGCGTGTACCTCGGCACGACCGGCGGCCAGTCCGGCTGGGGCTATTTCGCGACCGCTCCGGCCGACTTCGTCGAGGTGGGCGGGGGCCGTCGCGACCGACACGGGAGCAGCGAGGCCGCCGGTGACGGCGACTCGCTCTCGGCGCTCGAAGACGCCGTCGACGCCGACACGCTCGCCCGCGGCGACTGTACGGTACCGTACCCCTGTGGCGTGATCGGCTGGCTCTCCTACGACGTCGTTCGCGAACTCGAAGCCCTGCCGACCGACGCCGCTCGCGATCGCGCACTCCCGCGCCTCCAGTTAGGGACCTACGACCGGATCGCCGCGTGGGAGGAACCGCGGGGCGACGAGGTGACGCTGCACGTGACTGCCTGCCCGCGCCTCGACGAGTTCGAACGCCCGGCACTGGCCTACGAGTTCGGTCGCCAGCACGCGCTGGAACTCGCCCGCAGGGCCACCGACGGCGATCCCGAAGTCGGTCCCGCTCCGTCCGACGCGACCGACGCCCACTTCGAGAGCGACTGCACGCCCGGGGCCTACGCCGACCGCGTGCGCGCCGTCAAACAGTACGTCCGTGACGGCGACACGTTCCAGGCCAACGTCTCACAGCGCCTCGTCGCGCCGGCGGCGGTCCACCCCGTCGAGGCCTTCGACGCGTTGCGGACGGTCAACCCCGCGCCCTACTCGGCGCTGGTGGAGTTCCCCGGCGTCGACCTCGTGAGTGCCAGCCCGGAACTCCTGCTCGAACGCGAGGGCGACCGGGTCGAGACCGAGCCGATCGCTGGAACGCGCCCGCGTGGCGAGACGCCCGCCGACGACGACGCGCTCGAAGCGGAACTGCTGGCCGACGAGAAGGAGCGGGCCGAACACGCGATGCTCGTAGATCTGGAACGCAACGACCTCGGGAAGGTCAGCGACTTCGGCAGCGTCGAGGTGACCGACTACCGCCGGGTGGATCGCTACTCGGAGGTGATGCACCTCGTCTCGAAGGTCGAGGGTCGCCTGCGCGAGGGGATGACCCTCGCCGACGCCGTCGCCGCCGTGTTCCCCGGCGGGACGATCACCGGCGCGCCCAAGCCCCGGACCATGGAGATCATCGACGAACTCGAATCGACGCGCCGGGGTCCCTACACCGGTTCCGTCGGGATCTTCGGGTTCGACGACCGGGCCACGCTGAACATCCTGATTCGGACGCTGGTGCGCTACGAGTCCCGCTACTACCTGCGGGTCGGGGCCGGCATCGTCCACGATTCGGTACCCGAACGGGAGTTCGAGGAGACGCTGGCGAAGGGGCGGGCGCTGATCAACGCCGTCGACGAAGCGCTGGGCAAACGCGCCGAGATGAGCGTGGAGGGGGGGCGATGACCGGCGCGCCCTCGACCGCCCCGACAGTGCTGGTGATCGACAACTACGATTCGTTCGCCTACAACCTCGTCCAGTACGTCGGCGAGGTCGTCGAGCGCCTCGGCGGCGGCCCCGAGGACGTGGTCGTCCGGCGCAACGACGCGATCACGACCGCGGAGATCGAACACCTCGATCCGGACGGTATCGTCGTCTCCCCCGGCCCCGGCACGCCCGCCGAGGCCGGCGTCTCGATGCCGATCTTCGCCGACCTCCAGTATCCGACGCTCGGGGTCTGTCTGGGCCATCAGGCGCTGTGTGCCGCAAACGGTGCCACCGTGGGCCACGCCGAAGCGGTCGTCCACGGGAAGTCCTCCGACGTGACCCACGACGGCACGGGCGTGTTCCGCGACCTGCCCGACCCCCTCGAAGTCGGGCGGTACCACTCGCTGGCCGTCGAGCGCGAGGACCTCCCCGACGTGCTCGAAGAGACCGCGTACACGGTCGCCACCGGGGACGGTGCCAGTGAACCAACGGAGGCGAGCGTCGTGATGGGCGTGCGCCACCGCGAACTGCCCCACGTCGGCGTCCAGTTTCACCCCGAGAGCATCCTCACCGAGGCGGGCAAGACGATGGTCGAGAACTTCTGTCTCCAATGTACTACCACGTGAACGGCCAACTGGTCCCCGAGAGCGAGGCGACCGTCAGCGTCGCCGATCGGGGCTTCCAGTACGGCGACGGCGCGTTCGAGACGATCAGGGCCTACGGCGGGACCCTCTTCGAGTGGGACGCCCACCGCGAACGCCTCCAGCGGACCGCCGAGACGCTTGGCTTCGGCGACGCGGTGCCCGACGACCTGCGCGAGCGGGTCGACGAGACGCTGGCCGAGAACGATCTCTCGGACGCCTACGTCAAAGTCATGGTGACCCGCGGGAGCCAACCGGGCAAACTGACGCCCGCCTCAGAGGTCGATCCGACGGTCGTCGTGGTCGTGACGGAACTCCCTCGCGGCGGCACCGATGGGGGGCCGGTGTGGGACGGACCGGCCGATGTGCAGTCCGTCAAGACCCGCAAAATCCCGGGCGAGGCGCTGCCAGCCGACGCCAAGACCCACAACTACCTCAACGGCATCCTCGCCAGACTGGAACTCCGACGGGCCGCGACCGAGGAGTATCGGGCCGACGAAGCGCTCGTGCGCGACACCGAGGGGCGCGTCGTCGAGGGCGCGACGAGCAACCTCTTTCTGGTCACCGAAGCGGGCCTGAAGACCCCAAGTGCCGACCTCGACCTCCTGCCCGGCGTCACCCGCTCGGTCGTGATTGAACTGGCCGAAGCCGAGGAGTTCCCCGTCGAGGAAGGCGAGTACAGCGTCACGGACGTGCGCGAGGCCGACGAAGCCTTCCTCACGAACTCGACGTGGGAGATTCGCCCCATCGCCAGCGTCGACGGCATCGACGTGGGGACCGGGCCGATGACGAAACTGCTCCGGCGGCTGTACGACGAGCGCGTCGAAGCCACGTGTTACGAGTAATGGCGGCCTATTCCGGACTCACTGCACTTCGATGGCGTCGTACACGCCGGGGAGCTCCGTCTCGTGGACGGTCGCGGTGATCTCCTCGCCCTCCTCGACAGCGTCGTCGGCGACGACGGTGATCGGTCGAATCGGATCGCGTTTCAGGAACGACCAGACTCGTTCGAGGATGCTGGGTGCCCCGCCCTCGCGACAGACCACCACGTAGCGCGACTCCGCCAGTGCCGCGAGTTCGTCGAGCATGTTGGCGTCGTCGCGTTCCGCGGGCGTGACGACGTGGATCACCTCGGCCGTGATCGTCTCGGTCATGTCACTGGCTCGGTCGTCCACGCGAATCTACCTTACGTCCTCGCGCTCGGCCCCCTCGACGTCGAGGACCAGGTCCGCGCCGTAGGCACCGGCGGGCGTCCGGAACCCGGTCGGCGCGTCGCCGTCCAGCACTCGCTCGGCGGCGGCCAGCGCCGTCTCGACGGTCGTCGTGTACGTGTGGGGCACCCGCAGTCGCGTCTCGGCCCGCTCGCCGTCGGCGGTGCGTGCCTCGCCCCAGACGTAGGCGTCCTCACTGGCGCGCTCCTCGGCGTCGGGCCCCTCGACGCTGCGTTCGACCAGCCACGTCAGGAGCGACTGGACCGGTCCCAGCCCAAGCAACGGTCCGAGCTTCCCGGCCCACTTGATGTTGCGCTCGGAGTCTGGGTGCATCGACTGGTACACCGTGACGTTCTCGATGCCGGTCGTGTAGTACGCGGTGGACACGTCGCCCCACGGGATCGCCGCGGCGTTGCGTCCGTCCCGCCCCCAGCCGAAGTCGACCGTGCGAGATTCGTGTGCGATCGGGACGCGCCGGAGGCGGCCGTCGCGCCGGACGCGCCCGCCCGCGTCGAGGTTCCCGACGACGGTCTTGGCCGTCCCCGGCGAGACCCCCACGTCGGCGTCGAAGGCCAGTTCGAGCGTGTCCGCGTCGGGCAGTCGCTCCGCGAGGTGGGCCGCCGTGCAGTCGGTCGGCACCACGTCGAAACCCACGCCCGGCAGGAGCATCACGCCCGCCTCCTCGGCCCGGTCGTCGCGGTCGTGGATCCCCTCGAACACCCCGATCTCGCCGGTGATGTCGAGGTAGTGGGTCCCGGTGCGTAGACAGGACTCGACCATCGGCCGGTAGGTCCGCTCGAACGGCCCGGCACAGTGGAGGACCGCCGTGGCGTCTTCAAGCAGGAAGTCCAGTTCCTGTGGATCGTCGAGGTCGATGACCTCCTCTTCACACCCCAGTCGAATCGCCTGGTTCTCCACCTTGTCGCGGTTGCGCCCCGCCAGTACGGGGTCCAGCCCGCGTTCGACTGCTTCCCGCGCGATCAGGTCCCCCGTGTAACCGTACGACCCGTAGATCACCAGCTCGTCGCTCATTGGCGGCGCTTCAGCCGGTTCGCTGTTAAGCGTTCGGCTGGCTGCGGGGCCGTGGGCGAACTCTATTCGAGCGGGACAGCATCGCTCCAGAGTGCCTGAAACTGCCGCTCGAATTCGTCGACGATGTCACTGTCGTCGACCGCGACGACGCCGATGCGATCCGCGGTCGTGCACGGATGCGGGATATCGATCGTCGTGATCGTCCGGTCGATCACGTCGAAGGAAACCGGTAGCTCGGGGGCGACTCTGATCTGGACCGCTGCCGCGTGGTCGGCTGCCACGTCCAGGAGCCTCTCCGGCACCGTTTCGAGTACCTGCTCGCTGACGAGCAGTGAGACGTCGAGATCCGGCCGTGCGCCGTCGAAAAACGCGTCGACCTCCCGTTTGAGCGTCTCCCACGGGGCGTCCTCGTAGGGTGGGCCGACCGTGGCATGGACGGACGTCGTGGCCGTCTGCATGTGTTCGTGCATGGCCGTCTGCATCGCCTCGCCCCCGAGAGATCCGAGCCAGACACTCCCGTCGGCCGGCAACGTCGGCAACAGATTCGAACGGACGGCGTCTGCGATATCGCGATACCGCGCCCACTCGCTCCGGAGTTCCGCACTTCGCTCGGCGAGCAGCCGCTCGACCGCCGTGTCTGGCTTTTCCGCGACGTACCGGGTCGGGTCAGTCGACTGTGTTCGGACGAGTTGGCGCGCTTCGAGACCGTTGAGGACGTCGTAGATCCGGCCTCTGGGAACGCCACTCGCGTTCGACAGGTCTGTCGCTGTCACTGCACCGGTCACCAACAGCGTGCGGTAGACTTTCTCCTCGTAGCTCGACAGGCCCAGTTCACCGAGGTCAGTCATCGTTGGTCACTACCACACTCCTGTCGTTAGTAGGTGGGTGGATTCTGCCCGGGAGCAACTGCCGTTCGCGTCGGTCCGTTCCGGCGAACAATGGCACGCAAGTGGCGTCCAATTTCAGAATTATTACATCCCGGATCGTGATAGCGACGGGCATGAATCCGTACCTGTTGCTCGCCAGTGCGATCGCGTCCGAACTCCTCGGAACGACTGCGCTCAAGCTTTCGGATGGCTTCTCGAACCCGGTCCCGAGTCTCGGTGTCGTCGTCGGCTACGGACTGGCCTTCTATCTGGTCTCGTTGACACTAAAAGAGCTACCCGTCGGCGTCGTGTACGGGACGTGGGCGGCGCTTGGGATCGTCGGCGTCGCCGCTATCGGCGTCGTCGTGTTCGACGAACCCCTCGACCTCGCTGGCGTGGTCGGCATCTG
>Ga0207755_100864_pt1 | contig 11008 bp, 9 predicted proteins | sample A23P2SouthBayCA_FD_187734 | JGI IMG/M metagenome (GOLD analysis project Ga0207755, IMG submission 187734) | Aerobic enrichment media microbial communities from Bioluminiscent Bay, La Parguera, Puerto Rico - A23 P2 (SPAdes) | ecosystem: Environmental > Aquatic > Marine > Unclassified ...
CGCGCCCGACGCGTCTTTCAGGTGCGGGACCGCGTACTTGGCGGCGAAAAAGGAGCCGTCCAGGTCCACGCCGACGACCTCGTTCCACTCCTCGGGCGTGAGCTCCTGGGAGTCGCCCGGGACGTAGATCCCGGCGTTGTTGACGAGCACGTCGAGCCCGCCGAACGCGTCGATCGTGGCGTCGACCATCGCCTCGGCCGCGGCGGGGTCGCTCACGTCCGTCTCGACGAACGACGCCTCGGCGCCGAGTTCCCGGACGAGCTCGTCCGTCGGCGTCTCCGCGTCCGTCTCGAACCGTTCGCCCCGTCTCGGCGCCCGCTGCACGTCGGCCACCATCACGTTCGCGCCCTCCTCGGCGAACCGAACCGCGATCCCCCGTCCGATACCGCTCGATCCCCCAGTCACGACGACCGTCCGACCTTCGTGTCTGTTGGCACGCATACCGACTCTATCGCGGGCCGAACTATTGAACCCTGCCCCGGCACGAGACCGCCCGCTACAGCCGCTCTCGGTCGCGCTCGTATGGAGGGCGGTCACGGTAACTGCCTCTCGGTGTCGTGTGACGGGGCAACAAGCACCGATTAATTATGCGGGTTCCGGTCACACTCGGGACGATGGAGATCACCGGTATCGAGGCGTACCCACTTCGGGACGACCTCTGGAACCCCTGGTGTATCGTGACGGTCGAGACTGACGCGGGGATCCGCGGGATCGGGGAGGCCGGCGGACTGTGGGCCAACACGGACCTCGAAGCCAAGAAGACACACGTCGAGAAGTTCGAGGAGTGGTTCGTCGGCGAGGACCCGCTGGAGATCGAGTCGCTTCGGGTGCGGTCCCAGGAGCGGCCGTGGGGACTCTCGCGGCTCAACCAGGCGCTGTTTTCCGGCGTAGAGATGGCCTGCTGGGACATCGTGGGGAAACACTACGACGAACCGGTCCACGCGATGCTCGGCGGCGCCATCAGGACGGAACTGCGGGCGTACGCCAACGGCTGGTACGACTCGCTGGAGACGCCGGAGGAGTGGGCCAGAGGTGCCGAGAACGTGATCGACAGGGGGTACACCGCGCTGAAGTTCGACCCCATCGAGACCGCGAACCGCGACGTGTCCAACGAGGCGCTCGAACTCGCCGTCGACCGGATCGCGGCGATCCGGGAAGCGATCGGCGACGAACCGGACATCATCGTCGAGGGCCACGGGCGGCTGACGCCCGGGGAGGCGATCCGGTTCGGCAAGCGCATCGAGGAGTTCAATCCGATGTGGTACGAGGCGCCGGTCCAGCCCCACCAGGGGCCCGACGCCTTCCGCGAGGTCCGCGAGGCGCTCGACGTCCCGATCGCCGACGACCTGGCGTCGATCGAGAACAAGTTCGAGGCCTTCGAGTTCGTCTCGAAGCGAGCGATCGACATCATCCAGCCCGACACCGGCAACGTCGGCGGCCTCCGGGAGACCCAGTACATCGCCCAGATGGCCGACGCGGCGTCGATCTTCACCGCGCCGCACGCGGCGGCGGGCCCGGTCTCGCTGACCGCCTGCGTCCACGTCGACGCCGTGATCCCGAACTTCAAGATCCAGGAGGGGTTCGAGGAGTTCACGCGCCCCGACTGGGTCGAAGACGTCGTCACCGACCCGCTGGCGATCGACGACGGGACCGTGATGGTCCCGGACGAACCGGGACTCGGCGTCACGTTCGACGAGGACGCCGCCGAAGACCACGCCGGCAACCCCATGCCCGACCACGACTTCATGGCACCCGATTTCAAGGACACCTATGGCTCACAGGACTTCGCGGAGTAGCGCCGTCGGCTCGCCCGCGCTCGTAGCGCCGCTCGGGGGGGATGGCCGTGCCCGATAGCGACGAACTGGCGCCCGGTATCCACCGAGTCGAGACCGTCTCCGACGCCGACGACAAGCTCCACGGGTATCACGTCCTCGACGGCGCGACGGGACCGATACTCGTGGATCCGGGATACGCCGACGCGCCGATCGAGGTGTACGAACCGTTCCTCGAAACGCGCGGCGAGTCCCTCTCCGACGTGGGGCTGGCGGTCGTCACGCACGCCGACGCCGACCACTTCGGCGGGAACCACCAGCTTCGCGAGCACAGTCCGGGCGTCACGCTGGCCTGTCACGAGGCGGACAGGCGCTGGGCGGAGTCCGTCGAGACGATCCTCGACGAGCGCTATCGGGGATTCGAAGACGACCACGGGCTGACCTACGACGGGGAAGTGTACGACTGGCTGACCGGGATGATGGGGCCCGACGAACCGATCGATCTCGGGCTCCGCGGCGGGGAGACGATCCGCGTGGGCGATCGGACGCTCGACGTGCTCCACGCGCCGGGCCACACGCCCGGCCACTGCATGCTGTGGGACGGCACCCACGACGTGCTCCTCGGCGGCGACGGCTTCTTCGCTCGCGGGCTGCGGGACGTGAACGGCACGTACCTCCAGCCGCCGCCGTACCACCTGTATCCCGCGTACGAGAACACGGTCCAGCTCGTCGGCGCGCTCGACCCCGACGTGCTGTCGTTCACTCACTACGAGACGCTCAGGGGCGACGAGGTGGACGAGTTCGTCGACGAATCGCTCGATTTCGTCGCCGAGATGGAGACGCTGGCGCTCGAGATCGTCGAGGAGCGCGGGCCCGTCACGCTCGAAGCGGCGATCGACGCGGTGGTCGACCGCCGCGGGAGCTTCGGGCTCGACCTCGATCTCGCGTTCCCGCTGTCGGCCCACTACGACGACCTCGCCGACCGGGGCGTGCTCGAACGAACCGAAAAAGACGGGCGTGTCGCGTGGCAGCCGGCCGAGTGAGCCGCCCGTCCCTATCACGGCTCGTCCCCGCCACGGCTCGTCCCTGTCACGCTACGTCCGCGGCGAGCGCGCCCATGAGATAGTAGTCGGTCCAGAGGAGTTCGTCGTCGTCCGCGAAGCCCGACGGGCCGTTGTAACAGCCCTCCAGGGTCATCCCGCGGGGGCGGTCGTCGTCCGGCCCCGTCGGCGTCAGGTAGTCCTCGACGAGCGTTCCGAGGATCGCCTCGCCCGTCTCGACGAGCGCCTCGGTCTCTCCCGTCCGAGTGAGACGCACGAGTCCGTAAGCCGCCAGGGCCGCGGCGCTCGTGTCCCGTCCGATATCGGGCCTGTCGGGGTGTTCGAAGTCCCAGTGGGGGACCAGGTCGGCGGGGCTGTGCTCGACGTAGTAGTCGACGACTTCTTCGAGCGCGGTGAGATATCGTTCGGCCTCGGTCTCCTCGTAGGCGCGGGCCAGGCCGGCGATACACCACCCCTGTCCGCGCGCCCAACACGTCTCGTCGGAGTAGGCGAGCTCGTTGTACTGGCGGACAAGCGCGCCGGTCTCGGGGTCGAACTCGGCGTGGTGCCAGGTCCGCCCGTCCTCGCGAACGTACCAGTCGAGGTGTCGATCCGCGTGCGAGACGGCGGTGTCCCGGTAGACCGGGTCGCCGGTCTCCCGGTAGGCGCGCCAGAGCACCGGCAGCGAGGTGTAGATCGCGTCCACCGCGCCCAGATGATGGCCGGACGGCCCCTCGTCGGCGTCGGGCCCGCGGAACTCGGGCGTCGGAGATTCGATCGTCAGCCCGCCCAGCGGGATCTGGCGCGCCCCCTGGTGGAAGTACTCCACCATCGCGTCGGCGCCCTCGATGCCGAGGGCCAGGTCGCTGGACTCGCCCGTCACGTCGGCGGCCTCGAACCCCGCGTAGTGGAAGTTCATGCCGCAGAACATCGACCGGCGGGGCATGTAGGACGTCATCACGTCGGTGTGTGCCCGAGCGGCCCGTGCGAAGCGCTCCTCACCTGTGTGGTCGTACGCGCGCCACAGCACGTGGATCCAGTGACCACCACACCAGTTGCCGTTCGGCGTTGTCGTCCACGCGCCGGTCTCGGAATCCGCGAAGTACGGGAACGACTCGCCGGTCGCATCGAGCGTCGACGCGACGCGGTCGACGAGTAACTCGTAGGCCTCGCTGTTCGAACGCTCCATGCCACTCGATCGCACGCTATCGAGATAAAACGAGCGGGCCGTCACCCCCGAGCGATCCATCGGTCCCGATCGGATCGGCAACGCACCGTCGACACGTGCCGGGCCAATCCTTATTCTGTGACGACGAGTCGGTTCGACGTATGCCCTCGGACTGGACACTGCCGCGTTGCTCGACGGCATACACGTATCGGGGCATCGACGCTGCCTTGCTCGAGAACGGGTCGCTGCGAGTGATGGTCCTGCCGGGAAAAGGCGGCGACGTGCTCGAATTTCGCGACAAACGGGCCGACGTGGACGTGCTGTTCCACACGGACCACGACTGGCAGCCGCCGCCCGACCGGCCGGTCCCGGCCACGGACGCGACGGCGTGGCACGACACGTATCCCGGCGGGTGGCAGGTCAACCTCCCGCTGGCGGGCTACACCGACGGGTTCGCCGGGACCCCCTACGGCCTCCACGGGGAGACGGCGTTGCTCGACTGGGACGCGTGGGTCGCGCGAGACGACGACGAGGCTGTGAGCCTCCGTCTCTCGACGGATCTCGTCAGATATCCGTTCTCGGTCGAGCGAACGCTGACCCTTCCGGCCGAGGGGCCGACGCTGTCCGTCGAGGAGTCGGTCACCAACGACGGCGAGGTCGAACTGGAGTACGTCTGGCAACAGCACGTCGCGCTCGGTCGACCGCTGGTCGGACCCGGCGCGCGCCTCGACGTGCCTGCGAGGCGCGGCGTCGTCCAGGCGTACGCGGACGACCACGAGAACGAACGCCTCGCGGGTGGCGAGCGGTTCGACTGGCCCGACGCGCCGGGGCTCGATGGAACCGTGGACCTCCGGACGTTCCCGCCGCTCGACGCCGAAATCCACGACGTGGCGTACGCCACCGACCTCGACGAGGGCTGGTACGCGGTGACGAACCCCGAGATCGACCTCGGGTTCGGCTTCACCTTCCCGACCGACCCCTTCGAGTGCGTCTGGTACTGGCAGCCGTTCGGCGGTGACGTCGACTCGCCGTACTTCGGCCGGAACTACAACGTCGGCCTCGAACCGACCACCGCCTATCCGAGCGCCGACATTCCCGACGCCCAGCGGGCCAACGGGACTATCGACACGATCGCTCCGGGCGAGACCGTCGAGGCGTCGTTCACCGCGACGACCTATCACGGGATCGACGCGGTCGCCAACGTCGACCCCGACGGCGCCGTGACCGCCCGGTGACTCCTGGCGTGTCGGGTGTCTGAAAGTCGGCGGGTCGGGCGGCGACTACCTGGCCAGTCTTCGATGCAGTCCGCCAGTAGTTCCCGACGGGGTGGCGGCTTGGCCGCAACAAATTACAATACATACACATGCGTCGTGTCGAATGCTATCGCTTGTCGCGATGGCCGGAGACACATCATGCCAACGCACACTGTCGCGGGGATCAACTTCGCGCACTTTCACATGGGGGACAACCTCCGGATGGTCGAGGACCACCCGGACGCCGAGATCGTCGCCATCTGCGACGAGGACCCCGACGAATCGACGCTCGGGCTCGAAGACACCGCCGAGGAGTTCGACATTCCGGACGACCGGGTCTACGAGGATCACGAGGCCTGTCTGACGGAGACGGACCCGGACGTCGTCGTCCTCTGCCCGGTGCCGTCCGAACACGCCGACTGGGTCGAGAACGTCGCGCCCTACGGCTGCGACATCGTCCTCGAGAAGCCGTTCGCCACGTCGGTCGCCGACGCCGATCGAATGATAGAGGCGACCGAAGACGCCGGCGTCCGGCTGGCGATCAACTGGCCGCTGGCGTGGTATCCGCCCCATCGGACGACGAAACGCCTCGTCGACGAGGGCGCGATCGGCGACGTGGTCGAGATCCACTACTACGACGGCAACAAGGGGAGCGGGCGGTTCGAGCAAGTGGAGTACGGTGACAGCGGCGAACTCCACTTCGCGGGCGGCGACCGGAAAGACGTCGCCGGCGCGGCGAGGACGTGGTGGCACCAGCCCGACCGCGGTGGCGGGTCGCTCTACGACTACCTCGGCTACGGGGTGACGCTGGGGACGTGGTTCCGCGACGGCGAACTCCCCGTGGAGGTGACCACCGACACGTACACGCCCGAGTGGTCACCGGTCGACACGCACAGCGTCACGGTCGCGAAATACGACGAGGGCCTCTCGAAGTACGAGACGCGCTGGGGGACGTTCACCGACCCCTGGATCGACCAGCCCCAGCCCAAATGCGGGTTCGTCGTCGTCGGAACCGAGGGAACCATCGCCAGCTACGATTACGAGGAGACGATCCGCGTCCAGGACCGGGACCGTCCGGACGGCTACGAGGTCGCCGTCGACGAGCTAGAGCCGCCGCTGCAGAACCCGATCCAGTACGTGATCGACTGTATCGAGGGCGACCACCCGGTCGAGTTCGGGCCACTGAATCCGGGGCTCTGTCGCCGCGCGCAACGGATCGTCGACTCCGCTCACCGGAGCGCACAGCTTGGTGAGACGGTCGAACTCGTAGAGTGACCATGTCCGACGACGACGAGGACTACGGGCTCGCCGAGATCGTCGACCTCGAAGAGACCGACGCGCCGGACCTGCCGTACCGACCGAGCGACCCCGAAACCGACGACCTGGCGATCGCGATGGTGGGGATGGGCGGGATCAGCGAACAGCACTGCAGGGCGTACGCCGACGCCGGCTACGACGTCGTGGCGATGTGTAGCCGGAGCCGCGAGGACGCCGTCGACCGGCGCGAGGAGTTCTACCCCGACGCCGACGTGGCCGTCTACACGGACTACACCGAGGTTCTCGACCGTGACGACGTCGACGTCGTCGACCTGTTGCCCCATCCCGTCGACCGCGAGCCGCTCGTCGAGGCCGCGCTGGAGGCGGGTAAACACGTCCTCAGCCAGAAACCGTTCGTGGTCGATCTGGACTTCGGCGAGCGGATGGTCGACCTCGCCGACGACCGGGGCGTGAAACTCGCGGTCAACCAGAACGGCCGCTGGGCACCGCACTGGAGCTACATGCGGGCGGCTCTCGACCGCGGCCTGATCGGCCGACCGCACGGCGTCCACTTCACCGTCGACTGGGACCACAACTGGATCGCCGAGACCGAGATCGACGAGATCGAACACGCCGTCCTCTACGATTTCGCGGTTCACTGGTTCGACGTCCTCCGGTGTTTCTTCGCCGACAGGGAGCCCCAGCGAGTGTACGCCTCCTACGAGCGGTCGCCGAGTCAGCGGGCGGATCCGCCGTTGCTCGGCGGGGCGCTCGTGGAGTTCGACGAGGCGCAAGCGACGCTGTCGTTCGACGCCGACACCAAACTCGGCCCCGAGGACCGGACGTACGTCGCGGGCACCCGAGGAACGATCGAGAGCGAAGGCCCGGATCTGGAGGAACAGACGGTCACGCTCTACACCGAGGACGGGTACGCGACGCCCGACCTCGAAGGCGCCTGGTTCCCCGACGGGTTCCACGGGGCGATGGCGGAGCTGCTCTCGGCCGTCGAAGCGGACCGCGACCCGTACAACAGCGCCCGCGACAACCTGCACACCCTCGAACTGTGCTACGCGGCGGTCGCCAGCGCCGAAGACAACGAACCGAAGATCCCGGGCGAGGTTCGCCGGATGCGTGGCATCGATCGGTGAGCGGCGGCCGGGACGGGTCGGTCGCGGTCGTGGACGCTGGCTCCGCGTGAGCGCTCGGACGGGGGGCCGACCAACGCCCGTCGTCCCACACCGGATTTCCGGTGAACGGCCTGGCGCGACTGCGAACTGGGATCGAACTCGCTCGTCGATGGCACGGACACGGCAGTGCTCCGGCGTGTGCGCCCCGGTACGCTCCGAATAAATATCAGTGGTCGAATCCGACGGTGAGACGTGCAAGCCGCACTCGCCTGGACGATTCTGAGCGCGTTCTGGACGTTCGGTCCGGCGTACGTCCCGAACAGCGCCGCGGTCGTCGTCGGTGGCGGTGCGCCCATCGACGGCGGACGGACCTGGCGCGGTCGGCGCCTCCTGGGCGACGGGAAGACCACGCGCGGGTTCGTCGGGGGAACTCTCGCCGGACTGGCCGCGGCCGCCGGGCTGAACGCACTTGCTCCGCTCCTCTCGCCGGCGCTTCCGACGTTTCCACCGGCCGCTGCCCTCGGCCTGTCCGGGGGCGCGATGGTCGGCGACGCCGGCGGCTCGCTCGTGAAGCGCCGAACCGGACGCCGACGAGGGGCCCCCTTTCCGTTCGTCGACCAGTTGAGTTTCGTCGTCGGCGCGGTCGTGGTCACGCTCGCCGTCGCACCGACGTGGGCGCTGTCGACGTTCACCCCTGTGCGGCTGACGGTCGTGACCCTCGCCACGCCGCTCGTCCACCGCGGGAGCAACCGTCTCGCCTTCCGGGTCGGACTGAAAGACGAACCGTGGTGACCGGCTCCCGACGACTCGTCGAAACCGGCGAGGCAGTGGCCGACTCGGCGTCACGCGAGGTACCGTTCGAACCACTCCGCAGCGAGTTCCGCGACTCGTTCGAGTTCGTCGGGGCCTTCGAAGAGGTGGCCCGCCCCCTCGACGACCGCGAGGTCGTGCGGACCACCGAGTCGGTCGAGCGCCGCTCGATTGAGTTCCAGCACCTGCGTGTCCGCACCACCGACGACGAACAGCGTCGGTGCGGTCACCGACGGCAACTGGTCGGACGCGAGGTCCACGCGCCCGCCGCGCGAGACGACTGCGTCCACGTCGTCGCCGCGCCGGGCTGCGGCGCGCAACGCCGCCGCAGCGCCGGTGCTCGACCCGAAGTACCCGAGAGTCGTCGACCGCGTCTCGGGTCGGCCGCGGAGCCAGTCCGTTGCGGCGTGCAACCGCGCAGTCAATCGACCGATATCGAAGCGGTTCCGGTAGGCCCGGTCCTCGGCCTCCGTCAGGAGGTCGAACAGCAAGGTTCCGAGGCCGTGCTCCCGGAGCACGTCCGCGACGTACGTGTTTCGCGGACTCCTCCTGCTGCTGCCGCTCCCGTGGGCGAACACCACGAGACCGGTCGCGTCCGACGGAGCGACCAGTCGCCCGTCGAGCACGACGCCGTCGGCCGGGATCGAGACGCGCGTCTCCGTTCGTCGGGTCACGATCGGAGGGAGACCGGCCCCGACCGTGAACGTTGTTTCCAGTTACCACGGTCCGGTCCCGTCAGTCCGACGGGACTGCCGTTCGAACCGTCAGAACGGGCATCTCGGCCGTCCGGACGACGCGCTCGGTGACGCTCCCGATGAGCCACCTGTCGATCCCTCGCCGGCCGTGGGTTCCCATCACGATCAGGTCGATATCGTGCTCGTCGGCGTAGCCGAGGATCTCGCGGTAGACGGCGTCGCCGTCGCGGACTTCGCCCACGAACTCGACCCCCGCGTCGTCGGCGCGGTGTTCGACGTCGGCGATAGTGGCCTCGCCCGCCCGTCGAACCGCCTGCAGCAACGGTCCCCATTCGACCCCCGCTTCGTCGATCTCTCTGTACGTGCCACCCCCGCCGACGACGTAGAGCGCGTGGAGTTCGGCGTCGGTCACCTCGGCTAGCGCGAGTGCGTGACCGAGCACGCGATTCGATTCCTCCCCACCGACGGTCGGCACCAGTATCCGTTCGTACATCTGCTTTCCCCCGTCCGACCTACGACCCGTCGTCCAATCAGTCTTCTCCGCGCAACGGTCCGAGGGGGTCGTCCCGAGCACTCGGGGCGCGCGAGCACGTCGTGGCTGACGGTCCCGCTCGTTCACACCGATCTACCCCTACAGATATCCCCTCCGACTACCCCACTCGGACTCGCCCGTCTACTCGCTCGTCCGGTGGCCCTACTCGATCACCGCGCACGGACGAGCCGGTCGGCTTATCCGAGTGGCTACGCCAGCCGGCTAACCGATCCAGCTGCGGTTTCCGGCCGACCTGCGTCGAAAGACTGCTCGGCCCGGCTCCGTAGCTGATCCGCCTAGCTGCGCAGCGTGGCCAAGTTGCGTAGCTATCTTCCCCAGCTACCAAACTGGGCTACTCCGCTGAGCGAAGCCGCTCAACGAATCTGCTGAGCTAAGCTAATTAGGTGAGCTGATGAGATAAGCTGCTAAGCTAAGCCGCATAGCTGGCCGAGGTAGCTAACCCACGTAGCTGGCTTAGCCAGCGGGACCGTCTGACTGAGTTTTATGCCCGAGCGGGTCGACCGACCGAGTATGCTGGCCTACACGGTGTACTCGGAGGCGGGCGGCGTCGGGAAGACGACGTTGGCGGCGAACCTCGCGAAAGCGGAGGAGCGCGCCGGTCGCGACGTGCTCGTCGTCGACCTCGACACGCAGGAGGCGTCGCTGTCGTACCTGCTGGACGTGGCCGACGACCGCGACGACGACCAGGCCGATAGCCTCTTGCGACACATGATAGACCGCCCGCGCGGCGACTTCGCGGACCTGATCCGGACGAGCGAGGGGATCGATATCGTCCCGTCGCACAACATCCTCGAGTACGCGTCGAAGCATCTGCGCCGCCGGGAAGAGGAAGCGGCGGACTTCGGGGAGTCGTGGAACCCGAACAAACAGCTCCTGCGCGTGCTCCGCGAGGCCGGCGTCCACGAGCAGTACGACACGCTGATCGTCGACCCACCGGCGACCGCGGACAGCAAACTCCACAACGCGATCCACGCGACCCGTCACCTCGTCATCCCGTTCGAACCCAGCGGGAAGGGCTACGAGTCGGTGCAAGGGCTCGACCAGCTGGTCAGCGGGCTCGAAGACCAGCTCGGGATCGAGGTCGGCGTCCTCGCCGTGGTCCCCAACCGCTACAAGGGGATGAACGACCAGGACCGCTTCCTCGGGGAGATCGAGGCCGACGGCTGGGAGATCCCCATCCGCCTCCGGGAGCGCTCGTCGCTGCTCGAGGGGTGCTGGGCCGAGCAATGTACCGCATTTCGCTATATCGACAAACACCGCGAGCGCGAGCGCGACCACGAACTCGACACCATCGAGAAGATAGAGCGGCTCGCAGAGCGCATCCGCGAGACAC
>Ga0207755_100872_pt1 | contig 10942 bp, 12 predicted proteins | sample A23P2SouthBayCA_FD_187734 | JGI IMG/M metagenome (GOLD analysis project Ga0207755, IMG submission 187734) | Aerobic enrichment media microbial communities from Bioluminiscent Bay, La Parguera, Puerto Rico - A23 P2 (SPAdes) | ecosystem: Environmental > Aquatic > Marine > Unclassified ...
CCTTCGCCTACCACGACCGTACGATCGCCTGTCCGGATACCCTTTCTAGCAGTCCGACAGGCTACCCGACGGAGCGACGCCCAACTCAGTCTGGGCTGCAGAAGATACCAACCACACATCAATTAACAACAGTACTACTGTTATAATATGCGACTGTGCAGTCAGGGTCCAGTTCCGAGCGTCACAGGCGTGATCGGCACGAACAGCGCAGTGTCGATCGCGCTCCGCGACGAGACGGAACCTAAACCATTTGGCCCAACCCTTTCCGTGGAACGCACCGTCCGATCAGATACCCCGCAGTGAGACTGACCCATGGCAACGACGAACTCTCGATACGAGACCGCATCGCCGCCGACAGAGAACAGAGCCACTGACTACTACCGCCTCCGATCGAACCGACAGCGACGGGCCACAATCGAAGTGTTATCAGAGCGACGGGGACGGCTCTCGATCGACGAACTGGCGACGGCGGTCGCCGAACGGACACCGACGGAGATCACGACCGACCGGGCGAAAATTCGGCTCCATCACGTCGACCTGCCACTCTTGGTCGAGGCCGGCATCGCCGAGTACGAGCGAGAAGACGGGACGGTAAGAGTCGTCGAACCGGTGGCGGACCTGCTCGTCTAACACCGATGTGGACGGTCCCCCGCGACGGACAGTATTACTCCCGCAACCCCCGGAGCATAGTTGCCGGGTTCGGCCGATCTCTGGTCGAGGCTCCCACGGACGGTCGTCGCCGCATGCAGCGATTAGCGGCGAGAGTCGTCGGGCCGGTCACGAGGCCGATCCGGTCGTGGTAGTCAGAGTTTTCATCCGTCGGCTTCTCGGAGACGTCGGCGGAAGAAACCGACGAGGCCGCCGACTGCGTCGGTCCCGGCGACGGCGACCAGCACCGCGCCGACGGCGTTGAACATGAAGTCGGTGACGATGTCGTCGATCCCCATGACCACCAGCGCTGCATCGGTCCCGAGGGCGCTGGCGAGGTGACCGGACGCGAACTCCAGGAGTTCCCAGACGACGCCGGCGGCGAGGACGAACACGACGATGAACACGGCCCGGAACGCGGGTGGAACCTCGATCTCGTCGGAGTGGCGTTCGATCGCCCGGAACGAGGCGTACCCCAGTCCCGCGATGACCGATGCCGACACCATGTGTGCGATCTCGTCGTACCAGCTGAACCACTCGTAGGGACCCAGCGAACCGATGCTGTGGAGGAAGACGGCGACGCTGAGCCAGAGCACGAGGGCAGGAGTCATCGTGTAGTCGTACTCCCGACGCAAGAGCGCCGGCAGCAACGTCACTCCGAGTGCGACTCCCCCGTTGGCGGCCATTCCGAGCTGGAGGGTGACGAGTCCGTACGCGAACAGGCTCCCCAGCGCCAGTTGCATCGCCCGCGTCATCAGACGTTCCTGGCGCTCGGAGAGCCCCGGAACGGCACCGTCGCTCACGCCGACTCCGCCTCCCCGCGGAGGTCCCGCGACCCGCCGTAGCCGATTCGCTGCAAGTACCACGCGAAGAACAGCCCCATGACGAGACCGACGGCCGTCACCGCGACGAAGTCCCACTGCAGTTCCGTCTGGGACCGGAGGAAGTCCGTCCCGAACCACCGATCGGAGTAGAACTGGGCGACTGTCCACAGCGCTTCCGTCGCTAGCGTCACGAGCACGGCGAAGACGACCGCGAACCGGCGCGACATGTCGACCTCGGTGAACACGTCGAGTTCCACCACCACGACGAGCGCGACCGCCGCGACCGCCACGTATCCGGCCACTTCGACGGCGTACCCGAGGGTCCGGACCGTCACGGCGACGGCAGCGACGAACACGAGCGGCCACGGGACGATCGTCGTCGCCGTTCGCGTGACGAGTGCCGGGACCGCGATGGCGATGGCGACGATCAGGGAGAGACCGCTCCACATGAGCTGGCCAGCGAGCGCGCTCTGACCGGCAGCCCCGATGAGGACCACGAGAAGCGCCCAGCCGAGGACGGCGTTGGCACGGTCGTCGTTGACGAACGGGTCCGTAACTGTCATACGACCAATACGGACGCGGGCGTGATAAGAACCCGGCACACCTGCCGTGTGGACGAGCGGTGGGGCCCCTCCAGACCGCTCCGATTTAGGTCCCGCTGTCACCGCGTGCGTCGAGTCCGTTCAGCGGTCGACGTGGGGCGACGTGAGCGTGGAGCGTCGGAAGACGGCGAGGTGGTAGCTCGTCACCAGTACGGAGAACACGACCATGACGGTCGCTATCGCTGCGACCGGGAGAACGGGCACATCGTGTACGACCGCGTTCCAGAGCTGTGCGAAGCCGACTGCGGGTGGGCCGAGGGTGAACACGCCCGTACGGACGGGGAGAGATCGACACATTTCGGTGAACGACGGACGCTCTCGTTGCGTCATTAACTTCGTCTTTCTCGTCAGCTGGCAAAACGGCTTCGGTTACCGCAACGTCTCGACGATCTTACTGCCCGTCGTTCGGGACTCGTCGCGGGGGATTCCCGTTCGACTGTGCCCGAGTGCCGTCGATCACTCGCTCGCAGTACCATATCGTCACCGATAGTATACACACTTCGAACACTGCTCGCCCTCCCGTGATCCGGTAGTGGCCCGCTATCGACGTGTCGTGTTCCGACCTCAGAAACGTGTATCGTTCGCGGGCACCGGCGTCGTCCGAACGGTGTGTTCGGGGCTGTCATCGCGGGTCGACGGAGATGCGGGGAGCGTATGGTGCGGGGTAGCTGTCACGGTTTCACTTCGTGACGCCGCCGCGGAGAGACGGCGTGGTCGCGTCGGTGGAGCATGTGGTAGAGCGCGTTGGTGATGACAGTCTGGTGGGCGCGACGGAGCCGTTCGGAGAGCGCCTGATGAGTGACGTCGAAGTTCGCCGCCAGGTCGGCCAGATTGACCCCACGGGGAATACTGTAGTAGCCGAACTCGTACGCGCTGAGGAGGGTCTCGTACTGGCACTCGGTGAGGCCAAGGTGGCCGTAGGCAGAGGCTTCGGAGAAGCGATCGACCTGCTCGACGGTGATGTCGATGCCACATTCCTCGCAGAACTCGTCGGTTCCGGAGACTCGATCCTGATCCGGGAAGAATATCTGGAGTCGCCAGTGACCGTCGTATCCCGAGGCGTCCATGATCGACGCGTTCGCCGCGTCGAGGATCAGTGCGAGGAGACGGGCCGACGATCCCCAGTCGATCCGGAGGAGACACTCCCCGTCGCCCTCGGCGAGTACGTCGACACCGTCGATGCTCTCGTCTGCCGCCAGCACGCCTCGCAGTCGGTCGGTGTCGTCACAGTCGGCCCAGAGGAACGGCATCTCTCGGTCCAGTCCGTGTGCGACGAGACGGACCAGACGGAACTCCACGTCGGGATGTCGGGTGAACGTCTCTGCCAGTGCGAACTGCTCTGCCGGGACGAACGCCTTGACGATCGTACTCATCGTCTGACAATGCTACCGGTCCGTGGATAGTCTCGTGGCCTATTCGTATAGGGTCGGCTTGGTGCGTCCCGAACTATTACAACGGCGCTCTGTGAACCCGGTCCCGTATGATCGACGATTCAGACGCCGCCATCCGTCGACAGCTAGATACCGGACACCCCGAACCGGCGATGGCCGTCGTGGAAGCGCTCGCGGACATCGAGGACAGGGCGGTCACCGATTACACACCTACGTACGATTGCATCGACCACGTTCTCGACGGGATTTTTTCGAACCCGCCAGCGCCGGAGGCGGCCATTCGGATCGAGTTCTCCTACGAGGGATACCGGATCACCGTCGAACAGGACGGGAGCGCCGAGTTCGTCAACGTGGCGTAGCGTCTCCCCTGGGCGCGAGGACGGACTCGATCAGCGTTCTGTGTCCCCGACGTAATCGCTCGGAGAGGGCCTGATGAGAGACGTCGAGGTCCGTGGCCAACTCCGCGAGCGTCGTCTGGCGCGGGATGTCGTAGTAACCGCTGTTCACCGCGGCCTCCACGGTGGTGAACTGTTCGTCGGTGAGGCTGAAGCCGCCCAGCAGGGGCGATTCCGCCGGCCCGGTGAGTTGTTCGACCTCGATGTCGTGCTCCCCACACGCGTCGTACGTGGCGGAGACGGCGTCACGATCGGGAAAGACGATCCGAAAAGTCCACTTCTCGCTCGTGCCGTGTGCCTCCAGTATGGCACCGCGCTCCGCCACGAGGGCGTGTGTGAGGGATCGAACGTCCGACGTCCAGCGCAGCCGGAACAGGGCGTCGTGGTTCCGACGAGAGACGAGCCTGGTGTCGGTCGTCGTGTCGTCGTCCTCGATGGCCTCGTACAGTGCACTCGCGTCGGCGCCGCTCGCCCAGAGCAAGGGGACGACGCGGTCGGTCCCGTGTGAGACCAGCCTCGCGGCGTCGAACTCGGCGTCGGGGACGGCCTCGAAGGTGTCGGCCAGCGCGAACTGCTCGGTGGGGAGGCTGGCTTTCATGATCGTAGTCATGTCGCAGCAGTGTTCCGGTCCCCGCCTCCAATAGTATAGGGTGCCCACGGCGCGTACCGTGGCATTGCCCTCCGAGAAATCCGGGATTACCTCGACGGTGGGTGGTTGGGCCTGTCGTGATACGGCTCTCCGGAGGGACGTCACCCGCACCTCACCCCGATCCTGTTCAACAGATTTCACTACAGTGACGCGTGTGGGCGCTACCGGCCCGCGACTATTCCTCGCCCCGGACCGGTCGAAAAGCCGCGCCGTCCGAGTGTCGTTCTCGCTATCGACAGATCGGTCGCGTCACGTCCGTGCCGCCGTTCTCGCCGCGTCCCTGTTCCGGGCCGCGTAGGCGCTGTACGTCCCGAGCAGGAACACGCCGGTCCCGACGGCGATGTCGTTCCAGAACTCGATGTCGGACTGGACGGCGGCCGTTCCCTCCGTGGATCCGAGGAGGAACGGGGTCGCGATCACCCAGAGGCCGAGCAACGCCACGAACCCTCCGACGGCGACGCTGCCGTTGCGCGCGTCCGAACGGCGGTAGTAGTTGTAGCCTCCGAGTGCGACCAGTGCGACGCCGACGATGATGTCGCTCCAGAAGTTCCCCGCAATCGGATCCAGCAGGTAGGCCTGCACTACGAGCCAGGCACCGATCAACGCCACGAGCGCCGAGATCCACTTTCCCGTCTCTCGGGGGTTGGTCCTGACGTCGTCGTCGTACTCGTTACTACGCACCTCTCCTTGATCCTGCGTGTTCCTCTCACTCATTGGTTCTCACCGGTACCCAGTTCACACGTCTCACTGAAAAAGGCTGGTCCAATCTGTATTGTCGTGTTCAGATGAGCCGCCGCGTCTTCTGAGTTGTAGACACCGAACGCCCTCGCTTCGCTCGATTGCTCGACGTCGAGCCGGACGACCGATTCGCGTTCCACGTGGGCCACGTCCTCTACGGCATCACCCTCGGCGCGTGGATCGGAACCCGGACGAGGCCGGAGTGATACCGCTGGCCGTCACTTCGACAAGTCACTCTCGCTCACTGGTGGTGAAATCTTCCGGTCGAGTACGGCCGACGGCACGAACGTGGAACGACGAACCGCCCCCTAAGCGAGCGTCGCGAGGATCGAATCGAAGACCTTCCGTTCGGCCTTTCGGAGGTGCTGGTGGAAGGTCGGTGCGGCCACGTCGAGCGACTCGGCGACGTCCTCGCCGGAGGCGTCGCGCGGCCACTCGAAGAAACCGGCGTGGTACGCGGCCCGCAGGGCTGCTAACTGGCGGTCGGTCAGCGCCTCGGTGAGGTCGAGTATCGTCCCCTCCGTGATGCCGCTGTCGCGCGTCGTCTGGCGACGCGTCACCATCTGGGCGTCGGGATAGGCCTCCTGAACGGTGTCGAGGACCTGTCTGACGGCGTCGCCCGGTGGAATCTGGACCGTCATGAGATAGCGACCGTCCTCGACGACCGCTTCGACGATGGTCCCACCGACCGAGGCGACGGTCGAGACGACCGGTGGTTCCGTGAGCCCGAGTTCGAAGTGGCGTTTCCCGTCCTCGTCGGCGTCGCCGCGGAACTCCACGGCGTCCCAGTGCTTGAGGTGATCGACGATAGCTACGATCCGCTCGTCCGCGTCACCCGTGACCGAACCGTACACGACGTACGCCCCATCACCGGTGGGGACGGTGTCCGAGAATCGGATGGTGCCGTTCCCGGGGTCCACGCCGAGAGCGGTGAACGGGTCGGGGATCTGGAACCCCAGTTCGACCACGTCGTCGCTCATCAGCGCGCGTTTGCGCTCGATCGCCGCGATCGCGTGGCCGACGACTTCGCCGAGCTGTCCGAGGACGGCGCGCTCCCGTTCCGTGAAGGCGTCGGGCCGTTCCGCGTAGACGTTGATGGCCCCGTACGTCGTCCCGTCGTAGTTGATCGGGACGGCGGCCGACGACCGGTAGCCGTACTCGGCTGCGTGATCGCGCCAGGGTTCGTACTGGGGGTCCTGCAGGATGTCCTGGCACGTCTGGATCTCGCCGGTCCGGAGCGCGCGACCGGTTGGCCCGTCGCTGTGCTCGTCGTCCGGGTCGACGGCGACCGTGATGTCTTCGAGATAGTTCTCCACGCCGGCCTCGGCCGCGAGTTCGACGGTCTGTGTCCGGTGGTCGACCGTCCCGATCCACGCGAACTCGTAGGAGTCGGCCGCGCCCAGGCGCTCACAGACCACCGTTTCGATCTCCTCGCGCGTCGGTTGGCCGATGACCGAGTCGCTGATCCGCCTGACGACCTCGTTGAGACTGACCAGCGCGGCCAACTCCTCGCGCTGGCTGACCAGCACTTGCTCGTCGTGGCGGCGCTTGATCGCGGTGGCGAGGATGTTCGCGATCGACTGGACGAAGCTCCCGTCGTGTGGGGAGAACTGCTTCGGGGAGCGGTCGTGGGTCCCGAGGATACCCCAGGGGCCGTCGGGGGGACCGATGACGACGCTGATGCCGCTTCGCACGTCGTGGTCCGTGAGGAGGTCGGGGCCGGAGAAACGGGTCTCGGCGTCCAGATCCGTGACGACGACGGGCTCCTCGGTCTGAAGGGTGTAGGCGGCCTGCGAATCCGCGTCCGTGGCCGACACGGTCGCGGTCCCGACGAGACCGCTGTCCCAGCCGACGCCCTGCCGCAACAGCAGTTCGCCGCCCCCGTCGTCGAGGTCCAGCACCTTGCAGTAGTCGTTGTCGAGCCCCGCCGCGACGGCGGCGGTGGCGTCTGCCATGAGGTCGTCGAGATCGCTGTCATCGAGTGCGCTCTGTCCGAGCGCGGTCACGGCCTCTCGCTGGCGCACCCGCCGTCTCAGATCGCGTTCGTGCGCGACCCTGTCCCACGCTGCCTCCGCGTTGGCCGCCAGTAGTTCGAGCAACTGCCGGGTGTTCTCGTCGAACGGCTCGCAGTTCCCGGCGTAGAGGAGCCCGTGATCGCCCAGCGGGACGACCGACCCCGTCTGTATCTGGTCGGGCTCGGGACACGCCCGGAACGCCGGCGATTCTGCGACAGTCTCGTCGTACCGTGACTGGCCGGTCTCGAAACTGCGGCCGAGGAGCGAACTGTCGTCGCAAGCGACGGTGGCGAACGTCACGTCGGAGCAACTGCTCCCGACCGACTCCTCGATCGGAACGAGCCGTCCGGTCTCCCCGTCGTGTGCGTAGACCGCACAGGCCGACAGGTCGAACACGTCCGTCACCGTCCGGGCGAGGACCGCTCCGACGGAGCTCTCCGAATCGGCCGTGAGGAGGTCCCGGGAGGCCCGGTTCAGCGCCCTCAACCGCTCCTGGAACTCCTTGCGGTCGGTGACGTCTCTGAAGTACACCGAGAGCCCGGTCTCGGATGGGTAGGCGGCCACTTCGAACCACGTTTCCAGAGGCGGGAAGTACGCCTCGAACGAGACCGACTCCTGGGTCTCGACGGCCCGCTGGTACTGCTCCTGGAAGGTCGAGCCGATGGAGTCGGGGAACTCGTCCCAGATAGTCGCGCCCAGGAGCTCTCCGACCGAGCGATCCAGCACCGACGCCGCACGTTCGTTGACGTGCGTGAAGCGCCACGCCTCGTCGAGCGCGAAGAACGCGTCGTCGATCCTGTCGAACACCTCGGAGAGCTCTCCCTCCAGTCCCTCGCGCTGGCGTTCGAGCTGTCGTTCCGTCTCCACGCGCGCAGAGACGTCCCGCCCGATGCCCGTGAGGCCGACGACGTTCCCCCGTTCGTCCGTCAGGGGCGTCCCGCTGAACTCGTACGGAATCGTCTCGCCGTCGGCGGTCACGAGCGGCGCTTCGACCGTCACGGCCTCGCCATCGAACACCCGTGCGAGCGCCGCGCTGACCGACTCCGCTACCGAATCGGTGACGAAGTCTGTCGGGTCCATCGCACCGACCGCCGCGGAATCGTAGCCGGTGACCGTCTCGAGGGTCTCGTTCCACCGCAGTATCCGTCCCTCGGTGTCGAACGCGTAGACGATGTCGCGCTGGTTCTCGAGGATGCTTTCGGTGAAGGCCCGCTCCTCGTGGAGACGACGCTCGTACTCGCGCCTTTCGGCCGCGTCGCGGGTGGTCTCGGTGACGCCGGTGAGTTCCCCGTCGTCGTCCGACCACTCGTCCTGGGTCGAGGCAGACGATTGCTGGCCCGAGAACCCGGTCGATCGGGGCTGTGACGACCTGCCCGTCGGCGGCGTCGTGTCTCGACCGCGTTTTGACGCCGCCGGTGAGCGCCACCAGATCCGTCCCTCGGTCCCGACCGTCTTCGTCTCGAGCACGCCCCGGTCCACGAGTCGATTCAGCCGTTCGTACGTCGTCGAGCGGTCGACGTCCAACTCGCCCGCCACCTCTGCCGTCGTGAGCGGTGCTCCCGACCGTTCGGAACCGAACACCGTGAGGATGCTCTGGAGGCTGTCGGAGAGTCTGGGGTCTCTCATTGTCGAGGCTCTGATGGTCCAGGTACATGAACTCTCGGTTCCAGAACACAACCGTCGTACGAGCGTTCCGCCGAATACGGCTGTGAGTGACGGCAATCAAGTGGCTGTGATGGCCGAGACGGCCCGTTACAGCGTATCGGACAGCGCGACCGTCACGAAACCAGCTAACAAGAGTATTGTCGTTATTTACATGGGTCTGGTTACCACGAACGTCTCCGTTTCGTTCATTCGATCACCGATGGGGAGCCTGCGAGCACTGCTCCGACTCGTCCCCAACGGACAGTGATCAGATAAGCGGTCTTACTTGGCGAAGTGCAGACACCGAAAGCCCTCGCGACGCTCGACCGCTCCGGGGCTCGCTGCGCGCCGCCGGTGCTTGCGTCGCCCGGGAGAGACCGAGCGCCACTCGCCCTGTCATCCGCCAGTACTCAGATGGTGACACAGCCGAATCCTGGCGGATGACAGGGCGAGGCGCGGTAGCCGACTCCGCGGCGGCACTATTCGACCGCAGGGAGAATATCGGTCACAGAGCCGGCCACCGTGCCGAGAGCTTTCGGTGCATGAATCTCAGTCTTCTGCATCGCTTATCTGAACACCATCCCCCACCGTGACCGAGTCTCTTTCCGTCTCCACCTCCAAGTCGGAGTGTGAGTCCGAGACTCGGATCCGACGTCGAAGTCACGAGCGACGACGATCGAACGGCCGTCACTGGCAGCGACGAACCAGAGAACGGCACCGTGCTGGGTCTCGATCCGGAGGCAGTGACGGAACGGTTCACCGAGCGCGGCGGGTCGCTCTCACGTGCCGGGGCCGACCGGGCGGTCGGGCGAGCACGGCGCGTCGGTCACCTGATGGACGACGCGATCGAGATCCCGTGGGTGGGGTACCGGATCGGTCTCGACCCGCTCGTCGGGGTCGTTCCGGTCGCGGGGGACGCCGTCGCGGCGGCCGCGTCGCTGTACATCGTCTTCGAGGGGCTCCGCGTCGGCGTCCCGCTCCGGACGCTCACGGCGATGCTCCTGTTCATCGCGCTCGATTTCGTCGTCGGGTCGGTGCCCGTCCTCGGTCCGGTCGTCGACGCGGTCCTGAAAGTCAACGAACGCAACGCCGCAACGCTCGAATCGTACGTCGACTCCGCTTTCCCGGAGTGAGCAGCGCGACGAGCGCCACGCCCGACTGGCGGGCACCACACCTGTTCAGACGTGACAACTATTATGATCTTCTGCGAGTAACGTTCGGCGATGTATCTCGACCATCTGGAGGAGCTACACGACACCGTCCAGCGGCCCGACGGCGACCCCGTCCACTATTGGTGGATCTACGCGACCCCCGAACCGGCCGTCGAGGAGTATCCTCCGACGGACACCGACTACGAACCGTTTCCCGCGAGTCACGAGGGGGTCACGTGCGTCGACGACGTCGCCCGCATCGTCGACGTGTACCTCTCGCACTACCGACTCGAGGGCGACGACCGCAGCCGACGGCGCGCGCGACAGGGCATCGAGTTCGTCCAGTACATGCAGCAGCCCGACGGAACCTTCCTCAACTTCGTCACCGATCCCGAACTGAACGAACGGATCTTCGGCGAGGCGGATCCCGACGTCGTGGCGGGGATTCGCGTCGACGGAACCGCGACCAGCGAGGCGTCGCTGCGGTTCTGGTCGTCGCGCGCGTGCTGGGCGCTCGGGGAGGCTTACGAAGTGTTCGTCGACGAAGACCCCGCCTTCGCGGCGGAAATCAGCGAGAGCGTTCACTCGTATCTGGATGCACTCGAAGCGGGTCCCCTCGCCGACTACGGCGAGTACGAACAGAGCCGGGGACGGTCCCTCCCGGCGTGGCTCCCCGCTGGGAGCTCGTACGTCGCGTCGCCGACGGTGCTCGGACTGGCCGCGTACTGCCGGGCCGTCGGAGCCGACGACGGGACGGCGAACCGAGACGTGGGTGACGAGCGGCCGCGCGACCGGCGGGCCGTCCGGGCGCTCCGGCGACTCGCCGAGGGTATCGCCGACTGCCGATCCGGGAATCCGATCACGTACCCCTTCGGGGCACACGTC
>Ga0207755_100874_pt1 | contig 10935 bp, 10 predicted proteins | sample A23P2SouthBayCA_FD_187734 | JGI IMG/M metagenome (GOLD analysis project Ga0207755, IMG submission 187734) | Aerobic enrichment media microbial communities from Bioluminiscent Bay, La Parguera, Puerto Rico - A23 P2 (SPAdes) | ecosystem: Environmental > Aquatic > Marine > Unclassified ...
GCAAAGTGGGGATACTCCGTATCGACTGAGTCGAGTGGGTACTCGGAGAGGGCGGTACACAACTCGGGCGTAATCCAGTTGGCGTGCCCTGACAGAATCGTAGGCACGTCGTTGTTCTGAAGGGCGTTCATGGGGTGTGTGTATTTGGCACAACTGTTAGATTTGTTGCTCGTTGGTCCATTCTACACCGGGAGAAACCCCAACCTGGCGAGTTGCCAGCTGAACAGGACTCCGAGAACCGCCAACACGGTTTGGTGGAGCCGGATTCGCAGTGACCAGTAACTGTGCCACCACGCGAGGATGGCCCCACCTGCCGTCCCAGCAGCGAAAACTGCAATCACTGGTGGTAATGCGAGTGCGATTTGCATCGGGAGTGGTCGCGTGATGAGCGTGAGGTCGCCACCGGTCTCCAAGACGAAGACGAAGAGCACGACGAACCCGATTGAGACACTACACAGGCCGACGCCTGCTGCACGGCCGAGCCAAGATGGACTCCTCAGTCGCCGTGTAATGCCGTGGACGAATCCGCTAGTGGCATCTCGATTCTGTTGTTGTTCGGTTTGTCGGGGGCAGTGTTGGTCTGTCATTCTGAGTCGTTCATATCCTGTCCGTTGTTCGTGCCATGCTTCGTCCACCGCTGCCAGGCACTGTGTCCGCCCCAGCCGGCCAGCGAAACGCCGAAGCCCGACAGTGCCGTCCCGAGGACACCACCAGTGACTTCCTGATGGTGGTGGGCCCGAACGGGCTGATAGACGCCAGTGGGTTCGCTGTTCATGTTCAACACGGCCACTTCACCATCCGTGACCTCGAAGGCGAGGACGTCATGACCGCCGATTTCCTCGTATACGTACGGTTCCGTCTCGACCCACATTCGGGCGCCTCCGTCGAGCGTCGTCGTGCGCAGGCGACCGCTGGCTGCCGGTTCGACGGTCAGGTGTTCGAGCAGATTGGCGACTTGGAGTGGACCGCTCTGGGGGAGATACGAGAGCCTGTACTCGCCTGCGACGATTTCAGCACGCTCCTGACCGTTCGCTTTCGAAGTCGGTGTCGGCGTAGTCGGTGCTGGCTGGAGAGTATACGCTTCGATGAGTTCGTCAACGACGGCTTTTGGACGTTCACTCGGATTGCTGTTGTAGGCGACGAAGATTCCAACGTCGTGGTTCGGGGCGAGCAGCAGGTGGCTGGTGAAGTTGACCGTCGCCCCCGAGTGTGCGATGAGGTCGGCATCCGGGCTCCCGTACTCGTGGAAGCCGTACCGCCAGTTGGTGACTGCTGGATGGCGCACGTGGTGGCGTCTGTGCATCGCCTCTGCGGTCTTCGTGTCGAGCATTCGTCTATCTCCGACTGCACCGCCGCCGAGGTGTGCGCTCATGAACGCCGCCATATCCGTCGCCGTCGCACTCAGCGAGCCCGCTGGACGCATGTTGATGTACACGTCATCGGCTACCGTGAACGACGCATCGTCGCGGACGTGTGGTGCGGCGAGGTCACCAGATAGGTCACCGGTGGTGGGTTGGGCGAACGTGCTGTTGGACATCCCAAGCGGGTCGAATATCTCCGATTGGATGTACTCCTCGAACGTTGTATCGTGCGTTTCGGCGACAACGTGGCCTGCGAGTGCTGCACCGTAGTTGGAGTAGCCAACGAGTTCACCGGGTGGACGGATACGTTGACGCTGGTTATTGGCGAGAACGGTCTCTAAGGGGTCAATGGCAGCCGGATCGGCGACGATATCGGGATCGAGCGTGGACTCGAATCCGGCGGTGTGTGTGCCGAGATGTCGGAGCGTTACAGGGTCGCCGTAGGTGTCTGGGACGGTGACTGCGGAGTCGCCGAGATACGTGTTCACGTCGGCATCGAGGTCGAGTACGCCTCGTTCGACACCTTGCATGACGGCGGTGTACGTTACGAGTTTCCCAACCGACCCAACCCGGAACACCGTCTCGTCTGCTCGAACCGAATCGTCGCCATCGATATCGGCCACACCGTACCCTTTGGTGAGGACGGGAGTGTCACCAGAGACGACGGCGACGGTTGCGCCGGGAGTCGTCGCTCCGACCCGTCCGGCCATCACCTTGTCGACGACCGCTTCGAGTTCGCTCGAATTTGCGAAGGGCTCGTCACGGTGCTGTGTGGCGTTGGCGTCGGTCGGGGCGCTCGTTCGACCGATCGTGATTCCGGTGCCACCGAGGATTCCAATACTACCGAGGCCGGTGAGAAACGACCGTCTCGTCGTTTCATCGGTCCTGCCGTTCGTCGGAGAGCGTTGTGGTCCTGTCATGAGTCGGAACGATTGTGGGGGGTATGTGACGGTCGTGGTGTGGTTACAGTGGTTCTGTGGGGTGTGACGGGGTAGCTAAGTCGATGGGTAAAAACGTCGGGTACGGTGCACATCGGTGCTCACCTCGGAGTAATCTCGATGGCGCTGATGAGACCGAAAAACGCGGTTGAGGTGTTCTCGACGTTGAGGTCGGCCTGCTCAACAGTTTTCAATGGGTCGTGATTCAGTCGGCAGCCGTTCTTCTCGTAGTGTGACTCGGCACGCCAGTCTTGGAGCCAGGCAAGCGGTGCGGCGTCGCTGTGGCGGTGTTCGAGTAGCAAAATTTCGCCGTCAGGTGTACAGACCCGCTCCATCTCGTGAAGTACGGCAATCGGATCAGGGAACGTGCACGTAGAAAACGACGAGATGACAGTGTCGAAGCTGTCGTCGTCGAAATCGAGTGCTTGGGCATCCATCTGGTGGACAGTGCCGTCCAAATCGAGCCGATCGAGTTCAGTACGAGCGTGGGCGAGCATCTCACCACTGATGTCGATGCCGACGACCTCGCTTGACGACGAGAGATAGCGAAAGTTCTGCCCAGTGCCACAGGCTACATCGAGCACTCGCCCATTCGCGTCGCTGAACTGCCGACGACGATACCGACCGGCGAACAACCGGTCGAGTCGCTGCCATCGAGCGAGCTTGTCGGCCACGCTTGCGTACGCGTCGGCGATTTCCTCGGCCGATTTCGAGCGTTTCTGTGCCGGATGCAGTCGCTCCGTATTTTCGTTTTGTGTTCGATTCTCCTGGTTTGTCGGTTCGTAGGGATTACTCGATTGCACGGTTGGGCCTCCGTAATCTGCAATTACGGGTCCGGCCATCGACACCGATAAATATATTGGATATTTGATAATTTATCGAATAAGCTTCAAAACTGGAGTTGAGCAAAAAGCCGGGTAATTGCGCTCCTGATACCGAAATTTAGCGACTCACTCGAATTGAGCGCCATTTGCTCAATGGAGGTTTCGTAAAGAGTCTGTCAAGAACGGTGAAATTCACCGTTTTCGCGTCGCACGCGCTCGGTCCGTATCACCGTCGCGGTTGAATCAAGAACCAGTCGAACCGCATCACTCTCGTGACGCAACACGACCTCGTATTCGTCGGGATTGGACTCGATTTGCTCGGATGTCCAGTCCCCCTTGTAGAGATGTTCGTTGAACTCCCAGATGCCCTGTGAACTCACATCGACACCCCGGTCCCAGTGGAACGCTATCGACGCTGGATGGTGGACGACACTGTACGTCAGTGGGCTGTTGTACTCCCGAAGACACTCCTCACACGCACTCGTCACGAGAAACGAGTCAGCGTCGGGCAACGGATTCCCTGGCACTTCGATTATGCCGGCGGAGAGGTGAGCCCCACATTCTGGGCATATCCCGATTCGAAGTTGCTTGGCGACCTCCGCACTTTGTCGTTTGACGCTCCGAATCAGTGCATCATCGTCGTGGGTCTTCACTTGGGCAGGAGTTATCGGCTGCCCCGTAACTGGTTTCTCACACGCCGAACAGTCGATACGGAAAAACTGGTGTGAGAGAAATGCTTCAAGCGCCTCTTCTCCACAGAAGACGCACACACCCTCAACAGGTTTGGGGCCGAAGGAATCCGGTTGCTGGTAATTTCCGGATAAGATGAACCGGACGATGCGTTCGCCAGCGTGCGTAAGCGAGTACCCGTCGTCGCTTTTCCGTAGGTACGTCCCTGTCAGCTCGCCCAAGTGGTACGACAGCTTCGACGTATTCTCGACCTCCACGTAGTCATAGATTTCAGAAAACGCGAGTTCAGTAGATCCTGACCCAACTTCATCGAGTTCATACTGGGCAACTGCGACAGCGCGAAGGATGTCGACTCGAGTGTCGTCAGCAAGAAGCCGAAAAATGTCCGTAACCGAGTGGTTTTCCGTCATTGTCCTCCGTATTTACTCTCTGTTCAGCGGCAATATTGAAACCCGGGTCGTCCTCACCGGAGCAACGCCGAAAACGAAGCAGGCAAATCGTTCACGCCGTACTGCGGCAGAATTGGGCGGTGGCCTCACCGCCCCAACAATCCCTCTCGCCTCGTGACTCAAACACACGTTTCACCCTCGACAATCGTTAATACCCGAAGCGCCGAACGGCGAGCAATGCCGCCTTCCAGACGACGAATCCTCGAACTCGGTGCGCTCTCGATGACGGCACTCGGTGGGTGTTCAGGACTCGGTGATCCGCCACCGGACGGGACGCCCACGGAGACACCCGACGGAACTGAGACGCCCGACCCGACGGCGACGCCGACCGACGAGGTGGCCCCGGAACTCGTCTGTGGTACCGGACCGCTCCCCGATGCGGGGTGGCCGCTGTCGGAGCGCTCGGTCGGGCGGACGAACTACGCACCCGACGGCGACGGGCCGACGGAGAAACCGAGCGCGGAGTGGTCGGTGACGGCGACGCCACCGGAGCGCGGCGAGGTTCGCTTCACTCGACCTATCGTCGCCGACGGACGCATCTACGTTGGCCGGAACGTCGCCGTCGGAACCTCCGTTCCGAAACCGGACAAGCAGTATCTGCAGGCGTACGACGCCGCGACAGGCGACCGCCTGTGGGAGTACGCAATAGCGGGGACGCCGCAGTCGGTCGCGACCACCGACGAGGCGGTGTTGGTGGCCGACCGGAGTACACTCCACGCCGTCGAATCCGGTGGCGAGTCGGCACGGTGGACGCACGAACCCGACGGTGGCGTCGACGACGTACTCCCGATTCCGGACGGCGTGTTGGTCGCCTCGACGCGGGCCGACAGCGACGACACGGTCGTCGCGCTACTCTCCGATGGCGAGGTCGAGTGGGACGTGACTGTCGACGCGTGGCTGGATTCCTCGCTCGGGTGGACCGACGGTCGGGCGTATCTCGCGACAAACGACGCGGAACTCGTGGCGATAGACACCGACGAAGGCGAACAGCTGTGGACCCGCGACCTCCACGACCGCGAGGACAGGAACCCGGCGACGCTGCTCGTGACGCCGTGTGCGGTGTTCGTCGCGGTCGACGAGGCGCTGTACGCCGCCGACCGCGACGGAGAGGTCGCGTGGTCGGTCAACAAGTCGTTCCGGGATTTGGCGACCGACGGCGAGTACATATACGGCGTCGACGGTGACGGCTACGCCCGTTCGCTGTCCATCGAAGACGGCGAAGAAGACTGGGAAGAGTTCCGTGGCGCCGTGAACGAACGCTACACTGACGGGTTCTTCGACGGGCTGGCAATCGACGACGAGACGCTGTACGCGGGAACGCTGGAGGATGGCCTCCTCGCCATCTCGACGGACTCCGGCGACGTACGGTGGGTACTCGAACGCGACCTCGACGGGGTTAGCGTGTCGGTCGTCGACGACACGCTGTACGCCGCGTGGGGGAATCGACTGCTCGCGTTCCGGTAGCGCCTCGGTGCTCCCCCGTCAGGGATGTCGAAATGCGACCCTTCCTCGAAATAAGCTCAGCCTTCAGTGGAGGATCCCGCCCAACGACGCCTCTCGGGGGTGGATATACTGGTTTGCGAGTCCCGTCCCACGGGAATGGCTGGCAGATTTTTTATCCGTGTCCACGATACAGTAGACGTTGGCACACAACACGACATACTATGACCTTCACGCTCGAAATCAGCGACGACCTCAAGGACCGACTGGATAGCCACCTTGAGGAGGACGAATCGCACGAGGAATTCATCGAGGAACTCGTCTCCGTATACGAGACGGAAGGTGCATTCCTCCAAGAGGGCTACTCGGAGTAAGTGTTCGTTCGAGTTGCATTCGAACCAGTACAGCGCAAAAATCTACCCCATAGGGGTGGCTGGAATCCTCGCGGCTTCGTCTACCGAACCGCCGACCCCGGTGTCAGTATTCGGGTCGCTGGCCGCGAATGATGTCTCCCAACTGTTGTTGTTCGTCGGCGAGTAGCTCTGCCACGTCATCAGCGGTGATGATTCCGACGAGGGTATTGCCCTCACAGACCGGGAGTCGCCGGATTCCGTGGTCCGCCATCAGCGTGGTCGCCTCGTAGAACCCGGCGGCGGGGTCGGCCGTCTGGAGGTCGTTTGTCATCACGTCTTCGGCGGTCTGCTCGGTCGGGTCGGCCGCCTCACCGAGGACGCGAACGGTCAGGTCTCGGTCCGTGACGATTCCGACGGCCGTCTCGCCGTCCGTAATCACGACACTCCCGACGTTCTCCTCGGCCATGGTCGCCGCCAGTTCGGTGACGGGAGTCTCGGGGGCGGCCGTGACGGCATCGCTTCGAGCGAGGTCTTCGATTGGCATTGGTAGTCACCCACAAAGAAATACAGTCTCCCGCGGATAATGGGTTATCAACGTTCCTACAGCGTAGGAATTACCACGAGCCTTATGTGTCTTGTTAACATACTCGGGCTCGCGGGCCGATTGACCAGCCGCCGGAGACTGGACGCCGACGACACCGCTCGTCGTGCGTCCCGCGGTGTTCCACTCGGTATCGGGGAGTCTCCATCCGGAAGTCGCGCGCTATTCCGAAACTGATTCGTGCTCCCCCGAAAAGGTGTGAATGAGATTCTCTACGTAATGGTCGACCCAACAACGGCGCCGCTCAGCGAACTCGTATTACATCTTCTCCTCGCGGGTGGCCTCGGGGCGCTCATCGGTCTGGAACGGGAACAAAGCGAGTCGGGTGGGTCCTTCGCCGGGAGTCGGACGTTCCCGCTGATCGCACTCTACGGGGCGCTCGTTCAGGCCTTCTTCCCGGCGGTGCTGTCCGTCGCACTCGGGATACTCGTCGTGCCACTCGCCGTCGCGTACGTCGGGAAAATCTGGTATGAAGGCGATATCGGCTTGACGACGCTCGTGGCCGCCCTCCTGACGGCCGTTCTCGGTGCAATGGTGATGCATTCCGACCGCGGTGCGCTCATCGCTATCATCGTCGGCGGCGCCGTCACGGTACTGCTTTCGGTGAAAGACCCGATACACGAATTCGCCGGTCAAATCAAAGAAAGCGAACGGCGGGCGTCGGCGAAGTTCATCCTCGTCGTCCTCGTCGTGTTGCCGGCACTCCCCGACCGGTCGCTCGACACTCTCTATGGCCTCAATCCGAGATTCATCTGGTTGATGGTCGTCTTCGTCACTGGGCTCGGGTTCGTGGCGTACGTACTCGGACAAACGCTCGGTCCCGAGCGAGGAATCGCCCTCACGGGAATTGTCGGAGGATTCGTCTCGTCGACTGCAACGACGGTCTCGATGGCGGAGAAGACGACCCAGAACGCGACGCTGTATCACGTCTGTGCCTTCGCGGTCGTCACCGCCTCCATCGTAATGTTCCCCAGAGCACTCATCGAAATCGCGGTGGTCAACCCCGACTTGCTTCCGAGCGTTGCACTGCCGTTGGGGGCGATGACTATCGTCGGCGCTGTCGCCGCCGGGGTGTTGTACTGGCGGACCGCATCCGACGAGACGGTCGAACCGGAGGAACTCAAGAACCCGTTTCGACTGCGGCCTGCTCTGCTCTTCGGGGCCATCTTCGCGGTCGTGTTGCTCGTCTCCGAATACGCCAACGAGTGGTTCGGGGCATCGGGCGTGTACGCGACGGCGTTTTTCTCCGGGCTCGCCGATGTTGATGCGATGACGATTACGTTGAGTCAACTCGCAGCCGAAGGGACAGTCTCGACGGAGGTCGCCACGACGGGAATCGTCATCGCGGCTATCGCAAACACCTTCGTCAAGGCCGTGTTGGCGTGGGTTCTCGGTTCCTACAGGTTGGGCATGCTCGTGTCAATCGTACTCGGCGTCGTCGTCCTGAGCGGGCTGGCTTTTCTCGTCGTTTGAACTCTCCTGTACCCACGGACCCACGTGGAACGTCGTTTCACAAAGTCGGGGCCACAATAAATATAAGCGCATCTACACTATCCATCTAGAAGGAATATTTGTGACGAATACTACAACGAGGTCACGTCACCTCGTCTTCGTCGACGGGCCCGGAGACGAGCGTTCGTCCACGCGGGCGGCGCTTTCGGAGGCGGGGTTCGATGTCGATTCCGCCGACACCGCCGCGGCGTGTCTCGACGCTCTCGCGGAGGGGTCGGTCGATGCAGTCGTTACTGCGCACGAACTCCCAGAATCGACCGGAATCGAACTCATCCGGTCGATTCGAGAGCGGTTCGCTACCATCCCGGTGGTGCTGTCTCCGGAGGGTGGCTCGGAGCGAATCGCCGGCAAGGCCCTCGCCGAAGGCGCAAGCGGCTACGTCGGGAGCGACCAATCGCCGGCGGTACTCGTCAGTCGTCTGGAGGCGTGTCTGGCCGAGCGTGACTCCATCGACGAGGAGACCGGCCGGTATCGGAACCTCATCCAGACATCGCCGACGCCGATAAACATCTTCGACGAGAATGGCACTACGCTCTGGGGCAACGACGCCGTCGTCGAATTGCTTGGGCTTTCGAGTCGGTCGGAACTCATCGGCCGGTCGATATTCGATTTTATCCACCCCGAGGACCAAGCGGTCGCCGAATCCGAACTCGCCGAAATCGTCAGAGAGGAAATCGCCACCGGCCCGACGTACATGCGACTCGTTCGTGACGACGGGGAGATTCGGCGCGTCCGCATCGCTACGGCACCGGGCCGCTTTCGCGGTGAACGAATCGGGCAGGCCGTCGCCGTCGACGTGACGGCGCTGCGGACCCAAGAGCAACGCCTCGAACGGCTCAACGAACTCCTCGCGGAGTGGATTGACGGTGAGACGAAGGCATCGATTACTGAGAGCCTCGTCGGTGCGGCCGAAGCGGAACTGGACCTCCCGATAGTTACGGCTCTGCTCCTCGACGATGATACCGGGGAGCTACGGCCGGTTTCGCAAACGGACGGCGCTCAAACGTACGTCGACGAAGCGGCGCTCCTCGCCAGAGAGGAGGGCCTCGCGTGGGAGGTGTTCCTCGCCGGGGACCCGAAAGTCGTCGACGACCCCGGAGATGGGATACTAGAGGGGTCGGCGCCCGTCGAGCAGGCGTATCTCGAACCGCTGGGTCGCCACGGCGTCCTCGTCGTCGGGGCGGACAGTGGGAACCGCGATTTTATCGAAATCATCACCGAGAACCTACGAGCGATGTTCGACCGCATCGAGCGGGAGTCGCTTCTCAGCCAGCGTGAGACGCTGCTGGCGGAGCAAAACGAGCGCCTCGGTCGACTCGAACGGATAAACGGCGTCGTCCGAAACGTCGCCGAGGCGGTGGTGGGAGCGTCGACGCGGGCGGAAATCGAGGCGGCCCTCTGTCGGGAGCTCGTCGACACCGACCTCTACATGTTGGCGTGGGTCGGCGAGCACGAACCGTCGACGGGGGCGGTCCACCCGCGGGCGTCCGCCGGCGACGAACGGAACTATCTCGATGCGGTTACGATTACGGCTGACGACAGCGCGACGGGGTGGGGGCCGGCGGGCCGAGCGGTTCGGACCCGAGAGTCACAGGTAGTGAACGACATCCTCACCGATCCGCCGTTCGAACCGTGGCGTGAGGCCGCACTCGAACGCGGCTATCGGGCGGGCATCTCGCTACCATTGGCGTATCGCGATAGCCTCTACGGCGTTCTCAACATCTATGCGACGGAGTCTGGGGTGTTCGACGACCTCGAGCGGGCGGTTCTCGAGGAGTTGAGCGACCTCGTCGCCCACGCCATCAACGCAATCGAGAGCAAACGGGCGCTTGTCAGCGACTCCGTCGTCGAACTGGAGTTGGAAATCGAGTGGGAGGACTCGGAGTACCCGCTCGTCGAGTTCCTCGAAGCCGAGTCGGGCCGTACCTTCGAACTCGAGGCGACCATTCCCGCGGAGGAGGACACCTACCGGATTATCTCGACGTTCGAGGGCGTCTCGCCGGACGCCGTCGAGACCTTCGTCGAGCGAACCCGAACAGTCCACAGCGTCCAACTGCTCGGTCGACGCGAGAACGCGTGTACCGTCGAGTGTGTCGTCGCTGATGACAACGTCGTGTTCTGGCTCATCGACCACGGTGCCGTCCCCCAGACGTTTACGCTCTCTCAGGGAGGCGGGCGACTCGTCGTCGAACTGCCGGGCGACGCCGACGTCAGGCAGTTCATCGAGATGCTAGCCTCGGAGTTCGGCGACGTCGAGTTGCGCGGTCGACGCGACCACGAACGGAGCGTCCGCCCCCGGCAGACGTTCCTGACGACCGTCGAGGACCGCCTCACCGACCGCCAGCGAGAAATCCTCGAAACGGCGTACTTCAGCGGGTACTTCGAGAAGCCCCGACGGCGGACGGGGGGCGAAATCGCCGAGTCCATCGGCATCTCACAACCGACGTTCAGCGACCACCTCCGAGCAAGCCAGCGAAACCTGCTGGAATTGCTCTACGAGGACCGGACTGTGGAGTGAAACTGCGGTTCACGACACGGACGAACGTCGGTGAAGGGTCGTGGTACCTCGACTCTCGGAAGGGTTATCCGTCACTGAACCCTCCGTTTGTTTGTAATGGCAAACGGTAAGGTTGACTTCTTCAACGACACAGGCGGCTACGGTTTCATCTCGACTGACGACGGCGACCTCGACGACGACGAAGACGTGTTCTTCCACATGGAGGATGTCGGCGGCGAAGACCTCACGGAAGGTACTGAGGTCGAGTTC